>Ga0209754_1002978_pt1 | contig 12326 bp, 13 predicted proteins | sample MesohylBB_FD_187295 | JGI IMG/M metagenome (GOLD analysis project Ga0209754, IMG submission 187295) | Host-associated microbial community of the marine sponge Aplysina aerophoba from Gulf of Piran - sponge mesohyl, lysed by bead beating... | ecosystem: Host-associated > Porifera > Sponge >... | reverse complement strand
AAGGCGAAATTCAAGCCCTTCCGAAGGGCGATCGCTCGTTCGCGCCTGAGGCGGAACCGGCCCGGGGTTCCCTAAAAACCGTGAACGAGGGAACCGACAATTGCTTCAATTAATGTGATTGCTCATAAGAAGAACGACTGCGAACGGAACGCGGCGAAGCGGCTTCTGGACGACCTCCGCCGGGAGCATCCGCACATGAAGGCGGTCATCGTCGAGGACGGGCTTGCGTCCAACGGGCCCCACGTCAGGCACCTGCAGGACAAGGGCTTCCGCTTCATCCTGGGCGCGAAGCCGGGCGACCACGAACTGCTGTTCAGCTGGTTCGAGGCCAGCGAGACGAAGGAATCATGGGAGAGGCGCGACAAGGCGACCGGCACGGTGCACCGCTTCGAGTGGGACCGCGCGCTGCCGCTCAACGACGCGAACTTCGACCTGAAGGTCAACATGCTGAAATACGAGGAGACCGACACGAAGGGAAAAACGCAGAGGTTCTCGTGGGTCACCGACCTCCCGCTCGACCGGGAGACGGTGATGCCCGTCATGCGAGCCGCCCGCCGCCGATGGGCCATCGAGAACGAGACGTTCCAGACGCTGAAGGCGCGGGACGCATACAGGTTCGAGCACAATTTCGGGCATGGAGACAAGAATTTGGCGGACGTCTTCGCGACGCTCGCCATGCTCGCCTTCCTGATCGACCAGGTGCAGCAGCACTGCTGCCCGCTGTTCAGGAAGGCGCGCGAACGCCAGAGGCGCAACCTCTACCTTTGGAACAGGATGCGCAGCCTGTTCCAGGATTTCGGCATCCCGGACTGGCGGACATACTATCTCGCCATGTCCGGGGAGATGAAGAAGCCCGAGCTTGCGGACATGCTCCCCGCCGGGCCGTAGCCGCCCGACCGCTCAGGACACGCTCGACCGACCCCGATCCCGCCCTTCGCCGAAACTTCATGCCCGGACAGCCGCCCGGCCATCAGCCGTGCGTGCCCGGAACGGTCGGCCCAAGTCGTCCGTCCAGACCGGCCGCTGTCAGACCGACGATCAGGCTACCGGGAATTGCTGAGGATTTGCCTCCATTAAGAGAAGTATTCCGAGCGATCGCATCTGTGTTAGGAATCGAAAGGAATTGAAGGAGAGATTGTTTCATTAGACCTGCAAAAAATCTTGGTCGGATCAAATCCGAATCCAATTTTTCCGACCTAAAAGGCAAGTCGACCCTAATAACGGGAGGAGGCTCTGGAATCGGAGCTGCGCTAACGGAGGGTTTCCTTGCGCAAGGCGCAACAGTCGCGTTTCTGCAGCGTTCGGACGGGGCGGATTTCTGCGACGAAATGCGAAGAAAAACGGGAAGAAGTCCCGAATTCATACGCTGCGACCTGTCGGATGTCTCGGCGCTACGGAAAGCGATGGAAGCAGCCGCTCAAAAAATCGGTCCGATTGAAGTGCTCGTCAACAACGCGGCGAACGACGCGCGGCATCGAATGGAAGAATATTCCGTTGAAGACTGGAACGGCAATCATGCCGTAAATCTAAGACCGTACTTTTTTTCGGTCCAATTTGCGGCGCGAGGCATGAAGCGCATCGGCGGCGGTTCGATAATAAACTTTTCCTCGATATCGTACATGGCCGGAGCGGCCGGACTACCCGCATATGTAACCGCCAACGCGGCGATAACGGGCTTGACGCGCGGACTCGCCCGAGAGCTCGGTCCTGCAAGGATCCGAGTCAATGCGATCGCTCCCGGCTGGGTATTGACGAAACGTCAATTGAATTGCTGGGCGACACCTGAGCGTCTAAAGGCGCAATTGGAAAAGCAGTGCCTAAAAACGCACCTGGCGCCAAAGGACATTGTCGGCGGCTGCCTCTTCCTTGCCTCGTCCGCTAGTAAAATGATTACCGGGCAGCTCATAGCAATTGACGGCGGAGTCGTTGCCACGGGTTAGGGCGCGATACCGCAGTTCAGGCGCATTACTCCAGCAGAATGCGCTCCAAATTCCGAAAAACTTGATAAAGCGCTCGCATACCCTTGCCTCGCCGACTTCCCTGGTGGGCCTGGAGCCATTTGCAGCGGAGTCTCGAGCTATGGACGCCGGCGAGGGCGGCAATTTTCGGATCGTTCCAAATCCAGCTCGTGGACGGCAACTCTTCATGATCGAGAGCTCGAATCGCCTTGCGGCTTACATTCCGGCAAGGCGCAACCTCCGCGACTTCGAGGCTTCCCTTAGCATCCGGTCGATTGTCCAGCGAGGCTTGAATCCTAGCTCTCGCCGCGCTTTCTCGTTGGATGTCGTATAATAGACGCCCGGCCCCGGAAAGTTGAATGGGACGACGGGATAATCGGTAAGCTTCGACATTTCGGCTACGACCGGCTCAAAATCCACGGGTTCCGTCGCGCCTAGATTAAATGTCTCGCCCGCCGCGGAGGCCGTCTCCAATGCCAAAATGATCCCGTCAACCATGTCTCGAGAATCAGTGATGTGCATTCTGAAGGGTTGACCGTGTTCATTTCTCGGCAGGATGAGCGCGGGCGCGCCCGGGTCCGAATCTCGAAGCGAATTGGCCAGGGCATGGTTGCCGAACTCTTCCAGCTGACGAATTCTAGGCCGGTAGAAAAATCTGGGGCCCGAGAAAAAACTCTTTTCGTCAAGTAATTCATCGGCGTCCTGCACGTGCGAAAACCGAAGAATAACCGCCTCCATCTTGCCCGCTCGCGCATGGTAGCGAACCAACTCCTCTCCGAAAAGTTTAGTCAAGCCGTAGGCCGTCGTTGGACGTAGCGGATGAGTTTCCGTAATCGGCAGCTCGACGGGACTGTTTTCCGGGTAGACTTCGCCCGAGCTGGCGAACACGAACCGCCGAACGCCGGCTGCAGCGGCAGCTTCGAGCAGCAGGCGCGTTCCCTTGCAATTCACTCGGTAAAGCTTGCTGTCATCGCCGGGGCGCCACGACATGAACGCGCCTAAATGCAGCACGGCGTGAATTCCGTCGGTAGCGCGTTCGACTGCGAACCGATCGTCTAGCGACCCGATTACCTCGTCGAAGCTTGCGCTTTCAAGTCCGCAGGAATTCAGATCCAGCCCGCGAACCGCCATGCCCCTGCGCAAAAGGCTTGCCGCCAGGCGGGAGCCGATGCGGCCCGACGAACCGGTGACAAGCACCCTCATCTAGCTGATTACCTTCTCGGTTTCCGCATCGAAAAAATAGAGATTCTCCAAGCTGAACGACAGCGGGATTACCTCTCCTTCGTTCAATCGCCCCTGCTGGCCGATTCTGGCAATCAAGCCCTTGGAAAACTCTTCGTCCAGGTCCGAGCTTCTGTCGATCAAATCGTTGCCGACATCGAAGTATACGTACTTTTCGGATCCGAGGCTCTCTACCAGCGTCGAACGGAGATTTACCGAAAATTCGCCGCCGCCGACATTGAAGTGCTCGGGCCTGATGCCGGCTATCAGCTTACTTGCGCTTCCTAGATTCCGATTTTTGCAGGAGACTTTCATTCCAAGGATTTCTATGGCCGGCGAACCGTCCATCTCCGTCGCGGAGGCGCGCAAAAAATTCATTCCCGGAGATCCGATAAATCCGGCTACGAACAGATTGACGGGTTTCTGGAACATGGTATCCGGGTCCGCGATTTGCTGAATTTCGCCGTCCCGCAGGATGACGATGCGGTCCGCCATGGTCATCGCCTCGGTTTGATCGTGCGTAACGTAGACCGTGGTAACGCCGATCCGCTTGTGCAGCGCTCCGATTTCAGCCCTCATGTGAACGCGAAGCTTCGCGTCAAGGTTCGACAGCGGTTCGTCCATGAGAAACGCTTGAGGTTCCCTGACGATCGCGCGGCCTAGCGCAACTCGCTGCCGCTGGCCGCCGGAAAGATCCTTCGGGCGCCTATCCAGGTAACGGTCAACGGCAAGTATTCTCGCCGCATCGATCACCCGCCGTTCGATCTCCCGCGCAGTCATTCCGCGCATCTTCAATCCGAATCCGATGTTTTGCCTGACTGTCAAATGCGGATAGAGAGCGTAATTCTGAAACACCATCGCTACGTCGCGGTCGCCCGGCGCGCTATCTGTAACGTCCCGGTCGCCTAGATATACTTGCCCGCCCGAAGCGGGTTCCAGTCCCGCGATTATCTTAAGAATCGTCGACTTCCCGCATCCGGACGGACCGACGAGCACGACGAATTCGCCGTCGCCGATTTCAAGGGAGAAAGTCTTCAGAACATTTTCCGTCCCGTAGCTCTTGTGCACGTCTCGAATGCTGATGTTGGCCATTATTTCTCCGCGCCGGCCGTCAGCCCGCCGACAAGGTATCTTTCCAGGAACAGGTAGATGATCACGATCGGTATCGCGACGAACACCGACACCGCGGCGATTTCATTCCAGTCGGTCACGTATTCGCCGCGCATAGTCGTTATCCCCAGGTTCGCCGTCCAGTTGTTCTGGGAGTTGGTCAGGAACGTGCGCGCATAGGCGTAGTCGGCCCAGGATAGAACGAAAGCGTATAGGGACGTCGCGGCCAGCCCGGGAGCGGAAACCGGAAGAATTACGCGAACCATGGCGCCTAGCGGCGAGCAGCCGTCGACCATGGCGGCTTGCTCGAGCTCTTTGGGAATCGTGTCGAAGTAGCCTTTCAGCATCCACGTCGTGAACGGGATGATAAGGGTCGAGTGCGCGATGATTAAGGACCAGATGCTGCCGATCAGCCCGACGCTCCGGAATATCGAAAAAAGCGGAATGACGAGCAGCGTCGCCGGCAGCATTTTTGCCGTTAGGATGAACAATCCGAGGCTGTTGCCGCCGCGAACGCGGAATCTAGAAAGGCTGTAGCCCGCTAGAATAGAGACGAACATGGACAAGACTACGGAGCCGAGCGCGGCGATCGTGGAGTTTGCAAGCCAAAGCAGAATCGGCCTCTCCTCGGCGACCTTGGCGAATGTTTGCCACTGCGGCGGGTCGGGCCAGAAAGTCGGCGGAAGAGATTTGAGTTCAAGCGTCGTCGAAAGGGCGGTGATAAACAGCCAGTAGATCGGGAATATCAAAATGCCGCAAACTGCCGCGACGCCGAGATATAGCCTAATGGACTGAGCTCTGGTTCTCTTCATCGGTCCGCTTCTCAGTACATCGCCTTGGCTCTATGGCCGAGCATCAGCAGGCTGGCTAGCACGCAAATCACAAGCGTTACCATTCCGACGGCCGACGCGTATCCGAAATTGAAGAACCCGAACGCCTGCTCGTAGGTCATGATCGAGAGCGTCGTCGTCGCCTTTACCGGCCCGCCGTCCGTTAAAACCTTGATTATGGAGAAATCGCGGAACACCCAGAGAACCACGAGAACGGTCGTAACGCCGAGCACCGGCATTAGAACCGGAAGCGTGATATAGCGAAGCCGCTGAAGGGAATTCGCGCCGTCGACCTTCGCGGCGTTGTAGAAATCCTCCGGTATCGACTGCAGGCCGGCCAGGGTCATGATCGAAACGAAGGGGTAGCCCTTCCAGATCAATACGACCGACACGACCGTGAAGGCCGGCACCGGCTGCGAAAACCAGCTGATCATTTTTTCCGAAAGGCCGGTCGTAACGAGAATCCAGTTCATAAGACCGAACGAGCTATCGAAAATCCATGCGAAAATTACGACGGCGATGACTTCGGGAATCGCCCACGGAAGCGCGACCAGCAGCCTGGCGGCGGTCTTGCCCTTGAATTTGTTGTTGACCAGAAGAGCCGTTCCCAGCCCGATCGCGAAGCAGGCGGCGGTTACGATCGTTACTAGCTTCAAAGTGACCCAGCAGGCGTACCAGAATTCCAAAGAGGTGAAGAGCCGCTTGTAGTTTACGAGCGTGAAGTCTTTTCTGGGCTGATCGAGTCTTGCGATGCCGACTTTCTGAAACGAAAGGTCGAGGGAGACGATCAACGGATACAGGATAATGAGTGCGACAAGTACTACCGCCGGCGCGAGCAGGATATAACCGAGCCAATGCCGCCGACTCGGTCGCGCCAGGTCAAGGGCGAGCCGCGGCACGCGGAACGTCCGAATGAATCATTCGCGAGAGATTACGGACCGGCAATTTTATCTGCCGGTCCGAATTCGAGGCAATGCCTATTGGGCTTGTATCGCCTCGGCCTTGGCCTGCATGGTCTTCGCGACATCGGCCGGATCAAGGTCGTCGATAATCATCCTGGTGGCTTCTTCCTTGACCATTTTTCCGAAGGCGTTGTACTGGACTTCAAGGCCCGTGGGAATGCGGTCGACCCCTGCTGCGGCGGCGGCCTGCTGGGTTTCGACGAGCAGTGCGAAATGCGGCGTTCCCTCCTCGGCGCCTGTTACGTCGGCCGTCGGGCTAGGCGGTGTCAGGTGCGCGACAACCGCGTAATCCCGTTGAAACTTCGGCGACATTGCCAGGGCTATGAAGTCCGCGACCAGCTGCTTTTCCTCGTCGGATATCTCGCTCGCCATGCCGAGGACATTCGACGATCCGCCGACGGGAGGTTGCGTCGCGGGCGCAGTGATCTTGATCTTGTCCGCCGCGGCTCCTTTGATGATAATCGGATAAAGCCAGGGACCGTCCAGGCGCAGCGCGATCTTGCCGTCCGCGAATAGCGTCCGAATCTCGCCCGCGGAAGAATCGGCGGGAGTAAGCCCTTCCGTAATCACGGTCTTCCATCTGGCGAGTCCCTCCACCATTTCCGGCGTGTCCATGGTCACGTTGCCGTCCTTGTCGGTCCAGTAGGCGCCTGCATCGAGAACGTAATTGAGCATTTCGGTCAGGTACTGCCCCGACCCTCCTCGAGTCTCATGACCGGTTCCGTACTGATCGATTATGCCGTCGCCATTCAAATCCTTCGTGGTAGCGCGAACCGCCGCCATGAATTCATCGAAATTGGATGGGACTTCCAGCCCCTCCGCAGCAAGAATTTCTTCGTTGTAGGCCATTATAAAGCCGAAGTAGAGCAGCATGATGCAGGCGGTTTCGCCGTTCCAGACGCAAGTATCCTGCCCGGCCCATCCGTTGCGATCTACGCCCGCGGCATCCAGCCAGGGGTCGAGGTTCTCAAGCCAGCCGTTCTCGGCGAAGCTCTGATACTCGAATGACGCCAGGTGCACGATATGGGGCGGCTGGCCTCCGGCGAACAAAGTCGTCATCTGGTCGACATACTGGCCCCGGTCGACTTTCGTCCATTCGATCGTAGTGCCGGGATGCGATGCTTCGAATTCCGAGATGAGATTCGACCACCAGGTTCCGACCCCGCTCTCGTCCTTCTGCCAGGATACCAGTTTCAATACGTCTGCGGATGCAAGCGACGCCGCGGCCAATGAAATCGCGACGGCGGCTCCGGCGGCTCGAGCCACGCGGCTAAATGTTCCAGTCAATTTGCTTTCTCCCGTTTTCAGAATTTCGCATTTATTGCATTCGGCTTCGCCTTACTAAATTGAGGATGCGATCAATCCTCCTCCCGAATACCGAAGCCGAACGCAATTCTAGGCGCAAGCGCCGAGATAGTCAAAGAGACTTGAACGTCCTGTCGCGTCGAACAATTCTCCAAACCCCGAGCGGAGCTGAAAATACAGCATGCCGACCGATTCATTCCGAAGCTTCTTCATCGGGGCGCCGCCCGAATAGCCGCGCATGGAGCGTCAATGAACGGGCTCGGCGCAACCGGCCTTCTGGATCCTAAGTCGAAGGGCGCGGCGAACTAGGCGGGCGTCATCGGACGGAGCAATGCGACCGCTTCAGCCGAAGGCGATACGCCTAGACCGGCGCCCGTCGGCGGCGAATAAGCGCCGGCGGCGCAGTCCATATCGCCGGACACCAGGCGGCGGTTCGGCTCGAAGATCGAATGCTGGAATTCGTGCGCCGATACGCGCGGAAGCGCGGCGGAAACCTGGAGGCTCGCGGCCAGAAAAATTCCCGCTCCCACGGTTGCGTGTGGAATCACCTCGATTCCGAGTTCCGAAGCCAAGTCGTGAATTCTCAGGAAGCTCGTAACGCCCTTATGCCCCATCTCCGGCTGAACAATGGCGATTTCGCAGCGATCGACGCGACTCCGCATGTCGAATACCGTGCGCCATTCCTCGCCGACGGCAACCGGAACGCTCGACTCGCGGCAGACCCGCGACAACCCTGCGATATCCTCGGTCCAAACCGGCGCTTCGGCGAACCACAATCCGTAGGGCGACATGTCCTCGATCAGGTCCACTGCCCGCGCGGCGGATTGCGCCCAATGCATGTCAACCGCGATTCTAGCGCTAGCTCCGAGAGCGGTTCGCAGCGCCTCCATTTCGGCCGCCCCGCCCTCGTCGGCCATCGGAAGTGCGAATTTGAATGAGCTGAAGCCTCGAGACAGCCACGACTTCGCCAGCTCCGCGCGATCGCGCAGCGAATCTTCCGGGAGTCCCGAGACATATGCGGGAACGGCTCGCCGGACGGCGCCGCCAACCAGGTCCGTTACCGACCGACCGGCTCGTCGACCGGCTATGTCCCAAAGCGAAATGTCGATGGCGGCGAGGGAATCGGCGAAAAATCCTCCGCCGTATCCTCTAACGCGCAGCAATCCGTAAAGATCGTCGTAAATCGCGGACGGATCGGTTGGATCGCGACCGATAATGAAGCCCGCAAGCAGGTCATTGACGATTTCCCCTATCGCTCCCGGCGCGACCAGGCCGTAGGTTTCGCCCCAGCCGACGATGCCGGAGCGAGTTTCCATGCGAACAAGCACGCTCCGATCAAAATTCGGGTATACGGTCCCGCTGCCCTTCCGAACGAAGTAGCCGGATTCGTTCGGTTCTTCGCCCGTCCTTAAATTGCCCAGATAGGGCTTGTCGCGCGGCAGCATTAGGACAAACGTCCGAATGGTCTTTACGGGATCGATCACGGTTTCAAGGCTGCAACGTCAATTCGGGTCTTCGATCAGTCCAAGCAATGCAAGATTCGCATCTATGTCTTCTATCGTAAATCGGTCCATCGGCGGAATCTTGGCTCTAACCCGGGCATTGGTCAGAATCCCGCGCCTCATCATCACGTGCTTGGTCAATCTCATCCGGAAAATCGCCTGGAGAACGAGCAAAGGCAGAGTACGGCCGTAAAGCTTCCGCGCGTCGGCAAGGTTCCCGGACCGGAACGCGGAATTTATTTCCGCATGAATATCCGTCAATTCCACAGCAGGCATAGCAGCGCAGGCTCCGCGCCGGAATTCGTCGATTATGTAGCGAGCGCCTCCACCGCCTATCGCGCCTGCAAGACTCTCCGGCTTTTTCGCCATGATTGCCGATATCGCCGGTCCGGCCGGCAATGTCTCTTCCTTCACGTAGGCGATTCCAGGCACTTCCGCTGCGATTTTCAAAATGGTTTCCGGCGAAAGGTCGGAGCCCCGAGGCGCGGGCGCATTCTGAAGAACGATGCCGACATTCGGCAAGCCTCTCGCGATCTCGTCGAAGAAGCGAGTTACGGCTTGGGCCGACGAGCCGATTGCAACCGGCGGCTGCACCATGACGTATTCGATTCCAAGACGCCGAGCTGTACTTCCGTGAGCGATTACCTCGTCCTCGGAGCCTGCGCTCGCGCCCGCAACGACTGCGACCCTGCCGCGAGCTTCCTCCGCTACGATGCCAAGGAGCTCCGTTCGCTCATCGCCGCTAAGGTGTTCCACTTCGCTAGCAAATCCGGGGAATACCAAGCCGGACGCGCCCTGTTCAATTGCGAAAGCAACAAGCTTGCGCATGGCAACCCGGTCGACGCCGCCGTCATCGGCGAAAGGAGTCGGAAGTACTGGGAATATCCCGAAAATTGAATCGGTCATCGATCGAACCCCGTTCCCGCCTCAAATTCGACGGTGCGCGCCATAGCATCTCCGATGCCGAAGGCGGTTTGCATAGCAGCGCCTCGCACCCCTATCGAGATCTGCGCCGCCCTACGAAATCGCGGACCGGCCGTACAAAATCCCGCAAACATCCTGAATTGAATCGGAAGGGCAATTTTCGGATGCCGCATATTATCGCCGGGGAATTCGGATGTCCGAATCGCAGATTGCAAAACCGGAATATCATGGATGCGCGAGTTACGAAAATTTGAACTCCGCGGCCCTGGAACCGGCGAACCGGCGAAACGATTCGCGTCAAGATAACCGCGGGAAATTGACACGACGGGCACTTTGATCGCCATCTTCCATCGCGAGCGAAAATATTTGACGAAATCCTCGGCGGCCGCGGACTCGCTGCCTTGCCGATACCGATCGCTTGAGAGCCGAGTAATTAACTCTTCAGGACGGTCTCTAGGAATGAACGGAACGGTGGGCGACTAAAAGAATCGAAATGCGTTTTAGGGAGAGGCTCAAGGGGAATGAAGTCGGCCCAACTCGGTGGTATGCGTCAAATCCTACGGCGCTCGATCAACTTCAGTCGATTGGACGGCGTATTGACTCGGGAATTGAACAAATCTCAATTGACAATTCTTTGGGGGATCCTCGGCTGAAGCTCCGCCATTCCGGCCTTGACCAGGTAATCGAACTCCAATTGGAGAGCTGCGGAACTCGCCAGTTCATTAAGCTGTTTCCATTTATTCAGATGGCTCTCGAGCGAGGCAGCGTCGCCGTAGTTGACGATATTGATTCTGCAATTCATCCGCTGCTTTTGCTCGAGATAATTCGCTGGTTTGTCGACGAAAAAAAGAATCCGTTCGGTGCTCGGCTTTGGATGGCCTGCCACGCTGCCACATTGCTAACAGAGTCGACAAAGGAAGAGGTTCTGTTCTGCGAAAAGGATTCGCAAGGTCGAACAAAGGTTTTTGGACTTGCTGACATCGAAGGAGTTCGGCACGGCGAGAATTTCTTAGGGAAGTATTTGAGCGGCGAGTATGGAGCAGCGCCAATTCTCGGTTAATGTGCACTCGAACAATGATCCGGCGACGGGCTCGAATTTCTGCAAATTTAGATGGAGGCGAGGCTCGCCCAATAATTTTTCCGCCTTGACCGAGGAAGACTACGCTCGGTCAAGCGTCTCGAAATCCATCTTTCGCATCGAGCGCCAAGCGGATTCGATTTATCAAATGTTGAACGCGTTATCGCCGAAGACCCGATGAAATGAATTCTAGCCTTTCTCGTGGATAGCGTCCGCAGTGAACAAGCCGCCTTGGTAGATGGCATCGGCGTCATTTGAAGCGGGCGGACCCAGTTCGGCATCGATTTTGGTTCTGTACATCTCGGCATTGTCCTTCGGTTTCCAGCCAAGGTAGGCGACCATTCGATTGTCCCACCAGGAAGCGTCATTATTGGATGCGCCGTAGATTATTGGACATCCAAGCCGGGGCACGGCGAAGATTCGTTCTATCAATCGCACGAAGTCGTCGTAGCTTAGCCAGGACGATAGCATTCGGTGATTTCTCGGTTCGGGAAAGCAAGACCCAATTCGGATGCAAGCGGTTTCGATGCCGAATTTATTGTAATACGTGGAGGCGACCGCTTCGCCGAAGACCTTGGACACGCCGTATAGGCTGTCCGGCCGCGTCGGCGAATTCGCGTCAAGTCTTTCCGTTTGCTCATGGAAGCCGATGGCATGGTTGGAGCTTGCGAATACGATGCGAGGCTTGCCGTTCTTTCTCGCTGCCTCGTAGAGATTAAACACTCCCTCGATATTGGAGTTTCGAATAACTTCCCATGGCGCTTCGATCGACTGCCCGCCCATATGGACGATGCCGTCGCATCCCTCGACAAGTTTTTCGACCGATGCCTTGTTCCCTAGGTCGCAGTAGACAATCTCTTCGTTCGATGACGCTTCGCCTAGGTCGCTACGACTTGAGATTCTTAGCGTTTCGGCAAGATGGCCCAGCCGCCGCCGGCAAACGGAGCCAAGGGCGCCAGCCGCGCCCGTGATCAGCAATCGCTTCATCCCAAATTCCTCAATTCGACTGATTCTCCGCCTTATCCTACGGAGGATTTACAAATTCCATTCTTTCCAGCGATTCCCGAAAGACGACGGCAATGACAGCGAAGTTGGCGCGGCCTGCATCGCCTTGGCCAAGGCTCTAGGCAATCGCGGCGAAGCGGCTTGAATTCCGACACGCTGTTCAACTCTGGAAAACGTAACTTGATGGACCAATTCTCCATTTGCCCGATACTTCGCTTCAGACAAGACACTGAGACTTTAATGCCGAACTACTCGTCCGTGCTTACATCCTCCGGGTCCTTCCAAACGACGAAGAATTGGTAGACGCACCAGCCTCCCACGGCGCCAAAGATCAATGCCCAGCCCGGATTGCCTAGCAAAAGCTCGAACAGCGTCCAGACTAGGCAGATTGCGGTGGTTAAGGCTCGGCGCCAAACCGGCACGAAAAACGG
>Ga0209754_1002972_pt1 | contig 12341 bp, 8 predicted proteins | sample MesohylBB_FD_187295 | JGI IMG/M metagenome (GOLD analysis project Ga0209754, IMG submission 187295) | Host-associated microbial community of the marine sponge Aplysina aerophoba from Gulf of Piran - sponge mesohyl, lysed by bead beating... | ecosystem: Host-associated > Porifera > Sponge >... | reverse complement strand
CGGCGAGGCCGGGAGGAGCAGGCGCCGGGCGAGCGGCGCGAAGAGGAAGAGAGAGTTCTCCCCGCCGCCATCACGCAAGCAGGAGCGCACCATGAGCAGCACCGTCACCTTCACCCGCGTCGGCAACGACGAGGCCCGCATCCATGACGCCGATGGCGACTACGTCGGCGATCTCTTCCGCCACCCCGACATCCTCGAGGCTGGCGAGTACTACTTCGTGATTCACCTGCTATGTTGAGCTCAACATAGGAGGTGGCATTTCGCGTCGAACAATATGTTGAGCAGCGACGCGAAGGCCCCGGCAGCTCTGGCTGCAGGGGCCTAATCGCTCAACATAGAGTTCACGATCTCGGGGCGCTCAGAACCCTGAGTAACTTGTCCTGCGCGCCGCTGAAGGCTCCTTTTCGGATTCTGGGGGGCACATTCGCGTTGAGTATCTTGAGCTTCTCCGCTGTGTTGCCCCGCAGGTAGAGCTCCGTGCTCGATATGCTTGTGTGTCCCAGCCACATCGAGACGTAAAGAACGTTCCAGTGGGTCGCCTCCAACGTATGCATGGCGCAGGAGCGCCTCAAGACGTGGGGCGTGATGCGCTTGCTGTCGATGGACGGCATAACTGATTTCGCGGCGGCAGCATGCACATTAAGACGCTGGGCGAAGCCGTGGCGGCTTATCGGTTGCCCGCGGGCGCTGAGAAAGAGGTGATTAACGTGAACCTCGGGACGGATTACGAGCCAGCTCTGAAGAACGGACTGGGTTTCCTTCCAGAGAGGTAGGATCCGCTCGCGTCGCCCCTTGCCCATCACATGCACCGTATCCAAGTGCGGGTGCGAGAGGCTATCAATCGTAAGCGACGTCAGTTCAGAGACGCGGAGCGCTGCGGTGTAGGCGAGATGAAGCATCGCTCGGTCCCGCACACCGGAAGGTGTGCTGATGTCCGGCGCGTCGACAATCGCTTGGATCTCGTTGCGGTCGAGCCAGTGGGGCAATGCTTTTTCGCTACGCTTCTCCGGAATGGCGTGTAACCGCCGAGAGAGTTCGAGACATGCGGGCTCTCTGTATTCGAGGTAACGAAAGAACGATTTGATTGCTGTCAGCCGGGCGTTCCTCGTGCGAGCCGTGTTTCCACGCTCTTTTTCCAGGTAATCCAAGAAGTCGAGGATGAGCTCGATTGAGAGTTGCTCGAGTACGATGGAGCTCGGTTGAATGCCGAACCGACCGGCAGCGAACACAGTAAACAGCAGCAGGCTGTCGGAGTAGCTGTCTATGGTATTCTGGCTGAGATGCCGATCGCGTGGCAGGTGCTCGAGAACGAACGCCGTTGCATGGGGAGCAATGTAAATCATTGTTGCGTCCTCCCCGTCTGCACCCGCTCCGCCTTCTCGGCGATTCGCCGAAGCAGTGGCGGAGTTGCCTTGAGATACCAGTACGTATTGGCCAGATTGGAGTGGCCGAGGTAGGTAGAGAGAGCCAGCATGTGCCTGCTTGGATCTTCCTCACTGTCCAAGCTCTCCAGCACCCATACACAGTAGCTGTGCCGCAAATCGTGCAGCCGCGGTCCCGGCTCGCCCGGCTGTCCGCGCAGCCCCAGCTGACGAAGAAGCCGCAGAAACGCACGTGTGGCGGTAGGACCAGCCGGTGGCTTGCCTGTTGCCAGAACAAACAGGTGCTCACCAGGCCCGCCAAGGCGTTTTCTGATCGCGACATACTCCTCCAGGGCGCGCCATGTGTCTTCGTGAAGCGGCAGGAGTCGGCTCTTGCGGAACTTCGACTCGCGGACGAGTAAGCCGTCTGAGGTGATGTCTGATAACTGCAGAGCCAGCGCCTCCGATCTTCGTATGCCCGTCACCGCCATCAGCCCGAACAAATAGTGCCAGGTATACGGCGCAATCGGGTCACGAGTAGGCAGCGACAGGGCAGCGTCCATCACCTGACGAACCTGGGCTCGCGTCAGCAGGTATGGCGAGGGCCTGCTTGGATTTCGTCGACCCACGGCCTCGCTAGGCGGCACCTCGTGGCGCGCATCCTCCGCGTGTAGCGAGAGTGCGAAGTTTCGAGCGATCTGCAGCTTGCGCGAAGCCCTGTTCGGGGACGTCCCCTTGGAAGCCCAGTCGATGATTCGGTCGCTGCGTGTCCATTCATCCCCGAATGCCGTGGCGAACTCGGCGTACTCCCGCAGCACCCGTTCATTGTCCGCAAACTTGTAACCAAGCGTCCTGTTCAGCTCGACGTAGCGTTCGACGTGGAGGATTAACGACATGACTCATCTCCTCCAATCCAGGGTTGTGCAACGTGGAGAAGCATTTCGGTGTCCACCTTGGCGTAGATCGCCGTGGTCTCTCGGAACCGATGTCGAAGCACCGCCCCAACAACGTCCAGCGTGGCGCCAGAGCGCAGCAGGCTGGTCGCGGTGGAATGGCGAAAGACACGAACGCCGCCCCCGCCGGGGGGGTTGACCTCGGCGCGGTCGAGCGCATCGCGCGCGATTAGCGATACCATCTGGCCGTCCCGGAACGGTCGATGCGGCGGCCGCGTCCGGAGGAACACTTTTTCTTCGTCGACCCGGGGACGCGCGGTGAGGATGTAGTCCAGCAACGCGTCACCGACATCCTGCGGAAGGGGCAGAGCGGCCTCGATTGCCGACTTGCTACGGACACGCAGAGAGGCGTTCTTCCAATCGATGTCCGACAGGTTCAGATTCGAGACGTCCCGTGCCCGGAGGCCGAGCCTGCCAAGAAGGAGGACAATCGTACGATCACGTCTCCCTTTGCCTGTAGTTGTGTCGAACGATCCAATCACCCGTTCCATATCGTCGGGCGAGATGTATTTCGGCAATGTCGAGAGCCGCCGATGAGGAACTGTCGGGATTGCTTCGACCAGTTCTGCGGGGCATTCGCCCTTCGAGGCCAAGTAGCGGATGTACATCCGCACCGCTCCGACCAGATTCTTAGCGTACGCGGGTGAGACGTTCTTTAGGTGATGTAGGAGAGCACTTCTGACTACTTCAGCATCGTACCCGCGCGGATTGTTGCCGAGTGTCGGCAGCACTCTGGAAAGGTTGTAAATGTGATTCTGAATCGCCTCGTCTCCGGTGCCGCGGTGTTGACGCAACCACTCTCGGTAGTCATCCAGACCGTCGTTGGGCTTCTTCCTCAATGGCAACATCTTCGGAGCTAGCCCCCGTTCAGCGAGGAACGTGATGAACGCCCGGGTCTGGTAAGGGACGCGAACAGCGGCATCACGATGTCCTCTGAATCCAAAGAAGACACCGGGCCGGGCACAAATGCAGTCGTGGTGGGAGAACCGGTCGAACACGGACTTGTCGATGTCGGCCAGAGAGATGCGACAATGATGGAGCCAGAAGAGGAAGTGGCGGCTCCCGCCGCGGCAATGTCTGATTGAGCTCGCCGAATAACCCTCCGCCTGCCGCTGCTCCAGGAAGGTGTTCAGCAGGCGGAGGTTGTCATCAATCTCCCCTGGAGTCGTTATCCGGCCGGTCTCCTCAAGAAACTGAACAAATGTGCGAAGACCGGACACAAAGTGAGGTACCTCCCGGTTGTGAAGCCGGTTGAACTTGAACGGCGGTACCGGACAGGCGCACTCGTGCGCCAGAAATTGATGCAGGACTGCGTCCTCTACCGTTTCCAGAGGAATACGGCTGAGCTTCAACCAAGCCAGAAAGTGCTCCGCTGGACCCAGAGACGTGACGATCTGGGCGTGACTGCGTCCCGCCCCTGACAGGTAGGTCGAAAACTGCGGGATGAGGCCCGTGAACGGGGCCTGATCCGTTCCAGAGCTGACGGTGCAGTGGGCGTCTTGTGACATCGAGATGTCCTCCTTTCGTGACAACGCGAAAGAAGCACACCACAGAACTATGTTGAGCGATTAGGCCCCTGCAGCCAGAGCTGCCGGGGCCTTCGCGTCGCTGCTCAACATATTGTTCGACGCGAAATGCCACCTGAGCGACGACCCCCGAGGCCCGGTGCGCGTGCACGAGCGTTCGCGCATCCGCGAGGTGACGCAGGAACTCCTCGCCTCTCACCCCATGCTGGCCTGATGCCGGCAAGGACAACAGAAACGGAGCCCGTGCGTGGGGAGATGAAAGTTCCTGCCCGTCGTGATGTCCAAGTCTCACACACGTGCTCACTCCAGCAACCCTGCGGGTCCTCCAGTCGCTGCGCTCCTTCCGGCCTTCCCCAAGAACTCCTAAGACCGGCCGTGAAGATGCCCGACCGTGAAGTCGGCTCGCGTGAACTCTCCAACACCTCACGTGGGGCGCACCGGCCCCTGAAGCGCGGGGCCGGCGCGTCGGCCCGGCGCTAGCAATTCTTGAGAAGGCCTACCGGGAACGCGGCCACTCTCCAAGGCGGCGCGCCGGGCCTCCCAGGCACGGAGAGCGCCGACTTCCGCACCATCGGGCATCTTCCGCACCACCCGGTCTAAGGAGTTCTAGGGGAAGGTGCTTCCACTGCGCGCGCGTGAAGAGAAAGGACATCACGAAGGGGCAAGGGGCCCCGGAGGATGAACAAGGGAGATCGTCATGATCGACACAATCAGCACTACCCCCACCGCGTCTTCAACTGCAACGGTCTGCGACAGCATGGCCCTCTTCGGTGCAGCACCGGAGCGCGGCGAGCTCGACAGCCGCGTCGTCTGGGACGAAGACGATGCCATGGATGCACTGGGCGAGGCCATCCGCGTCATCGTGAACGGCATCACCGTCGACGGAACGCAGATGGCCGACGAGCGCGAGGCCGTCATGTGGGGCTTCACCAACATGCTGCACAGCCAGGTGCAGAGGCTCGACCGCGCCGTCGACCGCATCACTCCCGAGATGCGCGACCTCGAGAAGGCGCAGGACGGCTCCGAGGTGAAGGCATGGGAGTTGCAGACCCTCACTGACCGGGCGCAGAACCTCGGCGACCGGCGCGACGCCTTCGAGAAGCTCCGCGACCTCGCCGCCGACGCCTACCGCGTCGAGACCGGCGACCTGTGGCGCCCGAGGCACGGGTCGCACACGAGCCAGACCGGACAGCTCACCTCCGCCGCCATCGATGCACGCGACTTCAGGCGAGCCCGCAAGGACCGCGAGACCCGCGCGCACCTGCCCGAGGGAACGCTGGTCGCAATCACCGGCGGCAAGACCGTCAGCGATGCCGACGCCGTCTGGAGCACGCTCGACATGGCCCACGCGAAGTACCGCGACATGGTGCTGCTCCACGGTGGCGGCCCCGGCGTCGAGAAGATCGCGGCAAGCTGGGCCGAGGCCCGCGGCGTCAACCAGATCGTCTGCCGCCCCGACTGGTCCGCTCACGGCAAGGCCGCGCCCTTCCGCCGCAACGACGACCTGCTCAACCTGCTGCCCAAGGGCGTCATCGCCTTCCCCGGTAGCGGCATCACCGGCAACCTCGTCGACAAGGCTCGCACGTTGGGGATACCGGTGATGCAGATGGCATGACGGCGACGCTCGCCTCGCCTGTCGGAGGCGGTCCTCGCTTCGGCGAGGGTCGCCTCCACATTTTTTCGCCGTGCCCCCCACTGCGCATCGCGGCTCGGCGCATCCGCGCCTGCGCCGCTCGCGCTCGAACCGACATCCCTCCCCGCCGCGGACTCGGCATCGCGTCCCTTCCGGTGCTGCGCACCGTCGACGGACGCTCGTCTCGCAGCACCGGGACAGACTGCTCTGCCGGTGACGGCGACCGTCTCGCCGTGCCCATCCGCATCGCCGCGTCGCCGGCGACGGCTTCGCCGTCAACCGGCTCGCGCGCCACGTCGCGCACCTGGCGCCGAGATCGCGCCGGCACCGCTGCCCGAAGGTACGACGGTGACGTCCGCTCCCGCCTCCACCCCGGCATCGCGTCCGTCCCGGTGCTGCGCACCGTCGACGGACGCTCGCCTCGCAGCGCAATCCCCTCCATGAGGTCTGCCCGCAATCGAACTTCGCGACGCCGACTGCGGGCAGCGTCGTCGGCAGCGACGACGATGGCGCGCCCGCGAGTGCGCCCGCCTCTGCCGTGCCGAACTTCACCTCCGCGAGACGAACCGCGCATCCTGTGTGCAGGCCCCGCGTCAGCGCCGTCGCCGATGGCGACGAGCGCTGCGACATCCCGCCCGACACTGGCGATGACGGTGCTCACGAGCGCGCTGCGCCAACCTCGGTCACGAGCCTCTGCACTTCGACCCCGCTTGCCCTTCGGCAGTCCGTCGCCGGATCGTTGCGGTCGAGTGCCGTCACTCTGAGAGAGCCGACCCTCGGTCCAGCCGCACATGGTCGTCGCCGAGTGCCATACCGGTGCGCGCATCCGCTGCGCGATCCCGCTGCCCAGGATGACGATCACCGTTGCGGTGCCGATGGCGAAGGAGCGCCTGCGCGTGCGACCGCCGGCGCCGTGCTGAAGTTCCCTTCGGCAAGACGAACTGCGAGACCCCGGTGCAACTCCCGCGTCAGCGCCGTCGCCGTTGGCGACGAGCGACGCAACGCCTTGCCGAACATCGATGCCGCCGTCACTGCATGAACCGGCGTCACCTCGCCCGACACCGCCAATGACGCTCGTGACGATCTCGCTGCCCCACCCATGATCGCGAGCGTCCGCACTTCCTCCCGGTTGCCGTTCGGCACACCGTCGCTTCGTGATGAGTGCTTCCTGTGCTTGCGACTCCAAGCCGCGCATCGGCTTGCGACACCGCTCCGGCAGTTGCGCCCCGACCGATGACGCGAAGGCGTCGATCGACCCAACCGCTTGTCCTGCAACGAGTTGGGGCCCTGACCGCTTCTACATCGAACCTGTGTCCCGCTCGACGCTTCCGCGCTTTGGTTTTCACACCTGACGCATCGGTGATGCAGGGCTGCAATCTGTCATACGCCTGCGTAGTACCGCGTAGCTGTGCGTAGAAATGACCTGTTAAGTTGCGCCAAACCTACGATTAATAGTGCCGTCAGTACCCTGGGAATGCGTCCCTTTTTCGGGTGACATCGCAACTCGCTGATATAGGCCGCAAATTCGCAGATGATACCGATTTGGCACGCGTAGCCTTGTCGCTACCGGACTGAGCGCATTTCAACGTATTGCGCCGCATTGCAGGTGTCACACGATTCAAACACGGCCATAATGGGGATAGTCGGACGTTCCGGCGGACGGGTCGACTGCAAAGTCGCCGTGACGCTGCGGCGGTACGACCTCGATTTTCGACGACCTAATGAGGATTTCCATGGGTGAACCACGCTTTCAGCGCTCGATCAGGTTCTCCAATTCGGAGTGGGACGCCATTTGCGAGGCGGCCGAACAGCGGCGGATGAAGCCCGCGGAGTTCGTCCGGGCGTCAGCGGCAGGCGTTGCGGCACGCGAGATCGACCTGGACGACGACCGGCTGACGCCTGAGTTGATCGAGCTTATCAGGCGGACCTTCCGCGGCATGCACCTTCTCACCTACCTGAAGCGCGAGGAGTTGGCCGCACGGGGCGAGGAAGACACCTTCAAGCGGGCTGCAAAGGCCGGCGAACTCGCGGAAGCGCAGACGTTCGACCACGAGGATTCGAATGGCGAAGACTGATTGAGCCCTTGGTTCGCAATGGAGCCGGCTCCTCCCGGCACTTCGTTGACGGCATCGGTCCGCTGTCGGTGCGCTGTCGGTCCGCTGTCGGTGCACCGGCCTTGCGAGTTATTCTGTCAGCCTCGACCGCCAAGCGCGCCCGGGATTGCCAACCCGGCCGCCTGCGGCGATAAGCAAGCTCGTCCGCGGCCACCGTCCTCGCGGCGCGTTACATGGTGATCCAGGCACCGGTTCCTTCGCAGGGGAGGTGAAGATGGCAGGAAACCCGATCAATGTGTCAGCCTTTCGCGATTCGGCCGAGAGAGCGCCGCTTCGGAGCTGCACGAGTACTGCCGGACGATCGACGACGGAGACGCTCAATCGGCGCCGCAGCCCCAGGCAGGGAAGAGCGGAACCAGGGCACGGGGCCAAGATGCTCTCGCCGCGCGCTGCGTTCAGAACCGTAGCGCTGCTCGCCGTGTTGCTCTCGGCAGGCTCGTGTTCCTGGCTTTCGCTTCCCTCCTACGACGGGGGCGAGGCGGTCTCGGGCCTGGATGCGCCGGTGGAGGTGGTCCGCGACGCCCATGCGATCCCCCATATCTACGCCCGGTCGGCCAGGGACGGCGCGTTTGCCATGGGCTACGTCCACGCGCAGGACCGGCTCTGGCAGCTGGAGATGCAGCGCAGGATCGGCCAGGCGCGGCTGGCGGCTGTGGTGGGCGAGCCCGGCATCGAGACGGACAGGTTCCTGCGTACGCTGGGTCTCTACCGCGTCGCCGAGCGCAATTTCGAGATGCTGTCCCGGGACACCCAAGCGATCTACGAAGCGTACGCCGCCGGTGTAAACGCCTGGCTGGAGACTCGCTCCGGCCTGTTGCCGCTCGAGTTCCAGCTGCTTGGCCACGAGCCCGAACCCTGGCGGCCTGCCGACAGCCTTGTCTGGCTCAAGATCATGGCCTGGGATCTCGGCGATAACTTCAGCGACGAGTTGCTGCGCGCGAGGCTTGCGGGCAAGCTGGACCGGGAACAGCTGCAGGACCTCTGGGCCCAGCATCCCGAAGACCCGCCGATGGGGCCGCACGCCCTCACGCCTGCCTTCGAATCCGGAGGGATCGACTTCGCGGCGCTCGACGCCTCCGTACAGGGCGCGGCGCCCGCGTTGCGCGCGTCGGGGCTCGGCTCCAACGCCTGGGTTCTGAGCGGCGAATTCACGGAGTCCGGCAAGCCGCTGCTGGCGAACGACCCGCACCTCGGACTTGAGATTCCGAGCGTCTGGTACCTCGCCCATATTTCCACGCCGGAGTTCGAGGTGGTGGGCGCGACACTGCCGGGGCTTCCCTTTCCGCTTCTGGGTCGTACCGAGACTCTCGCCTGGGGCTTCACCAACACCGGGCCGGACGTCCAGGACCTCTTCATCGAGCGCATCGACCCCAACGACCCGGCGCGCTATCTCGCGCCGGAGGGGAGCCTGCCTTTCGAGATCCGCAGCGAGACCATCGAGGTCAGCGGCGGCGATGCGATCGAGCTCACGGTGCGCGAGACGCGGCACGGGCCGGTGATCTCGGACGTGCTCGACGAGAGCGGCGAGTACCTGGAGAGCGGCCACGTCCTGGCCTTCTCGTGGACGGCGCTGGATGATGACGATCTGAGCGCCCAGGCTCTGGTGCGCGCCACCACGGCAGCGGACTGGCAAGGCTTCGTCGAGGCGTTGCGCGACCTCGCGGTGCCGCAGCAGAACATCGTCTTTGCCGACCGGGACGGCAACATCGGCTATGTGGCGCCGGGGCGGGTGCCGATTCGCGCTGCGGGCCAGGGGCACATGCCGGCACCGGGATGGACCGGCACCCACGACTGGGTGGACCGCATCCCCTTCGAGGAGCTGCCCCACGCCACCAACCCGGTTTCCGGTCGCATCGTCAGTGCCAACAACAGGATGGTCGCGCTCGATTACTCCCACTACCTGACCGACGATTGGGCGGCGCCTTACCGGGCACGGCGGATCGAGGCGTTGCTCGACGCCCGGCCCAAGCACGATGTGGCGAGTTTTTCGGCGATTCAGCAGGACCTGGTCTCGCTCGCGGCGGCGCGGCTCACGCCGGTGCTGCTCGACCTCGCCGAGCCCTCGAACGACGCCATGCGGCAGGCCCTCGCGATGCTCGGCGGGTGGGACCACGGCATGCAGCGCGCGCGCACCGAGCCGCTCATCTACATGGCGTGGCTCAGGGAGCTCATGCGGGTGCTGTTTGCCGACGAGCTCGGGCCCGTCTTCGAGGACTATTGGAAGATCCGGATCGAGGTCATCCACCGCGCGCTCGGCGAGCGCAGGCAATGGTGCGACGACGTGACCACGCAAGAGGTTGAGAGTTGCGCCGAGGCGGTCAGCCGCGCACTCGAGCTTTCACTCGAACATCTCGCCGCCACCTACGGCGACGACATGGAGGACTGGCGCTGGGGCGAGGCTCACGCCGTCCACATGAAGAACCGGATCCTCGGCGAGATTCCGGTGATCGGCTCCTGGTTCGAGGTGACCATGCCGACGGGCGGAGAAAAGGAGACGGTGAAGGCCGGCGGCTTTGACGTGGCTGATCCGGACAGGCCCTTCTCCCAGAACCACGGCGCCGGCTACCGCGCCGTCTACGACCTTGGCGACCCCGAACGCTCGGTCTTCGTCATCAGCACCGGACAGTCCGGCAACCCGCTTTCCTCCCACTACGAGGATTACGCCAGGCTCTGGCGCGACGGCCGCTATGTGCCCATGCTCACCGATCGCGCGAAGGTCGAGGAACACGCATTGGGCACGCTGGTCTTGAGTCCTCGCTAAGCGGTTGCGGACGGGCAGTCCGGCCAGACCTCCACGGCCATAATCGGCATGGCCAAGCGTTCCGGCGAGTTGGCCGGCGGCAAAGTTGCCACGTTGCCGCGGCGGCACCGGCCCGATATGCGGCGAACGCCGGAGCGCTCTTGTGGCTGAACCAGGGTTTCAACGCTCGATCAGGTTCTCGGAAGCAGAGTGGAATGCAGTATGCGAGGCGGCGGAACGGCGGCACATGAGCTCCGCCGGGTTCGTGCGCCGATCGTGTGCCGTCTCCCGCCATCCTGGACGGCGATTCTGCCGGATTCGTCTGCGCCTTCCCCTTACCAGCGCACTGCCACGTGACACGAAAACCGTGCCGTTCAGCCAATTCGTGAACGGACGACCGGCGACGAATACGCCTGCGGTGTAACCAACTTCAGCGGCCTCCGGCGGTATTGACGCCATGCCGTTGCTGCCGCGCGGGACCTTGTGCCGGCGGATCAGGCTTGCAAATGGCGAAAGCAGGTACCGACACGACTATACCGGCTCGACGGAATTGCCCACCTCACACCGGAATCGACACCGGCGCTTTGCCGCTGCCGCAATGCCCGGTTTGAAATTTGCGCCGGCATGACGGGTGCGTCACGCGGCACACTCGCCGGATGGCAAGAGGGCGCTACAGCTCCAGCTCGAGCTCGTACTCGATCGTCCTGGGTGCGCGCTCCTTCACCGGCTCCGGCGCCTTCGCAGGCTCCGGTGTGCGTACGGGCCGGGGTGCCGGGGCAGGCGGCTGGTCTCTCTCCGGTTCCGGCGTTCGCACGGGCCTGGGCCCCTGTGTCCCTTCCGGCTTGCCGGGCGGCGCCTCCGGCTCGATCCCGGGCGCGCTGCTCCTCGCCGGTGCAGGCGTCCGCAATTCCGCGGCTTCGCGTGCCGGCTTGTCCCGCCCGATCTCGCCGTCCCTGCTCCTGGCCGCTTCGCGTGCCGCAGCCTGCCTGGACCGCTCCGCATCCCTTGCCCGCTCCGCCGCAGCGGCGGCGACCGCTTCCAGGGCCGACACGCGCTCCCCGGTCGCGGCCTCCAGGCGGTCGCACAGCGCCTTCGCGTCGTCCGTGACCAGCTCGGCCCGGTGCCGTGCGCGGCTGATCTCGACGTAAAAGCTCTTCTGGGTGGTCAGGTGAGGATGGTTGGCCTCCATCACCGCGATCACGTTGTCGACGGTGCGCCCCTGAAACGCGTGCACCGTCGATGCCCAGGCATGGTCCAGATGGCGCAGCTGCGGCTGGTCCCGCCCCAGCTCCAGCTTGCGGCCGTCCTCCAACAGGAACAAGACCCGGTCCCCCTGCACCGACGTCACTTCCGCCCTGTGGCTGTTCACCAGCCCATGCGTGGCATCGTTGCGGGTCCAGCGGATGCGGTCGCCGGCGCGGAGCTCCGTGGGCTCGGCCCGGTAGACCTCGACCGCGCCGCGGCTCGCCCCCACCTGGCGCGGCCGCCAGGGCACCGCCCCGCCGTCCGCGCCTTCAAGCATGACCATTCCGCGCGCGCCGTCGACGCCGCAGACCCGGCGCTCCTCGCCCTTCCCGACGCCGAGGCTCTTGTAGGCCCGGTGGAATGCCACGACGTCGCCCGGCGCATAGTTGGCCGCCTGCATTTTCTCGGCGGTGGTGAAGCCGAGGGATACCAGCCGCTCGCTCTCCAGTGTGGGGCCATGAATGACGCCGTCGCGGGCGAGGCGCTCACGAATGTGGCCGTTGACGGTCTGCCGCAGCGCGTGGCTCGGCGCCATCAGCCCGGTGTTCTCCCGCTCCTCGGGCGAGAGCTTCAGCCAGCGCGCCGCCGCCGCGCCGGCGAGATTGTCGGGCTTCACTTCGGCGACGCGCTCGCCGAGCCTCTCGAAGGCCCCACGGACATCGCCCGCCAGGCTGGCGCGGACCGCCTGCTTCAGCGCCGGGTCCTTCTGCCTCAGGATCTCGTCCATCACCACGGTCTTCATGCCCGCGCGCTGAAGCTGCGCGAAGGG
>Ga0209754_1002971_pt1 | contig 12343 bp, 3 predicted proteins | sample MesohylBB_FD_187295 | JGI IMG/M metagenome (GOLD analysis project Ga0209754, IMG submission 187295) | Host-associated microbial community of the marine sponge Aplysina aerophoba from Gulf of Piran - sponge mesohyl, lysed by bead beating... | ecosystem: Host-associated > Porifera > Sponge >... | reverse complement strand
GGCGTTCTACCGCCGCCCGGGGGCCTCGTCCTGGAGCATCCCCGGCTGCCGTTCATCTCCTACCCGTACGAGTGGCCCTTTTCGCTGTTGAAGACGGCCGCCCTGCACCATCTGGAAATGCAGATCCGGTTGCTCGACCGGGGAATCTCGCTCTCGGACGCGAGTGCTTACAACGTGCAGTTCAAGGGTGCCAAGCCTGTCTTCATCGACTGGCTGTCGCTGCGGCGCTATCGCGAGGGCGAGTACTGGCAGGGTCACTCCCAGTTTTGCGAGCAGTTCCTGAACCCCCTGCTCCTGGCAGCGAAGCTGGGTGCCCCGCACAACGCGTGGTACCGCGGGATGCAGGAGGGAATCCCGGCCCGGGAGCTCGCTGCCCTGCTGCCGCGCCGGATGCGCTGGTCGCCCAGGATGCAGGCCCACGTTCTGCTGCCGCTCCGGTTCGAACGCCGCGCAGGCTCGCGCAGCGACGCGGCGAAGCGGACGGAGCGACGGCCTCTGCCGCGCAACGCCTACCGCGGTCTTCTGACCCAACTCCGGCGCTGGATCAGGAGCCTGGAGCCCAAGGGCACCGATACGACCTGGAGCGACTACTCGACGCTGACCAGCTACGACACGAGCGAAGCCTCACGCAAGGCGGAGGCTGTACGCGCCTTCGTCGCCGAAGCGCCGCCGGAGCAACTCTGGGATCTCGGCTGCAACACGGGCGAATTCTCCGCGATTGCTCTGGAGGAAGGCGTTCGCGACGTGATCGGTTTCGATGCCGACTTCGGGGCGCTGGAGAGCGCCTGTGCGCGGGCGCGGTCCGATCGACTGCGTTTCCTGCCGCTGTACCAGGACCTCGCGAATCCGTCGCCGGACCAGGGCTGGTCGCAGGTCGAGAGGCGTTCGCTGGGGCGCCGTTCCCGGAGCGCGGGCGCTCTGGTGGCGCTGGCCGTCCTCCACCATTTGGCGATCGGCCGCAACGTGCCGCTGCCCCGGATCGCGGCCTGGCTCGTGTCGCTGGCGCCGCGCGGACTGGTCGAGTTCGTTCCCCAGGGCGACCCGCGGGTCGACGATCTGCTCACGCTGCGCGGGGACCGGTTTGCCGACTACACGCCGGAGGCGTGGGAGGCGGCGCTGGAACCCTATGCGGCGATTCGGCGCGCGGAGACCGTGTCGGAGAGCGGGCGGCGGTTGTACACGTACGAGCGGCGGTAGCCGGACGGTCCGCCGAGTCAGTTCTGGCCGTCAGGGCGCGGCTGCAGGTTGACGAGCAGGTTGTAGTGGTCGCTCTGGAGGTCGAGCGGCTGCTCTTGACGGGTCCCCTCGCGGTGCCCGAACTCGAGTTCGTAGGTGCCGGGAGGCAGGCCTTCCACGTCGAAACGGCCCTGGTGATCCGTTCGTATGCGGAGCCGGTCCTTCGGTCCGAGTCGCTTCTTCAGCAGAGCGGTGACGAGTCCGCCACTCGCGGGTTCTCCGGCGATCAGCATCTGGCCGGTGAGGCGGAAGCCCGGTTCGAACCGGAGTTCGACGGATGTGCCCGCGGCTCCCGGTTCGAGCGTCAGGCTCTGTGCAACGGACCGGCGGTCGCCGGCCGACGCAATCAAGCGCCACGTGCCGGGCGCGAGGGCCTTGAGTTCGAATCCGCCCTCGCTGTCGGGAGTGGCGCCGCGAAACGAAGTGTCGCTCCACGCAAGAATCTCGGCGGTCGGAATCTCGGAAGACGGCAAGCCGGTCACCGTGCCGAGGATGGAGGCTTCCGGTACGAGCACGATCTCGACGCCGGCAACCGATTGGCCGTTGATCTCGATCTCTTCGGCTGATTCCCTCTCCGTGTAGCCGGGCAACCGGGCGATGAGAAGGTAGCGGCCCCGGTCCAGGCGGGTCAGGCGAAAGCTGCCGTCCGCGTCGGAGACGGACCGCGATGGCGGCTTGAGCCTTCGTTGCAACCCGTGCAACGAGAGGGTGAGGGCGTCCGTTCCGGAACTCCTCGGGAGCGGCTTGCCTGCCTCGACCACCGTTCCCTGGATCGGGAACCCTGAGGCGGAGCGTACGGTTCCGCTGATCTCCCACCCTGGATCGAGCTGGATGTGGAGTTCATTGTCGCCTGGCTCCAGCTCGATGCCCCTCGATCGGGAGAGCAGGTTCGGGTGTTCGGCCTTGGCGGTTGCGGGCCCGGGAGAGATCCACAGGTGGACCTGGCCTCCGGAGTCTGTATGTCCTCGAGCCTGCTGCTCGCCGCGACCTCTTGGACTCACGACGACTCGGGCGTTCGTCACCGGCTCGCCGAGGTGGTTCGTGACGTGCACCGTCAGTTGATCGAGAGGCTGCAACCGGAGCTCGATCTCGCGGGGTTCTCCAGCCGTGAGTTCGATCCCGTTCTCGGTCGCTCCACTCTCTTCGTTGTTGGCTTCCGCGGTCCATCGCGCTGGGGTCAAGTCGTTGAAACGGAAGCGTCCGTCGGCGTCCGTCCGGCCTCGCTTGAAGAAATCCCGCCACAACAGGCTGGCGCCGGTGCGAAACTGCTCATCCATGGACAAGGTCAGCCGGACCTCGATATCGGCGGCGCCGGTTCCGTCGGTGCCCAGAACCCGGCCGGCGAGCGATGCGCCTTCCCCGAGCTCGATCACGATCGGCTCACCGGTAGTCGGTCGGACCGATTCGACGACGGAAGTGATGTAGCCGTCCGCGACGGCCCTGAGGTCGGCCAGGACCGGCAGCAACCCGCTCAGCCGAAAGCGTCCGTCCTGGTCGGTGGTCGTGGTTCGTTCTTGTCGGGCGAGGGCCTGGCCTCGTTGGCTGGTCTGAACCTCGGCCCCCGGCACGGGCCGGCGGATCGAATCGATGACCGTGCCGTGGATCTCGGCGCCGGGCGTCAGTGTGAAGACGCCGAGGTCGCTGTAGCCCTCGCCGTGGGGCACGCCGGCGATCTTTCCCGTCAGGTCGAGGTGTTCGGGATGGGAGATGGCCAGACCGTATGGGCCTGGCGCGACGAGCGGAAACTCGAACTCACCCCGGTCGTTGGAGTGCACCGGTTCTGCAGCGTCCCGGTTGCCGTCGGCCTGCCCTGCTACAGGGTCCTCCGGTGGCCAGAGCAGCCGGACCTGGGCGCCTGTCACCGGCGTTCCCTCCGGATTGACGACCGTGCCCCACGGCTGCCGCCCTCGCGTCAGGACCACGCGGACCGGGTCCGCCGGGGCGCTCCGCTCGAGGGCCGGCAAGTCGCGCTGCACTGCGGCGAACGCGGGAGCCTCCACGGTCAGCCGGTAGCTGACGGCGTAGATCGCGTTGGCGATCCAGAATGAACCGTCCGGCCCTGAGGTCGCGCGCCCGGACAGCCCCCAGATCGCCGTTTCGATCTGGCCCCGATTCCGTGGCTCGACGTAGACGTTCGCGCCGCCGACCGGATTGTCGAAGGCGTCCACGATCAAGCCGGCCACGGGCGCGGCAGGCACAAGCCCGATCGACACTTCCTTCGGGCTCTGGAATCGACCTCCCATGACCTTCGCCTTCGCCGTGCTGTAGCCGTCTGCGGCGACGCCGAGTTCGAGCCCGTCTCGCGGTAGCGGGGCGTCGAGGTCGAAACCACCCGACCCGCCGGCGACCGTGCGGCGCCCGGGGTCGGAGCTGATCCAGACGACCGCGTCGGGGATGGCGAATCCCGTCGAAGCGTCCGCGACGCGGCCGGAAAGCGCAACCGGCGGTTGGAGTTGGACTTCGATGATGGATGCTTCGGGCGCGCTGCCTTGAGTGGGGTGGGCTCGAGCCAATGCGCGGGCAAAAGCGCCTCGGGCCGTTTCCACCCGGAAGATCGCCTGGCCGTCGGAGGTGATCCCGATGGTCGTTTCCCCGTGCTCATCGGTCAGGAGCAGGGGAATCGGTGGTTCGCTCGGCGTGCGGACTAGCGCGCGGCCTGCGGGCTGTCCGTCCGGTCCGCGGACGCGCAGCGCGACCGAAGGCGCGGGATCGAGCCGGAAAGCGGCCCGGTCGCCGGCTACCGTGGCCACGCGGTGCGCGAACCCGGCCGCGGCAACGGCAACGCGTGCCTTGCTGGCGGGCATGAGGAACCGTGCCAGACCCTCGGCGTCGGTGGGCATGGCAGCGCGGTCGAACTCCGGGTGGAGCCGTTCCGGTTGCTCATGCGCTTCCCGGTAGGGCTGATCTACCGGTTGTTCCGATATGGCCTCGACGACCACGAAGGCTCCCGCGATCGGCTGGCCGTTCGGGTCCAGCGCCCTCACAGTCAGTGGATGCCGGTCAGGTAGCTCGATAGGTTCCAGGTGCAGCGGCACCCTGAGCGGCAGGATGTCGCGGTAGACGAGCGGGACGGTGACCGGGGCTTTGTCCGTCGGCGGGCTCGGCCGGATCTCCAGGCGATACGGGCCAATCGCGGGCGCCGACAGAGAGAAGGCGCCGTCCGGTCTGGTCAGGGCCCGGTCTGCCGGCTCCGGCAGGGCATCCGCTTTGCCCAGCAGGTCGAGGTCGATGGCGTAGGCGCTCGGATAGGGCCGGAGCGTGACCTCGACGTCGGCGGCGGGAGTGCCGTGCTCGTCGAGGAGGGTGCCGGTGACGATGAGCGGCGGATCCGCGGGCTGGGACCACAACGAGGCGGCCGAGAGCACCGCGAGGGTGAGAAAGGCCTGCACGCGGAGCATTCCGAGGCAGGGCCCACGCACCATTCGGGGCGTTTCGGTCCGCACGTCAGGGGTTCGGATCTTCGGACGGGGCCGGTTGGAGTTCGATCACGAGGCCTTGGTGGTGCTGGCCCGGTGGGACGCTGAGGGGGAGGAGCGCGTCCTGGTAGCCGTCGCGGGTGACCCACAACTGTTCGGCGCCGGGTCCGAAGCGGATCTCGAACCGGCCGCCGCCCCTGCTGTCTGTCTGTCCTGCGAGTCCGAGCCAGCGTGCGTCCTCGCTCCGGAGGGCGGTGATCTGCGCCGCGTCGCCGGCTCTCAGAGAAGCGCCGGCCAGGGGCCTTCCGGTGGCCGCATCGAGGATGACGCCTGTGACTGTGCCTGGCGGCTCGAGATCGATGCGAAGGCCCTCCAGATCGGCTTGCAGGTCGATCGATCGGTTCTCGGTGCCGTCTGGTCCTTCGATCCTCAGTGTGTAGGAGCCGGGTTCAAGCCCGTCCATCTCGAAGGCGCCTCGGTGGTCGGTTCGAGTCGACTGGTACTCGTCCTCGTCTTGAGGGGCGAGACTCAGGAACCCGCCGATCATCGGTTCGCCCGCCATCAGCACCTGTCCACTCAAGCGGAGGCCGCGCTCAAACGGAAGCTCCACGAAAGCCGAGGAGCTTCCGGGGCCGAGCGCGACGGTCCGCTCCACGGTTCGCCCGGTGAAGTCGTCGCCCCTGCTGGCGACGATGTTCCAGGTACCAGGGGCAAGGTTCTCGAGTGTGAAATTACCCTCCGCGTCGGGCTTCGCGGTGTCCCATAGGGCGTTCTGAGTGGCCGTGATTCCCACCTGGCTCAGTTCCGCGGTGCGGAGGCCGACCACGGCCCCGGCGATCGAGCCGCCTGGTGTGAGCACGATGTCCACTCCGCTCACGGTGTTTCCGTCGATCTCGATCGCCTGTGCCGGACCGTTCTCCGCGAAGCCGGTCGCGCCCGCGCTGACGAAGTACGCGCCGGGCTCCAGACCCGTGAGGCGGAACTGGCCGTTGCGATCGGAGGTGGCTTGGGCGTCCGGCCCGAGGTAGCGGCGAAGAAAGGCCGGTCTGTCGAGGGCGTCTTGCGCGAGAGCCACAACCCTGGCCCGGCCCAGCGGACTGCCGTCCGGTGACCGAACGACGCCGGCGATCGCACCGCCTGACGTCAACTGGATCGCCAGTTCGTTGTTCCCGGGGTCGAGAACAACGTCCCTCGACTCGTTCTGTAGCTCCGGGTGTTCGATTGACACGGTCGCGGCGCCGGGAGTGACGCCGATCTGTGCGCGTCCGCCGCCGTCCGTGGTGCCGTAGGCGCGGGAGAAGGGGTCCGCTTCGGGCTCGACGCGAATCCTCGCCTCCGACACGGGTTCGCCGAGGTGGGTCGTGACGATGACCGTCAACTGGTCCTGGTCGCGCAACCGCAGTTCGACTTCCCGCTCCGACCCCTGAGCCAGCTCGACATGGTCGAGTGTGGCCTTCGCCGTCCCCTCCGTTGCCTCAAGCGACCAGGTCCCCGCGTTCAAGTGCTCGAAGCGGAAGCGGCCATCGCCGTCGGTTCGCTTGGAGTAGTCCGCGAACACGAATCCGGCTCGCGCTCCCGTCTCCAGGTCGGGCTCCACTCGAACGCGGGTCCCGGGCACCGGTCTACCGGCCTCGTCCACGACGCGGCCGGCCAGCGATGCACCGGCCTCCAGTTCGATCAGGATCGGTTCTCCGGTGTCCGGCCGCGCCTGGGGCAACCTCGTCGGAGCGTAGCCATCGGCGCGGACATCGAGATCTACTGGTTCGTGTGGAAGCCCTCCGAGGCGGAACGCCCCGTCGATGTCCGTTGTGGCCGTGCGTCCCTGATCCCGATCCGGGCCGGATCTGTTGATCTCAAGGGTGGCGCCGACGACACCGTCACCATTCGGGTCCGTCACCAGGCCGTGGATCTCCGCGCCGGGGATCAGCGTGAAGGAACCAAGGTCGAAGTCGCCCTCGCCCTCCGGCACTTCGGTTCTCGCGTTGCCGGGTGCCAGGAACTCGCTGTGCACCGCTCGGACTTCGTACTCGCCCGCTCGGACAGCCGGGAAACGGAACTCCCCCCGTTCGCCCGTCGTGGTGGGCTTGGTGGCGTTGAGCCGATCGAAGAACCGGACCCTCTCGCCTACCGTCGGCCATCGCAGCCTGACTTCGGCCCCCGGGACCGGATTGTCGTCGGTGTCAACGACCCTGCCGTGGGTCTGACGGCCCCGGCTCAGCACGATCCAGACGGGTTCGGCGGCTACATCCGGTGTGAGGGGCGGCACGTCAACGGCGGCACTCGCGAATCCTTGGGCGCGAACCGTGATCCGGTAAGGGCTGCCGTACAGGGCGTCCGGGAAGCGGAAGGAACCGTCGTAGGCCGAGGTCGCTTGCAGCGTACGGTACGAACGTCGGGCAATCGCTAGCTGGTCATCCGCCAGTTGGGCCGAAAGGCCCGCTCCGGCGACGGGCTGGCCGGAGGCATCCCTGACCAGCCCGAACAGGGGAGCAGCCGGTTTGAGGCCGATGGTGACGTCGGTTGGGCTGACCTGCCCGGTGGGCCCCGCGTTTACCTGGGCCGAGGCGTAGCCGTAGGCGGTGGCCCAGAGGCGGACTTCGGTTCGGATCGGCGAGGTGTTCAGTTCGAAGGCGCCGGCTTGGTCACTCGAGGTCGCGTGACCGGGAGTTCCGGAGATCAGGACGGTCGCGCCGGCCACCGGGACGCTCGAGTCGGCATCGACCACACGCCCGTAGACGCGGAGTGGCGGTTCGAGCCGAACGTCTACCACCTGCTCGCCCGTGGACGGGTCCCGTGTAGTCGGCGCTGGCCGTGAAACCCGAGCGAAGGCCCGGTCGGCACGCTCGAGTTCGAAGGTCACGCCGGGATCGACGAAGGGGCTGACCAGTGCCTCGCCATCCTCGTCGGTTTCCGCCAGAGGGACAAACACTTCGCCTCGGGTCCGGATCACGACTCCGGGCGCCGGTCTGCCTTCCGGTCCGCGGACGCGAAACCTCAGCCCTGGATCGCGTTCCAGGCGGAACGCCGCGCGCCCCGCCTCCGTCTTCGTCGTGGCGGCGACGAACCCTGGCCGCGAGACGACGGCGTTGACCTCCGCTGTCGGCATCAGAAAGCGGGCGATGCCTTCGGCGTCCGTCTTCGCGGCGGCGCGCAGGAACCTGGGGTAGAGGCGTTGCGGCGGCGGCTCGTTCGAGGCGGAGCGCTCGTACCGGGCGGAACGTTGGCTGGTGGGAGTCGCGACGACGAGGGCTGCCTCGATTGGTTGGTTGTCGGCGTCGAGAACCCGGACGGCGACGGGATGGCGGTTGGGTAGTTCGTTGGGCTGGAGAAAGAGGGGTGCGCTGAACGCCGACAGGTAGCCGTACACCATGGGCATCGCGACGCCGGGCGCGTCGGCTGGCGCTGCCGGCCGGATCTCGAGGCGGTACGGCCCCGGCGCCGGCGTGGAGAGCGAGAAGGTGCCGCCGGCGTCCGAGCGGATCCGGTCGACGGCCTCGGGTAGCGCGGCTGCCTGACCAAGCAGCTCGCGGTCGAGTTCGTAGGCGCTTGGTTGCGGCCGCAGGACGACCTCGACACCGGCGGCGGAAGCACCGCGCTCGTCGACCAGGGCGCCGGTGACGGTGAGCGTCGGGTCGGCACTTGGCTGGGCCCAAAGACTGGTGACGGAAAGCCCAAGCAGGCCAGAACACAGCAGCAGTCGTGACAGGCGTAGCCGCGGTGCGTGGGCGTGGCGATGCACTGCGTTCCTTCCGTTGGGTGGCTACTGGTCCGGAGCTTCGGGCGACGGCTGCAGTTCGATGACCAAACCCTCGCGGTGCTCGCCCGGCGCGACGTTGAGCCGAATCTGAGTGCTCTCGTAGCCCTGGGAGGACACGTACACCAGTTCGGAGGTCGGACCGAGTTCGAGCCTAAACGTGCCGTCGTTGCCGCTGAATGAGGACCTGGCGTCGGGGGAGAACGGTCCACCGCCACTCTCCGCAAGAGCCGCGATCGTGGCCGCGTCGGCGGCGGTCAGGTGAGCGAGGGAGAGCGGTTGGCCCGTTTGCGCGTTGACGACGACTCCCGAGAGAGTGGCGGTGGCCGGGTCAAGTTCGATGCGGAGGCGTTCCAAGTCTGCCTGCAGGTCAATCGAGCGGTACTGCGAGCCGCCGAGGTTCGGCCGGCTGATCCTCAACTGAAGCCGACCCGGCTTGAGTCCATCCAATACGAAACGGCCTTCGTGGTCGGTGTGGGTGGACTGACCGGCAACTCCGAGCCGTGCGCCGGACAGGGGCTCGCCCGTGTCGAAGACTTGTCCTGACAGGCGGAAGCCCGGCTCGAAACGCAACTCGACGAAGACCTCCGAGGAGCCCCGATCGACCGCGACTTCGCGTGAGACCCTTCGCTCCGACCCCGGGACTCCCTTGGTCAGGGTGACACGCCACGTACCCGGGCCGATTCCCTTGAGGACGAAGTTCCCTTCGGTGTCCGGCGTTGCCTCCCGCGAGCGGGAGTCTTTCCACGCCCTGATCTCCACCTGTGTCAGGTCGGAGGGGGTCAGTCCCGACACGACGCCGACAATCCTCGCCTCCGGTTGGAGCACGATCTCGATGCCCTCGATGGAGTCGCCGTCGACGCGGACAGGCGACTCGGGACCGCCGTCGGCATGGCCGGGCGATCGCGCGGTGACGATGTAGCTACCGGGCTCGACGCCTGTGACGCGGAACGCGCCGTCCTGGTCCGAAACGGTGTTCCTCTGGTGGCGCCGGTTGTTTCGGGAGTACTCCGTCACGGCCTCGATGGTGGCCAACGCCAGTGGAGCACCGTCATGCGAGCTCACCGTGCCTGCGATCTCCGCGGCGGCATGGAGTTCGATCCGGAGCTCGTTGGCCCCCATCGACAGTTCCACCTGCCGCCGCTCGTCCCTTAGTCGCTCGTGTTCCACGTTGACCACCGCGGGGCCGGGGGAGATGTCGACCTGCGCTTCGCCGTTGCCGCCGGTTCGGCCGTAGCCGCTCGGCCGGGTCTCTCCTTCGGACCGGACCAGGACGGTTGCACCGGCCACGGGTTCGCCGAGAGACTTTGTGACGATCACGGTCAACCGGTCGGGAGTCCCCAGGACGAGTTCGATCTCGCGCTCGGCTCCCGCCGTCAGCTCGAAAGCCTCGACCTTGGCTGCTTCCGCCCCCTTCCTCGCCTCGGCCGACCAGGTGCCGGACGGAACTTCATCGAACCGGAAACGGCCTTCGGCATCTGTGACTCGCCGAGGGAACATGTCTCTCGGCCCCCACAGGACCGCACTGCCGCTGGAACGGCGGTCGAATCTCAGCCTGAGCCTTACCGGGACGCCGGCGGCACTGTTCCCGCCTGCGTCGACGACGCGGCCCGTAACGACCCCTCCGTGCAGGAGTTCGATCAGGACGGGGTCCTCGCTGTCGACGCGCACGCCCGGCTGAACGAGCAGCGGATAGCCGGCTCCCCGCACGCCGAGATCGACCAGATCGGTGGAGAGGCCGTCGAGCCTGAAACGGCCGTCCGCATCGGCCGTGGCCGTCCGCGGAGTGCCGCCGTATCGGTGTCGGGCCTGGCCCCTTATCCAGGCGCCCGCGACGGCATCTCCGTCGGCGCCGATTACGACCCCGTGGACCGTTCCACCGGAGACGAAAGTCAGGACGCCGAGATCGAGGTCCGTATCTCCGGCAGGAACGTCGATCTCCGAGGGCGGACGGTCAACGTACTCGGGATGCCGAAGGCGCAGTTCGTAGGCACCCGGAGCCACGGCTGAGAACACGAACGCGCCCTGTGCGTTCGTCGTGGTAGCTACGGCCGGAGCCTCGAAGGTGGATCTGAAGTCGGATTGGTCCAGGGGCCACAGCAAGGACACCTTCGCCTCGGCCACTGGATTTCCGTCGGTGTCGACCGCGGCGCCGTGGACCTGCCGACCTCTCCCGAGCACCAGGTGGACAGGGTCGATCTTCGCACCGGGTTCCAGCGGCGGCAGGTCGAAGAACGCAGTCGCGTAGCCGGTCGCCTTGGCGGTGAGACGGTAGGTGTGGTCGTAGACGACTTCTTCTATGCGGAAGGAACCGTCGGACGCCGAGGTTGTGGAACCCAGCCGGAGCGAGTTGAAGGGCGAGACCAGACCGCCTCCGGGCTGGGCCCGAATCCTGGCGCCCTCTATCGGTGCACCGGAGGCATCGGTCACCAGCCCACGGATTGGAGCCTCGGTGGCGGCTGAGTTGCCGCTCGACTGGGCGTTGAGGGAGCCGGCCGCAGCTACGGCGACGCCGACGAACCCAAGACACGGCAGTAGTCGGGGCATTTTCAGTGGCAACATCTGATTGAGGAGGGGCATTCCCGGGCAGCTCAGGCAGTGGTCGCGGTTTCAAACGCCGCCCCAAGAGCAAGCGTTCTGCGGTCACTGCCCCTTTGGGTGACGATCTGCAGGCCCACCGGCAGGCCCGAGGGCCCGACGCCGCAGGGGACCGAGATCGCCGGACAACCGGTCACGGTGATCGAGTAGCAGGAGGCCATCCAGTCCGTGTAGGACGATAGCCGCTCGCCTTCAATCTCGGTCGGGTAGGGCTGCTCGACGTCGAACGGAAGGACCTGAACGGTGGGCAGGACCAGCGCGTCATAGCGTTCGAAGAACTCGACAGCCCGGCAGTAGAGGCGGGTGCGTTCGGCCTGAGCGGTCGCGATGTCCGGTCCGGTGAGGGCGAGACCGCGTTCGATCTCCTCGATCACGGTGTCCTTCATCTGGTGTCGGTGGTCGGCGAGCAGGGGGCCGAGCTTGTCGGCGAACAGGTTCGCGCGCAGGGTGCGAAAGATGGAGTCGGCGTCGGAGAGGTCGGGAGCGGCTTCTTCGACTTTCGCGCCGAGGTCCCGGAAGGCGGTCAGGGCGGTTTCGCAGACCTGGACGACTTCCCGTTCGATCGGGTAACGGCCGAGATTCGGCGTCCAGGCGAGGCGGAGACCGCGAAGGTCGGCGGGCTCGACCGGGTGGAAGAGTGCGGCCGGCGGGCCAAGGGAGATCGGGTCCCTGGGGTCCGGTCCTGCGATGACGGAGAACAGCAGCGCCGCGTCGGCGACGGTCCGGCCCATCGGCCCGAGCACGGCGAGGTCGTCCCAGCCCTGCTCCGGAGGGACCCGGGGGACGCGCCCGGGGGTCGGCCGGAAGCCGACGACGCCGCAGAAGCTCGCGGGGTTGCGGAGCGAGCCTCCGAGGTCGCTGCCGTCGGCGATGGGCAGCATGCCGCTCGCGAGCGCGGCAGCCGCGCCGCCGCTCGAACCGCCGCAGGTGCGGCTGGGGTCCCAGGGGTTGCGGGTCTTGCCGAAGACCGGGTTGAAGGTCTGCGAGCCGGCGCCGAACTCAGGCGTGTTCGTCTTGCCGATGACGATCGCGCCGGCGTCGCGGATGCGCTCGACGATCAGGGCGTCGACGTCCGGGATGTTGTTCGCGAAGATCGGCGAGCCGAAGGTGGTGCGGATGCCCTTCGTCGAGACGAGGTCCTTGACCGCGGTGGGCAAGCCGAGGAGGGGTTTCGCGGCGGCGTCGTCGGGGTCGCGGCGGCGCAGGTCGTCGGCGGCTTGCGCGTCGGCGCGGGCCCGGTCGCGGTCGAGGGTGCAGATCGCGTTGAGTGCCGGGTTGCGCTGGTCGATCCACTCGAGGTGTGCGTCGAGGACCTCGACGGCGGAAACCTCGCCACGGG
>Ga0209754_1002959_pt1 | contig 12385 bp, 8 predicted proteins | sample MesohylBB_FD_187295 | JGI IMG/M metagenome (GOLD analysis project Ga0209754, IMG submission 187295) | Host-associated microbial community of the marine sponge Aplysina aerophoba from Gulf of Piran - sponge mesohyl, lysed by bead beating... | ecosystem: Host-associated > Porifera > Sponge >... | reverse complement strand
TCGCGCTCGGGGGGCCCTCCTGGGACCTCCCCTGGCCGCCGCCCCGCAACCCCTGGAACACCGACCACTTCACCGGTGGCTCCTCCAGCGGCTCGGCGGCGGCGGTGGCGGCCGGGCTCCTGCCGGCGGCGCTCGGCACAGACACGGGCGGCTCGGTTCGCGGCCCGGCATCGCTGTGCGGGATCGTGGGGATGAAGCCGACCTACGGGCGCGTCAGCCGGCGCGGTGTCTTCCCGCTCGCGTTCACCCTCGACACCGTCGGTCCACTGACGCGGACGGTTGAGGACAACGCCCTCCTGCTCACGGCGATCGCCGGACATGACCCGCTCGATCCCGCCAGCGCGCGGGTGCCGGTCCCCGACTTTGCGGCTGACCCTGGTGCCGGCGTGAGGGGGCTCCGGGTGGGGCTGATCCGTCACTTCTACGCGAAGGACATGGTGGCCGATCCGGAGGTGTCGGGCGCCGTCGAGGAGGCCGTCGAGGTCCTGGCAGGGCTCGGTGCGGAGGTCCGGGAACTGCAACTCGAACCGCTGGAGCTATACGCCGCCTGCAGCCGCACGCTCATCACGTCCGAGGCGTACGCCGTCCACGAGAAGTGGCTGCGTGAGCGGCCGGACGACTACGGCGCATCGCTGAGGCAGCGCCTTCTCCCGGGTGCCTTCGTCCGGGCCGTCGATTACGTGCACGCCACGCGGCTCCGACGCCGTCTCGTCGAGCAGTTCGAGCATGCGATGGAAGGGTTCGACGTCGCGGTCACGGTCTCCTCCATGGATCCGCCGCCGCGCATCGAGGACGCGGACGAGATCGCCAGAACCTACCCGCGGCAGGCGCGCCAGCCCTTCAACGTGATCGGAGTTCCAGCGCTGGCGCTGCCCGTCGGATACACGCGGAGCGGACTGCCGCTCTCCATGCAGATCGCCGGGCGCGCGTTCGAGGAGGCGGCGGTGTATCGGGCTGCGGCCGCCTACGAGCAGGCGACCGACTGGATCTCGAGGCGTCCGCCGCTGGACTGAGCACACGGGGGCCGGCCGTCGCGGCGGCCGAGTGGCGGGGCGGTGACGCTCCCGGGAAGGGGCGATAAGCTAGGCGCCGGTTCTGTTGTCGGGGAGCGGAGCCGCGCCCCCATCGTCTAGCGGCCCAGGACGCCACCCTCTCAAGGTGGAAACGGGGGTTCGAGTCCCCCTGGGGGCACCAAGCATTCTAGGTTCGAATGCGGGTGTGGGAGCGGCTTGGAATGGTCGTTTCCGTCGCCACTGGGGCCATTTCGGAGACATTTGTCGGTCGATTCGGCGAACCGGAGGTGCTCCCGCCACTCTGGCGCTGCCGTCGACATCCATGGTGAGTGCCCCCGAAGCAGGGGTGCGCCCCTTAGCGGTTCGTCCGCGTCTTCCCGACACGGGCACCAAGCTCGCCGACAGCGCCCCACCCCGAGCCAAAGCGCCGGAGTACCACGCCGAGGTGGTCGCGCGCGATCCCGTGCCCCTTCGCGGAACGCCGCCTTCTTCGAACTCTTCCTGCATGAGGTCTTCCGACGGCTGGACCTAGCTCCCGAAGTGCACCCGGCACCACGAAGCGGCCAGGGCCACCCTCACGCCCATGAGCCATTCCAGCTTGCGAGGGCGAGGTCTGCGCAGGTTCCGAACTCATGGCGCAAGGCGATCTTCGCCCCTTGGTGTCCCCAAAATCGTTGGCCTGCGATCTCGGTGCGGCGTCCTCGACTCGGCGAATGCCGTGCGGGAGTCGACGGAGGGGTTGCAGGCAGCGCTGGCCGGAGGGCAGCGGTGCCTACAGGGGCTTGCGGGCGAGAAAGCAGTACAGCGGCGTAAAGACGCCCGCCCGGCCCCCGGCGACGTAGGCGTCGGCGGTGCGATCGAGGAGTCGGACGACTTCCGCGGAGCCCTTCGGGAACAGTCGCAGCGCTTGGGCAGCCTTCATTCCCGCGAAGAACGCTTTGCGGCCCAGCGGGAGCCTGCGAAGGGCCTTCCCCAACGTCCCGTGGCGCCCGTCCATGGGCTGATACCACGGCGTGGACGGGCCTTGCTGGATATCCCGGTCCGCCCCTTCGATCACCGAGAATCCTGCGGCTTCGAGCGCTCGGTCCACTTCTCCGAAGGTGGCGATGTCGTTCAGCGCAATACCGCGCATCAAGTCCCGCTTGATGGCCTGATGCCTGTGGTCGTTCGGATCGAACGCGTCCGTGAGGCACATTTCCTGCCCCCAGAACAGGGCTCCGGGCTTCAACACGCGGAATATCTCCTCGAACGCACGTTGCTTGTCCGGCGCATGGCACGTGGACTCGATGGCGTACCCGCGATCGAACGTGTCGTCCGCGATGTTGGTCATGTCCATGAAGTCGCAAACTTCGTAGTCGATCATGTGGTCGAGCCCGGCCTCGGCAGTCAACCGTCTCGCCTTCTCCAACTGGATCACACTGTTGTTGATGCCGACGACGTGGACGCCGGCCTCGCCAGCGCAGCGACGCATGGGGCCGCCGATCCCACAACCGACATCGACCACCGCCATGCCTCGCTGCAACTCCAGCCGGGAGAACATCAACCGCTGATGGCGGACCTGGGACTCCTCGAGGCTCTCGTTTGGGCGGAGGGGCGCGAAGTGCAGGGACTCGCTCCAGCCCCACACCATGAGCGCGCTGCACAGGTCGTAGTAGTCCATCACCGTCTCCGCGTGGTCGTAACCGCCTGCGCTAGCGGCTCGCGGCGACGCTCGATCAATCCAGCTGTCGAAGGTCTGCACGCGGCGCCTGACGTCCGAATCCCCAAAGGCATCGCGCAACTCCCGTGAGAGTCTGCCCAACTGCATGTGGCGCATCCCCTTCTCGGGCCGACCCTAGTCCGAGATGCGTCAGTCCCCAGCCGGTGCAGTGGGGATCTCGCGCCTCTTCTCAGCGATCACGAACTTTACCTTCTTGCTGATGGACAGCGAGGGGAACGGACTAATCCGAAGCGGCCGGTTTTCCGGCGACACCTTGATCGTGAAGTAGTGCGCCAGCATCAGCAGGTTGACGCCGAGTTGCAGCTCCATCCACCGCGAGCCGAGGCAGGTGTGCGTGCCCAGCCCGTACGGGGCATAGCCGGGACTGCGATGCTCGTCACGCGGAGGCAGGTAGCGGTCGATATCGAAGGTCTCGGGATCGGGAAAGACATCGCTCATGTAGTGTGAAGCCGTCTGGGCGATATAGATCTCCGATCCCTCGGGGAGCTCGTAACCCTCCACGACGCAGGTGTTCATCACGGTTCGCATCGACACCGGGACGATCGGGTAGACGCGCATCGCCTCCATGATGAAGCGATGGGTGACATCGATGGCCTCCATGGTGAAGTCCTCAGGGGAGGGATCACCACCGGAGAACAGGGCATCCGCTTCAGCGCGGATCCGCTCATAGAGTTCCGGCTGTGTCGCCATGGCATAGAGCGCGAAGCTGAGCCCGTCGCCGAGGTACACGCTCGCAATCAGCGGCGCCGAGAGCGCGAAACGCAGATTCGACTCGGGGAGGAACTGCGGATCGCTGGCGTGCAGGCTGAGCAGGTCGTCGGCGATATCCCGAGGACAGCCAGCCCGTTGGGCGGCTGTATGGACGCCCTGGACCCGATCCAGCAGTGTCTCGATGCCCTTCGCCTTCCGCCTCATGGACGGCGTCTTCAGCAAGAACTTGGGCAGAACCTTCACGACTCGCGTGGTGAGCGCTCGTTCCTTGTAGGTGCTCAAATCGGCGATGAGATCCTGCGACTGCACGCTGAGCATGAGCTGCGAAAGCTGGGCGTTGATCAATTCCCGGGACATGGGGCTTGCGGGCATGGCATCCCCGACCGACCAGGTCGCCATGTGAGCGCGGGCGTAATCGAAGACGGTATCCAGCTGCCCTTCCAGCCGCGCGCGCGAGTAGGCCGGCGCCAGGTACTTGCGGAAGCGGAAGTGGTCGGCGCCATCAAGGGCCGGGAGAATCCCTGACGCACCGTACACCTTCTCAAACTCCTGAAGATAGTCCTTTGCCCTCAGGTACATGCGTCCGTGCCGGTGCGCCCAGCGATTGGTCTCGGGCCCGGCGAGGAAGAGCATGGAATCCTGGAGCGGTGGGTTGAACCTGAAGACCGGGCCGTACTCTTCCGCGAGATCGGCGAAGAGCGCGGGCAGGTTTCCCCGCCAGAGGCGTCGGTTGAACAGCAGCTTGCGCATCGGAACCGTCGGGATCTTCTTGGTCAGCGTGGGACGCCGGAGCAGCGGGCCGGCTAGGTTGTTGGCGACCGCGTCGGCGATCGCCCGGCCGATCAGTTCAAGCTTGCAGAGCAGCTCGATGCGCTCCTCGAGTTCTTCCTCGATAGGGAAGATGAAGCGCAGAACATCGCACGTGTTCGCGAGCGCGATGATGATGGCATCCCTCGGATCGGGGATCCTGTTGTTGAAGATCACGTTGCTGATGCGCGTCGTGACGAACTCAGCTCTGTCCCCGGTCGAGCCGTTTGTCGTCGGCATCTGCCAGGTAGTCCGGGACAGCGTCCAGAAGTCCCCATCGTGATGCTGGAGGATGTTCGACGCGACCAGGCGGTCGAGGGTGAAGTCAACGATCGTCTCTGCTCGGGGCGCGAGGCGCTCGATCCAGTACTGGGCACTCTGCTGGCCCGGTTCGTCCGCGATTTCCCGAAGAACGTCGTCCAGGACCGGATCCCCTGTCGGGGTATCGTCCAGGACGATCAGCGAGTCCATGTCGGTGTCAATGCGGGAGATAAGGGACAGTTCCGCAAGCGCTGCCCCCACGACCGCGCAATTCAGGCTCCAACCAGGCACCTGGTGGAAGTATCCGCTTTCCTCGCTGAGGAGCATTAGCAGGAGTTCATCGGGCAGGGTCAGGGTCCGCGCTGCAGTGCCTTCTGTCGTGAGTGTCATGAACCCCGCCCCGGGACAGGCTCGCTCTGCGCTGGATGCTCCAGAGCGAGCATACCTCGTCACGGAAGGCTTTGATGACCCCCCTGAGTTGGGTGGCAGTCAGCGCTATGGAGCATCTGCCGCTCCTCCACCCCTACCAAGCCTTCAGATCGACCAGCGCCCACTGGCTCGGTGATGTGCCAGGGCACCGACAGGCCGGGTCGCGAGCCCCTGTTCTGTCTCGACTCCCAGCTTGTCCTGGATCCAGTAGAGGCATCACGCACGGTCAAGACGCTGTTGCCCTTCGCCTCGGCGATCTCAGGGTTGGACCCGCCGCTGGCGAACTGCGTCACGGCCTCCTGCTCGAGTTCCGCCAGCCCGCTCACAGCTCGTTCGGAGGCGAGACTGCGTTCGCTCCAACGGGCACTGGTCAAAACGACTGCCCAGAAGTGAGCGCAAGAACCAGTCAGATCTTCCTCTTCGCACCTTTGCAGCGCCAGCTGGGAAGGGAACACTTCCGGAAGAAAGGCTGGAGGGGACTGGACTGCATGGCAGACGGCGCGTTTTTCACCAAGAGAGCCGACAGCAGTAAGTTGTCCAACTCTCGCACCGTCACCATCCGCGGGCCGGGCCGGTAGGGGCCAGCACCACGCGAATCAAGACACACCGGCTTCCCGCCCGCTGGATCGCCATCGTGGGGACGCTGGTCATCGCCCTGACCCTGAGCGCCTGTAGCAACGGCGAGACCAAGGTACCACCGGACCCGGCCGCCACGCCGACGGCGTCTCCGGTAGCGACTGCCCCACAGGAGCCTGCGCCCACCGGCACGGCAGAAGAGGAAGAGACGTCCGCGCCGGAGAGGCCGGCGACACCGGCCACGCCGGAGCCAGAGGGGACTGCTACGCCCGCACCAACCCCGGGGGAAGCGAGGCCGCCGGAATCAGGGCCATCAGAGCCGGACACGGCTCCGCGGCTGCAGGAAACGTACAACGCCTTGAGCGGCCCTGAACAGGAGTGCATACAGGACCAGCTCGGCGAGGAAGACCTGGAGATATTCCTGCGGACCCCGGAAGGCGGGCTCTATGACCACCCGGAGCACTGGCAGCCAGCCGCGATATTCGATTGTCTGAAACGGGAGACCGCCAACGACGTCTTCATGGCCTTCTACGAAGCAGCCGCGCAGGACTCGGAAGCAGTACTCGCATGCGTGAGGAATCTTCTTGAAGAGATAGACATCGCCAAAGCCGCATGGGGCTTCCACGAAATCGCCACCGATGAGCAAGTATTCCTGGCATCGAAGCTTCTGACAGGAGAGATCGCTTGCCTTGAGAATCACGGGCCGTCGGCAGACTCACCGGAGCCTCCTGGGCCGCCACCGCCGGAGCATGCCCTTCTGTGGGAATTCAGCACCGGCGAGCAGCCAAGGGACTCTGGCGACTTCCTCATGCTGGCCTCGGCCGTAACACAAGGAACGGTCTACGCTGCCTCCGGCTCGGGACAGGTCTATGCCCTGGACGCGAGGACCGGACACGTCCGGTGGCACACCGAGCTGGACGCCCAGCTCGACCCGCCGCCCGTTATCAGGGACTCAAGGGTCTACCTGAGAAGCATACGCGTCTACTACACCCTCGATGCGACCACCGGAGAGGTGCTGGGAACCAACGAAGGGCGAGGACCGCAGCACACCGACCCGCCGCGCCCCGAAGCCGGACGCACCGTCCGGCTGGAAGGAGATCTCCCCCCCGGAACCGCGGTACACGCCGTGGACGCAGCGACCGGAACCCGGGTCTGGACCTACGATGTCGGCTCCATCATCCCGGTGGCCCCAACGCAGTCCGGCGGAACCGTGTTCGTCCGGTCGTACGAGGGCATCCACGCGCTGGATGAATCAACAGGAAGACTCCTGTGGGAGACCGAGTGGGAATACGTCGGAGACTACCCGCCGCACATCGTTGACGGGATATGGCCGCTGGCAGGCGATGGAACCGTGATCGCCCTGGACGCGAGAACAGGAAGACCCCGCTGGTTCTTTGACGAGGACCACATCAATCGGATAGCCGGCGTCGCGGACGGAATGGTCCTGGCCGAAGGCGCACTAGGTTTCTACGGGATCGAGGCCGCAACCGGGCAGAGGAAATGGAGCCTGAACAATGACTGGCGAGTGTTCTATGTCACGGTGGCCGATGGCGTCGTATACGCCAACACCGTGACGGGCGACCTGCACACCCTGGACCTCCAGACCGGAGAATCTCTCTGGACCCAGAGAATCGGCTACTATCTCGCGCCCGAATACGGGCTCTACCGGGTGGTCGACGGAGTGGTCTACGTAACCCACGGCGAGGGCGTCCGCGCCTACAGGGCGCCTGCAACCACGGACACCCGCCCACCAGCGGAATAGCGCAGGAGTCCCACCGCCTCGCGGTAGTCGTCTCCCTCCGCGCAGGCGAGCCCGCTCCTCCGCCGCCTCGAGTGCGCGCAGGTAGCCGTCGAAGGTCGCCTGCGCCGCCGGGTGGTCGAAGCTGACCTGCGCAGCCAGGCGGGATGCTCCAGGGTCCAGTTCCCGTGCCGTCGCTGAGCCCACGGCGCAGCCGCTTCGCGAGCCGGTGCTGCGCCCGCTTGCGGTCCGCGACCGCGTCCTCGCGCGCCCGGGAGAGGTCGCGCACCGCCTCCTGCTCGGGGGTCGGAGCATGGACCTCGGTGAGAAGCGCCGCCCGCAGCAGCTCTGCCAGGTTCTGCGCGTCGCGCCGGTCGGTCTTGGAGTGAGTCGCTCCATAGCGTCTAGACTGGGCCTCAAGTTGCCAGGCTGCCCGTCGACGGTGGGTGATGCGCGGCGCGCTGCCTGGCACCATCGGCTACGCGAAGCGGCTGACGGTGGACCGTGATGAGCGACTCTCCCGCGATTCGCCTCGAGGGACTCGCGAAATCGTATGGCGACGTCCGCGCGCTCGACGGCGTCGACCTTGAGGTACAGCGCGGCGAGATCTTCGGCTTCGTCGGTCCCAACGGCGCGGGCAAGACCACCGGCCTCCGCATCCTGATGGACCTGATCCGTCCGACCGCCGGCCGTGCCGAGGTGCTGGGCCTCGATGCGCAGCGCGACACGATCGAGGTGCGTCGCCGATGCGGCTACCTCCCCGGCGACCTCGCCCTGTACGACTCACTCAGCGTCGACGCGTGCCTCGACTTCGTCGCCGCGCTGCGCGGCGGGGTCGACCGGCGCTACCGTGACGAACTCACCGACCGCCTTCGCCTTGATCGCACGCGCCGCATCGGCTCGCTCTCGCGCGGCAACTACCAGAAGGTCGGTCTCGTGGCCGCACTCATGTCGAAGCCCGACGTGCTCCTCCTCGACGAACCTACCAATGCCCTCGACCCGCTCGTGCAGGAGGAGGTGGAGGCGATCCTGCGCGAGGCGGCCAACGAGGGGCGCACGGTGTTCTTCTCCTCGCACGTCCTCGCCGAGGTGGAGCAGCTCGCCGGGCGGGTGGCGATGCTTCGCGACGGCCGCATCATCGCCGTCAACGACCTCGCCGAGCAGCGCCGCCTGGCGCCGCAGCGCGTGGCCGTGACGTTCGAGGAGGCCCCGCCTGCCGCGCCGTTCGAGCAGTTGCCCGACGTACGACTCGTCTCGCTGGAGGGTCGCGACGCCGTCTTCGAGACGCACGACGGCATGCACGCGCTGATCCAGGCGCTCGCCGAGCACCGCGTGCGGACCCTCGAGACTCACGAGATCACGTTGGAGGAGCTGTTCCTGTCCTACTACGAGGGGCCGGAGCGGGCCGAGTGAGCGCCAGCACAGTCCGTGCCTACCGATCGATCGTCCGCAAGACGCTGCGCGACCTGCGCTGGCAGGTCGTCGGCTGGGGGGTCGGTCTCGCCGGCCTCGCCGCGATGCTCGTGCTGCTCTACCCGCTCATCGCCGAGCAGTTCGAGGGTATCGAGATCGAGAACATCGGCTTCGGAGAGATCGGAGATCTCTCGAATCCCCGTGAGTTCTTCGAGATCGAGTTCTTCACGTGGTCCCCCGTCCTGATGACGGTGTTCGCGATCATCGCGGGCGGCGCGTTACTCGCCGGTGAGGAGGGTGCAGGCACTCTCGAACTGCTGCTCTCGCAGCCGCTGTCCCGACGTGCGCTCCTCCTCGGCAAGGCCACCGGCGTTGCGCTCGCCGCCGTTGGGATCCTCGTGCTCGCCGGTGTCGGCTTCTTGCTGACGGCGCCCTGGATCGACCTCAGGGGAGAGATCGCCGTCGGAGAGCTCGTGGTCGCACCTCTCTCGCTGCTCACGTTCACATGGTTCGCGCTCGCCGCCACGATGCTCGCCGCGACGCTTGGGCGAACTCGCGGACAGGCTGCGGCACTGATGACGGCCGCGGCCTTCGTCGCGTATGTGCTGCTCATCGCCGCCGACCTCGCACCGTCGCTCGACTGGCTGCGCTACCTCACTCCGTACCACTACTCCGACGCCCAGCGCGTGCTGACTGAGGGCACGGTGTGGTGGCACCAGGGTGGACTGCTCGCCGCTGCGCTGGTTTGTGTCTGGATCGCCCTCGTGAGGTTCCAGCGGCGCGAGATCGGCGTCGGCCACTCCCTCCTCTCGATTCCCCTCGGCCGCAAGTCACGTCCCGAAGGGACGACGGACTCGGGAGCCCACGCGGGCTAATGGGGGCCGAACCGGAGGAGCCGAGCGATCTGGGAGGATGGCTCCGGACCCACCAGTCGGAGGGCACTAGTACGGCCTGAGGCGCTTGCGACCTCCGCCCGGCCCGTGGCGATCGAGCCGGCGCTGCAGCCCTCGGCGCTCGGGTGCGTCCGCCAGGCGCCGGAGCTCGAGCGCCGCAACGACACGCCCGGGCGGGATCGGCAGCACCATCTGGCAGGCTATGTCCGCGGTACGCTGGCGGCTGTCGCACGGATCGGCTTTGCGGCATGATCCGCCCGTCCTGGATGCCGGGAAGGCAGGAGGCGCTCGCATGAGGTCAATCGGGGTTCTGCTGATCGCCATCGCCGCGTTCGCGGCGATGGCCTGCGGCGGGAGCGAGCCGGAGCCCATCGGCGACATGCCCGTCGAGATCGTGGAGGACGGCGGCGCATGGCATGACGTGCGTGCCCTGGGACCCGGCGGCCAGCAGCACCGCGTGCTCGTGGTGCTGGACGCGCAGCACGCCGAAGCGCTCCTCGCCCTGGGCGAGGCATGCCATGTGAAAGCCAACGACGACGGCGCCATCGGCGCGTTCTGCGATGAGCCTGAACCGGAGTAGCGGCGGGGAGTCTCGACGGGACGGCTGCCCGGGGACTGGCGACCGCTCGCGCCCTGACCCGGGCCGCTCTCGGTGCGGCACATGGCCGTCGGGCGACGCTGCCGGTGGGTGCGTGCCGCGTCCCGCCGCCGACGCTGCGAGGAGCGACGCCGTGTCCGAGCTCTCCAGCGCCGTCGACCGCGATTTCGACCGCATCCGTCAGGCGCTTGAGCGGCTCGTCCGGGTTCCCTCGGTGAGCGCCGCGGACTCCGATCCCGCACCGCTGCGCGATGCCGCCGAGCTGACGGCGGCGCTGCTGGCAGAGGCCGGACTGCAGCGCGTCGAGCTCTGGGAGATCGCGGGCGCGCCGCCCTACGTCTTCGGAGAGCGTGCGGGACCCGCCGGCGCACCGGTGGTCCTGCTCTACGCCCACTACGACGTCCAGCCAGCTGGTGACGAGGCCTCGTGGACGAGCCCCCCGTTCAGCCCGCAGCAGCGGGGCGATCGTCTCTACGGGCGCGGTGCCTCGGACGATAAGGCCGGTATCGCGACGCACCTCGGGGCGATACGGGCGCTCGGAGCGCGCCCCCCGGTCAGCCTGAAGGTTCTGGTCGAGGGCGAGGAGGAGATCGGCTCGCCCCACCTCGACGACTTTCTTGCCGCATACCGGGATCGCCTCGAGGCAGATGCGGTGGTCGTGGCGGACTCCCAGAACTGGCGGGTCGGAGAGCCGGCCCTGACCACCTCGCTGCGCGGCATCATCGACTGCACCGTCGAGGTGAGAATGCTCGCTGCCGGAGTCCACAGCGGCCTCTTCGGCGGGCCGGTGCCGGATGCGCTCACCGCCCTCGCACGCCTGCTGGCCACGTTGCACGAGCGCGACGGCTCGACGGCGGTGGAAGGGCTGACCACGGGCCCGGCGCCGCGGGTCGAGGTCACAGAGGCGGCGATCCGCCGTCAGGCGGGAGTGGGAACGGGCGTCGAACTCCTCGGGACGGGCAGCATGGCGCAGCGGCTCTGGATGAGTCCCGCCATCTCCGTGCTGGGGGTCGATGCCCCGCGCACGGCCGACGCCGTCAATCAGCTCGTCCCGTCGGCGGCGGCGAAGATCAGTGTGCGACTCGCGCCGGGAGATGATCCGGCGAGGGCGATGGGAGCCCTCAGGCGGCACCTGGAGTCCCGGGCGCCCTGGGGTGCCGAGGTGATGATCACGGAGGGGGCGCGCGCTGCGCCCTTCCTCCTCGAGACGACCGGACCGGCGTACGCCGCGTTCCGGCGGGGGCTCGCCGGCGCCTGGGGCCGGACGCCGGTCGAGGTCGGGATCGGCGGCTCGATACCGCTCGTCGCCGAGCTCGCGGCCTCCTACCCGGAGGCCGAGCTCCTGCTCACGGGCGTCGGGGATCCGGGAAGCGCTGTGCACGGGCCCGACGAGAGCCAGGATCTCGGGGAGCTGAGGCGAGCGATCGTCGCGGAGGCGACGGCCCTGAGCCTCCTGGGAGCCGGCTGAACGGGCGATCTGGAGGCGGCGGTGCAACTGGGCCTCGGTCTCGACTTCACGCTCGGGCTCGGCTTCTCCGAGCAGGAGCTGCTCGCCCGCGAGGCGGCGGAGCTCGGCTACGCCGAGATCTGGACTCCCGAGGGGACCGGCCTCGACTCCTTCCAGCTCTGCGCGATGCGCTGGCGCGCAAGCTCGGAGGTCGTGGCCGGGGGCCTCGCGACCGGGATCGCCGTCTCGCCGGTCGCCTACCGGACGCCGATGGCGTTCGCGATGAGCGCCGGTACGATCGGGGCCCGCACGGGCGGCCGCTTCGTGCTGGGGATCGGGAGCGGGGCGCTTCACCGACCGGAGTTCCGGCGGTCGATGGGCCTTCGCTCCGGCTCGACTCTCGCGATCATGCGCGACTACCTGACGACCATCCGCGCCCTCCTCGCCGGGGAGACGGTCGACTACGAGGGCGCGGCACTCTCGGTCCACGGCCAGAGTCTGGCGATTCACCCGGCGCCGCGAACCGCCGTCTATCTCGGAGCGCTCGGTCCGCAGATGCTCGGGCTCGGTGGTGCGCTCGCCGACGGCATCTGCCTCAACTGGTGCTCGGCCGAGCAGGTGGCGCAGGCGCGCCGCATCGTGGACCGCGCGGCCGGCCGGGCCGGCCGGCCTCCGGGCAGCGTGCCGCTCGTCGAGTACATCCGCGTCTCGGTCGATGACGACGTGGAGGCGGCGCGGCGCGCGCTGGCCCGCGCCACGCTGGGCTACGCCCTCGGGCC
>Ga0209754_1002957_pt1 | contig 12391 bp, 13 predicted proteins | sample MesohylBB_FD_187295 | JGI IMG/M metagenome (GOLD analysis project Ga0209754, IMG submission 187295) | Host-associated microbial community of the marine sponge Aplysina aerophoba from Gulf of Piran - sponge mesohyl, lysed by bead beating... | ecosystem: Host-associated > Porifera > Sponge >... | reverse complement strand
GACCTTCTATCCCCTGTGCGGGCCGGTTCCGGACAGTATGAACCCTGCCACGGTCCGCTCGACGTCGGAAACGAACCGCCGGTGTATACGGCTATCTACCATTGTGCACCGAGCCTGTGACAGATACAGTCCGCTCGTAGCGTTGGTCGGTTCCGGTTCGGCTCATCAAGCCCGGAACGCAAGCGAAACAGAGATACAGGACACTAGGAGGGTACTGAGCAATCCACCAGCGGCCTGCCAACCGCCCGCATAATGCCTGGGCCAGCGGGCGGCAGGCCCGAGCAATCGTCATTGTTCAGCACCCTTCTAGGGCGACTTCACGCTCCCCAACGCAGGACCATTACAAGGGTGGTGAAGGCGAGCAGCACTGTGTCAACCCATCCCACAAGGTTGGAACGGCGGACCACCGCTTGGGCAACGTCCCGGTCGCCCGCATCGTAGGCGGAGGCAATCCGTTTCCCGTTGGGCCCTAGAACGCTCATTGCGAGCACGGCGCCGAGCACGACAACGATGATCCCCACAACAACGAAGGGCGCGGTCATCTCATAGGCACCGTCCGATAGACCGACCAGACCGAAACCGGTCACGAATACCGCGATGGCAGCGGGCGTGTGTATCACCCGGCCCATCGAGACGGTAGCCCGGTGCCAACTCGCTGCAGTGGCATCCCCGGCCCTCGACATGTGTGGCTGAGCGAAGGCCCGAACCAGATTGGCGCCGAACCAGGCCGCCACGCCCAATATGTGAACGAACAGCAGAACTTCGAACATCGGAATCCCTCCACTTGCCACCCGCAGGTTAGTGGGTTAGCCCGAGAAGACGTACGCGGGCAAACCCGGCCAGACCGATTCTTGTTGCTCGGATCCCGAGCTAGCCGCGATCCTTCGTGCGGGGTTTCCACTGCGCGGGCCAGGTGTGGCGTATCAGCCTCTGACCAGGGCTCCCAGAGTTGCGAACCAACCGGTTAACCCCCTGCCGGCCCGGCGTTCGGTGACCGACTCCCCGGGTCAACGGCTGGCGGGGCAAGCTCTGTCCTCGTTTAACCTTGATTCTTCATGTTTCCCGACATACCCGCGGCAACATGCCACATCAACCACATGATCGAGACTGGGCCTTGCTTCACCCGACGGATGCAGGTCCCGCCGGGCCGAGACAGGACTGTCGAAACACCCGTAGTGCCTGGTCAGAAGCTCATATCCCACACGCCCGTTCGCGAAGATCAAACCCCCGCATGAAAAATCGGGGTTAACCGCCCGCCTTGTCCGGCTCAAGACGGCGGATTCCGCCGGAGACGACCAGGTGCGAAGTCCTCAGCCCGGACACCGGCTCGGATCTGGTCCGGCGGCATCTCACCTGCGGTTATGAGGGAAGAAGCCAGGCGACCAGCAGCCGGCGCGGTCTGGATGCCGGTTCCACCCTGCCCGGCGAGCCAGAAGAACCCTTCTGCGACGCAGTCGAAGCCTATGACCATCGACCGGTCGGACACGAACGAGCGAAGACCGGTCCATGCCGACCGGACAGTCCGAATCCCTAGCGTCGTAGCCCGGTTGATACGATCGATGGCCAGAGCGATGTCGAGTTCCTCCGGGCGCGCATCGCAGGGCATTGAAGGCTCTTCTTCGGCCGGTGAGCAGAGAATCTGCTCACCGTCGGGTTTGAAGTACCAGTCCTGATCTATGTCGACAACGGCCGGCCATCCCGACCACTCTCGCCTGCCTGGAACCATGAAGGCCGTGCGGCGCATCGGCGCGAGGCCGACCGGTTCGACACCTGCCACAGCGGCGACCACGTCGCACCATGCTCCGGCTGCATTCACGACGACCGGGGCGGAGATCAGGTGCCCACCAGCCTTGACAAGCCAGCGACCCTTCGTCCTTGAGAGGGCTTCTACCGGCGCACCGGTCCGGATCGTCGCTCCACCATCCCTCATTCCCCGGACGAAGGCCTGATGCAGGGCGGCTACGTCCATATCCACGGCATGGCGGTCCAGCAATCCGGCCCTAAACCGCTCCGCTCTGATCACCGGCACCAACTCGGCGACATCGGTCGGGTCGATCATCTCGAGGTCCACCCCGTCGGCCGCCTGCGCATTCAACCGGTCCATCTGGCCGGAGCGGGCAACCAGTACGATTCCTCGCGGACTCAGCAGTGGCACGTCGATCAGAGCTCGGGGAGGATCTTCGAGGAACGGCAGACTGGCCGCCGTCAATGATTGGATCGCCTTGGTCCCGTAACTCCGGTACAGGATGGCGGCTGATCGACCGGTCGTGTGGTAGGCAAGCCGCTCTTCACCCTCCACCAGGATCACCCGGCATCCGGCCTCCGCCAGAAAGTACCCGACCGAGACCCCGGCAATGCCTCCGCCGATGACCAGAATGTCCGTCGCGTTTGCCACCGGCAGAGCTTACGGTTCTGAGATCGGGTGCCGCAGCCGATTCTCGAAGCGCAGTTCGCGTTGACCGGATGTTGACACCCCGTCTCCCGCCGCCGGACGCCGTCCAGCCGCTTTATCATCGAACACCTCTCGGGGGGTAATGAGCAACCCCCCGGTTGACCCCATCTTTCATGTCAGGATCTTTACTGGGCAACCCGGGTGTGGTGTATGAGTTTCTAACCATGGATTACAGCCGTTCTACATAGTCCCGCCTCTGGCCGGCGCCATGATGTGGTTGATGTGGCATCCTGCGGTGGATGTCTGTGAAAGCCTGGAGCATCAGGGGTCACCCCGCCGCTGCTTGGCCGTCCGCACCCGAGCCGGCGGACGGCGGGAAGGACCATCTATCCCCTCGGAGAACTCAACCCGGCAGGCTCTCCGCCCGAGGTGCAAGCCTCCGGCCACAGGGCTATCCTCTGGTCTGGGTCCCGGAGCTAGAACACCGGTAAGAAACCGCCCCGACCCTCCGAGGCCTTCCTGCCCCTGTGCACGATGAGCGAAGGAGGTTCACCACCGAACAGGTTTCACCGCCCACCCGAGGTCTGCGGCGCCGCGGGAGCCGCAGTCCTCTTCTCCCGGCGGTTGTCCGGGCCCCTTCCTAGTCCGGGGGTCGCCAACGACATGATATAGTCAGAGACCGTCACGGGGTGGCGTGGTTAGACGCCCGCAATAGGAAAGGAAGAACATTGGCAATCAGCACTGACCGAGACGACGGAGTCCTAACAATAAAGGCCCAAGGTCGCATTGACGGCTCCAACGCAGCCGATTTTCTCAAGTCCGTAGAAGGTGTGATTGACCAGAATGATTCTGGTGTCATCCTTGACTTCAGCGAGCTCAACTACATAAGCAGTGCCGGCCTCAGAATCATCTTGTTGATCGCCAAAGATCTCCGGCAGCGCAGCGTCAAGTTCGCCCTCTGCTCGTTGTCGAGTTCGGTCGCCGAGATATTCATGATCAGCGGCTTCGACCAAATCATAGACCTCCACGAAGACACAGCAGCGGCCGTCGCAGCTCTCAAGTAGACCGAGGCGTTCACTATGCCCCAGTGAAGGTAACGACAAGTTATTGCACACCTGCTCCACCTCGGGAGCGACAAGTGAAGGTAGCGTGTGGAGACATACAAAATCCTAGTAGTTGACGACGAGCCGGACCTCGAGCCTCTCATTCTCCAACGTATGCGACGTAACATTCGCTCTGGACGATACCGATTCGTCTTCGCCAGAAACGGAATCGAGGCACTCCAGCGACTCGGTGAGCAGGAAGACATCGACATGGTGCTCTCCGATATCAACATGCCGCAAATGGATGGCCTGACGCTGCTTGAACAAATACCCAAGGTAGATCCCAACATCCGGTCCGTAATTATCTCTGCTTATGGGGATATGAAGAATATTCGTACCGCTATGAACCGGGGTGCCTTTGATTTCGTAACAAAGCCATTAGATTTCAAAGATCTTCGGCACACGATCGAGCGTACTCTAAAACATCTTATTGAATGGCGCTCGGCTCTCGCTTCTCGTGATCAACTGGTCATGCTGCAAAACGAGCTTGACGTAGCCAGTAAGATACAGCAATCGATCCTACCTACGCGGTTCCCGACGACTAACAACTACGATGTGTTCGGTGCTATGGAACCGGCGCGAAACGTAGGAGGCGATTTCTACGACATCTTCATGCTCGAAAGCGGACACATCGGACTAGCTATTGCCGACGTATCGGATAAGGGTGTTCCTGCTTCACTTTTCATGATGTCAAGCCGGACCTTACTCAAGGGTACAGCTATAGGTATCCCAGAACCAGGACACGTTTTAGGGGATGTAAACGATCTTCTCTATGAAGACAACGATGCTGCCATGTTCGTTACCGTTATCTATGCGGCTTACTCACCTGACTCTGGTCGTATAACGTACGCTAATGGCGGTCACAATCCTCCACTTATTGTACACACGGATGGAACTTCTACCTTACTCAAACCGATAGGTGGACTAGCCCTCGGCGTTGCACCCGGGATGATGTTTCCCCAGGATACTATTCAGCTTGCCCCCAATGAGACCCTAGTTCTCTATACAGACGGAGTAACCGAGGCGATGGACGCCGACGACGAAGAATTCGGGGTTGAACGGCTCCAGGCCATTTTTGCTGGCGCTCCGCCTTCAGGGGCACGTGAAGCCACCGAAGCCATTTTTCATGCTGTACACGCGTTCGCTGGTGACACTCCACAGTCGGATGACATAACGTGTCTCTCGGTGTTTAGGAGACCGGGAAGCTAAATGAAGTCACTCTATACTCTGAACATAACTCCGAATGAGCAAGAGACCGACGCCGAGGTCGTCAGCCGGATATCTGAAAGTTTGGAGGACATCGGTCAAGATCAGGAGTGGCCTCCGAAACTCGTATATCTCGTCAACCTGAGTGTAGAGGAGTTCGGCCTCAACGCACTTACCCATGGACGGAAGCACGGCCTTGATGAATTCGAGATCACAATCAGTTCCGACTCCGAGCTAATCACGATTGAACTTTCGGACAATGGCGCGGCCTTCGATCCGATGAATGATGCACCTGAGCCCGACTTTGAGACGCCTCTTGAGTCTAGGCCAATAGGTGGTCTGGGCATCTACTTGATCAAGAAGATGGTTGATGCTATGGAGTATCGGCGCGACTACGATCGGAACTACCTGAGGCTGACTGTTAGGAGGACCTGATACCGTCACGCCGTCGTCTCTTTGTGAACAGAGCATTCGTAGTTCTGGTCATCATTTACAGTCTGACCGGCTTGGCCTGCGGTTCCTCGCCCACCGACGGTGGTGACAGCTCGACCGCAGCAGATCCCGAACCATCTTCAGATCAGGTACCAGTTGGCCCGTCTGACGACTCTCCGGCCCCACCATCCGTCCCCGGCGTGTCCGCCGATGAGGTTCTCTTCGGGCAATCTGCGGCGTTCTCCGGGCCTGCCCGAGCGCTAGGTCTGGATATGCGTCTTGGTATCGAGATGGCCTTCCGGGAGGTCAACGATCAGGGCGGTGTCCACGGGCGACAACTCAGGCTCGAGTCGCTCGACGATACATACGAACCCGAACTCGCAATTGCCAATACCATCCGGTTGATCGAAGACAAGCAGGTGTTCGCACTGATCGGTGAGGTCGGTACACCTACCTCACGGTCTGCTACACCCGTTGCGGCAGCAGCCGACGTCCCTTTCATTGCTCCCTTCACGGGCGCAGCCTTCCTCCGCGACGACGACTGGCAGAACATCGTCAATCTACGCGCCTCATACGCTCAAGAAACCGAGGAGATGGTCGAAAGGATGACAGCCGATCTCGGTATTGATCGGATCGCAATAATGTACCAGGACGACTCCTTCGGTCGGACGGGATACCAGGGTGCGCTGGCCGCGTTACACAGGCGTGATATGGAACCCGTATCAGTCGGACTGTATCCCCGGAACACGGTCGCGGTGAAGACGGGGTTACTCGACCTAAAAGCCGGACGTCCAGAAGGTGTCATCATCATTGGAGCCTACGAACCGGTCGCCACACTGATCGCATGGGCTCGGCACACAGGGTTTGATCCCGTCTTCATCACGATATCGTTTGTCGGAAGCAATGCCTTGGCTGTGGAACTCGGACCGTATGGGGAAGGAGTCTACGTTACACAGGTCGTGCCCTTTCCGACTGATGACTCGATACCTATCGTCGCTGCCTACTTGGACACGTTGGAAACATATTACACTGGGACTGAGCCCGGTTTCGTATCCTTGGAGGGTTACATGGCGGGTAAGCTGGCGATTGCGGGGCTTGATAGTTGTGGCCCAGAACTGACCCGTGTGTGTTTCCTCAGCGCGTTATTGGATTCGCAGGCTATGGATCTCGATGGTTTCCCGCTGTATTTCGGCGAAACAGACAATCAGGGCTCTGACCAAGTGTTTCTGACAGTCATCGGACCGAACGGTCGGTATCGTCCTACCGACACCCTGCTCAAGAGATAATCATGATCAGACAGATCAAACGACTCCTCGCCCTGCGTTATCGGATCTCCACCCAGATGTATCTTGCCATCGGCGGCGCTGTGGCCCTCACCATCGCGGCAAGCTTTGTAGGCTGGATTTCCTTCAACCAAGTAGGCACGGCGCAGAGCCGGGTCGCGGAAGAGAGCGTTCCCGAACTGGGAGCTGCCTTCCGGATAGCCGAATACAGTGGCACCCTGGCAGCCGCTGCCCCTCGCCTGACCGCATCCACTACTCCTGGCGAGTTGGAAGAAGTCTCCGCCGAGATCGCGGCTGCCCAGCAGGGGTTTGAGGAACAGATACTGCTACTTCAGCAATACACAGGTGATACGCAGTTCGAACAGGTACGGGTCAATGCCCAGACAGTGCTCTTCAGTCTGTTGTTCAATATCAACGCGATTGAAGGTACAATGCCAGAACTGTTCGACCTCACGGCTCGGACAGAAGCCCTTCGGCTCGAGCTTATTGAGCTACGCAGCAGGCTAGACGACATAATTGTACCGGAAATCGACGATCAGCTATTCTATCAATTGACAGGATACCAAACACTCGGCGAACCAGCAGCCGCCAGAGTTCTCCACTTATCAGAGGCAGAGTTCGACAGGTACAGGCATCTTGCCGGATTGCGAGCCGACACCACTCTTGCAACGCAACTATTGTCCAGTGCGTTTAGTGTATCCAATGCTGCTTTGATCGAGCCACTACAGGAGAGTTTTGAATCAGCCGCGAGCCGCCTCAATATCAGCAGGTCGGCACTTGGTGACTCCTCAATATCAGCAGATGTTCAACCGATCCTTAACCGTCTCTTTGACATGGGTAATCAGGAAGGAGACGGATTCGCGCTCCTGCTGCGGAAGCGCCAACTGGAAGACCGGCAACAGCAGCTTCTGGTAGACAACCGCGAATTAGCCGTTGAACTGGTCAATGGAGTGAACGGGTTGGTAACGGCAGCTGAAGAAAAGGCCGATAGCGCGAACGTGGCTTCGACTCAGGCTCTTCAGACAGGCCGAACACTACTCCTTGCCATTAGTACGGTCGGCGTATTGGGCGCCGTCATTATCAGTTGGGGCTTCGTAGGAAGAGTCCTTCTCCGCCGGATCGGACGGTTGTCGGACAGGATGCGTCACATGGCCGATGGGAACTTGGAAGGGGAGGTGGATGTCCATGGCAAGGATGAGGTAGCGGAGATGGCGGCCGCCTTGGAAGTGTTCCGGCGCCATGCTCTCGAGGTACAGAGGCTCAACCTGGTCGAGGAGCTAGCCGAGGAGTTGGGTGAGAAGAACTCACAACTCGAGGACGTACTCGCCGAGTTGCAGCGTGCCCAGGACCAGATCGTTATGCGGGAGAAGCTGGTCGCTCTGGGTGAAGTAACGGCTGGTGTCGCACACGAGATCCGCAATCCCTTGAACTTCGTCAAGAACTTTTCCGAAGCGTCACAAGAACTGATCGAGGAGATCGAGGAGATCTACGAGGACGCGGCGGGAGAACCGTCCGAAGATGACCGAGAACTCATTGATGAGATCCTCCAGGACTTGAACGACAATCTCGACCGCATTCGTAACCACAGCGAGAGGGCGAACCGCATCGTACACGATATGCTGATGATGGGTAGGGGTGGTGGTGAGTGGCGCAGTGTTGATCTCAACCTCTTGCTCAACGAGCATGCTCTACTCGCCTACCACAGTGCCCGGGCCTCAGACACCGAGTTCCAGCTAGATCTGCAGCGGGACCTAGATCCTGGGATGGGGGAAATCGAAGCTATCCCACAAGATCTCGGCCGGACCTTCCTCAACATGGTAGGCAACTCTTGTCATGCAACACATAAGAAGCGTCTAGCTCTCCTCGAAACCAGCCAACCTAGTGATCCATACATGCCGACGATACTGCTCAAGACGCGCCGCAAGTCGCGCAAAGCAATTGTCACCATCCGGGATAATGGTACGGGTATCCCTTCCGAGGTTCTCGACAAGATCTTCAATCCGTTCTTCACCACCAAACCTACCGATGAAGGGACCGGCCTTGGATTGGCTCTATCCAACGATATTATCCGGCAGCACGGTGGGACCATCAGGGTCAATTCGCAGGACGGGGAGTTCACTGAGATGATCATGGAACTCCCCCTGACGAGGCCGGATCTCTCGCCGCTTCAGGAAGAGGAGTCCGCCCTTCTGGAGGAGCACTGATGCCATCGACCTATGCGAGTGATTGCCAGAACTACCCGGCTTTCTTACCAGCCGGGCCGAGTCCGCATCGGGGGTCGGCATGAGTACATCGACCGAGTCCGGGACTGAGACCCGCGGGAACGAGTTCATCTACGTTGGAGATGTGATGTGTTCGTGGTGCTGGGGATTCGCCCCTACGCTGGAACAGCTCAAGCCTGCCTTCGGTCTCCCCGTCCGCGTTGTCAACGGCGGGCTCCGGCCTGGACCACACTCGCAGGTTCTCGACGATGAGATGGCAGGCTACCTGGCTAGCCACTGGGAAAAGGTGTCCGAGGCAAGCGGCCAGCCGGTCGATCCGTCATTTCTTGAGCGGCGAGACGGCTGGCGTTTCGATTCCGAGGTACCCGCAATTGCGGTTGCTGCCATGCGAAGGCATGGCCAAGAGTTGGCGCTGCCGTTCTTCACCGACGTCCAGCACGCCTTCTTCGCGCAAGGAGTGGACGTCACGGACCCGCACCAGTACGGACCCCTCCTTACGGGCTATCCAGTGGAGCCGGCTGCGTTTCTCGACTACCTGGTCGGCACGGACGCGAAGCAGGCCGCATGGAAGGACTTCGAGGAAGCCCGGTCGCTCGGTGTGTCATCTTTCCCGGCCCTGCTTCTGGACTTCGATGGCACGATGGCGCTGGTGACCCGTGGCTGGATGCCGTTTGAGCAGATGGAGGCACCACTACTGGCATACTTTGCAGATTCTGGTTACACGGTGACAGATAACCGTCTCTGCTCCGTCGACGAGCAGTGTTGAGCCTGTCGGCAGGACAGGTCGATCTCTACGCTTGAGGGGCCGGCTCCTCCGGTCAGTGATCCATCGCTCCGAGAACGCCGATGAACCCACCGCCGAAGACCCCGAAGAGAACACCGGGAAGTAGTCCGGTCGTTACGGAAGTAGCCAGGCTCTGGTCCGTGATGAACCAGACCACCGCGCTGAAGAAGACCACCATGAGCGGCAGACCGATCACCGCCCCTTTCACCACCGCCTTGCCCATAACGAGGTCGATGTTCTCGTCCCCGTGATCGTCACGCTGCCCTGGTTCATGATCGGCCATCCGGACCCTTTCTCGGACACTGGTCGCCTATTGCTCTCGGGGTCCAAGGGTGGCAGAGTCGGCCGCGGCGAGCAACCTCCGGCGGGAACCGGTAGAGGGCAACTCCGTGACCCAGGATCACCGTTTCACACCGGGGTCGAAGGGTCCCGGCTGCTCGGTAGCGGTCGACATCCGGCATAGATACTCCTCCCGGCCGATCTCGCCGGCGCCGAGCGACACCAGGTGAGGGGTGGCCCACTGCACATCGAACACCGCTTCCCGGTAAGGCTTCAATAGCTCGACCATCCTGGCTACCGCTACCTTGGAAGCATCCCGACGCCTATGGAACATCGACTCGCCGGCGAAGAAGGCGCCGATTGCCACTCCGTACATTCCCCCTACGAGTTCCCCCTCGTACCAGACTTCGATCGAGTGGGCCCAGCCGAGTTCGTGGAGCCGGGTGTAGGCACGGGCTACCGTCGGCGTGATCCATCCGTGGGGCCGGGAAGGGTCAGCGCATCCTTCCACGACCTCCTGAAAGCACTGATCGATGGTCGTCTCGTAGCGCCTGATCGAGCGGCGGAGCGACCGGGACGGTAAGAACCGTTCGAGATGGAGCACTCCCCTCGGGTCCGGAGACCACCAGACCATCGACCCGCTCCCCTTGAGCGGCATCGGGAACATGCCGGCCCGGTATGCAGCCAGTAGCGCTTCGGGCTCCATATCGCCACCCACGGCCACCACTCCGTCGGGGTAGGCGATGTTCCTCGTTGGCACCCACCACCAATCCGAGCGACCGGTTCTCGGCGCCGACGAAGCTGGAATGCGACTGTGCCCCCTGCGGATGCCTGCCGGCCGGGCCGGAGGATTCTCTCCTCGATCCCGAGATTCGTCACGTGAATCAGGAGAGGAATCGGCCGGAGTCGTCACCTGGAGGCCTCTTCGTTGATGAGTGTGGCGAGCCGCTCGATCCCCGGACGGATCGCATCGAACTCGATGGCAGCGAAACCCAACTGGAAGAAGTTGGTAGGCCGAGGGTCGGAGAGGAAACAGGGATCGCCTCTCTCGATCACGACGCCTCTGGAACGAGCCCGGACCGCGAGATCCGCGGCGTTGAGTTCGGGAGGCCCTTCGACCCAGACAGACATTCCTCCGTCCGTCGGCCGTACCGCCCAGGGAAACAGTTCTGACAACGAGTCTGTGAGGGTTCGCCACTTCGACTTCAGGACCCGCCGGTGCCGCCGCACCACCCTGCCGTAGTCACCGGCCTCGATCATCAGTGCCGTGGTTCGCTGGATGATCCCGGGAGGGTGGCGCAGCATGTTGTGCCGTAGCCGGCGTAGGCAGTCGATCAGCCGGGCGTCGGAAACGACGAACCCAAGACGGAGGCCGGGCGCGAGGAACTTGGAGAAACTTCCCACGTAGACGACTCCGGTTGTGCTGTCCAGCGCCTTGAGCGCCGGGGGAGGCTGGTGGGAGTAGCAGTACTCCGACTCGTAGTCATCCTCGACTATCACCACCCCGTTACGGGCGGCCTCCGAAAGGATACGACGCCTCCGGCCGATCGACATCGTGACGTTCGTGGGAAACTGGCGACCCGGCGTGACGAACAGCATATCGAGTCCACGCATACGCCCCGGGACGTTGATGCCCTGGTCGTCCACCGGTATGGGCACCGTTTGGGCGCCTTGCCTGACGAATGTGTCGCGGGCGTCCGGGTAGCCGGGCTCCTCGACTCCCACCCGGCTTCCAGGGCCCAGAAGGGCTTCGGCGATAAGGTGGATGCCATGCTGGGATCCGAGGGTCACGAGAATCTCTGACCGGTCCGCCGCTATCCCCCTCGGCGGGAGAATGGTCTTCCGGATATGCTCGACGAGGAGGGGGTCGTCGCGGTCGACGAGATTGTGGAGGCTCGGGCCCCGGTGCTCCTTACGGAGAGCCGTCCGCATGGCGCGGGTCCAGGCACCGGTGGGAAAGCTCTCCGGACCCGGCCCGACCACGAACGGATACGGGTAACTCCGCCAGTCGGCCGGTTTCGTGACATCCTCGGAATCGACCTGAAGCCCATCCAGCCGACCCTTCCAGTCGAGCGGCGGGAGGGCCGGATCTGCCACCCAATCAACCACATCGCCCGATGAACTGCCCAGGCCGCTGTTGACGACGTAACCAACGCGATCGATGGCTTCGACAAACCCCTCCGCCACCAGTTCTCGGTATGCCCGGTTGACCGTATTCCGCGATAGTCCCAACCCGTCGGCCAGGACACGGGAGGAAGGCAACATGTCGCCGCCCCGCATTTCTCCGGTCTCGATCAGCGTTGTCAAAGCATCCCGGACCCGCCTGTAACGCGGTGTACCGTCCTCGCCGCCTACGGAGTCGACGAGACGGGCCAGTCCCAAGGACTGTTGACGGGAGCTCACTGGTACCGCAAGGGAATCGCTTTTTTCACTTTACCCCGGTGCAGCGGACGAGTACATTGCCGCCCATGAGTGTCAAACCAAACCTGCACAACTTGCTGCTGCACTTCACCAGCGCCGCGAGCGTGCGCGAGGGCCGGATACCCCTATTCGCGCGAGGCGAGGGCTGCTACCTGTGGGACGACTCCGGCAACAGGTATCTAGACTCCCTGGCCGGCTTGTTCGTGGTCCAGATCGGCCACGGCAGAGCAGATATCGCCAAAGCGATGAGTGACCAAGCCGAACGGCTC
>Ga0209754_1002955_pt1 | contig 12397 bp, 10 predicted proteins | sample MesohylBB_FD_187295 | JGI IMG/M metagenome (GOLD analysis project Ga0209754, IMG submission 187295) | Host-associated microbial community of the marine sponge Aplysina aerophoba from Gulf of Piran - sponge mesohyl, lysed by bead beating... | ecosystem: Host-associated > Porifera > Sponge >... | reverse complement strand
GATCCGGTCCAGGTGATCGGCGAGGATGGCCGCATGACCGCAGCTGCCGGCCGCTTCGCCGGTCTGGACAGGTTCGAGGCCAGGGAGGGTGTGATCGAAGCCCTGCGGCGGGGGGGATACTTGGAGCGGATCGACGAATACGTGCATACCGTCGGCCACTGCTCCCGAAGCGGGGTGGCGATAGAACCCCTGCTCTCCCGCCAATGGTTCGTGAAGGTGGATGCTCTCATCGGTCCGGCTGTCGAGGCTGTTCGCTCCGACCTCTCCCGGTTCATCCCGAAGCGGTGGGAGAAGAACTACTTCCACTGGATGGAGAACCTCCACGACTGGTGCATAAGTCGCCAACTCTGGTGGGGACACCGGATACCCGCGTGGTACTGCGACACCGACGGAGCAGTGATGGTCGCAAGGGAACGCCCCGAGGGGTGCGACCGGTGCGGAGCAAGGGAACTGCGCGCCGAGGAGGATGTGCTGGACACCTGGTTCAGTTCCGCTCTCTGGCCCTTCAGTACTCTCGGATGGCCCCGGGACACCCCTGACCTGCGCCGCTTCTATCCCACCGATGTCCTAGTGACCGGATACGACATCATCTTCTTCTGGATAGCCAGGATGCTGAAGATGGGAATCGAGTTCGTCGGGGACGTCCCCTTCCGGGAGATTGTGATCCACGGCCTCGTCCGGGCGTCGGACGGCCGGAAGATGTCGAAGTCGCTCAACAACATCGTCGATCCGATGGAGATGGTCGAGCAGTACGGTGCCGATGCCCTCCGCCTGAGCCTGCTCCAGTCGGCGTCACCCGGGCACGACGTTCCCTTCGATGTCAAGTGGGTAGATGCCGCCCGGCGCTTCGGGAACAAGCTGTGGAACGCCGTCCGGTTCGGCCTCCTTCACATCGAACCGGGAACGGTTCCTCCGGATGGCGGATACCCGGAGGATCCGGGTCCGGTCGATCGATGGATTCTGGGCCGCTTGGGAGAGGTGGGGGCCCGGGCGGATTCGTTGTTCGACAGCCACCGGCTGGCTGACGCCTTCTCGCTCCTCTACGCGTTTGCCTGGTCGGAGGTGTTCGACTGGTACCTGGAGATGTCGAAACCCATACTCTCGGAAGGGGGACCGGAGGCTGAAGTCGCCCGCCGGACCCTTGGCGTCGTATTGCGTGACATCCTCAAGTTCTTCCATCCGGCCATCCCGTTCGTGACCGAGGAGCTGTACAGCCATCTGGCGGGTGATGTCCTGCTCATCACCTCGCCCTGGCCACAAATCCCCCGGTACAGTCCGCCGGAAGGTGTCGAGGACCTCCAGGAGTTGATCTCCGGTTTGAGGAGGTTCCGGTCGACTCACGGTCTTCCCGTTCGCCAGGAACTGCGCCCCATCCTCCATGATCCGGATGGAGTATGGGCGGACTGGTGGGCTCCGCAAATGTCAGCCCTGGCCGGCGCCACCGCAGTTGTCGCGGATCCCCCTCGAGGTCCGGGATACCTGCGGGTGACGGCCCGCACACTCGAGGCATTCATACCCTTCAGAGGCCTGATCGATGTCGATGGCGAGCGGAAGCGGCTCAGTCGGCGTATCGGGGAGGTCCGTTCCGCCCTCGAGCAGGCTGAACGGAAGCTCGCCAATCCCGCGTTCAGGCGTCGAGCTCCGGCAGCGGTCGTCGCGCGGGAAGAGGCGAAGGCGTCCGAGTCCGGCCGGCTCCTCCGTACCCTCTCCGAGCAACTCGAATCCTTGGGGACCTGAGCCAGGCTGTGTGGAGTACCCACTGATGGCGCCGGTTCAGCACCCATGAACTACGACGAGGCGATCGCGTATCTCGACCGCCACATCGAACTGGGTTGGAAGCCGGGGCTGGAGCGGATCGAGCGGTTGACCGAATTGATGGGGTCGCCCCAGCGCCGCTACCCGGTGATCCACGTTGCAGGGACCAACGGTAAGACGACCGTGACCCGGGCGGCCGCTTCGATCGTCAACGCCCTGGGACTCAAGGCCGGAACCTACACGTCCCCACACCTGGATCGGGTCGAGGAGCGGTTTGCGGTGTCGGGCGAGGACGCCACGCCCGAGCAGTTCGCGCAAGCCGTGGACGATGTCGCGGCCTTTGTCGACTTGCTTGAGATCCAGACCGGCGAGCGCGCCACCTACTTCGAGCTCACGACAGCCGCCGCCTTTGCGCACTTCGCCAACGAGGCGGCAGATGTCGGTGTTGTCGAAGTGGGGATGGGCGGGCGCCTCGACGCCACCAACGTTCTCGAGGCCGAGGTGGCGGTCCTGACCGGAGTCTCGATCGACCATGCCGAGTACCTCGGGCACACGCCGGTCGATATCGCCGGGGAGAAACTGGCCATCGTCAAGTCAGGGGCTGTCCTCGTTACGGGGGAACTCACCGACGAGGTCGCTTCAGTAGCTGACAGGAGAGTGGAACGTGTCGCAACCTTGCGCAGGACGTTGGGGCGGGACTTTCGAATCGAGGACCTACGCATGTCCGTCGGAGGTTGGGCGATGGACGTCGACGGGATCTACGGACGTTACGAGGACCTATACGTGCCGCTTCACGGTCGGCACCAGGCTTCCAACGCTGCGGTTGCGGTGGCAGCGGTCGAAGAACTCCTGAGCCGGTCCCTCCCTGTTGAAGCCGTCCAGGAAGGCCTGGCCACTTTGGCGGTCCCTGCCCGGATCGAAGTCATGGACCACTCCCCCCTGGTGTTGATCGACGGCGCCCACAATCCGGAGGGCTGCGAGGGCCTGGTTCGGACGATGCTGGAGGAGTTTCGCCCGATGGCGTGGACGTTGGTGGTCGGCGCCTTCCGGGATAAGGATCTCCCCTCGATGTTGCGTCCCTTTGCCGGCCTTACCGCCAGGGTCATAGCGACGCGAGTGGATCACCCGAGAGCTGCGGACCCCGTCGATATCGTGAGGCTTGTCGACAGGATGCTCCCCGGCGTGCCGGTCTCCTCGACGGGTGACGTTGCGGCGGCGCTCGAGTTGGCAAGGGAGTGGACAGGTCCCGACGAGGCAATCGTGGTGGCCGGCTCGCTCTATGTGGCGGGTGAAGCCCGTTCGATCATCTTGTCGGAGGAGAGTGCCGGTGTACGAAACGACTGCGGATAGCGTGAACGTTGCCCAGTTCTGATCGGAGGAACGTTTGGCGGCGGGACGACCATCCCGGGATGAAGTGGTGCCGTCTTGAAGGTTTTTTTTCGCACTCTCCTAGTATTCGACTTCCCCAACAGGGGACTTGCGGTGATGTTGTTCAGCCGATCATGCCCGCCGCGGCATGAGAAGGGAAACCGATATGCCCCACCAGAGAACCTTCGTCATGGTCAAGCCCGACGGTGTGCGACGCCGGCTGGTCGGCGACGTCATCTCCCGATTCGAAGCGAAGGGGCTATCCTTGGAGCGACTCCGGATGAGGATTCCGGACGAGGCACTTGCCGCTCACCACTATGCAGAGCATCGGCAGAGAGAGTTCTATCCTTCTCTATTGGCTTTTATAACATCCGGACCAGTCGTTGCCATGCAGTGGTCAGGCGAGTCGGCCATCGCTGTGGCGCGGACGATGATGGGGAGTACCAACCCCGTCCAGGCCGCGCCAGGCACGATCCGGGGCGACTTCGGGCTCGACGTGCAGGAGAACATCGTGCACGGATCGGACAGTCCCGAGAGTGCTGAACGCGAGTTGGGCCTCTGGTTCGGAGAGGGGTGAACGGACCGGCGGCCATTGCTTCCGCGGATCACCGGAGCCTTGGCCCGCACTAGAATGACCTACCGACTCCAGATCGGGACGCCGCTATGGCCGACAACCTTTTCACAATCGCCGGCCAGGACATGGCGGTCGATCTGGGAACCGCCAACACCCTCGTCTACGTACGCAACCGTGGGGTGGTCCTGAACGAGCCGTCGGTGGTCGCCATCAACACCCACACCAACGAGGCGCTGGCGGTGGGGATGGACGCCAAGCGGATGATCGGCCGCACCCCGTCCTACGTCAAGGCGATCCGTCCGCTACGCGACGGGGTGATCGCTGACTTCGACATCACCGAGCGGATGCTTCGATATTTCATCCAGAGGGTTCACAGGCGCCGGTGGGCCAAGCCCCGGATCGTCATCTGCGTACCTTCGGGTATCACCGGAGTCGAGAGACGCGCAGTCGAGGAGGCGGCTTACCATGCAGGCGCCCGCAGGGCCTTCACCATCGACGAGCCGATGGCTGCGGCTATCGGGTGTGCCCTTCCGGTCAATGAGCCGATCGGCTCGATGGTTGTCGACGTGGGGGGTGGCACCACGGAAGTGGCGGTCATCGCGCTGGGGGGAATCGTCGTCTCCAAGAGCATCCGGGTTGGGGGCGATGAGATGGACGAGCGGATCGTCGAGTGGGTCAAGAAGGAACACAACCTGCTGCTCGGGCTACGGACAGCCGAGCAGATCAAGATGACCATCGGTTCCGCCTATCCCTTCCACGACGAACCGAACGCCGAGATCCGAGGCAGGGACCTCATGTCAGGACTCCCGAAGACGATCCTCGTATCGGCTGCCGAGATTAGGACCGCCATCGAGGAGCCCGTGTCACAGATAATCGACTCGGTTCGTGTCACGCTCGACAACACGCCACCCGAATTGGCGGCCGACCTGATGGACACCGGAATCGTCATAACCGGTGGCGGAGCGTTGTTGAAGGCCATGACCCATCGGATAGCCTTCGAGACCGGGATGATGGTCCGGGTAGCCGATCGGCCCCTCCAGTCGGTTGTCATAGGGTCGGGTAAGTGCCTGGAAGAGTACGAGGTGCTTCACAACCTGCTCGACTCCTCCGGGCGTCCCTGAGGATCACGCGACTCTATCCGCGGTAGTCGGCTACCGTGGGCCAACCACGACCTCTCCGGGACGGCGGGGAGATAGGCCCTGCACCGGATCTTTCTGCCAAAGACCCGGTGCAATTGGGTTCGCCCCCTACCTCGCGGAGCTTGTATGAGGTGGTTTGCCTGGCAGCGAACGCCGCTAGGAGGGTGCTGAACAATGACGATTGCTCGGGCCTGCCGCCCGCCGGCTCAGGCATTTTGCGGCCGGTTGGCATGCCGCTGGCGGATTGCTCAGTACCCTCCTAGATTGTCTTCGAGCACCCTCCCAACACGAGTTCACAGGAAGCTATGCAAAGGGTTCCGCGTTCGCCATCCGGTCCGCCGCGTCGGAGCCGACGCCTCGGGGTTCCTCCGTGGTGCGATAATGGGTCTTCACCTGGCGAAACATGGCATGCGGGATCACTTGGAGCGACAGCGATGACCGGGGTCTTCGCGAGGGGTGGCCGGAGGGGGGAGACGGCCCAAGACCATGACGCCCCAGCTATCCGGACACCTCTTGCGCGGTGCCCGCTCGATCGAGCGGGCTGCGATCGGAGAGAGCGGGACTTGGAGAGGCTCGGATGAGTACCGGGCTCGGGAGCGAGCGCCGCGGAATGGCCTCCACGCCCACGACGAGACCCGGTCCGAGCAGGGGGCGATCGAGAATACGGACCGACAGGTCGGCCCTCGTGGCCATAGTGCTCCTCGTCGTCTCGCTCCTGTTGATGACTTTCGATGTCCGTTCGTCGAGCGAAGGTCTCGGGGCGACGTTCCGCAACGGTGCCCAGTTCGTGGCTGCACCCCTCCAAGCGGGCATCAACGCTGTGGTGACGCCGGTGGTCGGGTTCGCCGATGGGCTCGCCAATCTGGCCGGTCTGCGGCAGGAGAACGAACGGCTCCGGGAACGGATCACAGAACTCGAAGGCGAGTTGATCCTGGTAGGACACCTGGAGGATCAGGTGGAGGAACTCAGCGTGCTGCTGGGCATGCGCTTGGAGGGCGATCTGCAGGAGTTGGCGATTGCCGCCGAAGTGACGGGAAGGGCGGGGAATCTTGACTCGACCCTATTCATCAACCGTGGCACCGATGACGGAGTCCACCAAGGCCAGCCGGTTGTTGACGGTCGAGGTGCGCTGGTCGGCGTCGTGTCCGAGGCAGGCGAGAGGTCTTCGGTGGTGACTCCGATCACGTCTCGTCGCTCGCCTGCGGTGACGGTGCGACTGGCTGATAATCGCCGGGGGATCGTGGAGGGATTGGGAACGGGTGGCCTGCAACTGTCCATCCTGGATGCCGACGCTCCCGTCGTCGAGGGTGAACTGCTGACCACATTCGGGCCTTTCGGAGAATCGGATGCGTATCCGAAGGGACTCTACGTGGGCACGGCTATCGAGTCGGCTTCGCCACAGTCGGGGGTGATTCGCGTGGACGTGGAACCTGTAGGCGACCTCGAACGGGTCGAGTACGTGGGCGTCATCCCCTGGCCGCCTTCGCCGGACCAACTGGCTGAAGATGCCAGGAGGGGCACCATCCCTAGCGATGCAGCGGAGAACTCCGACGCAGCCGATGGGCAACCCACGGGGACCGGTCCATGAACGGCCCGCGTGTCCTCGTTTCGCTTCTACTGGTTCTGGCGGCTGTGCTGGTGCAGACGACCGTCTTTCACAGCGTGCGTCCCTTCGGTGTCAGCCCTGACGTGGTTCTACTGGCGGTCATCGGCGCCGCCAGATGGGCGAAACCCGAAGTCGGTGTACTGCTGGGCTTTGCCGGCGGGCTGGTTCTCGACATGTTCGGAACAGCGCCCTTGGGTCTGAACGCCCTCGCCTTCACCCTCGCGGCCTACATGACGGTCAGGATAGGAGACCGCTTCAACTACGGTCTGGCGTTCGCATTGTCCTCCGTCGGCGCGGTCACGTTCATCGGGTTGGCTACGGTAGCCCTCATCGGAACGATGTTCGGGGAGGGGACGCTCGGCTCCCCGGGGATACTGAAGACGCTGCTTCTCGTTCCGGTGTACAACATGGTCCTCAGCGTGGCGGTCTTGCCCCTTTTCGACCGGGTCGCCGCGGTCCCGTCAGCCGGGTATTCGGGCGTGGGAAGCCGTCCATGAGGTCCGGACTCAGGATCGGAATCCTCGCTCTGGTCTTCACCGGCTGTTTCTCGTTGCTCCTCGTCAGGCTCTGGTTCGTCCAGTTGGCGCTGGGACCGGAATGGTTGAGGCTGGCCGACCAGAACATCGTAAGCGTCGAGTCGGTAGCGGCCCCCCGTGGCGGGATCGTCGACCGGTACGGTATACCGCTGGCGAATTCGATTCCCGAACTCGTGGTCGAGGTGGATCGGGCGGCTCTCCCTGTCGAGGTGGAGAACGATGTGATCCAACGGCTCGCGGCAATCCTGGATGTCCAGCCGGTGGAGATACGGGCGGAGGTCGAACGGGCCGGGTCGGGGCACACCGCCGCCCTCACCGAGTTCCGGATCGATGCCGAGACCGCCTATCTCGTGCTCGAGGAGCGCCCGAGCCTGCCGGGTGTGTCCGTCAGAGCCTTGCCCGTCCGGGGATACCTGCGAGGGGACCTGATGAGCCACGTTCTAGGGCATATAGGGTTGCCGTCGCCGGACGACCTCGAACGGATCCCGCGGTTGGACGCTAACACGCCGGTCGGGAAGCTAGGTGTGGAACGAGAGTACGACGACTTCCTTCAGGGAACGCCTGGGACTGTTGCCTACCGTGTCACTCCCGAAGGCTTCATACTCGAGGAGATCGGTTACAGCGAGCCGGTCGAGGGCGCGACTGTCCGGCTCACCCTCGACGTGGCGGTCCAGGAGGCGGTCGAGGAGATACTCGTGGAGGCCATCGATCTCTCGAACACGCTCAAGGAAGAACGCAGCGTGACCGGCTCGAAGACGGACCTGCGGCCGGCGGAGCGTGCGGCGGCACTGGTGATGGAGGTCGAGACCGGCGCGATTCTGGCCATGGCCTCCCATCCGAGCTTCGAACCCGAGGCTTTCGTAGGCGGGATAGACGTCGATACGTTTGGCGAACTATCCGACCAGCAGGCGTTCAACAACCTGGTGATCCAGGGTCTGAAGCCCCCGGCTTCCACTTTCAAGGTCATCACCTACCTGACGGCGATGGAGGAAGGGATCTTCCCGAGCGGCGTTTCCTCGCCCGACGAGCCCATAGAGTGCTCTCCCCAGCTGTCGGCGGACTTCGTGCTTGCGGATGCATCGAAGCTGGTGTGGCGCAACTGGACCTACCCTAACGGGGACGGTCAACAGAACCTCCACGACGCGCTGCGACGCTCGTGCAACATCTACTTCTGGGAGATTGCCCTGTCGATATGGGATGAGTACGCCCGGACCGAGCAGGAAGGAGTGGTGCAGGACTGGGCGCGCGGTCTCAGCCTCGGACGCCGGACCCAGGTCGACCTGCCATTCGAGAACGAGGGGATTGTCGGGGACCGGCAACTGTTCGAGGAGTGGAGCGAGAACCAACCCTGGCGGGTCCGAGCGGAGGGTTGGCTGGGTGGTGACCTGATGAACCTGGTGGTGGGACAGGGGCCGATCCTGACCACACCCCTCCAGATGGCTGTTGCCTACGCGTCGATCCTGAACGGGGGCAACGTCTACCAGCCGAGGGTGGCCGGCAGTATCGAGTCCCCAACCGGGGAGTCCATCCGGACGATGGAACCCCGGGTGCTGCGAACCCTCGACATTGATCGAGCCACGATCGAGTCCTTGAAGACCGACCTGGCGTCCGTCGTCAGATCCGGTACCGCCCGCAGAGCCTTCGAGGACATGGGTCCCGTAGGCGAACTGATCGGGGGCAAGACGGGAACGGCTCAGGCATTCACAGACCAGGAGGGCATCTTCCACGACTCGACGGCCTGGTTCGTGGGCGTCGCTCCCATCGACACACCCCGGTGGGTGGTGGTGGTGATGGTCGACGAGGGCGGCTCGGGCGGTGCGGTGGCCGCCCCGGCCGCCCGAGCGATCTTCCAGTATCTGTTCGGCGAGCCGGTCACCCCGTTAGTGGCCGGGGAAGACACGGAGCGGTAGGCATGGTGGCAGCGGCGCGTTCGTTGACGGGAGTCGGTGGCCTCTTCAGGGACCGACCCAAGCCGACTCCGGACGTGCTCATGTTCGTCCTGATGGCGGCGTTGATCGGACTGGGAGCGGTCATGGTCTACTCGGCGACCCATGTGCGGCTGCAAGCCGAACTGGGAGATCCGGGGGTGGCGATGAGGCGCCAACTTGTCTACGGTGGTGTGGCGCTGGGCGCCTTTGTTGCCGGCTCTGTGATAGACTATCGTAACTATCGTCGTGTATTGATCCCTGTCTACGCTTCTACGATAGCAGTGCTCGTTGCTGTTCTGTTCTTCCCACCTCATCAGGGTGCATCGAGGTGGATTCCGGTCGGGAGTTTCCAGTTCCAGCCCTCTGAGTTCGCAAAAGTGGCCCTCGTCGTCGTGCTGGCCGGGTTCCTGGCCCGCCGACCGGAGCGAAAACTCGAGTGGCGCCGGCTCGGTCTGGCCTTGCTGCTCACCGCGGCGCCGAGCGCCTTGATCTTCAGACAGCCCGATCTTGGCACCATGCTGGTGATCGGGGTCATCGCCATCGGGATACTCTTTGCCGCCGGGACCGGGATCAAGCAGATTGTGGTCCTGCTGGTAACGGGTACAGCAGGCGCGCTGGCCGTATTCAGACTTGACATCCTCCGGACGTACCAGGTGGAACGATTGGCGGGCTACTGGAACCAATCCGCGGACATCCAGGGAGTGAACTGGAACCTTTACCAGTCTCAGATTGCGATCGGCTCGGGCCAATTGTTCGGTCGAGGGCTCTTCAACGGTACACAGACCCGCCTGAACTACATACCCGCCCAGACTTCCGACTTCATCTTCACGGCGGTGGGGGAACAGTTCGGTTTCGTCGGCAGTGCGGCAGTGCTCATCGTGTACTCGGTGCTGGTCTGGCGGATCCTGGTTGTGGCTGCCGGAGCGCCTAACCGGTTCGGTGCCCTGATCGCGGTCGGAGTGGCGTCGCTGCTGTCGTTCCATGTGTTCATCAACATCGGGATGACCATCGGCGTGGTGCCCGTAACCGGACTCCCGTTGCCTTTCATGAGCGCGGGCGGATCGGCGATGATCGCTATGGCCGGCGGGTTGGGAGTGGTCAACTCGGTCTGGCGGTCAAGGAACCCGGTAGGTGACGTCCAGCAGAGGCACGAGGCTCTGCTCCCCACAACGGTCCGCAATCCGTCCATGCCTAGCCGACGGAGGGGTTCCGATGTTCCGGAGCTCCCCGACAGGTCACCCTGACACACTCCTCGTTGCATCGCCGGAGGAGTGCGGCCAGCTCGACGCCAGGGACTGCTATCCTCATCGCGACCGCGCAAGCGGTCCCAGATGAGCCTGGCCCTCGATGCCCCGCTCGAGCCGCCGTTGGAGGCCTTTCCGTTTCACCGGTTGCTCCGAACAGTTCGGCATCGCCGGGTAGCTGTCGAACCGAGGACCTGTGAAGACTCCGAGCGGCCGTGACCTTTTAGGCGAACCAAGGAGGTTCGCGCAGACGCGACTTGCGTCGTGGAGGATCCGTGCGTGGGTTTTCCGTGGCTGGAAACAGCAGATTCGACGGTGCATCAAAGGACCGGCCGGATTCCCATCCGGAAACCGGGAACAAGAAGAGATAATCGCGCTGCGTGATCTGTCTCCCGAGACAGGACAGGACTACGCAAGAGCCTATCGGACCGCTCCGGCGCTTCCGCTCCGCCACCCAATCCGGTCCTGCAAGGGTTCCGGCGCGCGAACCACACTCGTCCAAGGAGTTGCCACCAATGCCCTTCTTTCGGCGCAAAACGGCCGAAGTACTACGCCGCGGAGTCGGCGAGGAACCAACCGAAGAACGAACCACAAGGAAAATCGGACACAGGACCGTAAGGGTCCGGCGGGTACGCGAGATACCCTCCCGACCGGCTCCGGGCAGTCGCCCGCCGGCCAGGAAGCGTAAGAAGAAGGCGCCTGGCAGCGCCAAGAAGAAACAGGGCCGTTCCGCTCCCACAAGGTCAGCCAGGGCCGAACCGCTTCCCCTGCCCGGGCGCAAGCAGATGTTGGTGCGGGTTCTCCCCCACCAAACACAGGTGGTGGTGCTGGAAGGTCCCCTACTTGTCGAGCATTACGTTCACCGTTCCGACCATCAGACTCTGGTCGGCAACATCTACGTTGGAAAGGTGCGCAGCGTCCTGCCCGGACTCGAGGCGGCTTTCGTCGATATCGGCACCGACAAGAACGGAGTCATCTACGCGGGGGACCTGAATTCGGGCCGGCGTACCCACGGCAGTGGTCCTCGCATCGAGACCCTTCTCAAGCATGGCCAGCGCCTACTCGTGCAGGTGGACAAGGATCCGATGGGAAGCAAGGGACCGCGCCTCACCAGCCAGATTTCCCTTCCTGGTCGTCAGCTGGTGCTGTCGCCATCGAGCCGGATGAAGGGAATCTCGCGCCGGCTACCCGAGAAGGAACGGACCAGGCTGCGGCACATCATCGATGCGGAGAAGCCGCAGGGGTTCGGCGTGATCGTGCGAACCGCTGCCTTGGGAGCGTCGAGCAAAGACATCGCGGCCGACATCAAGCGGCTTGTGGCCCGCTGGCGAGACATTGAGGCGGCCGGCAAGGGTGGTCCGGTTCCGCGTATGATCCACCAGGAACCGAGCATTCTCATCCGTGCCATCCGGGAGCACTTCACACCCGACTTCAGACGGCTCCTCGTCGATGACCGGGATTCCTACGAGGCTCTACTCGAGTACTTGCAGGAAGTCGCGCCCGCTCTCGCGGCCCGGGTGCACCTGACCGGAGATGACGACCAGGAGCTGTTCTCCCGTTTCCAGGTGGATGATCAACTGCGCCGTGCCATGGACCGCAAGGTCTGGCTCCCATCGGGAGGGCATCTGGTCATCGACCGGACCGAGGCTTTGACGGTTGTCGATGTGAACACCGGGAAGTTTGTGGGGAAGGCCAATCTCGAGGATACGGTGCTCCACAACAACCTCGAAGCCGCCGAGGAGATAGCACGACAAGTCCGGCTGCGGGACATCGGGGGGATCATCGTCATCGACTTTATCGACATGGAGGTCAAGAAGAACCGTGAAAAGGTTCTGACCCGCTTCCGGAGCGCACTGGCCCGCGACAAGACCACTACGCAGGTCCATGCTGTCTCGAGCCTGGGCCTGGTGGAGATGACGAGGAAGAATGTTTCGAGCGGACTTGTCGAGTCCTTCTCCGAGGCCTGTCCGGCATGCGAAGGGCGTGGCTTGGTCATTCACGAGGCTGCAGCAGCGGAAGGGAGACCGATCGTCCCGGTCAGCGCATAGGAGGGTGCCTGCAGCACGAGCCGTGCAGGGTCGCCGGTGACCATTCAACCCCGGCTTCAACCTGTGAGCTAGCGAGCGAGTCCCCTTTACCTTGTTAGGTAGCTCTGATGTGTGATTATCGGGGCTGGTTGCTCGCCGCGGCGGGCAGGGCTCTGTCCCCCTGTCAGAGAGATGGCCTGGGGGGTGTTGCCACCCGCCG
>Ga0209754_1002954_pt1 | contig 12411 bp, 7 predicted proteins | sample MesohylBB_FD_187295 | JGI IMG/M metagenome (GOLD analysis project Ga0209754, IMG submission 187295) | Host-associated microbial community of the marine sponge Aplysina aerophoba from Gulf of Piran - sponge mesohyl, lysed by bead beating... | ecosystem: Host-associated > Porifera > Sponge >... | reverse complement strand
AGTCGCTCCCTACACGGGAGCGTGGATTGAAACTATCCGTGGTCGGTATCTGCACTCGGTTAATAATGTCGCTCCCTACACGGGAGCGTGGATTGAAACATTATTGAGGTACTGAAGAAGATGAAGCTTGACCGTCGCTCCCTACACGGGAGCGTGGATTGAAACGTATAGACCCGCCCTGGCCTTTTAAAATCCACGAGGTCGCTCCCTACACGGGAGCGTGGATTGAAACCTCAATCTCTCGATTGTATCGCAAGTTAGCCAAGATGTCGCTCCCTACACGGGAGCGTGGATTGAAACATAAGGCGTATCAGGTTGAGGGATTAGGAACTAAGTCGCTCCCTACACGGGAGCGTGGATTGAAACTAGGTGATTCTGTCATAATGTTTCTCCTATTCTGACGTCGCTCCCTACACGGGAGCGTGGATTGAAACTCCTTAATGACATTTAGGTTATTGCGGGATTGCAGTCGCTCCCTACACGGGAGCGTGGATTGAAACAAAAAACTTGAGGATTGGGAAACCGATACTGACTAGTCGCTCCCTACACGGGAGCGTGGATTGAAACAATCGCAAGAAGCCGACGCAATCAACATGGTCGAGTCGCTCCCTACACGGGAGCGTGGATTGAAACTTCCCTGACTCATCGCAGAGGTTCCGAATTTTCCGTCGCTCCCTACACGGGAGCGTGGATTGAAACAACTCGGTGCAGTGGAGCTGGCCAACCGGGATAGGTCGCTCCCTACACGGGAGCGTGGATTGAAACAACTCGGTGCAGTGGAGCTGGCCAACCGGGATAGGTCGCTCCCTACACGGGAGCGTGGATTGAAACTGTTAAGAAACTGGATTAACACACTACCGGGGCGGTCGCTCCCTACACGGGAGCGTGGATTGAAACACTCGGTGCAGTGGAGCTGGCCAACCGGGATAGGCCGTCGCTCCCTACACGGGAGCGTGGATTGAAACTATCTTGCTAAACAAACCCATCTTACCAGACCCCGTCGCTCCCTACACGGGAGCGTGGATTGAAACAAGCAGTGGGTCCACTTGTTCAGGCAAGGACAGAGTGTCGCTCCCTACACGGGAGCGTGGATTGAAACTGGAACGGCTCAACAATAATCGTGTCGGGTGAATGTCGCTCCCTACACGGGAGCGTGGATTGAAACAATAACCATACCAAGACCCAGCGGTCTTGGTAAAGTCGCTCCCTACACGGGAGCGTGGATTGAAACATGAGGGGGATTATGACTGATCAAAAAATGAATTGTCGCTCCCTACACGGGAGCGTGGATTGAAACGATGATTCGGGCTGTGGATCAGCGTGGATCAGTGGTCGCTCCCTACACGGGAGCGTGGATTGAAACTTTATTGGCTGGATTGATATCTACAATCGGCGCTGTCGCTCCCTACACGGGAGCGTGGATTGAAACTATGACTGTTAATGAACAGCTAATGAAGAAAGAGAGTCGCTCCCTACACGGGAGCGTGGATTGAAACTACGGTGGCCGAGAGGTATCGACCTGGCGAATAGTCGCTCCCTACACGGGAGCGTGGATTGAAACAACTCTGATCAACGCAAAGAGTTAGAAGAGCATGAGTCGCTCCCTACACGGGAGCGTGGATTGAAACTTCATGAGATCAAGTTCTACATTAAATACTCGATGTCGCTCCCTACACGGGAGCGTGGATTGAAACTTAGCCTGAATCATCACTTGACCAGCACTCAGATTGTCGCTCCCTACACGGGAGCGTGGATTGAAACATTGATGGTCAGGGATGGATTAAGATTGGCAATCGTCGCTCCCCACACGGGAGCGTGGATTGAAACTCTACCGGATCAACCGTCACCATAAACATAGAAGGGTCGCTCCCTACACGGGAGCGTGGATTGAAACCTGCCGACAATTCGTCCCGACTAATCGCCCGCAAAGTCGCTCCCTACACGGGAGCGTGGATTGAAACGGACAAAAGCTTGGCTTCAAGGTGTCTCAATGAGGTCGCTCCCTACACGGGAGCGTGGATTGAAACAAAATCCCTTGCTAAAATAGGTAAGAATTTAAATCGTCGCTCCCTACACGGGAGCGTGGATTGAAACAACTATGGGACGATTACTTGAATCGCAGGACGCCGTCGCTCCCTACACGGGAGCGTGGATTGAAACGTGCTCGTGTTGGAGTGATTGTTGCTTGTTGTGTGTCGCTCCCTACACGGGAGCGTGGATTGAAACATGAAGACAATGCGACTGCGTCTCAATTCCAAACCGTCGCTCCCTACACGGGAGCGTGGATTGAAACGTTGCAGATTACTTACTTGCATGGGCAGAGTTAAGTCGCTCCCTACACGGGAGCGTGGATTGAAACCTACGGCCTCCCCCTATTGTGGGTCGCTTAAAATGTCGCTCCCTACACGGGAGCGTGGATTGAAACCGCCATGATTTAGCCCCTAACCGCTAATCTAGTATGTCGCTCCCTACACGGGAGCGTGGATTGAAACCTTTGAACGTCTAATAAATTGTTCGTTCCGTGCGTAGTCGCTCCCTACACGGGAGCGTGGATTGAAACATGGCTTGGGTTGCTATCAAAGCTTATTCCGAACGGTCGCTCCCTACACGGGAGCGTGGATTGAAACTTCTTCAGCTCCCTTTTGAGTGGCAACGGTTCTAGTCGCTCCCTACACGGGAGCGTGGATTGAAACAATATTACTTGCCGCAACGATAAATAGTGCAGCGACGTCGCTCCCTACACGGGAGCGTGGATTGAAACTGGAACTCTTCAGCCGATAATCCGACCGCCGCAGAGTCGCTCCCTACACGGGAGCGTGGATTGAAACTTTCTTCTAGTAACGCTATTGCTACAGAAAACGGGGTCGCTCCCTACACGGGAGCGTGGATTGAAACTCCTTAATGACATTTAGGTTATTGCGTTATTGCAGTCGCTCCCTACACGGGAGCGTGGATTGAAACAATTTCGATTGTGATAACGGCATTAGTGATCCCTGTGTCGCTCCCTACACGGGAGCGTGGATTGAAACGCAAGCTGAGGACTTGTTCGAATCTCATCCCGATGTCGCTCCCTACACGGGAGCGTGGATTGAAACATTACAAATTCTCGAGACAATCTCATTGAGTTTTTGTCGCTCCCTACACGGGAGCGTGGATTGAAACCTACTCGGTAAGGAATACGCCAAATACAAGCAAGAGTCGCTCCCTACACGGGAGCGTGGATTGAAACCAAATAGTATTGATTGCCTCAAACAATTCAGAGAGTCGCTCCCTACACGGGAGCGTGGATTGAAACTCGCCAAATATATACTCCTCGGACGGAGCCGCCGTGTCGCTCCCTACACGGGAGCGTGGATTGAAACCAAGCCGGGTGATGCGGCATAAAGCTCACAATATGTCGCTCCCTACACGGGAGCGTGGATTGAAACAGTAATTGGCGTAAAGACAACGTGACCCTCCACAAAGTCGCTCCCTACACGGGAGCGTGGATTGAAACTATAAAGATGGTCGGAAGTTAAAGAGCATCCAGCAGTCGCTCCCTACACGGGAGCGTGGATTGAAACTTACCGACGATAGACCCCGAAGTTGCGGAAGAAGTGTCGCTCCCTACACGGGAGCGTGGATTGAAACACTCCTCCTGTGCTTTCAATCTCATGAGTGATTTGTCGCTCCCTACACGGGAGCGTGGATTGAAACTCGGAAATAACGGCAAATATATATTCCGGCCTGGGGTCGCTCCCTACACGGGAGCGTGGATTGAAACTCCATTGCTTGAATGATTGGTTCAAATACATCAGCGTCGCTCCCTACACGGGAGCGTGGATTGAAACCGTTCGTGTCGTCTTGCTCGTGTTGATCTGATTTGGTCGCTCCCTACACGGGAGCGTGGATTGAAACAATCAACAAGTCACGCACAAAATTAGTAGCATCAGGTCGCTCCCTACACGGGAGCGTGGATTGAAACATTTATTGGACATACTCGCAGTTATCCGAGTGCACGTCGCTCCCTACACGGGAGCGTGGATTGAAACGGCAAAAGCAAAGCATAATGCTTTTTTTTCGTGCGTCGCTCCCTACACGGGAGCGTGGATTGAAACAGTATGGAGTATGAAACATTACGAGTAGATAAGGTGTCGCTCCCTACACGGGAGCGTGGATTGAAACTGAGATTGTACCGCTGGACGTCTTTGTTGAGTATGTCGCTCCCTACACGGGAGCGTGGATTGAAACAAGAGTGCTCGGACGCAACTATGTGAGGAGGAATTGTCGCTCCCTACACGGGAGCGTGGATTGAAACAAGAAGGCATATATTGAGACAGGGAAGGGCTCTGGTCGCTCCCTACACGGGAGCGTGGATTGAAACATTGCTTGTTCATTCGTGGGATTGGGTGAATTTAGTCGCTCCCTACACGGGAGCGTGGATTGAAACCCTTATACCCAAGATGAATGATAAGTTTCTGAAGGTCGCTCCCTACACGGGAGCGTGGATTGAAACTCTTTTCTTTCAAAGCCTCAATGCCATAATCAAATGTCGCTCCCTACACGGGAGCGTGGATTGAAACATTGCTTGTTCATTCGTGGGATTGGGTGAATTTAGTCGCTCCCTACACGGGAGCGTGGATTGAAACCATAGTGTATCCCTCGATTGTAGCCATAGTCCAAGTCGCTCCCTACACGGGAGCGTGGATTGAAACTTGTTATTGATATGGACCCAATCGCCTTTAAGTTCGTCGCTCCCTACACGGGAGCGTGGATTGAAACTATCTCAGCCATTTTAATGACCAAGTGTTGAAACTGTCGCTCCCTACACGGGAGCGTGGATTGAAACCTTCAAATCAATATTAACACAATCAAATAGCATCGTCGCTCCCTACACGGGAGCGTGGATTGAAACAGTCAATCGACTCAACATCTTTTGGACGCTCGGAGTCGCTCCCTACACGGGAGCGTGGATTGAAACGGACGGGTCCGCAATAGTTGTGGACTGTGACTGTTGTCGCTCCCTACACGGGAGCGTGGATTGAAACACGAAATGGACGAGTTTTCTACCGAGTGGCTTGGGTCGCTCCCTACACGGGAGCGTGGATTGAAACCGTCTTGCCGTCTTGTTCGTGCCGTCTTGCCGTTGTCGCTCCCTACACGGGAGCGTGGATTGAAACTTTTATGGATTAAACAGTCCCAGTAGAGATTTAAAGTCGCTCCCTACACGGGAGCGTGGATTGAAACATCAGTTATATGAAGAGGCTGAAAGAGAGCGACTGTCGCTCCCTACACGGGAGCGTGGATTGAAACTCTTCAACCCGCAAATTCCTTTGTAGGGTAGGATTGTCGCTCCCTACACGGGAGCGTGGATTGAAACTTTGCACAAGGTCGGGACGAATTAGAAAAACTTGGTCGCTCCCTACACGGGAGCGTGGATTGAAACTTAATTAACGGTCTGTTTCGGGGAAGCAGCAAGAGTCGCTCCCTACACGGGAGCGTGGATTGAAACGGTTCCTTCAAGTAACGCTCTCCCAAGTACCCATCGTCGCTCCCTACACGGGAGCGTGGATTGAAACTGGATGGATCGGTGGTGCTGTTTAACGACTTTAAGTCGCTCCCTACACGGGAGCGTGGATTGAAACACAAATCGCAACAATTTGACGCGCAACTTCACGATGTCGCTCCCTACACGGGAGCGTGGATTGAAACAAAATCGAGTGACCCAGGCCCGGACCAAATCCGATGTCGCTCCCTACACGGGAGCGTGGATTGAAACAAAAAAGATGAGTCGTATCTATTGTTAATGCCATGTCGCTCCCTACACGGGAGCGTGGATTGAAACAAGAAAAGTCGGACGGAAAGAGATTGACTATATGTCGCTCCCTACACGGGAGCGTGGATTGAAACGTTTGTTAACATTCCGACATTGAGCGGGAAAGTGGTCGCTCCCTACACGGGAGCGTGGATTGAAACAATTGACGGATGCGAACGCTTATGTCATAATAAAGTCGCTCCCTACACGGGAGCGTGGATTGAAACGGCAACTCTGTTTAGCAGTTGCTTCTGGGGATGACTGTCGCTCCCTACACGGGAGCGTGGATTGAAACGACTACTGCATCACTCACCCACAAGCGACCTAAAGTCGCTCCCTACACGGGAGCGTGGATTGAAACTTGGGTTTGTGCGTCCCCCCTAGTTGCGGTCAATAGTCGCTCCCTACACGGGAGCGTGGATTGAAACCCCGACGAACTATTATTCAAGTTAGTAAAGGTAGGTCGCTCCCTACACGGGAGCGTGGATTGAAACTCGCACAAATCTTTGACCTGTCCCATGCGGTCACCGTCGCTCCCTACACGGGAGCGTGGATTGAAACAAGGTGTCTCAATGAGTCTAGCTAGCAATTTTCAGTCGCTCCCTACACGGGAGCGTGGATTGAAACTACTTGACACGATAGAACGGGATATAGTCCAAAATGTCGCTCCCTACACGGGAGCGTGGATTGAAACACATTGCTAAGCATTCTTTCATAGGACCCATCTGGTCGCTCCCTACACGGGAGCGTGGATTGAAACTGAAATCAACAAGTGATTGTCTATTGAGTGCCAAGGTCGCTCCCTACACGGGAGCGTGGATTGAAACCAAGCAATACGAAGCCAAGCTAGGGACCCACAATGTCGCTCCCTACACGGGAGCGTGGATTGAAACTCACAACCGCACACAATCACTGACTCGTCTTTAAGTCGCTCCCTACACGGGAGCGTGGATTGAAACCAAGCTGCCAAGGTTAGCAAGGAGTCATCAAGATGTCGCTCCCTACACGGGAGCGTGGATTGAAACTTTTTTGATATCTACTTGACTAAATCAACACTATGTCGCTCCCTACACGGGAGCGTGGATTGAAACAAAGTCAGTAATAGGTTCATACTGATCCCAAATTGTCGCTCCCTACACGGGAGCGTGGATTGAAACGCTTTGAAGATGGGAGTGAGATTGCAGTGCACTAGTCGCTCCCTACACGGGAGCGTGGATTGAAACCCAAACAATACGACGCAAGGGACGGGACCCACAATGTCGCTCCCTACACGGGAGCGTGGATTGAAACAGACCTGATGCTACTAATTTTGTGCGGGAATTGTGTCGCTCCCTACACGGGAGCGTGGATTGAAACAGAGATGCCAAACTCACTGAACTGCAAGAGCACTGGTCGCTCCCTACACGGGAGCGTGGATTGAAACAGAGTGGCACAGTCTTACCTAAGGCTTACAAATGTCGCTCCCTACACGGGAGCGTGGATTGAAACAAACTGAGTTTGGAGTGCTTCAATTTGACTATTGTCGCTCCCTACACGGGAGCGTGGATTGAAACTTGAGTTGGACTTGCTTATCAATATAATTCAGAGTGTCGCTCCCTACACGGGAGCGTGGATTGAAACAGAAAATGTTATCAAGACTGACTGAGACTGACTTGGTCGCTCCCTACACGGGAGCGTGGATTGAAACAATCTGAATTTGGAGTGTTGCAGTTTGATTATTGTCGCTCCCTACACGGGAGCGTGGATTGAAACTTTCGTGGACTATGCCGTCTTGTTTGTGTGTCAAGGTCGCTCCCTACACGGGAGCGTGGATTGAAACAGCTACGGCTATAAGTGTGATGGAGCATACGGCTTGTCGCTCCCTACACGGGAGCGTGGATTGAAACTATTTAGATTGTATTGTTTTAATTTTTTTGAAAGGTCGCTCCCTACACGGGAGCGTGGATTGAAACCTGCAACTCAATAAGTTTGCCATCTCTAAAAGCAGTCGCTCCCTACACGGGAGCGTGGATTGAAACCTTAACTTTAGCCATCAATCGCTCGCAAAAGTGGTCGCTCCCTACACGGGAGCGTGGATTGAAACATAGACTTTATGCACTTGCTTATGCTTGGACTCAGTCGCTCCCTACACGGGAGCGTGGATTGAAACCTGCTCGCTCGCTCCTGTAATTGGCACGAAATCAGTCGCTCCCTACACGGGAGCGTGGATTGAAACTCCAAAACCGTGAATTGGATAAACAAGCGGTAAAGTCGCTCCCTACACGGGAGCGTGGATTGAAACGTTCCGTTCGTGCTCGTGTTGATCTGATTTGAGTGTCGCTCCCTACACGGGAGCGTGGATTGAAACATACTGATTCCATATTGGTTCCACTCCGACTCTTGTCGCTCCCTACACGGGAGCGTGGATTGAAACGCCGTCGTGTTGGAGTGATTGTTGCTTGTTGTGTCGTCGCTCCCTACACGGGAGCGTGGATTGAAACATTTATGATTTGTTAATTTTAATTTTTGAAAGGAGTCGCTCCCTACACGGGAGCGTGGATTGAAACACGGCTTTGGTGAAGGCTGCCAATTTACAATTACGTCGCTCCCTACACGGGAGCGTGGATTGAAACCGCAAGCAAGATAATCAGTTTCGGACGCACTTTTGTCGCTCCCTACACGGGAGCGTGGATTGAAACATTGATAAACTCTACCAAATCATCCGCATCCGCTGTCGCTCCCTACACGGGAGCGTGGATTGAAACAAGTGACTCAGACCACGCGGCACTCGCTTCTAAAGTCGCTCCCTACACGGGAGCGTGGATTGAAACCCTAATTCCTCTTGCCCGGCTATTAAATCCCGCAGTCGCTCCCTACACGGGAGCGTGGATTGAAACCAATCACCGGACCAATGCCGGGATGCCCTCATAAGTCGCTCCCTACACGGGAGCGTGGATTGAAACTATCCACGAATAATTGTAATTCCTCAAGCATTGAGTCGCTCCCTACACGGGAGCGTGGATTGAAACGGAGTGATTTTGAAGCAGGACAGTCGTGGAGTGTAGTCGCTCCCTACACGGGAGCGTGGATTGAAACTATCTGGCATACCCCATTATGCGAGTGTTATAGCGTCGCTCCCTACACGGGAGCGTGGATTGAAACATGTGGATTTACACAATAAGAACGGAACGCAAGAAGTCGCTCCCTACACGGGAGCGTGGATTGAAACCGCCGTCCCGGGAGAGTTTATACTAATGAGCAGCGTCGCTCCCTACACGGGAGCGTGGATTGAAACAGTAGAGGATTTAATTAGTGCAAGTCGGAAAGCTGTCGCTCCCTACACGGGAGCGTGGATTGAAACTTGTTCGTGTTCGTTCACTTGTTCGGTAGTCGTAGTCGCTCCCTACACGGGAGCGTGGATTGAAACAAATGAGGAGTTTGAATTGACAGAAGCACAAGAATGTCGCTCCCTACACGGGAGCGTGGATTGAAACTTCTTCAATTAGTTGAATTTGGACAACGCATAATAGTCGCTCCCTACACGGGAGCGTGGATTGAAACTTGGCGGGAGGAAGTTAATAAACTCTCTCCTCGTGTCGCTCCCTACACGGGAGCGTGGATTGAAACATAGCCTTGGCAGTATAAGGCACACAATACAGGCGTCGCTCCCTACACGGGAGCGTGGATTGAAACATCCAGAGGAGATTATTATGGATAGACCACAAGCCGTCGCTCCCTACACGGGAGCGTGGATTGAAACTCAAGCAGGTCTTTTGGCTCAGCGGTGCTACCAGGTCGCTCCCTACACGGGAGCGTGGATTGAAACGTCCACTTGTCGCAATACGCATAATCTTCGTTCTGTCGCTCCCTACACGGGAGCGTGGATTGAAACGTTCTTGATTCCTTCCTTGTCGCTAAACTAAAAAGTCGCTCCCTACACGGGAGCGTGGATTGAAACCAATCCTTCAGAGTAATGAAGACGAAAACGGCATGTCGCTCCCTACACGGGAGCGTGGATTGAAACCGTGGGCTGGTGAATGGAGAGAAGATAATGCCTGGTCGCTCCCTACACGGGAGCGTGGATTGAAACAAACTTCCCGCCAAAGAATCCGCAAAGATATGAGGTCGCTCCCTACACGGGAGCGTGGATTGAAACTTTTCGCCCTCTACAAAAGCATCTAAAGCGTCAGGTCGCTCCCTACACGGGAGCGTGGATTGAAACTGATTGTAAAGCAAGTTAATCGTCCCCTCGGATAAGTCGCTCCCTACACGGGAGCGTGGATTGAAACTATATTACTTGCTGCGACGATAAATAACGCGGCTGTCGCTCCCTACACGGGAGCGTGGATTGAAACAACCGCAAGCTGCATGTAGGCGATTTTATCGCTTGTCGCTCCCTACACGGGAGCGTGGATTGAAACCACTGAGTTGTATGGATATCGCTACGGAACTGATGTCGCTCCCTACACGGGAGCGTGGATTGAAACTTATCCAGAGTGGAATACTTGAGGTCTTACTAATGTCGCTCCCTACACGGGAGCGTGGATTGAAACTCCTATTTTGAGTGTTAATATTAAATTGATACAAGTCGCTCCCTACACGGGAGCGTGGATTGAAACACTGATAAACTCAATCAGGCCGTTAACTGCGCTCGTCGCTCCCTACACGGGAGCGTGGATTGAAACAATGGTCTCGGGGTTGATAAGGGCTCAACAATATGTCGCTCCCTACACGGGAGCGTGGATTGAAACTACACGGGTAGCATGACTATGGATGAATATATCGCGTCGCTCCCTACACGGGAGCGTGGATTGAAACAAGGAACCGAACAAATGAGCATTGAGGTAGGAAGAGTCGCTCCCTACACGGGAGCGTGGATTGAAACATATGAATACCTTTTGACTAGTCTATTGAGCCGGAGTCGCTCCCTACACGGGAGCGTGGATTGAAACCTTGAAAGATTGCTCGTTGATATTGCTCGATAATAGTCGCTCCCTACACGGGAGCGTGGATTGAAACGTCTATCTGAAAGTAAGCGCTCGTGCTGTCAAGAGTCGCTCCCTACACGGGAGCGTGGATTGAAACTAAATAAATTAAATATTCTTAAAAGGCGTGAATTGTCGCTCCCTACACGGGAGCGTGGATTGAAACCTTCGTCCGCTAGTTGCGTTATTCTTGCTTCCTGCGTCGCTCCCTACACGGGAGCGTGGATTGAAACGCCAGTATGTGCGGGCTCAGCGTGAGACGATAGTCGCTCCCTACACGGGAGCGTGGATTGAAACCTCTCCCGTATGAAGCCAGGGAGCGAATACTCTAGTCGCTCCCTACACGGGAGCGTGGATTGAAACATATATTCCTCTATGCTCCCTGCCGCCCCGTTACGTCGCTCCCTACACGGGAGCGTGGATTGAAACTTTTAAGGGATATTAAGTCCAAGGGAGATATAGCGTCGCTCCCTACACGGGAGCGTGGATTGAAACGCCTGATTATTAAAGCCCCTGCTCGGCAGCCAGGTGTCGCTCCCTACACGGGAGCGTGGATTGAAACACTCCCGCTTTAGCCTCTGGCTCTGAAGAGGTAAAGTCGCTCCCTACACGGGAGCGTGGATTGAAACACTTTAGGACATCTGGCTTTGGCGAAATTGATATGTCGCTCCCTACACGGGAGCGTGGATTGAAACAAGTATTGCTCAGCTGCGTCAATACGCTTCGGCTGTCGCTCCCTACACGGGAGCGTGGATTGAAACACTCCCGCTTTAGCCTCTGGCTCTGAAGAGGTAAAGTCGCTCCCTACACGGGAGCGTGGATTGAAACACTTTAGGACATCTGGCTTTGGCGAAATTGATATGTCGCTCCCTACACGGGAGCGTGGATTGAAACAAGTATTGCTCAGCTGCGTCAATACGCTTCGGCTGTCGCTCCCTACACGGGAGCGTGGATTGAAACATCAAACTCGCCAATCTCAAACCGCTCGGATAAGGTCGCTCCCTACACGGGAGCGTGGATTGAAACGCTATAGCCCTTACTAGTTAGTCGGTAATTTAATGTCGCTCCCTACACGGGAGCGTGGATTGAAACCACAATCCTGTTACCCGCCATAATTCAACTCCAATGTCGCTCCCTACACGGGAGCGTGGATTGAAACTTATCATCACCATCAAAATCACCTTCAATTTCAAGTCGCTCCCTACACGGGAGCGTGGATTGAAACGTACGGATAGAGTTGTGCGTATTCCAGTTTCTTATCGTCGCTCCCTACACGGGAGCGTGGATTGAAACTCAAATATCTGTTTGGAGCGGGAGGTATAATCGCGTCGCTCCCTACACGGGAGCGTGGATTGAAACCATTGGACCAGTCAATTTGTTAATTATTTCATTAGTCGCTCCCTACACGGGAGCGTGGATTGAAACTATCCGTGGTCGGTATCTGCACTCGGTTAATAATGTCGCTCCCTACACGGGAGCGTGGATTGAAACTCTTCCGTGCTATCCGGTATCACAAAGTTACTAATGTCGCTCCCTACACGGGAGCGTGGATTGAAACTCAAATATCTGTTTGGAGCGGGAGGTATAATCGCGTCGCTCCCTACACGGGAGCGTGGATTGAAACCATTGGACCAGTCAATTTGTTAATTATTT
>Ga0209754_1002951_pt1 | contig 12416 bp, 6 predicted proteins | sample MesohylBB_FD_187295 | JGI IMG/M metagenome (GOLD analysis project Ga0209754, IMG submission 187295) | Host-associated microbial community of the marine sponge Aplysina aerophoba from Gulf of Piran - sponge mesohyl, lysed by bead beating... | ecosystem: Host-associated > Porifera > Sponge >... | reverse complement strand
GGATCTGCATTTCCAGATGGTGCAGGGCGGCCGTCTTCAACAGCGAAAAGGGCCACTCGTACGGGTAGGAGATGAACGGCAGCCGGGGATGCTCCAGGACGAGGCCCCCGGGCGGCGGTAGAACGCCAACTTCGACCGGATCGACTTCCTCCGCCGCCACCAGCGCCCCCTCGACGACCAGAGCGTCGACGAGGCCGCAGGTCCGCACGTGGCGGTACTCCTCAACCGCTACCGGGGCGACGCTCCGGAAAATCCGGCCGTCCCGACCTTCGATCACCTGGCCCGCAGGGTCCCGAAAGGACGAAGGCTCAGCTTCGGACGCGGGGGTCTTCGCAGCCCCGGTTCGCACTACTCGGACTCTGGCTCGTCGCTGCTGCCGTAGCCGAAGAAAGCCAGAATGCGATGCCAGTAGAACTTGAAGGCAAGCGCCGCGGCCGCCACGCCGCCGATCACCGCCTGCAGGATCATACTGCCCGACGCCGGGTCCAGGTAGGCGTGTGCCGTCTGCGGCACGATCAGTGCCCCGATCAATGCAACCAGGAGACTGGTTCGATTCAGCGCCATTCGTTCTCGCTCCTGGGGACGCTGCGCGCTACCCCGGTAAACAGTTCGTGAAGACGAACAGATTTAGGGAGTTTCGTCAAGCGATCCCTCCTGCTTCGGACTGCTCCTCAAACGATGGGATCGGCTTGTAGCGCGTTAGAATAGGTCGCGGGTCGCCTCACCGACTGTCCCTCCTTCTGGAACTCGGGTCGGATCGCATGAGAGCATCTACCAACCACCGCCTTCGCCGACCACGTCGCTGCGCGTTCAGGTTCGCGGCCACGCTGACAGACTCCTCTGGGCCGGTCCTGGTGGGGAAGAGCCGATCCGCCCGGAGATGACGAAACCCACGGTCCCAAACCGGCGGGGCGCGGTAGTGCGCTTGACGTACGATCTCGTCCGCTCCGATGTGAGGACGGCTGCCGACGACGCTGAAGGCCCGCTCAACGCCGAGGTGAACCGGCACGGCACGCTGGCCGGGCGCGTCGTCGATTCGAAGGGCGTCGGGGTCCCCGACGCCATGGTGCTCCTCCTGAACGTGGAACCCAGGTCCTCCGGCCAGTCGACGGTGCAACCACCGACCGCCCAGACCGACGCCCAGGGGTGTTTCCGGTTCGAGTCCCTGGTCGCCGGCCCCTGGGTTGCCATGGCCTCGAGACTTGTCGGCGAAGCCGGCCATGGAGACGGAGCTCACAGCGAGGTCATTCGGCTCCAGGGAGACGAGGTTCGGACGATCGAACTCGTCCTCGGGCATCTCGACAGCGTTGCGGGCGTTCGGGTGGCCGGCGTGGTCACGGACCATCACGGGCGCCCCCTGGCGGACGCCGAAGTCACGATCACCGTCAGCAGCGGCGCTACCGGCCAATCGTCCTCCTCAGCCGCGGCTTCTCGGGGCTCGACAACGGACTCCCGGGGCCGCTTCGAGGTCCTGGGGCTCCCACACGGCCCTGCGATTCTCGTCGCTACCCACGCCGAGCACCGGGACACGGCACAGGAGTTCACGATTGGACCGGAGCTGAACGAGGTCTCGTTGCCGCTCGAGCCGGGCCTGGAGATCGCCGGGTCGATCCGGTCGAGAGGTGGCGAGTCCGTCCCACTGGCCTGGATCGCAGCGATTCCCGACCCCTTCGCCGACAGGTGGCCAGGTTCGTCCGGCATGGTCGAGGCGCAGGCCAACCACAACGGCGACTACCGTCTGAAGGGCCTGAACGCCGGCGTCTATGAGCTAACGGTCTCCGCCGAAGGCTACGCCGAGAGCGCCTTGCGCAAGACCGTTCGGCTCGACGAACGCTCCGCGGCCGGCGTCGACTTCGTGCTCCTGCCCGAGGCGCGCGTGACAGTCCGCGTCACCGGTGCCCCATCAACCGGGGTCCGGGTCCACGCAGCCTTGGGCCACGAGTTCCGCGAGGCCCAAAGCACCGAGACAGGCGAGTACCGGATCGGCAATCTTCTACCGGGAGACTGGACGGTGGTGGCCGTGGACGTCGACGGTGGAACCGTCCACCAAACCGTCGCCCTCTCGACCGGAGAGGATGCCGTCGTCGAGCTTCACTTCGAGCAGGGAGTGCTCCTGACTGGCCAGATCACCGTCGCGGGACAGACGGCAAACGGTGGCACTCTGGCGCTCAACCGGACGGGCGGTGCCGGGCCACGATGGTCCCACCTGGATCGCAAAGGGCGTTTCCAGGTTGTCGGGCTACAACCGGGCGTCTACCTCGCCATGATCGCTGTTCGACCCGGCGCGGCCTACCGGCGGCGCATCGAGCTTCGCGAGAACCGCCATCTGCGCCTCGACCTGGAACCGCACGCGGTAGTCACCGGACGGGTCGTGAACGGGGAAACCGGGCAGCCGCTTGCCGAGGCTTTCGTCTGCACCCTCGTCGACATCGGGCTCGACCAGCCCCTGCCCGGCAGCACGACGACGACGACCGCCGATGGGCGCTTCGAATTGCGGCCAGCCCCCGGCGCCAACGAGATTGTGGTCAACAGCATGGGGTTCGAGGAACAACGAATCGCAGTGCAGTTGGCCCCGGCGGAGCGCCGCCAGGACCTGGTCTTCGAGTTGCGTCAAGGAGGGCCGAGCCGGCTTCCGAACGATGGCTGAGCCTGAGTCGGACCACATGGAATCGTCGACCGGGCGCCGCCAGCACCGCGATAGCCGTTGCCGGTTCTCGCTGGTGGCCGCGCTCGCCCGGGTTGTGGCGACCGGCATTGCGACCTTGTGGCTTGGTCTGCCGACCGGCCTGACCGCCGATCGTCTACATGCGCAACCACCGCCCGGTCCCGCACTGACGGTCACGGGAACCCTGGTCGACGAGGAGGGCGCGCCGGCCGCGGGGCTGGATCTCGAACTGCGGCCCTACCCGAGCCGCTACGAGCGCCGGATCGACGATCTTGGCGAGTCCGGCCGCTGGAGCGCGGCCGTGGACTCGACGCTGTCCGGCCCGGACGGCGCCTTCAGGCTAACCGCACCTGCCGTGGGCCCCTACCGGCTGGACATCTCCGCTCCGCCAGGGAGCGCGGCGTCCGGTACTCGCCACGTTGCCGTGGCGCCCGTCTCCCACACCCTGACGCCCCTGGCGGCGCCGATCGTCCTGCCGCCGATTGAAGTCCCCCACTGGCACACCCTGACGATCGGCGCTAAGGATCTCGACGGCCAACCCGTCGAAGGCGCTCTGGTCGTTGCCGACCCCGCGCTGTGGCGTTCGGAACGCGCCGAAACGAACAACGCGCGGCCGCGATGGAATCAGCCCCGGCAACGGATCTACCCGCGCTTCTGGCGCGCCGCCACCCGCACGGACGCCGCCGGACTGGCCACGTTCTCGATGCCGACCGCGGAGGTGAACGCCTTCGTTTCGGCGCACGGGTTTCGCCTGCGAGCAGGCCCGATCGGAGACCGTGGCGGTGTCTTCGAGTTGACACCGGGGGTCGGCGTCACCGTCCGCGTACTCGATCCGCGCGGCAAGCCGGCGCCCCGCGCCGTTGTCACAGTCGGCGAGAGCCAGGACGTACCGCTCGCCCTGACCGACGAACGCGGCGAAGCGACGGTAGGCCTCACGTCGGACCAGAGCCTCGTCTACCAGGCGGTTGGCGAGGACCATTCGGTTGCCTGGACCGCTCCTCTGGGGCCGGAGGTCAGCGACGCCAGCACACCCGCCAACGTCGAGGTTCGGCTGGAGCCGCCGGCCGAGATTACCGGTAGCGTCACCGACGCCAGCACCGGACGTCCGATCACCGGCGCCGCGATCTGGCACCGGCCCGGTGAGCAGACGCACTCGGGCCCGGCCGGCGTCTTCGTCCTGCGCACCTGGCTCCATCGGGACCGGGCGCAGGTCGGCATCGCCGCCGACGGCTACGAAGCGACCATTGCCATGGTGACGGCCGAGCGACTCGGTTCCGCGGTCGACATCGTGCTGGCGCCAGCCGCGCTCCTCGGCGGTGAGGTCGTCGATGCGGCCGGCCGGCCGGTCGCGGGCGCCTCTGTGTGGATCGAACCGACCGGTCGAAGCGGCGGCTGGAGCATCGGCCCCGGAGCCTGGAGGGCCACCTCGGCCGCCGATGGGTCCTTCTTCATCTCCGGCGTCGCGTCCGGTCACGCGTACCGTCTCCACGCCGAGGCGAACAGCTACGGGCCTGGAACCACGACCATTCCGGCGGCGCCCGCAGGCTCGACGCGGGAGCCCGTTCGCGTCGTGCTCACACGCGGCCAGCTTGTCCAGGGAACCATCACCGATACGCACGGCACTCCCATTGCGGGCGCTGCGGTCGCCCTGCTACCGGTCGCGGCGACCGAAGGCGGCGGCTACTCACAGAACATCGCGGCCAGGAGGACCAGCACGACCGACGCCCGCGGTGTGTTCGACTTCACCGGCACCCCACCCGGCCGCCATGAACTGACCGCGAGCCATCCGGAACACGTCAGTGTCCGGGCGATGGCGATCGAGGTGCCGGCGGGCGAGGGAACGAAGGACGTGGGTACCCTCACACTCGATGTCGGTTTGGCAATCGAGGGCGTCGTGCGTGACTTCCGGCGCCGCCCGGTAGGCGGCGCCCAGGTCAAGGTCCACCAGAACGACATCGACCATCGCCGGCCTCACGAACCCGAGATCAGGACCGCCGTCACGGAAGCCGACGGCACGTTTCTCATCGCTGGATTGCGCGCCGAGCCGGCGGATCTCGTGGTCGAGGCCGACGGCTACGAACGATTCGAGATGGCGGCGGTGCGCCCGCAGGCAGGGGGGCTGATCGAAGTCCAGTTGGGCGAAGGGGCCAGGCTCGTGGGCCGGGTTCTCGATTCGGACGGCGAAGGCGTCGCCAACGCGTACATCTCGCTGGCACTCGACCGCAACCCGGTCCTCAGCCGCACCGCGTGGAGTACCGCTCTGACCAGACACGAAGCAAGGACTGACGGCAACGGCCGCTTCCAGTTCGAAGCTCTCGGAGCGGGACCCTGGGCGGTCGGCGTCGCCGGCGAGCAGTTGGCGGAAGACGCAGGCGTCATTCGGCTGCGGCCGGGCGAGGAACGCGAGATCGAGCTCCGTCTGCGGGTCCAGGGTCGGCTCGCCGGCGTGGTAACCGACCCGTACGGCGAGCCGGTCGCCGGAGCGGAAGTCCTCGTGCAGCCACTCGACGCGGCAGGTCACGTGACAAGCACGCACCAGGGCGCGCGAACCGACGCCGGCGGCGGCTACCAAGCCTACCGCGCCCCCACGGGTCGCGCCCGGATCGTCGCCCGCCATCCGGACTACCGGGACGGTGTGGCGGAGGTCGTGATCGAGCGTGGAACGAACGAGGTCGATCTCAAGCTACAGCCCGGCTGGGAGATCTCCGGGACCGTGAGCACCGCCACCGGCGCGCCGGTGCCGCTCGCCAGAGTCGAGGCCCATCCGGTCGAGCCGCCCGTTTCGCTGAACGAAACGGGCGACGCCCGGCAGCAGTACGTCCCCTGGGTTCCGCTCGAGACCGTCACCGATCAGGACGGAACTTACCGAATCGGTGGCCTGGACGACGGCAGGTACGAGCTGCGGGCCCACGCGGACGGCTATGCACGCGCCGCGTCCGGTCGTTTCCCGGTGCGCGTCGAGGGCCAATCCGTCGCCGGCATCGACTTTGTGCTCCAGCAGGGACTCAGCCTTCGAGGCGTAGTCACAGGGCGTCCGCCCGACGCGCTCGCCGGAATCCGCATCACCGCGTCGCAGGAACGCCTCCTCGGAGGCATGACGACCCTCGACCTCGCGGGCCGCTTCCAACTCGACGAACTCGGTCCAGGGACATGGACCGTCCGCGCCGAGGAACCCGACGGGCGCACTGTGGAACGCTCGGTCACGCTCGGAACCGGCCAGGGAGAGGCGTTCGTCGAACTGAACTTCGACCCCGGTTTTGCCCTGACCGGCGAAGTCCGGTCTCAAGGCCAACCGCTCGTCGGCAGCGAGGTCGCCCTGGTCGAAAGCACCCGGCGGTACGGTCCAGCGCGTACCGCGCGGATCGATCAGGCGGGCCGGTTCCGCATTGATGGGCTGGCGGCCGGTTCATACAAGTTGATGGTCGCGGAACCGAATGGCGTCACGCACTCCCGACAGGTTGATGTTCAGGGTGCCCAGAACATCCTCGTCGACCTGAACCCCCCGGCAGTGCTGGCCGGGACCGTCATCAACGCCGCCACCCGGGAACCCCTCGCCGGCGTCAATCTGGTCGCCATCGTCGTGGGCCCCGAAGCGGAACTCGCCCCTGGCGCCGAGGAGGAGTGGATCCCGGCCGGGTTCACCCAGAGCAACGCCAACGGCGAGTTTCGGCTTGAGTTCGCGCCTGGAACATCGACCTCCCTCATGGTCCACCGGGAGGGCTACGAAGGATTCGGCCAGCCCCTCGATCTGACTCCGGGCGAACGCCGCGGCGGTTTCATGGTCGAGTTGCAGCCCGAGTAGTCGCCCCGACAAAGGAAGCGATCCGGACGGAAATGAGGGCGCCCACAAACGCTGAGACACCCACCGTGTCGGCGACAGTGGTCACCCGATCGTCCGCGCCTCCGCGCGGCGCTCAACAACCGAAGCTCTCCGCGAGTTCCGGCAGATGCCTTTGAAACCGGCGCTGGAAGCTCTTGCTCTCCGCACAAACGATCTTCACGGTCTTGGCCACGGCGTCTTCGATCACCGGCGGCAGCGGCGACGCGAGATCCCAGTAGAAGAAGCGCCGCTCTGTGAAACCGGGTAGACCGGGTAGCTCGTACCATTCGAGCCGGAACAGTGGCACTCGATCCGCGGCGCCTCGCGGTCCCCCGTCGTTGCGAAGGAACTTCCCCACGGTTTCAGCACAGGCCGGAGCGAGCCCTACCGGCGCGAAGCTGCTTTGTCCCGGGAGGCCGGGCGACTCCCTCCAGAACGCGAAACCCCCACTGCACGGCTTCTCCTGTCCAGTCGAAACGACGGTCGGATGTTCCCAAAGCGCCCTTAGCTGGTCCATGTCGCCCGCCGCCATCCGACCGCAGGACTGGGGCCCTGGCTCACCGCGCAAGAACGCCGTGAATCCGTCATCGTGTACGCGAAAGCTGGCGTACTGGTCATAGGAAGCCGCGGGGGAACCAGCCGATGCCCATGTTCATGCGCGGCAATCCGTGGCTTCTCCACATGAGACATGCGGGATCCAAACTATAGATGCAAGAGTTGAGAATCGGCAGCACGACCAGCAAGGGCGTGTAGCACAGCGCTCGCCGGATCCCGGCGACCATTCGCTGACGTTGGTCAACTGAAGCCGCCATACACGGCACCCTATAGCACCCGCGCGCCTCAGCGCGTCAACTCGTAGGATTGCCAACCGAACCGCCCGAGAGGCGGCACCAACGGTTCAACGACGGAGGAGCACACACAGTGGACATAGCGAACAGGATCATGGTCGTCACCGGCGGAGCTTCCGGAATCGGTAAGGCACTCGCCGAAGCCTTCCACCGCGAGGGCGCCCGTCACGTCGTCGTCGCCGACCTGGACGAGGCCGGGGCCAAGGAAGTCGCCGGGGCGATCGGCGGCACGGGCGTCGGGCTCGACGTGGCCGACGAAGGCGCGGTGCGCGACCTGGTCGCGGCGACGCAGTCGAACATCGGCCCGATCGACCTGTTCATGTCGAACGCCGGCTTCGTGACGATGGGCGGTCTTGAAGTCCCCAACAAGGAGATCAACGACCAGTGGAACGTCCACGTGATGTCCCATGTCTACGCCGCGCGGGCCGTTCTACCCTCGATGATCGAGCGCGGCGAGGGGTACATCATGAGCACCGCCTCGGCGGCGGGTCTGCTGACCCAGATCGGTTCGCTCGCCTACTCGCTGACCAAGCACGCGGCGGTTGCCCTGGCCGAGTGGATCGCGATCACGCACGGCCACCAGGGCATTCGCGTCTCGGTGCATTGCCCGCAGGCGGTGAAGACGAACATCGGCGCCAACAGCCCCGACCGGAACCGGCGCCAGGGCCTGTCCGTCGGCGTCGCCTCCGGCGACGGCGTCCTCACGGCCGAGCAGGCCGCCGATGCCTGCATCGAAGCGGTCCGCGAGGAGCGGTTCTGGGTCCTGCCCCACCCGGAGGTCGCGGAGTACGTCCGCCGCAAGGGGACCGACATCGACCGCTGGCTCCACGGCATGAGGCGGTTCCAGGGACGCCTGTACGAAGGCCAACCACTGCCGGGAGACTGGTTCGTCGACGCCCAGGACGACTGACATGTCCTCCCCCGACGATCCGGTCTACTCGACCCGCGAGGGCGGTGTCGCCGAGATCGTGCTCAACCGGCCGGCCCGCCGCAACGCGGTGACCGGGCCGCTGGCATCCCGGCTGCACGCCGAGATCGTCGCCGCGACCGAGGACGACGACGTAGCCGTCCTCCTGGTGCGCGGCGCGGGCGGCGCCTTCTGCTCCGGCCTCGACCTCGGCGAGTTCCGGGCCGACCCGCCCCCTGAGTGGATGCCCGCCTTCAGCGGTCTCTGGCTCGACGTCCACGCGGCGCTCTACGACTGCCCGAAGCCGATCGTGGCCGCGCTCGAACGCTTCGCGATCAACGCCGGTTCCGCGCTGGCGCTTGCCGCCGACCTCCTCGTGGCCGGCGAGCAGGCGTTCCTCCATGTCGGCGAAATCCAGATGGGCATGGCGGCGCCGATGAACATGGCCTGGCTGCGGCTGCGTCACCCCGAGAGCGTGGCGGCTCGACTCGCGATCGTCGGCCGGCGCTACACCGGAACAGAGCTCGAGCGGATGGGCGTGGCGGCCGAAGTCACAGCCGACGATCAAGTCCTGAACCGGGCACGGGAACTTTCCGCGACGATTGCCGGTTACCCCAGGAACGGAGTTCGGTCGATCAAACAGACCGTCCTCCGCGGCCGGACAGCAGGGTCCGGTTACGAGTGGTTCGCCCGGATTCGCGGCGACTGAGAGTTCCAGATGAGACCGGCGCATCGCGCCGAATGCCGGCGGGACGCCCGCGCTCCGAGGCCGGACAGTGACCGCACCGGCGCGGTAAGATAGGAAGTAATGACGGCCTTCTCATTAGACGACAAGTACACGCTTACTGAAGGCCGCGTGGCGATAACCGGTATCCAGGCTCTGGTCCGGCTGCCGATGGACCAGCACCGCCGGGACCGCGACGCCGGCCTGAGAGTCGGTGCGTTCATCAGCGGCTACCCCGGATCGCCGCTCGGCGAATACGACAAGCAGCTCATGCGGAACGGCCGGCTGCTGGCCGAACACGACGTGGTCTTCCAGCCGGGGATCAACGAGGAGACCGCGGCGACGTCGATCTACGGCGCCCAGCTCCTCGAGCGGTTCCCCCACCAGCGCTACGACGGCGTGGTCGGCATCTGGTACGGCAAGACCCCCGGCGTCGACCGCACCGGGGACGCCTTCCGCCACGGCAACTTCATCGGCACCGGCAAGCACGGCGGCGTGCTCGTGCTGGCCGGCGACGACACGGCCTGCAAGAGCTCGACGATTCCCGGCGACAGCACGATCAGCCTGTATGACCTCTCGATGCCAGTGCTGTATCCGGGCGACCCGGCCGAAGTCCTGGAGTTCGGCCTGCACGGCATCGCCCTGTCCCGGTTCTCCGGCTTGTGGACGGCCCTGAAGATCGTGACCAACGTCGCCGACGGCGGCGCGATCATCGACCTGCCCCGGACGGCGCCGCCGGTTCTGCCGGATCTCGAAATCGACGGCCGGCCGTTCCAGAAGCACCTCGACATGCGGCTGCTGCCGCCGCATACGGTCGAGATGGAGCGCCAGATCTTCACGGAGCGCACGGTGGCCGCCCTGGAGTACGTCCACGCCAACGGCCTCGACAGCATTCGTTGCGCCAGCCCCGGCGACCGCCTGGGCCTGATCGCGGCCGGCAAGCCCTACCGCGACCTGCGTCTCGCGCTCAACCTGCTGGGCCTGGACGAAGCCGCGCTCGACCGCCACGGCATCCGCGTTCTGAAGCTCGGCTGCATCGCGCCGATCGAATCGCGACGGCTGCGCGAGTTCGCCGACGGCCTCGACGAGATCGTCGTCGTCGAGGACAAACGGGGCTTCATCGAGACCCAGGTGCGACAGACGCTGTACAACCTGCCCAACCGGCCGCTCGTGGGCGGCAAGGAGACGCCGGACGGCGAGGCGCTGTTCCCGATGCACGGCGAGCTGGAGGGCCACCAGATGGCCCTGATCCTCGGCGCCTACCTGGAGCAGCGGCTGCCCGGCGCCGTAGCGCCAGAGAACCTTGCGCGCCTGCGGACCGGCGCCGAGTCCGCCGACCTGGCGACGTCCCTGCCGGCCGCGCTGCCGCGCACGCCCTACTTCTGCAGCGGCTGCCCCCACAACACGTCGACCCAGTTGCCCGAGGGCTCCAACTACGCCGGCGGCGGCATCGGCTGCCACGCGATGGCGATGTGGATGGACCGGGGAGTGAGTTGGCTGCCGCAGATGGGCGGCGAGGGCGCCTGCTGGATCGGGCTGGCGCCCTTCACCGAGCAGGAGCACGTCTTCCAGAACGTCGGCGACGGCACCTACGCCCACTCCGCCAGCAAGGCGATCGAGGCCTGCATCGCCGCCAACCTCCACATGACCTTCCGCATCCTCTACAACGCGGCGGTCGCGATGACCGGCGGCCAGGACGCGGTGGGACTGCTGAGTTCGACGGGCGTGGCGAAACAGCTCCAGATCCAGGGCATGAAGCGGGTTGTCCTGGTGACCGAAGACCTGGAGCGCTTCCCCCACCGCGACGACAACGGCGTCGAGATCCGCCATCGCCGCGACTACGACGACGTGCTGAAGGAGCTCCGCGCGATCAAGGGTCCGACGGCCGTCGTCTACGACCAGCAGTGCGCCGCGGAGAAGCGCCGAGAGCGCAAGCGCGGCATCCAGGAGACGCCGAGCCAGCGGGTCTACATCAACCCGGCGGTCTGCGAGGGTTGCGGCGACTGCGCCGCGAAGTCGAACTGCCTGTCGGTCGCGCCGCTCGAGACGGAGTACGGGCGCAAGACCCAGATCCACCAGTCATCCTGCAACCTGGACTACTCGTGCATCGAGGGCGACTGCCCCGCCTTCATGACCGTCGACCTGGGGGCGGCCACGAAGCCGGTGCGACGCGCCGCGGCCGCGCCGCTAGGTGAAGACGAAACGCCGGAGCCCGTCCGTCAACTGCCCGACGACGCCACCTTCAGAGCTCTGCTCGTGGGCATCGGCGGCACCGGCGTCGTGACCGTCGACGCGATCCTGGTCACCGCGGCGCTGCTCGAAGGCCGGTACGCGGTCCATCTCGACCAGACCGGCCTCGCCCAGAAGGGCGGCGCGGTGGTTTCGAACCTCCTGCTCAGCAGCAAGCCGATCGACCGGGCGAACAAGCTCGGCGAAAGCGAGGCCGACCTGGCCCTGTCGTTCGACCTGCTCGCCACGGTCGCCACGGACAACATCAAGCGGTTCTCGAAGGAGACGACCGCCGTCGTCGCGAACACCGCCGGCATCAGCCCGGCAGCCGTGATCACCGACAGCGCCGCGCGCATGCCGCCGCTCGACGAACTGCGCAAACGACTCGCCCTGTTCACCGACAGCGACCGGAGCTACTTCGTCGACGCGGAGGCCGCCACGGAACGGCTGCTTGGCAACAGCGTCACCGGCAACATCTTCCTGGTCGGCGCCGCCTACCAGCAGGGCCTGCTGCCGCTCCAGTCCCGCTTCATCGAGGAAGCGTTGCGGGCAAACGGCGTGGCGGTCGAGGACAACATCCAGGCCTTCCGCTACGGCCGGCTCTCCGTCGCGGACCGGCAGCGGTTCCGAAGCGCCGCAGGTCTCGAGGGCCCCCCGGCACAGACCGCCGCGTCGGCCCAGGAGGCCGCCCGCGCAAGGATCGAGCGTTGGGCGCCAAAGTTCGGGACGGCACTCGCTCGCATGGTCCAGGGCGCTCCCCGGGGAGGCGAGCTCGATCGGCTCCTGCCCGGTCGGATCGCCGACCTGCTCCTCTACCAGGGCACGGTAATCGCCGAGCGCTACCTGCGGTTCGTCGACGAAATCGGGCAGGCCGAGGAAGCGAGACTCCCTGGCCACACGGAAGTGCGCGAAGAAGCCGCCCGCTACGGCTTCAAGCTGCTCGCGGTCAAGGATGAATACGAGGTCGCGCGCCTGTGGCTGCAGGACCCGATCTGGGACCAGATCGCCAACGACTACGACGGTCCGGTCACTCGCCGGGTCCTCCTCCACCCGCCGACCCTGCGGCGCATGGGCTGGGGGCGGAAGATCAAGTTCGGCGCCTGGTCCCGGCCCCTGTTCCGGCTGCTCTACGGGGCGCGCCGGCTCCGCGGCACCGTCCTCGACATCTTCGGCGCCACCCGCCACCGCCGGCTTGAGCGCGCCCTGTTCGACTGGTACCGCGA
>Ga0209754_1002944_pt1 | contig 12439 bp, 10 predicted proteins | sample MesohylBB_FD_187295 | JGI IMG/M metagenome (GOLD analysis project Ga0209754, IMG submission 187295) | Host-associated microbial community of the marine sponge Aplysina aerophoba from Gulf of Piran - sponge mesohyl, lysed by bead beating... | ecosystem: Host-associated > Porifera > Sponge >... | reverse complement strand
AGGAAAGGAATGATACGGCTCGTCCGATTCGGCATGCGAGCCCACAGGCCTTGCCTGGCTCGGTGTCGCCGATGATATCGAGGCGCGTTATTATCCGGCAGTGATCAGGAGCTTCCGTGACAGAGAGAGCGAGAAGCTCTTCCGACGGGAGAGGAGCCGCGCGGTTCCAGGGAGCCTGACGAAGGTTGCGCTTCGGAAGCTGCTGATCATGGACGCCGCCGATGGGCTCGAGGATCTGAGAGTGCCACCCGGAAACCGACTGGAGAAGCTCAAAGGTGACCGAGTGGGCCAACACAGCATCCGCATCAACGACCGGTACCGGATCTGCTTCTCCTGGACGGCCGCGGGCGCTGAGGCCGTCGAGATCGTCGACTACCACTAGGAGCGCGTGATGGCGAAGAAAATACTGGAGCCAATCCACCCGGGCAGGGTTCTGCTCAGGGAGTTCCTGGAGCCTCTGGGCCTGAGCCAGTACCGGCTCGCCAAGGGCATCAGTGTGCCTCCCCGCCGGATCAACGAGATCGTCCACGGAAAGCGGGCCGTGACGGCGGACACTGCCCTTCGCCTATCGCGTTTCTTCGGCACGAGCGATCGGTTCTGGCTCAATCTCCAGACGCGCTTCGATCTTGAAGTGGAGAAGGACCGTCTCGGGGAGCTGCTCGAGACGCAGGTCGAAGTACTCGCTCGGGCGGGCTGATGAACGAGCCCAACCGCTCGTCAAGAACTCGATCCACTCGCTTGAGGGCTTGCGGCTCGATGCAACCGATGGCGATGGTGGTGGGCACTTTCGTCGGCTTGCTGCTTGGTGGTGTAACCGGCTTCGCGCTCCAGCCCGCCGGCCCGATTCCGACCGAAGCAGAGATTCGCCAGATCCTGGTGAATCGGATCGACGAACAGAAACGCAGCGTTGGCATCGTGGTCGGCGTCGTCGAGCCCGGAGGGCGGCGGGTTGTCGCCCACGGTCAACTTGCGACCGACAATCCGACCGAGGTAGGCGGCGACAGCGTGTTCGAGATCGGCTCGATCACCAAGGCGTTCACTGCGATCCTGCTGGCGGACCTGGCGGGGGAAGGCGCGGTCGAGCTCGAAATGCCGGTGCAGCGTCAGCTGGGCCCGGACGTGACGGTGCCGACGCGGAACGGCGCCGCGATCACGCTGCTTCACCTCGCGACGCACAGTTCGGGATTGCCGCGGCTGCCTTCGAACATGCGGCCTGGCAACGCGGCGAACCCCTACGCGGACTACACGGTAGCCCAGCTCAATGAGTTCCTCTCGTCCTACGAATTGGAGCGGGACATCGGCGAGACGGTGGAGTACTCGAACCTCGGCGCCGGGCTCCTGGGCCACGCGCTGGCTTTGAACCAGGAGACGGACTACGAGACGCTGGTGTCCGAACGGCTTCTCGAACCTCTCGGGATGTCGGACACCTCGATCAACTTGTCACCGTCCCAGCAGGAACGGCTGGCTATTGGCCACAGCGTGCAGCTCAGGCCGGTCGCGAACTGGGACCTTCCGACTCTTGCCGGCGCAGGGGCCCTGCGCTCAACGGTGAACGACATGTTGACCTTCGTCGAGGCGAACCTCGGTCTGCGCGAGTCGGCGCTGGAGGAGGCGATGGCGGACAGCCAACAGTCTCGCCGGGACTTTCCGGCGCCAGGCATGCGGATCGGGCTCGGGTGGGTCATCCGTAGCGGGCACGGCCGGGAGCTCCACTGGCACAACGGCGGCACCGGCGGCTATCGCTCTTTCCTGGGCTTCGACCTCGAGTCACAGACCGGCGTCGTCGTGCTGTCGAACTCCGGCGACAGCGTCGACGACCTGGGCTTTCACCTGCTGGACTCGCGCTACCGGCTCGTCGTACCGCCGGCGCTACGGACCGTGGTGGAGGTAGATCCGGCGACCTACGACGACTACGTCGGCCGGTATGAGCTCGCCGAGAACGTGGTGTTCACGGTGACCCGGCGGGGCGACGGGCTGTATGTCCAGATCACCGGCCAGCCGCGCGTCGAGGTGTTTCCCGAGTCGGAGACGAAGTACTTCTACCGCGTCGTGGACGCGCAGATCACGTTTGGGCGCGGCGAGGACGGTGCCGTCGACCACCTGGTGCTGCACCAGAACGACATGGACCAGCGGGCGGAGCGGCTGACCGACGGCTAGTACGCCTCCACCGCCTCCAGGATCAACTCTCGCACCGCATCGACCTCGGTGTCCCAGACGATGTCGCTCGCGGGGACCCCGGCCGGGCCGATCGCCTCGATCAGCGCCGGCGGCCGAAGGTCGGCCACGGTCATGCCGCGGGTGATCTCGCCGCGCACCTCGACCGCGATGGGATGACGCGAACGCTCGAACAGATGAGGGTGCGTTGCGGCGATGACGGCCGTGGCGTCGTGCAGCGGAACGACGGATTGCCCTACGTACTGCCGGAAGCGGCCGCGCAGGAAGTCGGTGACATCGGCGGCGAGGGTGGCGGCGGGCGTTCCGGCGGCCCGCATTCGCGTGGTCTCTCCGGCGCCGACGACGACCTTGTTCGTCACGTCGAGCCCGACCATGGTCACGGGCGCGGCCCTCTCGAAGACGATGGCCGCCGCCTCCGGGTCGGCCAGGATGTTGAACTCGGCGACGGATGTGATGTTGCCTGCGCCCGCGCTGCCGCCCATGATGGTCAGGCCGCCCAGGTGGCGCCGCAGGTCGGGGTCGCGTTCGATTGCCAACGCCACGTTGGTCAGCGGGCCGACCGCCAGCAGGTGCAGGTCGTCGACCGAACGGGCGGTGTCGCAGATGTAGCCGACAGCATCGTCCGAGGCTTCTGACCGGTTCAGGTCGGGCAGTAGCGCGTTACCGAGACCGGTTTCGCCGTGGATCCGGCTTCCGTCCACGGCTGATCCGGCAAGGGGCTTTGCGGCGCCCCGGTGGACGGGCAGGTCCAGACCCGCAAGCTGGGCGACGACGAGCGCGTTGCGGGTCGTGCGGCGGATCCCGACGTTGCCGGCGACCGTCGTGATGCCTATGAGGTCGGCGTGGTGCGCCGCTACGAGGATCGCGACCGCGTCGTCAAGGCCCGGATCGCAGTCCAGGACGAGCTTCATGAGAGCTACTGCGTCGCGTCCCGCAGCTCCAGCGCCTTCGAGATGACGAACTGGTGGATCGCCGTCGTCGCCTCCTCGTCGAAGACCTCGGCGTAGCCGGGCATGCCGAGCGGCAGCAGGCCGTCCTGGACGATCGCCATGAAGTCGTCGTGGACTTCGGGGGACATCCGGCGCAGGTCGGGCGAGGCGGTGGCGACGATCGAGCTCTGGCCGAGGCCGCGGTGACAGAGCGCGCAGTGCTCGTGGTAGAGCGTGTTGCCGCGGTCGATCGTCTCGGTGTCAGCGACGAGGGGCGGCTGTTCCGGGATGGAGTAGTCGCGCGTGGGTGGTTCGGCAAGGGTGGCCTCGCCGTCAAGCGAGAAGACGAGCAGCTCGCCGGGCCGGTCGTACCGCGTGGTCCCGCCAACCATCGTGGCGACGTACTGCGTGCCGCCCTCCATGTAGCTGATGATCGACGAGGAGAACGAACCGTACGCGTCGAACTCCCACAGCTTCTCGCCCGTGTCCTTGTCGTAGGCGTTCAGGTCGCCTCCGCCGCCGCCGTGGAAAAGCACACCGGTGGTCGTCGCCAGAACGCCGCCGTTGAAGGCCGAGGGCAGCCGGTTCTCCCACGCCTTCTCGCCCGACAACGGGTCGAAGGCGACGAGGAAACCCCTGTCCTCCGGGCGCGGGCCCGCCTGCTCCTGGAGCTTCTGGCGGTAGGCGCCGGAGGCGACGCCGAGGCTCAGTCCCCACTCCCGGATCGTGTAGGTGCCGGTCTCCACGAACTCCTCGGGCAGGGCGTAGAAGTTCGAGTAGTCGTGGTAATAGAAGTACATGACGCCCTTGTCCTCATCCCAGGACATCGGCTCCCAGTTGTGCGCGCCGGCGTTCGCGGGCGTGATCCACTGCGGCTTCTCCTCGAAGACCACGTCGGGATTCTCGATGGGGCGGCCGGTTTCCATGTCGACGTGGGTCGCCCACTCGATCCTGTCGGTGTAGGGGTGGGCACGCAGGAGTTCGCCGGTCTCGCGGTCGATCACGTAGAAGAACCCGTTCTTCGGCGCCTGGAGCAGGACCTTGCGGTCCGTGCCGTCGACGGTCAGTTCGCCGAGGGCGATGTCCATCGCCGAGCTGTAGTCCCAGTTGTCGCCCGGAACCGTCTGGTAGTACCACTTCATCTCCGCGGTGTCCGCGTCGACCGCCACGATCGCGGTCAGGAAGAGGTCGTCGCCGCCGCCCGGTGAGCGGACCTGGCGCGACCAGGGTGCGCCGTTGCCGACGCCGATGTAGAGCTGGTTGAGGTCCTCGTCGTAGACGAGCGAGTTCCAGGCGGTGCCGCCGCCGCCCATCTTCCACCACTCGCCGCCCCAGGTCTTGGCGGCCATCTCCATCTCGGGGTGCTCGAACGGTTTGGACGGGTCGCCGGGGACGAGGTAGAAGCGCCAGGCGAGCTCGCCGGTCTCGGCGTCGTAGGCGGAGACGTAGCCGCGCCGCTTGCCGCTCTCGGAGCTGCCCTGGCCGATGAAGATCTTGCCCGCGGCGGCGCGCGGAGCGCCGGTGATGTTGAAGCGGCCGAGCGCCGAGGGATGCCAGGTGTCGACGTCCCAGACCTCCTCGCCGGTCGCCGCGTCGACCGCGACCAGCCGGCCGTCGAACAGGGCGACGTAGACCTTGCCCCTGTAGACGGCGACGCCGCGGTTCGCCACGCCGCCGCAGCAGGAGTACTTGACGTAGGTGCGGTCCGTCTGCGGGTCGTGGGTCCAGATCTCTTCGCCGGTCGCGGGGTCCAGCGCGTAGATCACGCCCCAGCCGTTCGTCGCGTACATCACTCCGTCGACGACAAGCGGCGTGCCCTGCATCCTCTCGCTGGGGCCGCCGATCGGCTTGGACCAGGCGAGCTTCAGATCAGCGACGTTGTCGCGGGTGATCTGGTCGAGCGTCGAGAAACGCTGCTCCTTGTAGGTCTGGCCGTAGGTCAGCCAACTGCCGGGCTCCGCTTCGGCGGCGCGGATGATCCGCTCGTCGTCGACGTTGCCGGCCGTTGGGGCCATGTCGGTGTCGCCGCCACTGCCGCCGCCACAGGCGGCCGTCAGCAGGAGAAGGAGAAGGGGGGCGCAGGCTGCCCACCGTGATGTCGCAGTCGGTTCGCTCATCTTCAGGTTCCTCAGAAGTTCGCTGGCAACCTAAGTGCCTGAGCGTCCGCTGTCAACGGTTCATGGCCCTGAGGTACGGTCATGAGGGGTGCGGGACGCCTCTGTGAGAGGGTGTTCAGTAGGCGGCGCCGCGGGGGAGGATCGCGTAGACGTGGAGAATCCGATGTTCCCGATCGGGTCTGATGAGGATCCGCCAGTTGCCCACGCGCACTCGGTAGCGACCCTTGAGCCTGCCCATCAGAGGGCGCACCCGTGGGTGCGCCAACGGCCGTTTGTCGCTCTCAAGTTGGTACAGACTTTCCCTGATCCGGCGCCGAGTCGTGCTGTCCAGCTTGAGGTAGTGCTTGTGCGCCGAAGGCTTGACTTCAATCCTCCAGTTCATCAAGCCCCTTGCCCGGGACTCCCGCATCCACTTCGGCTTCTCCCTGCTCGATCGCTTCCACCCATTCGGGGCGGGACAGAAGGTCGAGAGTCTCCTTGTGGCGCTCGATGTACTCGTCGATCAGGTCGGAGAGAATCGTCTTCATCTCCGTTCTCTCGATACCCGCGATGATCCTCAGGACATCCCGTTTCTCGGCCGGGATTCGGACTGTCGCTGTAGCCATGGCGCAAGCTCCTCGCGTAGTTCACTAGTAGCCTAGGCGCTTGAGCGCTTTGGTTCAAGCAGCAGGTTTCGTCGTTGCCCTGGCGGGCGCGCTTGCGCCCGTTGCGCTGCCAGAGACTGCGGCGGCGCAGGACTCGGCCCGGCCGGAGCGGCTGCCTCTGGGACTCGCCGTGTCGTTGCGAGGTCACGACGGCCGCTCGCCGGTCGACTTGTCGCCCTATGGGCGCTGGGCCGCCCCCACGGTTCAGACCAGGCATACGATGCCGCGGGACAGCCTGCCGTACTCGGCGACCGGGTGGCCTTCTACTCCGATGCCGGCGGAGAAGCCGGGTTGTGGATCTGGGAGCTGGACGGTCGAACTGTCCGCCGCTTTCTGGGAATCGCCGTGCGGCCGTTCTTCGGATTCGAGAAGGCGCGTTTCAGCCCCGATGGCGGGTGGGTTCTGGCCAAGGTGGTTCCCTCAGGCAGGACGGTTAGGGAGATGAACGCGCTTGGCGTTCAGCCGTCCTCCGGAGCGTTGCGTTCCCCGGTGGCAGAGCCCGGTAAAGCGTCGGTGCTGGTGCGAACTGCGGGTCTTCCGGAAGCGAAGAAACTCCAGAGAAGGAACTCGGACTCGAGGACGATTGGGTGAGGGACAAGTTGGTGGACCCGCGGTCGTCGGCTTGGGAACAGGCGTGGTTTCACGGATCGCCACGAGCGGCGGTGATTCGACGACTACGACTACTCGCCGGATGGGTGCGTCGTCCCCTGGATGGGCCGGCCCCGTGAAGAACACCAGGCAGCCCAACTTCGACCTCGTCGTGCGCGACTTGGCCGCCGACGCGCCGAGAACGGTGGCCGAGGACGTCCGCATGCCCTACGGTGGAGTTGGGCGCAGGAGAGCGGTCAGCTTGCTGGTTTCCGAGCGGCAGACAGGCCGCGGCGGCGGTGGAGGAGGCCATCGAACGTCTGGTCGTCGTCAACGTCCGGACCGGTTCACACCGAGTGATCGGCGCGACCGCGCCCGGCCCGTCGCTCGGGGAGGGTGAGGTGTCGCCACTCTGGAGCAGCGGCGGCAGCGGCATCTACAAGATCGCCGAAGGCGAACTGTGGCGAATCGATGTCGAGTCGGCCAGGCGGGGCGCGTCGGCCCCGTTCCGGAGTGGCGGATGCGCGCGATGGTCTCCGATGACGGCCGCACTGTCTCGACGACGGGCGGCTATGGGTGCTCGGCCTAGAACGCGGCCTTCTTCGCGGTCGACGCGGTTTCGGGCGAAGCCCGCCGCGCCGCCAGTGGGCTGCAGAACTACTCGGCGGCCTTCAACCTGGATGCCAGCGACGCGATCGGCGAGATGGTCTTCGTCGCCTCGGACCAGGAGCACACGCCTGACGCATGGACGTTGAGCACCGGTGGGGTGCCGTTTCGCAAGGCGTCGCGGATACACGAAGGGCAGGGCGACTACGAACTCGCAAGCGCCCGGCCCATCCGGTGGCGGAGCCTCGACTGGCAGGAACTCGGCGGCACGCTGCTGCTGCCGCCCGGGTACCGCGACGGGGAGCGTCCGCCGCTAGAGGTCTTGGTCGATGGCGGGTCGATGGGCCCGGGCTACGTCCGCAGCTTCGAGATCATGGACGCCAGCCTGCCGGCCTTCAGCATGCCTGTCCCCGCCACTCGCGGCTACGCGGTGCTCTATCAGGATCCGCCTCTGCGAGTCGGACCGCCGATGAGCGACCTGCCGAGCACCGTGATCCCCGCCCTGAACGTCGCCATCCAGCACGATTCCGCAGACTCGGAGCGATTGGCGATCATGGGCCAGAGCTACGGCTCATACAACACGCTCGCGACCATCACGCAGACGGCCCGGTTCATGGCGGCCGCAATCACCGCCGCGGTCCCTGCGCCCGGACCTCGTCGCCCACCGCATAGCCGGCAACGTGGGCTACTACCAGCAGGGCCCCGACCGCATGGGCCGCATGCTTTGGAAGGCCCTACCGGGACTTCGAGAACTGGCCCCTGTTCCGGCTCGTCCGGAACGAGGCTCCACTGCTCATCGGACTGGGCGAAGTGACGGCGATGTGACCGCTTGCGACACCATCTTCAACACTCTGGAACGCCTGGACAATCCCGTCGAGTACCGGCCCTGCGATCACAAGGCGCACGTCGTCCCGCAGGGGGCCAACCTCCCCGCCTTCGGACGGCCGCGCCTCAAGTTCACCTGAACCTCGACGTGCCTAAACCCGCGAGCGTGTTCCTGGGCGACCGCTAGCCTTGGGGCCCTCGGGCACCAGTGAACAATCTTGGCCTCCCGCGTGGGGCGAGTTCCGCACCCCTTCCCGGAGCCACCACCGCTAGTCCGGATCGAAGCCGGCTGCCGATCTGCTGGTCCTCGGGCTGGGCCAAGACTAGAGAGCGTTCCAGTGCGAGCACGGGTTCCCGAGGCATAGGGGCTCTGACGTGCGGCTGCGCTGGATGAAGGCAGTTAGTCGTCAGACCAACGGAGTCCCGGATCAGGGCCTAAGAGACGTCGGGTCAGGCATCCTTCAACCTGGCGCGGTACTTGATGCCCAGCGCTGCGCATACGGCTTGCGCTAGCCGCACTGGCACCCGGTGCGTATTCAGGTACTCTTGGGTTCTGAACGACAGCACCGTTCGCATGAACGGGTAGGCGTGCTTGTCCATCAGCCTCTTGAGTTCGTTTAGGTCCTCTTTGGCGAAGTCATCGCCGGTTTCGAGCCTTAGATAGAAACCAATGAGATCGTAGGCTGGCGTGTCTTTCTCCGCCACTAGCCTCTCGATGACCTCCCTAATCTCAGGCCCGTTAAGTGCTCCGACGATCTTCCCGACATTCCACATGGTCAGCAGGAAAATCCAGAACTGAAGCGCCCTCTCGATCCGCTCAAGGCTCATTTCCGGGTAGCTTCGTCGTATCCGCACGGCAAGGTGCCTAACCTCGTCCTCAGCTCCGACCATGAGGCTCACCAACCTCAGACCCCCGTCCGCCACTGTCTCTGCTACCTCGGACAACTTGGTGCGCCGAAGGACACCATACTTGCTCTTAAGTATCTGCCCTAGGACATTGTTGTTCTTCATGATTCGGTAGATGTCATTGACGAACTCTACCGGATCGTCCTCGTCGACATCGTTGTCCGCAGTCAACTCCTCGGTCTCATCCCGCCGATCTCTCTCGTTCTTTCGCTCCTCGGCTACGCTGTTCTCGGACAGAATTCGTGCGGGAATCGCCTGGACCAGGTCCGCGAACATCCTCGTTTCAACCTTGTCCAACGTCGCTGGCGTTGCCGCGCTCAGCGAAGCCTTCGTCCGGCTCAGTATCTCGTCCAGTATTCTGGTGTCGTCCGTATGATGTATGGTGAACATAAGAGTCAGATAGTTGGCCGTAATGTAGCTGCGTTCGACCAACTCCGTGATTTCGTTCGTATGCTGGTGCGAGTTCCTCGCCAGAAACCTACCAAGAAAGAAGAAGTACATGTACCGGTCGCGGAAGGCCTCATGGTTCTTCAGGAGGATTCCGTAAGGATCGCTGCGCAGCCGCCGCAAAGTGGAGCTCTTGATGACGTACTCCTCTTCGTACTTTGAGACAAACGCTTCGAAGTCTGCCTCAGTAAAGTCGGCGTGAGGACCGACTCCATGAGCCTGGAAACGTTCATATGCCAAGTGCTCGGCAAAGTTGAAGCAGGCGTTGACCTCGTCATCCTTGAGGTCGATTCCCGATTTGGCGAGGTAGGAGAGGATGAGAACGTGGTAGCAATGGCTGTGCGACGTAATCTCCATCTGGGTCTGGAGGAATCCTTCGTACGTTTGTAGGATTGCTAACACATAGAAAGGATAGCGGGGCACGATACGGTTGCTCATGATGATGGAGTTGACGCGGCCCTCCAACTCATCGACGGTCGCGTCGATCTTTCCGGGAGCGGCTATCGTGTTCGAGACTCTTAGTCGCTGGCGAATAAGGTCTTCCTGCTTTGTGTGTGTCAAGGGCTGAAGGTGGACGCGCCGGAAGGAGGCCAGTGACTCTTTGTCATCGTAGAAAGAGTAGTAGATTTCAGACGAGACGGCCACGATCACTCTGTCGAAGGTCTCCGTCGCTTGGACAACGTACTCGAGGGTGCGCGGGTCGGCGGTCAGGTTGTCCATGACGATTAGTCGTTGGGATAGATGGGACCACCGCGAGTAGTCGCCGAAGTACTGCATTGCATAGTGCTCGGCGAAGAGTGTCGCTGCTGGACGGGGGCCTGCATTGTGGAGGTCAAAGTGTAGGACGGGGGACTGTACTTTGCTCAACGTGAGGAACAGGTGACGGCACAGCGCCGTCTTACCGCTCAGTGCGTCGCCTACGATCAGCACGTGACTGGTTTCAAGGAGTTGCTCGGCATCGGCGACGACGATGTCGTCTAGCACGTTTCCGGAGGCGACGGGAGTCGTAAGACGGGGAAACACGAAGACCGTGTCGAGAGGGACATGGGATTGAGAGATAAACTGCGTCTTGGCGAGTTCTTTTCTGAAACTTGGCCTGACGCTGAAGTCGGTGCGAAACGCTTCAACAACCCGTTTTAGTCCGTCGTAAATCTGTTGCCAAGCGATGTTGCGGTCTGAGTGGGATGAGATGGGTTTAGCATCCTTGGGCAGCGCCTTGAGGTCTGCGGCCCCGGGGAGGTCTGGCCACGGACAAGGTGTGAGGATGACGGGCACGCAGACGATATTGGGGCGTTCTTGAGCTAACTTTGCGGCGTAGTCCCACTCCTTGAGGCATTCGTCGGACGCTAAGAAATCTCGGCTGATGAGGAACAGAAAGATGTCAGTCTTGTCCATCTGCTCTTGGAGCTTCTTAGATATGGGTTGCCCAGGTAAGATTGAGTGGTCGCTCCAGTCGTCAAGCACACCCTGCCTGCGTAGCAGGGAAAGCGTTTTCTCTGTTTCGTCTCTGTACTTCTCGTTCTTGTGGCTGTAGCTGTAGAGGAGACGAACTCTGAGGGGCTCTGCTTTGGCGCTCACTTTAACTTTTTCTCCGTTCTTGGGTTTGGGGGGGTTAGAACCTTAGGTTCAGCCGGCGACAGCTGGCGGGGCATGTAGGGCCTTTTCGGTGGTTGAAGGCGAGGATTGTTCCTGGTTCAAACCTACAGGCGGAGAAAGGCCAGTAGCGCCAGGCGTTTGGGGGCCAGGGTGGGGTGCGGTGAGCCGGTTGTGCGTGAAGAGGGGGACTCTAGCCGCTGGGAGAAGGAGGATCCAGTGTCTTGGCGGGGGGAGGGGCGGTTGTGGACTCCGTGGGAGTTCACGGGTTTTCCGGAGTGGCTGGTCGGGGATGGTAGCGGCTGATGATTCTGGAGGAGGAGTGCCGTAGGAGAGTGCGGGGGAGCGGCGCTAGCGGGAGAGATGAAGGCACTTTCTCAGAGAGCGGGCGGAGGTCGACGTGGCTGAGGGGGGGCGATGGAGGGTGTGCTCCAGTGACTACCGAGATGGAGGGAACGTGTGTGTGCCCTTACTGTGGGCTCCCACCGCCTTCGAGGAGGCCCTCATCGACTCCGTAGTGGTCGGTCGCCGCGAGGTTGCGCACCAGCGGGTCGATCCGCTTGCGGGTGGAGTGAAGGCCCCGGAAGGTCAGGACGGTGGCCAGGAGAGGTAGGCCTCTTCGGTTCGAGGACCGAGGGTTGGACCGGCGTGATTGGCGCGGTAGTACGAGCGGTAGTCGGGTCTGATCGGCTGATCCCAGAGCACCTGATGCAGGAACTCGGTGGGCTTGTAGAGCCTGAACAGGTGCTCTGCGGCGGCATTGATGAGTACCTTTAGGTCGGACTCCCTGATCGCGTCGACACTTGCATTGGCGATGGTGGCGGGGTGGTCGCGTTTCCGTACTCGCGGTTGGCCGGGCCGGGGGAGATCGGTTCCAGCGGGGCGTCGCTGCGGCAGAAGCGGTGCTTGGGACGCATGTCGGCTCAGTCGTCGACCGCCGAGATGTTGAGGCCCATCGAGGCTACGGCGCTGAAGGTCTCGGCGTACTCTTACGCCAGCCTGAGCGAGTCCATGCTTCCCATCGAGATGATGGCGAACAGGGTGCCACGGCGATCCGTGCGGGCGTTGTAGGTCTCCCGGACATGGGTGAGGAACGGCCCGATCAGGAACGAGCGCTCCTTCTCGGAGCCGGCCTTGAAGTCAAAGCAGAAGTAGCGGGCGGTGCCGATCAACTTCGGCGGCAGCGTGCCGGCCTCCTACATTTCGGTGAGGATCGGCCGCTACTGAACTCCCAGCACGTCGCGGCGGCCGCCGCCGTGGGGATTGAGAACCAGCGGAAGGGGCTCGCCGGTTTCGTCGTAGCCGGGTGGCAGCAGGGCGTAGTACTCGACCGGTGACGGCACGAGGTCGGAGTCGAGGTTGCCGGGGACGAGTTGTCCGGGTTAAGCGCCGGCGGTCGTCGCGAACGCGAGGGCGGCCGACGTCACCAGGAGGACTTTCATCGACTTCATGGCACTGTTTCCTGCTTGCGAGTAGGTGCGTGGTACCAGATCGGCGAGGTCCAGGCGCGCTCCTGGATGCGCCAGGGTTGATCCGGATCGGCACAGGCCGCCGGGCGTTCGGCTTCGGGCAGGGCCGCGCACTGGAGCGCGTTCCAGCGGCAACTCGG
>Ga0209754_1002930_pt1 | contig 12473 bp, 12 predicted proteins | sample MesohylBB_FD_187295 | JGI IMG/M metagenome (GOLD analysis project Ga0209754, IMG submission 187295) | Host-associated microbial community of the marine sponge Aplysina aerophoba from Gulf of Piran - sponge mesohyl, lysed by bead beating... | ecosystem: Host-associated > Porifera > Sponge >... | reverse complement strand
ACCATCAGCCCCCCACACCGGCGATGTAGTGGAAACACGTCACACCCAAACCCCCCCTGACCAGGTAAAACGCGAAACACCCGCCAAATTCGGGTCCGAGGGAATGGGTAGCCGTTGGCAGACTCCCGACCCGGAATCGCGGCGGACTCGACCAGCCCGCCGACCTGAGAGGGATCTTCCCCCGTGGAGTGCATGTGAGAAAAGACACGAAGATAGGCTTGAAGTGGCCTTTCATGCGCAGGTGCACCGGGCGAAGAGTGAGGACTGGTCGCATGGCGCGGCACCGGGGCTAGCGGCTGCCGACCAGCCACCTGATCCGGCGACCCGCTAGCACGAGAACTCCGATAGCCGCCACCGATGCGACCGCAGCACCCGCGCGATTGCCCCACACTCTTCGCGCAGGCCCCGGGTGCGTCACACTATGCGGGTGTTCCAGCACCGTAGTCATATCGTACGGAAGGGGTTCTAGTTCGTGGCGCAACGCGGCGAGTTCCCGCAGGAGGCGGCGCTGTCGCACTGTGGCCGCTTGGCAGGCGAGGCATACCCTACGATGACGGTCCACCAGCGCCGGGACACCGAACCCATCGGGCTCGACTCCGTAGAGCACGCGCCGGGCTATCACACATGCCGCGCTTCTGGGATTGAGGTGCAAGCCGGTCCTCGCAAGTACGCCGCTCATACCACGTCCCTCAGAAGCTCGCGTAGCTTCAGGTGGGCTCGGTGGAGGCGAACCTTGGACGCGGCGACCGAGATGGACAGCGAGTCTGCGATCTCCTTGTGGGACCAGCCGTACACGTCCTTGAGGACCACGATCGACCGCTGGTGTTTTGGCAGCGTGGCCAGCGCCGCCTTGAGAGTGGCGCGCAACTCCGCCCGTTCACCTGCGATCTCGGGATCGCCGCGGCTGTCGGCATGGGGCTGGCGGATCATCTGGTCCAAGTCGTAGGTCGACTGCCGTACCGCCCGCCCCTTCAGGGTCCATGCCACGTTGGCAGTGATCCGATAGATCCAAGTGCTGAAAGCAGCGTCGCCGCGGAAGCGACCGATCGCCCTCCACGCGCGCACCAGCGCCTCCTGGGTGACATCTGCAGCGAGGGTCCTATCCCCCACCAACCGAACCGCCAATGTGTACACCTCGTGCTGGTGAAGCCGGGCAAGTTCCCCGAAGGCGGCTCTGTCACCGAGCCGCGACCGCTCCACCAATTCGTTTACATCGGCTTCGACCCGCTCGCCCGACATCTGGTTACAGCCTTCCACCTAGGAGGATTCACTCGAGTGAGGGCGGAGCGAAAGAACCCCGCAGGCTCTCACTTCGGCGAGCCCCTTGCCTGCACTGTGTCCGGATCGGAGTGTCGCGAACCTCACCCAATTCTCCCTGTCCGCGCACCCTGATCACTGGTCCTGGCCGAAATGGTAGCAACCACATGCCGTCCGGCCTCCGATACCACCGCGGCTGCGACCGAAGTCACTCCATCATCCTGATCCGAGACCCTCGTAGTTACCGTTGCTGCGGCATCCGGGTATAGCGGGATGCGGAAACGAAATCGCGCCGCAGCCAATGGATCGCTGCGCTCCACCGAAGCGGCGGCCGGCTGGGTCGCCCACGCAGCCAGCAGTAGTCCGTGGCAGATGACCCCTCCCACTCCGGAATCCACGCCTCGACCATGGTCCCAGTGGACCGGGTTGAAGTCCTCACTGGCAGCGGCATACCGGATCAGGTCGGCGCGGGAGGCAGACTTGGCAAGCGGCCGAACAAGCGAGCCTTCACCCTTGGCTTCGTATGAAGGACGCTCCGTCGTGCGGCGCGCTTCCGGCTCCGGCTCCTCGCGCTCGGGCGCGCCACCGCCAGGAGGCTCCGCGGACGACATCAGGAATAGCGACCGGGATGAGAGCACCATTTGTTGGGTGTCGTCGGTGACATCCAGCACGAAGGTCACAAAGGCGGTACCGCCCCGCTCGCGCAGGCGTTCGATCCTCGCCCCGACGGTGAGCAGTGACCCGATCTCCCAGGGACGCTCCCAAGCGAAGATCTGGTCGCCGTGAATGAGCAACCTCGCACGCGAGGCAACGTCTGGGTCGGCGAAGAAGGCCGGCGCGGCCTTGAACAGCACCGCACCGGCGAAGGAGGGAGGGGCATACCTGATCCAGCGCTCCGGATCGTCGCCGGTGGCTTCCACGTACGCGGCGACTTGGCTGGGGCTGACCCGGAACGTGAACGGTCCGTAGGAGCGACCTACCAGGTCCCCGAGAGCCCTCAACGAGGACTGCCTATCGAATCTCGCGGTGGAGTGTGTGCCGGCGCAGGAACGGGTTGTACTTCTTGATTTGCAGCCTTCCGCGCGTGTTGTTGCGATTCTTGGTCGTTATGTAGCGGGAGGGCGGCTTACCTTCGGCGCGGGCCTCCGTACACTCGAGCGTGATCTTTATCCGATTGCCCTTCTTCTTTGCCATGGCGCCCTTCCCAATTGATCAGGTACTACAAACTCACGGTGATTTGTCCGGTTATTTTGTGATTTTGGTGACCGTACCAGCCCCCACCGTCCGGCCACCCTCACGAATAGCAAACCGCAACCCCTCATCCATCGCTATCGGCGACCCCAACTCCACCGACATACGCGTATTATCCCCCGGCATCACCATCTCAACCCCATCAGGCAACTCCACCCGACCAGTAACATCAGTAGTACGAAAATAGAACTGCGGCTGATAACCCGAGAAAAACGGATTATGCCGACCACCCTCATCCTTAGTCAACACATACACCTGAGCCTCAAACCCAGTATGCGGAGTAATCGACCCCGGAGCAGCCAACACCTGACCCCGCTCCACGTCCGTCTTACGAACCCCCCTCAACAACACCCCAACATTATCCCCAGCCCGGCCCTCATCCAACAACTTACGGAACATCTCCACCCCCGTCGCCACCGTCCGACGCGTATCCCGAATCCCCACCACCTCAACCGCATCACCCACACACACAATCCCCGCCTCCACCTTCCCAGTCACCACAGTCCCCCGACCAGTAATCGAAAACACATCCTCAATCGGCATCAAAAACGGCCGATCCACCGGACGATCCGGCATCGGCACATACGAATCCACCGCAGCCATCAACTCCAACACACCAGCCGCCGCAGCCTCATCACCATCCAAAGCCGCCAACGCCGACACCGGAACCACCGGCACGTCGTCGCCCGGGAACCCATAATCATCCAACAACTCCCGAACCTCCAACTCCACCAACTCCAACAACTCCTCGTCATCCATCAAATCAACCTTGTTCAAAGCCACCACAATGCAAGGAACCCCCACCTGGCGGGCCAACAACACATGCTCCCGCGTCTGCGGCATCGGACCATCAGCCGCCGACACCACCAAAATCGCACCATCAACCTGCGCAGCACCCGTAATCATATTCTTGATATAATCAGCATGCCCCGGCATATCCACATGCGCATAATGACGAGCATCCGTCTCATACTCCACATGCGCAATAGCAATCGTAATCCCCCGCTCACGCTCCTCAGGAGCCTTATCAATCTCATCAAACACCGTAAACACATTCCCAGCCACCCGCTCAGACAACACCCGAGTAATCGCAGCAGTCAACGTCGTCTTACCATGATCAATATGACCCATAGTCCCAACATTCACATGCGGCTTAACCCGCTCAAACCTAGCCTTCGCCATGGTGGTTTTCTCCTCTTTATTCCGCGTTGCCCATAAGTTCCATCGGTCGGCAGTCCTCATCGGACGGCCGACCGTTCGTAGCGGCGGGCAGACTTGAACTGCCGACCTCTCGATTATGAGTCGAGCGCTCTTACCGACTGAGCTACGCCGCCCCGGTCAGGTGGTTCCGGCATCGCGCCACTCCCACCCTGATCGAGCCCCCTTCCGGATTCGAACCGGAGACCTCCTCCTTACCATGGAGGCGCTCTGGCCTGCTGAGCTAAGGGGGCGTACCCCGGCGGGCGTACCCGCCCGCCCTGATGGTGCCGGGAGAAGGATTCGAACCTCCGTAGGCATCCACCGGCAGATTTACAGTCTGCTCCCTTTGGCCGCTCGGGCATCCCGGCTGTGTTCGCTGATCCCGAGGGCGCAGCGCACGGAATCCTAGTCGCTGCGGCTCGGAGTCAAAAGCGGGATTCTAATCGGGTCTCGGCCATACAGGCCCGGTGGCGGCTGGCAGGGCCGACCTCAGATGTGGTAATACATTTCCTCCAACCGCCTGATCCTCTCCTCGATCGGAGGATGGGTTGAGAACAGCCCTCCACGACCGCCCCTCCGACCGAAGGCCTTGAGAGGATCGGCGATGAACAGCTGGCTGACTGCGGGGTTCACCTCCATCGGGATCCGTCCGGTGGCGCTGCCGATCTTGTCAAGGGCCCGAGCCAGGCTCAAGGGTTGGCCGGTCATCTCGGCGCCGGAGAGGTCGGCCTGGTACTCGCGGGCCCTGGAGATGGCCATCTTGATGATCATCCCCGCGATCGGCGCCAGGATCATAGCCGCAAGGGCGATCACCAGGCCCGCAGGGTTGTTCCGGTCCCGTCCCCCTCCGAACCAGAAGGCTATCCGGCCGAAGATGGTGAGGGCCGCGGCCAGCATTGCCGCGACCGAGGAGATCAGAATGTCCCGATTGCGGACATGGGACAGTTCATGGGCCAGGACACCCTCCAGCTCGTCATCTCGCATGATCTGAAGGATCCCGCTGGTCACCGCCACAGCAGCGTGCTTCGGGTTGCGTCCCGTAGCGAAGGCATTGGGCTGCGGGGAGTCGATCAGATGGATCGACGGCACCGGCATGTCCGCCTTGGCGGCCAGGCGCCGAACCATGCCGTGGACCCGGGGCAACTCCTGCTCCGTGACGGGACGGGCCCGGCTCATCGACAGGGCGATCTTGGCGGAGAAGAAGTACGCGCCGAGGTTCAGGAGCGCTGCAAAGAGCAACCCGATGATCATGCCCTGGGATCCGCCGAACAGAACCAGACCGAGCCACCACACGAGGGCGCTCATGAAACTGAGCAGGGCTACCGTCTTGAGGTTGTTCACGGCCCTTCATACTACCGAATCTCGTACGTATCGGAGAAGCGGATGGCGAGGCTGCTCAGCGCCTCGCGGACAGCACCATGAAGTCACCGAGCCCGCGTGGATGGAATAGGGTCTCGATCTCCTTCACCCTGCTGCGCGTCCGGAGGCGGTCCTGCCAGTGACCGGTCCGGGCAAGCACGAGCTCCCTCCGTCGGGATTCCTGCAGCCGTTCACCCAGTCCGAGCCGGTCCAGGAGTTCGCGCTGGCGCAGCAGCTCGCACTCCATCCCCCGGTCGCGAGCGAGACCGAGCAGTGCCGAGAAGTTCACATCGGCGGTCAGGTCGGTCGCCCCAGGTTCGTCGAGCGGATGCGGACCGAGATGATGGGACCGGTAAGTGCGCAGCGTCCCTTCCGTGCGCCGATTCCGCAGACCCTCCGCTGTATCCCCGTAGTCGATCACCAGGATCGAACCCGAAACGACCCGGTCTATCCACCCGGCGAGCCATTCCGAAGCCTCGATCTGGCACTCCACCACCCCGCCTTCAGGGGTGTCGCCGGCGTAGGCATCCAGCCAGACTGCGACCTCCGGTCGGACGGGGACCTCGAGAAGGCTCAGTTCACCGGCTTCGTGGCCTACCCAGCGCTCCGTCCAGTCCTTCCCCTTCCGCACTGCGATCGCCATCGGCAGGTTGTCGACCAACTCGTTTGCGATCACCACACCGTGCAGGCGGGCGGGCAGTCGACGGGGACAGACGACCTCCACCTGCGGAAGGCGGGTACGGATGGACTCACGAGCAGCAGTCGATACCTCGACCGCCAGCGAGCGGGGCGTGAAGGACAGCTCCCCCAAGAGCGGTTCGAGGAGGGAACCCGAACCGGCCCCCACCTCTACAACGGTGAACCCGTCCGGAGCTCCCAGCCTTCGATGCTCGACCTCGACATAGCGGGCCAGGGTGGCGCCGAACTGGGGACTGACCTCGGGGCTGGTGAGGAAGTCCCCACTTGAATGGGAACGGAGGGGGCCGGTTGCGAAGTAGCCGCCGTCCGGATCGTACAGGGCCATCTGCATGAACTTCTCGAACGGAATCGGGCCGTTCCGGGCGACGCGGGCGGCGATGACCTCCTTCAGGCGGGTACCTCAGTTGCCCGGACCCGCCAGCACCAGGCCACCGAGCGGAGGCAGGGTGAGGCTCAGCACGGCTTGGGAGGGATCATCGGGCGGTGATGAGGCTCTCACCCCTCCCAGGTTCCCCACTCCGGTCCCTCCGTACTCCCGACCATCACTGTTCACCAACTCGCGCCAGAATCCGTGACACGGAACGACTACGGAGTATCCGTGCCGCACCACCGGTGTGAAGTTGAGCACCACGAGCACCACGGCACCGCTCGAGGGATCGGATCGCAGGTAGGAGATGATGCTCAGGTGCCGATCCCCGGCGTCGACCCAGGCGAACCCGTCGGGATCGTGATCGCCCCGGTGCAACGCCGGCTCGGTTCGGTAGGCGTCGGCCAGTGCCGACACCAGTTCGCGGATACCCCGATGGGCCGGGATGTCGAGGAGATCCCAGTCGACCGTCCCCGTGTGACGCCACTCATCGTCCTGGGCCAGTTCGCCGCCCATGAAGAGCAGCTTCTTGCCAGGAACGGTGAACATGTAGGTGTAGAGCAGGCGGAGGTTGGCGAAGGACTGCCACGGATCACCCCACATCCTCGACAGGAGCGACCCCTTCCCGTGGACCACCTCGTCGTGGCTGAGCGGCAGCACGAAGTTCTCGCCGCCTGCGTACATGCTCCTGAAGGTCAGCTCGTCGTGATGGTGAGAGCGGTGTATCGGATCGCGCTCCAGGTAGGTGAGGGTGTCGTGCATCCAACCCATGTCCCACTTGTATCCGAAGCCCAGGCCTCCGTCCACGACCGGACGCGTCACTCCGGGCCAGGCAGTGGATTCCTCGGCGAAGGTCCGCACATCGGGAAATGACTCTCGCACGGCCGTGTTCAGGTCCCGAAGGAAGAGGACCGCGGCCAGATTCTCCCTACCTCCATGTTCGTTGGGTATCCACTGATCGGCGGGACGCGAGTAGTCGAGGTATAGCATCGACGCCACGGCATCCACCCTGAGACCGTCGATGTGGTACCGGTCGAGCCAAGCCATGGCGCTCGACACGAGAAAGCTCCGGACCTCGGGCCGTCCGTAGTTGAAGATCGCCGATCCCCAGTCGGGATGGATCCCCTGGCGCGGGTCGGCGTGCTCGTAGAGGTGAGAGCCGTCGAAGGCGAGCAGGCCGTGGGAATCGGTGGCGAAATGCGAGGGAACCCAGTCGAGGATCACCCCGATGCCCCGCTGGTGCAGGCTATCGATGAGGTACATGAGAGCCTCGGGGTCACCGTAGCGTGATGTCGGACAGAAGTAACCGGTGGTCTGGTATCCCCAGGAAGCCCCGTAGGGGTATTCGGTGATCGGCATCAACTCGACATGGGTGAACCCGAGTTCGGCCACGTAGTCGGGAAGCGTCTCGGCCAGATTCCGATAGCCGGGCCGGGGGCTGGGGCCGTTCTGGCTTCGTTGCCAGGAACCGAGGTGTATCTCGTAGATCGCTACCGGAGCGTCAAGCGAGATACGGGACTGACGTTCCGCCATCCAGCTGGCGTCGTCCCATTCGTAGGACGGGCTCCACACCCTGGATGCCGTGCCCGGGCGTCCCTCGGCCCACCCCGCAAGAGGGTCGGCCTTGTCGAACGGGTGCCCTCCGCGTGTCGGCACTATCCGGTACTTGTAGAGATCCCCCCGCCGGGCGCCGGCAACGTAGCCTTCCCAGATCCCGCTGGTTCCTACGGGCCGCATGGGATCGACGCCCGGATCCCATCCGTTGAACTCACCGATGACCGTTACAGCTTCGGCCTCAGGCGCCCAGGTGGCGAAGTAGGCGCCGCTGGAGGCGCCCCCGTTACGCGGATGGGAGCCGAGCCGATCGTAGAGCCGGGTGTGGCGGCCCTGGGCGAAGCGGCTGATGTCCTCGCCGGTGAGCAACGAGACGGTCCGGTTGACAGGATCCCGGTGGTTGGTTGCAGTCACCTACAACCTCGGGAGCAGCGCATCGAACAGCGCCTGGAATCGGTCGGAAGCCTCATCGGCGCTTTCGATCACCTCCTCTGCGGTGATCTTCCGACCTGCTAAACCTGCCGCCCGGTTGGTGCAAAGCGAGATCGCCAGTACGTCGGCGCCCATGTGACGGGCAGCCGTAGCTTCGGGAACGGTCGACATACCGACCAGCGACGCACCGAGCGCAATAGCCATCCTGATCTCTGCCGGGGTCTCGAACATCGGACCGTGCCACCATAGGTATACACCCTCGCGCAGGTTCACACCGACCTCGGAGGCCGCGGCGTGGGCCTGATCCCGGAGGGCCGGTGTATAGACATCTGTCATGTCCGGGAAGCGGGGACCGAGCCGCTCGTCGTTGTCGCCTCTGAGCGGACTCATGCCGGCCAGGTTGATGTGATCCGTGATTACCACCAAGTCTCCCGGCTGGATGTCTTCCCCACATCCGCCAGAGGCATTGGTGAGCACGACCGTCCGGCACCCGGCCAGGACAGCCGTCCTTACCGCGAACGTGATCACATCGGCCGGGTAGCCCTCGTAGGCATGGACCCGCCCGGAGAGCATGAGTACCCGGTTGTCCCCGCACTCCACCGAATAGGCGGTCCCCGCATGGCCAACTGCACCGGGTATCGGGAATCCCGGGATCTCGGTGTACGGGACAGCCACCGCGCCGGAAAACTTGTCGGGGTAACCGCCCAGCCCGGAGCCCAACACCATCACGATGTCATGGCGGTCCCGGCCGGTGAGCCGGGCGATGGCTTCGGAAGCCCCCCTAAGGCGCTCGTAGAGACCGCTCATGTCTATCTCACCCTTTGACCGGCTGAGGGTTCAACCGTCGACGAGCGCATCAAGACCAATGCCGATCATCGCCTCGACCGCCTCGTAGACAACAGTCCGGTGGGGATCGTAGACCTTCTCCCCGTGCAGCGGGTTTCCGTCGACCGCCAACACAGCCCCCGTCTCCAGCGAGTTGAGGGCTCCGCTGACGAAGAGAGCGGCGCACTCCATCTCGACAGCCACCGCTCCAGCCCGGTGCCAGAGTTCAAGGTCCCCGCCTAGCACCTCCCCCGGATAGAACAGGGAGTGGGTGAGTACCACCCCTTCGTGCGCCTGCCTGCCCGCCCCGGCACACGCGCGCCGGAGAGCCGCGACGACATCCACCGAAGCAGCCGCCGGAAACGACGGTGGCACCATGGCGCTCGTCACCCCGTCCTCCCGTATGGCGCCCGTCACGATCACCAGATCCCCATCCTCCACCTCGGCCTTCAGTCCCCCGCAGGTGCCGGTTCGGATGATCCTCTTGGCGCCGGCCCGGCTGAGTTCCTCAAAGGTGATGGCGGCGCCCGGGGCGCCTACCCCGTGGGACGAGACCGCAACCTCCATACCCTCATGCCGGCCTCCGAAAGTCACGTACTCGCGAAACCGGCCGAGCAGGCGGACTCCGTCGAGATGATCGGCGGCCAACTCGGCCCGAGCCGGATCGCCCATCACCAGCACGCGCTCCGGAAACTCGTCCGGGTCCACCCTAAGAACCGGGGTTCTCTCTGCCATCCGAACGCCTCCTAAGTCTCTTCAGCGACCTGCCAAACGCCGACATGACTCCTGGGTCGGCGGGGGGCAAGCCTGAGCAATCGTCACTGTTCAGCACGCCCGTAGACCAACTTCCACCTATCGGGGTCAGCTTCCCGCACCTTACCGCCGGGAGCACTCCTACTCGCAAGCTCATGCGTACCCGTTGGATGGAGTGTTCTAGTCAAGCTACATTCCCTGGTGGTAGCGTGGCTTACCGATTGTCCTTGTTGTGATATAATCTGCTCAGTATCTGGGAAGGTAGCGGGAAGGTAGCCATGACCACAATCACCAAGGAGCAGGTGGAAGTCAAGATCGCCGAGGTACGCGCCGACATCGAAGGACTCCGCTCCTACGTCGAGAAGCGCTTCAACGAGCAGACACGGTGGACCATCGGTCTCGTGGTTGCTGCCACCGCCATCATCATCGCCCTGCTCCGGTAGGAGAGTGCTTCAAACCACCCGGTCGCTACCGCCGTCGACGGGGATCTGCGCTCCTGTGGTCGCATCGAAGGTCGCACCGCACAACTCGGTTACGACTCCGGCCACACGTTCGGAAGTCACCTCGGTCGAGAGCAGGTTACGGGTCCTGTACTCCCGGGGTGTGATCCCGTACGCGGCTGCCCGTTCCGCTACGAGTCCTTCGCTCCAGAGGCCCGTATCGAACACCCCGTCCGGATGAACGACGTTCACGCGTATGCCATCAGACGCCCACTCGAGAGCCGCCACCCTCGCCAACTGGGTCACCGCGGCCTTCGACGCGGAGTAGGGGGCCGCGCCGCGGCCCGGCGCCGGTACGTTCTTGGAGCCGATGACCACCACTCTGCCCCCGACCGGTGACACGGCGAGCAGCGGGTGCGCAGACGCCAGCAGGTTCGCTACCGCATCCGAGTTAACCGCCATGACCGAACGCCACTGCCCCTCGTCGAGGCTTCCGATCACGCCGGGCCGGCCGAACACCCCCGCCGCTGCCACCACGATGTCGACACCGCCGAACCGCTCGACGGTCCGCTCCAGCGCGGACTGCTGAGCCTGCGAGTCGGTCACGTCGACCGCGGTGCCCAACCAGGACGGACCACCGAACGTGTCGGTTACGGAGGGGTCCAGATCGAATCCGGCCACCGCGCATCCTCTGGAGAGGAGTCGGCCTGCACAGGCTCGCCCGATTCCGGAGGCGGCACCCGTCACTACCGCCACCATCCCGGCGAACTCCGGTGCGCGGCCGGCCCGGCGGAGCTTGGCTTGCTCCAGATCCCAGTACTCGACCTCGAATAGATCGCCGGCGCTCAGGGCCACGTAACCCCCTAGGTGATCCTCGGAGCGCTCGATTACCGTCATGGTGTGGTGGTAGATGTCGGCCGCGATCCGGGAGGCCTTGGCGGTTTCACCGATCGTCAGCAAACCCAGGGCCGGATCCACGACCACCCGGGGAGCTGGGTCGAGCATGGTCAGTTCGGTCCGTCCACGGTGGCGATTCTCCTCGAAGTAACTCCGGTAGCCTTCCACGTACCCGTCCACGTCGGTTCCGACCATGGGGAGGCGCTTGGTCCTGATCACGTGGTCGGGCGTGAGCGGGCCCCGGGACGCCAAGCTTTCCAGGTCGGCGCGGCGCACGAATCGCGTAGTGGTCCGGTCGGTGTGGCGGGCCATGACCATCGGTTTGCCGGCCGCTTCAGAGATCCGACCACGCAAGCCGGCCAGTTCCAGCGAGCAGGCAGGAGGGAGGGTCGCCCGGTCCGGGTCAGTCCGGGGAGCATGCACCTCGAGCCAACTCTCCGCCTCGGTGATGAGCCCGATATGGCGCGTGTAGGCGGCCTTGGTCGTGGATCCGAATGTGAACAGCCCGTGGTTGAGGAGCACGAGACCTACCATCCCGTCCCGGTACTGTTCTCGCCAGATGTCCACGATCGCCCGGGCCAGGTCGAAACCCGGCATCACGTAAGGAACGACCCCTACCGCGTCGCCGAAGACCTGCCTCACCAGCGCCTCTCCGTCGGCCAGGTTGGTGAGGGTGACGATGGCATCGGCATGGCTGTGCTGGACCGCCCGGTACGGGAGGAAGGCGTGCAGCAGGGTCTCGACAGACGGCTGGGGAGCTGCGGAGTCGAGCCGGGCCGCTGACAACTCTCTCATCATGTCGGGATCCGACAGTTGATCGAGCGCCAGCAGTTCAGCCAGGCGGTCGAGTGGCAGAGGTGTGAATCCTGACGCTTCGATGGTTGCCAGGTCCCACCCGGAGCCCTTCACGTACAGGGCGTCGATGGTCCGCCCGGTGATGTCCTCGAACGGCCCCTTGACCGAGGTGTTCCCTCCTCCGTGCAGGACGAGGTAAGGGTCGGAGCCCAGCAACCTGGACCCGTATACGCAGCCACCGAGGGGTCCATCGAATGCAGCTGCGTCGGTATCCCGCCATCTGTTTTCCATCAGAGTCTCCCAAGCCCATCCAGCGTGTTGGAGACTAGGAGGGTGCTGAGCAATCCACCAGCGGCCTGCCAACCGCCGGCAGAATGCCTGGGCCGGCGGGCGGCAGGCCCGAGCAATCGTCGCTGTTCAGCACCGCCCTAGTGTCCCGAGTCTTTAGTTCGGTTGTGTCTAGAAGACGCGCAGTCATGCGACGGGATGGTTGTGTCACAGGCCTGTTGCATGCTTGTAGATAACCGCAAAGCACCAACGGTCCGCTTTCGGTACCGACCGGACCGTGATTTGGTTCATGTTGCCCACCCAGCCCCTCGCAGAGGGTACGGCGGGACGCGTTCGACGCCGAGGAGGTGGCGGTT
>Ga0209754_1002925_pt1 | contig 12488 bp, 8 predicted proteins | sample MesohylBB_FD_187295 | JGI IMG/M metagenome (GOLD analysis project Ga0209754, IMG submission 187295) | Host-associated microbial community of the marine sponge Aplysina aerophoba from Gulf of Piran - sponge mesohyl, lysed by bead beating... | ecosystem: Host-associated > Porifera > Sponge >... | reverse complement strand
AGAGGGTTCGTCAAACCAGATCTCACCTCCAACTGAGGCTTGGCCTCCGCCCGTCAGGTTAGTGTGATGGAGCCAATCGTCCCCCAGTCGCGGGAGGGGCTTCTCCGCGATGCAGGGCCGCCCCCGCCCATCGATCACCCACAAGTGGCAGTGCTCGCCGCGGTCGGAGTCGGAGCGCCTGGGGCGACCAAGCGGCACATCCTCTGTCGGAATGTCGTCGAGCAGGAACAAACCGTCCCCTTCTGTGACTGGGGCGAGTTGCGCGGGCGGGTACGCGCCGATCCCGGGCCGGAGTTGGTAGGGGCGGGGTGGGTAGCGCTCGAGGAACTCGTGCAGGGTTGTTTCGTCGCGAACCACCGGCACCATCCATCGGCCTAACCCTCGTGCGGGAGCAATCTGCCAGATGTGGACCGTAGGTGAACGGCGCACGAGCCGCAAGGCGCCTTCGCGATGGGCGGGAGCATCCGAAGTGCTATCGTGTCGGCAGGCAGTACCGAGCGGGGAGGCAATGGCCATCCGCTTCGATGACCAGACCTTCGATTCCGTGCCGCGCTTCCTGGAATTGGTAGCGCAGCACCGTGCGTGCGTTGAGGGGGAGTTGGGCGCAGTGCCACTCTGGTTCCGCGGACATCGGGAGGAGGACTGGAAACTCGAGACCACCTTGAAGCGACAAGGCATCGAGCCTGTGCGCGAGCCGGAACTCCTCAATCGGTTTCGCCAGAATGCGGCCAACTACCTGGGAACCCAGCGCCCAAGTGACACTTCAGAGTGGGACTGGATGTTCCTCATGCGCCACCACGGCGCACCATCGCGACTCCTAGACTGGACGGAGAGCGCGTTGATCGGCCTCTACTTCGCTGTAGAGCAGCGCCCGCCACGAGCTGACAGAGAGGCTCGCGATGTCGCCGGTCATGTATGGGTGCTGTTACCTACAGTTCTCAACGCCGGGTGCAACGTGCGTGATCCCGATGGGGAAGATGATCGGACCGTTCCGATGTTCGGCGTCACGCCAGACAGCGGCCTCAACATCTACGAGACTCGGCCAGTGTCCCGAGCCACGCTGTCTTCGGTCGCACCTGCGGCTGGGCACGGCCTCAGGAACTTCCCGCGCATGGAAGCGCAGCAGAGCACATTCACAGTTCACCACGCAGACCAGAAGCCGCTGGAGGAGTGGCACGACGGGCTGCACGTTTGGAGGTACTCCGTCCCCCCTGGAGCAAAGTCAGGCCTACGGTCGGAGCTGCGGGCTGCGGGAATCAACCGCTTGTCGCTCTTTCGCGACCTGGACAGCGCCGCATGGGTAGCGGAGGAGGCTATTCATGCCTGACATGCGCTTCGAGTTCTATCCCTACGCCCGTTCTAATGTCCTGCAGGTTCTGGATGACTGGGACCGTATTGATTTCGACCCTGATTACCAGCGCAAAGGTGGGGCGTGGAATCTAGAGAAGCAACAGTATTTCATAGACTCCATCATTAATGGCATGGATCTCACAAAGCTCTATTTCCACGAACGCTCACCGGATAGCCCGGATTCGCAAACTGTCAACTACGGGGTCATCGATGGGAAGCAGCGATTGGAGGCGATCAGAAGCTTCGCACAGAACCAGTTCGCTCTATCCAGGGAGTTCGAGTACCTGCACGGCGACAGGGGAAATGCTGCTGGCTTGAGGTACTCCGAGTTGCTCGCCGAGTTTCCGGAGTTGAGAGCCAGGTTCGATGACACCATGCTCCCAATTGTTGTTATGCGCGCAGACGACGAGGTACTTATCGAAGGCTTGTTTGTCAGACTCAATGAGCAAGCGAGCTTGAACGCAGCGGAGAAACGGAATGCGTTCGGTGGTCCGATCCCACTTGCCATCCGGGAACTTGCCAAGCACAGATTTTTTTCGGAGCGCGTGCCGTTCGAAGATCGCCGGTATCGCCATCGCGAGCTATCCGCAAAGCTCTTGTGGATCGTTCACGAGAACCGGTTCGTGAGTACGAAGCGCCGAGATCTGGATGACTTCGTAAAAGCATATCGATCTGACCCGGACCTCGTACCTCGCCCGAGAACCCTGCTAAGAGAGGCAAGAACACTAGCCGATGAGATGCATCGTTTTTTTGAGCGCGATGATCCTCTTCTCAGGAATGTTGGTTGGATTACCCTCTACATCCACTTGTTTCGCATGGCAATGGCGAGCGGTGATCCACTAAGTGTTGGCAGAGCTGCCTTCAAGAGATTTGTTGGAGAAGTCGAAGAGGCGCGACGCGTCATTCGTCTAATGGCGGATGGCGAACTTGCGGCTGGCGATGTAAACGTGAGCCCTGACCTGGCGCAGTTCGACTCCCTTCGCCAGAGTCCGAACGATGCGACGGCGCTGCGGACACGGTATGCAATCCTGCAGCGGTACTTCGCCCAGGAGTACAACACCGAACTCCCGGAAGACGCGGATCAAGGCGACTAGCGCAGAAGTCGTGGAGATCCCTCGCGACCCCTCTGCGTGTGAGACTCCGCGTGGCCGGGTTCATGACGGGAGCACTTCCTGGGATAGTTGAAGCGGCTAGGCGCGTGACATGTCAATTCACGTTACCGGGAGGCGGGGACTCCGGGAACTCAAAGCGCGGGAGTTCGAGCCCATGATCCCCCTCACGCAGGACGAGCGACGCCTGATCGAGCATCCACTCCTGGAGGAAGTCGCCTGCCGTCGCGTCCCTGAACGAAATGAGGCGACTACCCAGCCCCAGGCGCTCGACCGGCCCGGCACTAGCCGCTCGCTCCAACTCGACCACCTCGGCCACGCGACGCAGGTCGGTGACGAAGTCCAGCACCACAACCTTGTCCTTGTTGGGGCTGGCCCGGAGTCCTCGTCCGAGCTGCTGAACGAAGATGCGACGACTGTGCGTGGCACGCATGAATACGATCATGTCGACATCAGGAACGTCGACCCCCTCGTTGAAGAGGTCAACGGAGGCAACAAAGTCGAGCTCTCCCGCCCGGAACCTGGCCATAACCAGATCTCTCTCGCGTCCAGGCATGTCGCCCGACACGTGCTCCGCCCGAAGGTCATGCTGTCGGAGCGTGGCGGCCATCGAGCGCGCGTGCTCCCTTGTCGGGCAGAACACGATCCCGCCGCGGCGGCCTTCCTCGTGGAACACCGAGCGGATTAGGCGCGCGGCCTCATCATCGCGTGTAGGGAGGATGAGGCGCCGATTCAACTGGGAGAGTGAGTAGCGGTAGTTCGAGCGGTCCTGAACCAGATTCCAGTCTATGTCGTCGGCGCAGAGTCGATAGTCCACCTCCGAGAGAAAGCCCCGGCGAAGACCGTCGGCGATGCCCAGCTGGTAGAGGGGCCTCCCGAGCAGGGAGGACAGGTCAAACCCATCGCCGCGCCATGGGGTGGCCGTGGCTCCAGCCAACATCGGAGCGTCGAGGGTCTCGATGCAGCGCTGGAAGATGGATGCTCCAGCATGGTGCGCCTCATCGATCAGTACCAGCCCGAACGGGGGAAGGCGGCTGAGGTTCGCGTCAATGCTCTGCACTGTGGCGAATACGAGCCCGTCCCAGAGTTCTGGCCACTCGCCCCCAGCGAGATGCTGGGTCTGTATCCACTTGGGTAGCTGGTACCAGAAGTTTCTGTGGAGCTGTTCGACGAGTTCGCGAGTGTGCGCAAGGACGAGAACTCGTGGGGGTTGAACGAGCCCATCGCGGAAGAGATCGGCGACCAGTTCGGCCATGACCACGGTCTTGCCCAGGCCCGTGGCCAGGACTATCTGTCCTCGCCCCGTGTCGACCAGGGCCTCGCGGAGTTCCGCCTCCGCCTCCACTTGGTAGTCACGGAGCGGTCGTCGGGACGGAGGGTACTCGGGGGACGACTCCATCAGCCTGAGCAGTTCCGATGGTGTCGCCACCTCCACTCGTAGCCCTTCCCTTCTGTAACGAAGGAGCTCCTGACGGAACCGTTCCCCGGGTGCGCGCGAGACAGCAACCGCGAGCCTGTCGGCGCCGTAAGCGCGTCCTGCTTCCACGACCTCGGCGATCGCATCGTGGCTTGGTCGCGACGTCGTGGTGTGCTTGCACTGGAAGACCCAGAGTTCGTCGCCCTTGACCCCAAGCACGTCCGCACCCCGGTCGCCCGGCCCACCCACGATTCGTACGTCGACGAATCCGTTGTGCAGCATGAGCCTGCCGACGTCACGTTCGAACGCCTGCCATGGACCCCGCACGAGCCGGGGACGATCGATGAAACCGTCACTCATGTGAGCTGCTAATCGTCGTCCTGATCGAGGGGGGCGAGCAGATCAACGGCCAGGGACGCCCTCAACAGTCTCTCCCGAGAGGTGACCGCCAAGTCGTCCGGTTCTTGTTCCGCTAGCCACAGGGCGTCGGACAGCAACGTCACGTAGTGACGGCGAACTCGGCGACGTGCTTCCTCTGCGGCTGCTTCCGTTGGGTAGGAGAGTGTCGAGTAGGGCTCTTCCCAGCACCGGCCGTCCAGAAACAGCTCGGGGTGCGCCTCGACGAACGCGAGCACCACGTGTGGTGCGGCGTACTCAAGGAATCTTCCTTCTCGTACGGCCGAGCTCGGGTCTACCACGGAGCGGGCCGCCATGACCCGGTATATCCCCTCTTGCTGGGCCGTTGTGAGGTCCTCCATGAACAAGGTCTGGCAGTCGTCGGTGTCGACCCCATGGCTCCACGCGCGAGCGATCTGACCGATCACACTCTCCGCCTGCGCCTTGATGTCGATGGCATCGAGCTCGAGAACGCCGGCATACCGCTGTCGTAGGTCGGCGAGGACGACGGCGAATGAGGGAGCGTCCTGCCTCCCCTTGACGAAGTCGGACGCGGACCACGCAAGCTGCGAGAGCAACGCATCGAGGTCCGTCATGGTCGCTGACTTGAAGACGGGATGACCGGCGTCGACGAGGAATTCGTGCTCGCCCGATGCCGTGCGCCGAAGGCACCAGGGAGCACCCTGGGGGAGAAGTTCGGGGTCAGCCGGATCGACCCTGAAGGCCTGGACGTTCCACCGTTGGCCCGTGGCCTCATGATGGTATTCGCGCGTGAGGGAGGCGATTGGGTGACGTGGTGGGGCTGGTGCTGCCTCGGCTGCGTCGGCCGACTCCGCACTCGATGAGTCCTCGGCCTCTTCGGCACCGAAGCCACCGAGGTTGTCATCGTCGGTCTTCTCGTCGTCCGGGGTGAGCAGCTTGTTGTCCACCTCCTCCACGAGCTTCCACCACTCGTCGTCTGGCTGGTATGCGGGTTCCCCCTTCTCGAAGAGCCGAGCCATCTCTTCGGCGCGGTCATTGTCCTGGATCACCAGAACCCGCCCCCACTGGCCAGCTACTTCGCCGGACTTGTGGGGGCTCGATCGGCGGAAGCCCTGATACAGGCGATACAGGGGGCTTTCATTGGGACCAAAGCCGGCTTCCGCTGCCTTGTTGGGGCGCAGTGGGCCATCCCCGCGAACGATTCGCGTCATCTCGTTCCAAGCGGGATCGGTCCGCTCGAACCGATCCTTCATGTACGTCACCCGGCAGTGGTCGAGGTGTATCTCGCCGACGAAGCGCCCACGGTTCCTTGGGTCATCGATTGGGTACTCGCGCTCGACTCCGCTCTCGTCAGACCAGTCGAAGAGGTCCTTGTTGCCAATCTCGATCTTGCGACCGTTGCGAATGAAGTCGATCCCGAACCTTGATGTGCTGAGGTAGCGCTGCAAGCCAATCCAGCCGTGGACGCGGCGCTCACGGCTGATCACCGAATCCGCCGTCCCACATGCTGGACAGGCCGCTCCTTCGCTCGGTCCCGACAGCCACTGCCAGCAGGCGATGCAGTACGGTCGCGCCGGCAACTCCCGATCCACCACGATCATCGCGGGAACGGTCTGCCCTCGAGGCCCCATGACCTCGCGTTCTCCACTCCAAGTGCAGTGCTCCTTCGCACCCAGCGTGCGGCCATTGATGGCGAGCTCGAAGTGGATGGGCTTGCCATCGGGCCTGAGCATCGCGGAGTAGACCTCGGAGAGCCTCTGTCGGAGACGCCGGAGGTTTGAGGGTTTCGATAGCCATGCCCTTTGCTCCGGCTTGAGCTGGGTGATCGTCACCTCGGTCCCGTGCTCATTCGAGTCAACCTTGGGACGTGTGAGATGCGCCGTCTTGTAGTGGCGCTGTCGGGCCAGTTCGGCAAAGTCGATTTCGAGCCCATGCCATTCGGTATCACCTCGAGTCGCGGTCCACACGGTAGTGACGGTTCCGAGCCGGGCCGTGGCGATGTTGAAACCCATGCCGAACATGCCCAACGTCCCAGGGGACGTGCTCCCCGACCAGCCCGCCCGAACTGCCCTCTCAAGCAGCTCCGGACTCATCCCGGGGCCGTTGTCGCGAACCGTCACTTGTGCGTTAGGCACGTCGGAGGTCGGCAGACTCACTATTACTTCTCGAGTGTCGTCCCCCTCTGGTGAGGTGAGGAAACCGTCGACCGCGTTGTCGACCAGCTCGGCGAGGGCCTGCCACTGGTCGAGGTTGATTTCCCCGAGCATGGGCAGGATTCGGGGATCCGGCCGCAGGTCGAAGTCGCTCGGGCTCCTGGTCGCGCTGGTCATGTTCCACTCCCTTGGACGGTGATTCCGGTGATCGTGTGTGGTGGACGGAGGCGTCAGCGAGCCGGCACTGCTGTGTGCCTACTAGGGAGCCTGCGCGTCGTCGGCGCAGTCACCCATCGGCTAGGGACATTGTCCTGAGCACCCTGGAGTGCTTGATGGTCAACGTCGTTGCGATTTGGCCGCTCTCCTGTCGAGGCACGCTCCAGAGCTACGCGGATCGAGGTGCTCAAGTGCCTGGCCATCTCCACGGGCACGGCGTTTCCGAGTTGGCGCATGACCTCGCTCCAAGGTCCGCTGAATCGGTACTCGTCCGGGAATGTCTGAAGTCGCGCGGCCTCCCGGGGCGTGAAATACCTCACGGTTCCATCGGGCCGTCGGAGCGTGTTTTCTCCTCCGGGGACTCCGTGCACGCCTGCCTTGAGTGTCTTGGCGGGTTCGTCCAGCGGAGACCCGGTGTGGCCGACGTAGGAACGTGCTCCAGGATTGCCGGCGTGGTTGTGGAACGTGCTGTGCTCCTGGAGATCCAAGGGCTCGGGGAGGCCAGCGAGAGCGTCGCGCACCGTGCGCCAACGGGACTCCGAAGGAGGATCGCATCGAGCTAGTCTGTCAACCCTATTCACCAAGGCTTGAGGGGTTGGCTGCGAGGACAGTCCGTGCTCCCGCCAGTAGGTCCCATCGACATACTGGGCATGAAGGAGGGCGTCACGGGAGTGGGTCACGAGGGAAGGCGTCGGCGCGATGCCGAGATCTTTCCGGAAGGCAACTATGAAGATGCGTTGTCGGCGCTGAGGAACGCCGAAGTCCGCAGCGTTGAGAACCTCGCAGTCGACTTCATAGGAGAGCTCGTCCGAGCCATCAACGCCGACCTCGATAGCGTCGATCAGCTTGGCATCGTGTGCCCTCCAGTCCTCACCACCGGCGGGCTCACGCTCAGGCAGTTCGAGTTGGCGGAGGATGTAGTCGAAGTACGGCTTGACGGCATCTCGCATAAGCCCGCGGACGTTCTCGACGAGGATGGCCTGCGGTCGGAGCTCGCGAGTGGCTCTGAACACCTGCGGGAACATGTTCCGGTCATCGAGTTCCCCCTGGTGCTTTCCACCGAGCGAGAATGGTTGGCAGGGAGTACCCGCGGCAAGAAGATCGACCTTGCCCTCGTATGGCTCGTAGTCGACCTCGGAGACATCGTCCGGGACAACGACGGGCCAGTCGCTGACCTCCGGAAGGTGTTCGCGGTTCTGCCCAAGCGTGGCGAGGGCGTGCTTATCGACCTCGACGAGCAGGTCGTGCTTGAACCCAGCTCGGGCTATGCCGAGCGCGAGGCCCCCGGCGCCCGTGAAGAGTTCAACTGACCGCAGCATCGCCATCCAGGAAGTTCCTTAGCCGTGCCGCCACTGCCGCTTCGTCCGAGAGCTCGCACTCCCACACGACAAGTGCGTCCCAGCCAGCCGCATGCACTGCGGCCTGGTTTCGCAGGTCACGACTCCGATTCTCCTCCAGCTTGGGCTTCCAGAAGTCAAGCCTCGATTTGGGTAGCCGGGCCAAGGCGCAATCCAGATGCCGGTGCCAGAAGCACCCGTGAACCCAAATGACCTTTCTCCTACCCGGAAACGCTATGTCCGGCCGACCAGCGAGTTTGGGGTACTGTAGCCGGTAGCGAAAGCCAAGAGCCGTGAGCAACCTACGGACGCGCCTTTCGGGTCCGGTGTCCTTCCCGCGGATTCGGGCCATCCGCTCGCTGCGTTCGACGGGAGTCAAGGTATCGGGGGGCACGTAGGTCCCTCGCTAGGCTCGGGAAGTCACGGGATGCTGGCAGTCTAATCGAACAGTCCTCGCGCGTCGCGAAAGAGAATCACATGATCGGGACGTCGGCAGCGAGGACGTGCCGCGTAGACTACGGTGGTCCAAGGATTCTCCTGCACCGGAGTCCGCGCACGCCAGCACCGTGCGCGTCGTGGTTTTGACGGGCTTGCGATTTCTGCTGTCTGTATATGAAGATTCCGATGAGCCGGACTCTGATCTGAGCGCGGTCGGCGCCGGCATCTAGTCCAAGGCTACAGGGTGAACAGCACCTCGAAGGTGGTACTGCCTACCGTCAAGTTAGGCCCACCACACGACTTTGACGCGGCCCGCGCCGCCCGGACGGAGCGTCATCTTGACCGACGCGCTTGCCCGGATCAGCGCGCGCCGGCCCTGGATCACGATCGGGCTGTGGGTGGCGGCGGTGGTGGTTGCCCTCGGCCTCAGCGGACAACTCCTCGAGAGCGCCACCACCACCGAGCTGCGGCTGTCGCCCGGCTTCGAGTCGGAGGACACGCGGCGCCTGCTGGAGGAGCGCTTCCCGAGCACCCAGCAGCCGCGCGAGGTCATCGTTGTCACGTCCGACACCCTGACCGTCGACGACCCGGCCTTCCAGGAGCAGGTAACCGAGGTCTTTGCCGCAGTGACCGCGCTTGGCGAAGACGTGGTCGTGCAGGGCTTCCACTACTTCGCACTGCCCGACCCACGGCTCGTCTCCGAGGACCGCAGGACCACCATCGTGCCGCTCCTGCTGGCCGGGACGCTCGAGGAGGCCGCGCTCAACGTCGAGCAGATCTTCCACGCGATCGACGAGGTAAGCACCGACGATGCCTTCCGCGTGCTGATCGTGGGCTCGGCGAGCAGCTCCTTCGAGAACAACGAGTACGCGCTTGAGGACCTGGAGCAGGGCGAGCGCTTCGGGATCCCCGTGGCGCTGATCATCCTGCTCGTGCTCTTCGGCGCGGTGGTAGCTGCGCTGATCCCGATCGGGCTCGCGATCGTCGCCATCGCCATCGCGCTGGGCGCGGCCGCGCTCATCGGGCAGGTCTACGAGCTGGTGTTCTTCGTCACGCTCATGATCACGATGATCGGGCTCGCGGTCGGCATCGACTACTCGCTGATCATGATCTCGCGCTTCCGCGACGAGATGGGTCGAGGGCTCCCCGTGGCCGAAGCCGTCGAGCGCATGGGCGCGACGGCGGGACGCACGGTGCTCTTCAGCGGTGTCACCGTCGTCATCGCACTGCTCGGGCTCTTCATCGTGCCGATGGGGTTCTTCCGCTCGCTCGGCCTGGGCGCGGTGCTCGTGGTCATCGCCGAGCTGGCGGCGACGCTGACGCTGCTGCCCGCGGTGCTCATGCTCCTCGGCCCGAGGGTGAACCGTCTGTCGATCCCGTTCATCGGCAGGGGCCGTGTCCAGGGCGCGGGATCCGAGGGCCACTCGGGCGGCGGATTCTGGGACGTCACCACGGCGCTCGTGATGCGGTTCCCGGTCATCGGGCTGCTTGCCGTCGGGATCCCGATGGTCATCGCGACCGTGTTCTACTTCGACATCCAGACCGGCCTCAACGGCGTCGACAAGCTCCCCGAGGGCGCCCGCACGCGCGCGGCCTTCGAGGTGCTCGAAGCCAACCCCTCGCTCTCCGCCGGCGTCGCCAACCCCGTTGAAGTCGTCATCGATGGCGATCCCGCCAACCCGCAGCTGCAGGCCGCCGTGGAGCAGTTCGTCGCGTCACTCGCGTCGGTCTCGCCGGCGGTGCCGGTCATCGAGACGAACCCCGCGGGGGACCTCTCGGTGTTGCGCGTCATCCTGCCCGGCGAGCCCAGCAGCCCGGGCACTGTGGAAGCCGTCAACACCATCCGCGACGAACTCGTCCCCGCCGCGTTCGCCAACGCGCCCGCCACGGTGACCGTCGGCGGTATCAGCTCGGTTGCCAGCGACGTGTTCTCGATCACCGAGCGCTACACGCCGATCGTGTTCGCGTTCGTGCTGGGCTTCAGCTTCATCGTGCTGATGCTGGTGTTCCGCTCGATCGTGATCCCGCTGAAGGCCGTGTTCATGAACCTGCTGTCCGTGGGCGCCTCGTACGGGATCCTGGTGCTGGTGTTCCAGAAGGGCGTGGCCACGGACCTGCTGGGGTTCCAGCACGCCGACGTGATCGACGTGTGGATCCCGCTCTTCCTGTTCACGGTCCTCTTCGGGCTCTCCATGGACTACCACGTGTTCCTGCTGAGCCGCATCCGCGAGCGCTACGACCAGACCGGCGACAACGCCGAGGCGGTCGCGTACGGGCTGCGCGAGACGGCGGGCATGATCACCGGCGCCGCGCTGATCATGGTGGCGGTCTTCGGCGCGTTTGCCTCGGGCAAGACGATCGTCAACCAGCAGGTGGGATTCGGGCTGGCCGTCGCGGTATTCCTCGACGCGACGCTGGTACGGTCCGTGCTCGTGCCGGCCAGCATGGAGCTGCTGGGTGGCCGCAACTGGTACCTCCCGTCGTGGCTGGAGTGGCTGCCGGATCTCCGCGTCGAGCCCGTCGAGGAGTAGGCGCTCCCTCCCTCTCCGCCTGAGGGCGGCATGACCCTTCGGGTGCTACCCTCGCGACGCTGCCACCCCACCCACGGGAGCCTCATGTCCCGCATCCGGCGCGTCCACACCTTCCTCGCGCTCGCCCTCGTCGCGGCGCTCGTTACGTGTGCCGGGTGCCTCGGTGACGACGACGGCAGCCCCGTGCCGGTGCGCACCGACACGGCGTCACCCGCGTCAACGCCCCAGCCGGCGCCTGCCGTGACCACGACGGTCACGCCCACACCGGGGTCGGCCGCCTCGACGCCATCGCCGACCGCGCCGACCGCCGCAGCCACTGCGACGCCGGAGCCGTCCGAAGAGCGGCTGACCGTCAGGTTTGTCGAGGTCTTCGGCGGCCGGGAGTTCGACCGGCCGATCGAGATCGGCGTCTACCCGGTGGGCCCCGCCGGGGAGTCGGGCCCCGGCATGTTCGTGGCTGAACAGGAGGGCCGCATCCTCGTGCTGCATCCCGATAGCGACGAGGCAGTCGAGCTCCTCGATATCCGCGACGCCGTCTCCAGGGTTGGGAACGAGGAAGGCCTGCTCAGCGTCGCACTCGACCCGCGGTTTGAGCAGACCGGGCACCTCTGGGTCTACTACTCGGTGCGCGACGTGCCGCGCCTGACCCGTCTTTCGCGCTTCACAGTCGACCTCGATGCCCGGCTTCGGGTGCCACTCGAGTCAGAGCTCGTGATCATCGAGGTGGAGCAGCCCTACTCGAACCACAACGGCGGCGCGATCCGCTTCGGGTCGGACGGGATGCTCTACCTCGGCTACGGGGATGGCGGCTCCGGGGGCGACCCGAGGGGTCATGGCCAGAACCTCGCGACGCTGCTCGGCACCATCATCCGCATTGATGTGCGCTTCGCGACCGCGGAGGCGCCGTACTCGATCCCGGCGGGGAACCCCTTCCTCGGCGTGGACGGGGCACGACCCGAGATCTGGGCCTACGGGCTGCGCAACCCGTGGCGCATGGACTTCGACCCGGAGACGGGTGCGCTGTGGGCGGGCGACGTCGGGCAGCGCGAGATCGAGGAGATCGACCGCATCGAACGCGGAGGCAACTACGGGTGGAACCGCCTGGAAGGCACCCGCTGTTTCGAGCCCTCGGAGGACTGTGATCGCACCGGCACCGTGCTGCCGGTGGCGGAGTACACCCACAATCTCGGCTGCTCGGTGACCGGCGGCGTGGTGTATCGCGGCGAGGCGATCCCCGCGCTGGCGGGCCACTACTTGTTCGGCGACTTCTGCAGCGGCCGCATCTGGGCGCTGCCCCTCGACGGAGCCGAGGTGGTCCAGATCGCGGAGAGCCCGCGTCGCGTCGCCTCGTTCGGCGTCGACGCCGGCGGCGAGGCCTACGTGCTGACGTTCGACGGAGCGGTGCTGCGGATCGTGCCCGAGTAGGGGTATCGAGGGCATATCGGGAGCGGCGTGCTCGCCGTAGCATGGGGCCGTGCTCATGCCCGCGCTGATCGCGCTCTTCGTCGTCTACGTAGTGCTCACGCTGTGGCAGATGCGTGTGGCGCTCGCCGCGCGCG
>Ga0209754_1002924_pt1 | contig 12488 bp, 13 predicted proteins | sample MesohylBB_FD_187295 | JGI IMG/M metagenome (GOLD analysis project Ga0209754, IMG submission 187295) | Host-associated microbial community of the marine sponge Aplysina aerophoba from Gulf of Piran - sponge mesohyl, lysed by bead beating... | ecosystem: Host-associated > Porifera > Sponge >... | reverse complement strand
GTGCCGGCTGGCGCTGACCGCGGCCATGTAGAGGATTTTGCGCAACCGCGCCCGTCCGCCGCGGATGGAGGCACGGCCCTTGTACTGTCCGGATTCGCGGGTCACCGGGGCGAGGCCGGCGTAACTGGCGAGCCTCGAACCGGTTGCGAAGCGAGCTCCGTCGCCGATCTCAGCGAGGATCCTCGACCCCGTCCGTGGACCGATGCCCGGGAGCGTGCCGAGGATGCGTCCGAAAGGGTGCGCGTCGAAGAGCTCCTCGAGGTCGGACGCCAGCCGCTTGCGCCGCGCCAGCGTGCGGTCGAGTTCTGCGACGACCTCCGCGACGACGCGTCCCATGACGGACTCGACGGGCACGACGACGGTCTGGGCCCGCAGCGCCTGCATCACGGCAGCGGCGAGTGCCTTCGCCAGACGGGGCGAGCGCTTCCGGATCGCGTTCTCGATGCGGCTGCGACCGGCCTTCCTGAGTGCGTGGGGAGCCGGGTAGCGCGCGAGCAGATCCCGCACACCTGGGTGGTGCAGTCTCGGGCCCAGAACGCGCTCGAGGGCCGGGGAGATGCCCGTGAGTGCGTCCCGAAGTCGGTTCGAGAGCCGCGTGGCGTCCGCGGCGAGGTCGGCGTCGTAGCCGTTGAGGACGCGGAGCTGTGCCAGCAGCTCGTCGTTGCCGGCATCGAGCCAGTGCACTTGGTGGCGCCGGAGGCGAGCGGTGTCGGCGAGCACGAAGGCGTCGCGGCGGTCGGTCTTTGCTTCGCCTGGGTAGAGGTCGGCGGCGCGCCGCATCACCAGTCCGGGCACGTAGGCGACCGGCACTTGGCGCCGGGCGGCGACCGCGAGGACCAGACTCGCGAGCGATCCGGGCTGGTCGACGACGAGCGCCGCCGTCCCAAGGCCCGCGGCGCGATCGAGCAGCGCCTCGATGTCGGCCTCGTCGTTGGCCACCGTGCCGGCAAAGAGCGGTGCACCCGCGCTGTCCAGCACGTCGGCGAAGTGCTCGGCCTTGCCGATGTCGAGGCCGATCCATACATCGATGTCGTCGGGCGTGCCCACTGCGGCTCCTCTCGAGTGCTTCTCCCCTCGCCCGGAAGGCCGCTGGTGCGCTTGCCGTCATCCACGTTACGAATCAGCGATCGGGCCGCATGTCCCCATCAGAGGCTCGCGCACCGATCAGCGCCGGTGGCAACACCCCCCGGGCCGTCACCTGCGACAGGGGGCAATGAGCCATGCCGGCGCTGCCGGTCTTCGCGGTCTCAGACGCTACTGGGACCGCAGTGAGAAGGTAAGGGGGCCGGGGATGGTCACCGTTCCCGGCTTCTCCGGGTGGTGGTACTGGCGGTGGCTGCCGCGCGTGCGATCCAGGTACCAGCCATCGCGCTCGACCACCCGGATCGCGTCCCTAACCCTTGGCGGCATAACCGAGCCCGGCAAGCAGCTCGTCCATCCGCGCGGCCGCCACGTCGCGTCGCTCCTCGGCCTCGCGCAGCAGCGCCAGCGCCTCCCCGACGCTCGGCACCTCGATCGGCTCGGTCGTGTCGACGTAGCGGCTGATGTTCAGGTTGAAGTCGTTCGCTGCAATCTCGTCGACATCCGCGACTTGGGCGAAGCGCTCGGCGTTCTCGAACGCCCGGTACGCTTCGGCGATCCGTGCGATGTGCTCGGGATCGAGAAAGTTGCGGGCCTTGCCGGGCCGGAAGCCGCCCTCGTGGTTCGCGTCGATGAACAGCACCTTGCCCCGGCGCTCGCGGGGCTTGTCCTTGTTCAGCACGCAGATCGCGACCGGAATGCTCGCTCCGGAGAACAGGTTCGGTGCGAGCCCGATGATCGCCTCGAGCAGGTCGGCCTCGACGATCCCCCGCCGGATCGCGCCCTCGGCACCGCCGCGGAAGAGGATGCCGTGCGGCATCACCACGCCGACCATGCCCGTGGGATTGGTGACCGCGAGCATGTGCTGCAGGAAACCGAGGTCGCCCTTGGTCTTGGGCGGGATCGCGCCGTAGCGGTCGAAGCGGTGGTGCGGGTCGTCGACGGCGAAATCGCGCCCCCAGTTCTTGAGGCTGAACGGCGGATTGGCGATGACTCGATCGTACGAGAGCAGCCGCCCGCCCTCGTCGAGCAGCCGCGGGTCGGCGATGACGTCGCCGTCCTCGTAACGCGCCGACCTCAGACCGTGCAGCAGCAGGTTGAGCTTGCCGATGGCGAGCGTGCCGAGGTTCCGTTCCTGCCCGTGCAGCACGAGGTTGCGTACGTCGCCGCCGTGCTCGGCGACGTACTGCGCGGCGTAGATGAGCATCCCGGCCGAGCCGGCGGTCGGGTCGCAGATGCGCATCCCCTCGGTCGGCTCAAGCAGCTCGACGATCAAGCGCACGACGGGGCGCGGCGTGTAGAACTCGCCGCCCTTCTTGCCGGCGTCGTCGGCGAACTCACGGATCAGGTACTCGTAGGCGTCGCCCAGGACGTTGACCGCGCCCGATTCCCCTTCGCCGGTCAGGTTCTCGTCGCGCAGATCCAGTACGTCGAAGTGGCGTACAAGGTCGCTGATGATGCGGTCGCGGTTGAGCGGGTTGCCCAGCTTCGACTCGTCGTTCCAGTTGGTGTTGCGCAGCACGCCGTCGAGCCGGGGCGCGTTCACCTCCTCGATCGCCGCGCTCGCGCGGTTGACCACCTCGCCCAGGTTCATCGACTCGCGGACGATGGCGTCCCAGCGCGCATCGGCCGGCACGAAGAACTCGTGCTCGTCGTACTCAGCCCTGGCGACCTCGCGCGGGACGCCGTCAGCGACCGCGCGCTCGACCTCCTCGGCGAAACGGTCGGAGAGCCGCTTCAGGAAGAGCATCGAGAAGATGTAGTTCTTGTAGTCGCTGGAGTCGATCTGGCCGCGCAGGATGTCGGCGGCGCCCCACAGCTTCGACTCGAGCTCCTGCTGCGTGAGTGGCATCTCTACCCTTCCTCCTTCGCCGCCGAGGCCATGATCGCATCCCGCACCACATCCTGCCGCGCCTGCACGGCCTCCAGCGCCGCGTCGCGCGAGGCTTCTCTTGCCTCGATGAGGCCGGCCAGTCGGCGCAACTCAGCGGGCGCGGACAGCGGCACGGGCACCTCACCGAGAGCCTTGGCGGAGAGCGTCGGTAAGGCCGTGGCCGTCAGCCTCGACGCGACTTCAGCGCGACTGCGCCCCGAAGAGAGGTAGTACCAGCGGAAGTGAGCGAGCCCCGTACCGGGGTCCGGCGTGCGCAGCACGAGCAGCGTCGCAGCCGCGACCGTGCGTCTGATGTCCGGCGGAACGAGCGCGACCCTTACCGCTCGTGACCGTGCGGTGACGAGTAGGTCTTACGGTCGCAAGAGGTGCGCCTCGGTTCGGAGGTCCCTCCTCGCCTGGATGGTACGTAACTCCTCAAAAACAGGCGATCGTCGCCGATGTTCGCACTCTCGGCGACGTACAGCTCCCAGTCGCCGGATCGGGCACCAGCGCCGCGGCCCGCCATCCCCATCCCTTGCCGGATGCCTACAAGACCGTCCATACGCGCACGTCGGCGGGCTGCTCGGCATATCATCGATGTCTGATGGACCAGTTCCTCTTAGAGGTTGCGCTACGCTCGCTGGAGTTTCAGGAGCGATCGGTCATACGCGTGGTCGACCGCGCAGGGCGCTACCTCGCAATTTCTATCACAGTCACGGTGTCATTCTTGCTCTCGGGCGTCGTAGCACCCTCGCCTCTAATGACAGGTGGGGTGGTCCTGCTCGTCGTGATGGCGTTGCTTGCACTGACGGTGTACGCCTTCATCGACAATGCCGAGCGTCTGGCCGCGCCGCCTAAACCGGGCGAGAAGCTGTGGCAATACAACGACGCGCGCTTGCGCCGCTACTTTGAGAGCACTCATTCGCTCAACGACGAGATCCTCGCCCGCGACACGCGACGATTGCGCTGCTTACAGTCGATCGTCGCTGTTCAGCTGCTCGTCACTTTGGCTGTCGCAGCGCTTGAAGTCGGACTTCGTTAGTTGTTCTTCGTCACAAACTCCTGGTCAGGATCGGACGGGGTTGACGGAGGTCCACTAGGCCGCGGCTCATCTCCCCCAAAGCGCCTGGACGGCTGCGGTGCTTCTTGTTCTCGCCGCTCGATCTCGCGCTCGCGCCGCTCGGGCTGTGGTCGTGACCGCTCGCGTTCCTCGCTCAATTCCATGGCCTCCTTGGTGCCTTCATTGCCACACTGCGCTCTCGTGACCATCAGCAGGCAAGCGAGTGTCCCGGAGGTCGGGGCACTCGCCGTGGGGTGGTGAAGGGGTGCCAGAGCGGATTATTGGACTCAGCTTACAACCGGGCAGGCGTGCTCACACCACGCCTCGTGGGTTCGAATCCCACCCCTCCACCACCAAGTCAACTCCCCGACTCCGGCTTCGCCCTTGGCGGCTTCAGCACCGCGTGAAGAAGCCTCTCCGGAGTGGTGGAGAGCCTCAGGTCGGTAGGCTTTCGCGGCATCAGATTCTTCACCGTTCCTTCCCTTGTTGGTGTAGGTGAAACTCGCCCGGGCGTCAACGCGTGGTACGCGGTAGCTCTCGACCCGCGGCAACCGGATCTCCAAGTGATCGCGCTCGGGGGAGGTCGCCCACACCTGCCCCCCGCGCCAAACGCGGCCGCGGAGGGTCAAGTTGAGACCAGTCTTCTAGGGCTCGTGCGGCGCGGGCGGCCTGAGGTCGATCCGGATATCCGCGATCCGCTCCGGTTGTCCGGCGATGCCGCGACGCTCCAGCGCGGCCAGCATGTCCTCCTGACGCGGCTGGCCAAACGCCAGTCGGTAGAGCGCCAGCGACTCCTGCAGCCGGGCCCACCTCTCCTCGTCGCGACTCAGGGGTAGCGCCACGATCCGCCGCTGGAGACGGGCATCGCCCGGGTATATCCAGCAGGGAGTGAGGTCGCCGAGGCCGTGGTCATCCTCCGCCGCGGCCGCGAGGGGGTCGTGGCAGGCATTCGGGGCACCCACTATAGTACCGATAATAACTCTTATCGGTCGCTTGGGAGTCACCGCAAGCGGGAGAGGAATCTTGGGAATGTTCACTGATGAGGCGATGGTTGAACAACATCGAGCCGTCGCGACTGAGATGCTGAATGTCTTGCAGGCGATTGCAGGCAACGAAACGGCGTCGGCGGAGGCCCGCGCTATTGCGGCGTCGGCAGTACTGCAGGATCTACGCGAGAGGGATCTAATCCTGCGCCGGTCGCCGTCAGAGATGCCGCCAGTGCTGCCACCTGCGGAGTAAGCCTCACCAGTTCCCTACAGCCGTGTTCGACGTCATGTCATGGCTCCCTACCCTGCATGCGGAGGGAGGGCCCGCCCCGTGGGACGTGGTCGAGGACTCGGGAGGGCTCGCGGCGCTGTTCAGCGGGTACTGGGCGTCACAGACCGGGCTGCCGCCGGCCGGCAGCGGCGGTCGTGGCCGGCAGTTGCAGCTCGCCTGCCTCCGCAGCGCTCTTCCGTGGGCGATTCGCGAACTAGGGCTGCCCGGAGCTGCCCATCGAGTGATCGGCAGCACCCACGGCAAACATGCCGGCGGAACTCACGCGGCCCGACCGCATCGGTTGCAGAACACGTCACCAAGCCCAGAAAACGACACGCACCACGCGATAGCTCCAGTTGGAGAGACTGAGGTTGTGGCCGGTGCTTCGAGTCTGCGCCCGGATTCTGTACGACAAGCCACGCGTCACACATAGAGATGTCATGCGGGGCGTTCGCACCAAACCATCTCTGAGACTATGACCGCTAGTACAGTCTCAGCTTGGTCTTCAGTGGAGGGGATGATGTCAGCATGCCAACCATCATCAGCACCGTCTCTGGGGCTGGGGCAGATGACTACCCCTTTCTTCCGTCGGATCGCCTCGGCCCCGAAACAGTGCCACCCGAAGAACATCTTCGAGTCGTACCTGGTGGCTTCCAGATCGTGAACCTGCGTCAGATAGTCGATATTCGACAAGTCCCCCGCGAACCGGTCGACAGAGAGTTTCCCCTTGTGGCGTCGCAGTGATCTACGGAAGTAGCCCTGGTTGGGCTTCGTCCTCCTGTGACTGTCGAAGCAGGCGCGGCCCAGAGTCTCGTCATCCCGCACCTTGCCCATTCGTGTGGATCCCTGGCCCTAACGTCGTCCGCCGTGCTGGAGCACCTCGTGCAAGCCCTGTTCGACGAAGCAGTCGGGGATCTGCCTGGAGGAGACATCGTACCGGAGTGTACGTGCGAGCCCGTCGAGAACGACTATGCAGAGGGCGCCCCCCTCCGGTTCACAATGCAACAGGAAGATGGCGCCGGGGTTCCTCAGAACCTCGATCGCAACCTTTCCATCGTCGAGCGCGTAGACATCAGTGTCGTGAGGGAGATTCCCCAGCCTCCGAAGAATACGCTCAGCTTCAGCCCTCACCTCCGGTGAAATCTCGATGCCATCTTGCTCAGCACCAGTGTCAAGATTGCTGAGACATCGTTCGACGAACGCGCTACTTGTTTGTTTCGCTGGCGGCGCAACTAGCGATGATGCCAGTAACCGGACTCGCAACGGGGCCAGTGCTGCAGTTATTGGGAAGCACCCGCGCACAGCACCTTGCATGTCTTGTATGTGAAGTCCGAACGCGGATGTCTCGGTTAAACCAATGTGCTCATTGGTAGCGTCGCGATCGATGACGTGCACATCTAGCGGAGCCACGCCCGCTGGGTATTCCGGTGAAACGCGCCCGAGCACAGCTGTGGGCGGTTCTGGTTGAGCACTACGCTTCCGGGGATACGTCCCCGAATCCTGCATGATCTTAGGCATTTCCATCGAGATCCTCAATGAGCTTGACCGTACGCTGCCACAGCGTGGTCAGTGCATTTTCAATGTCTTCAGGGCTCGGAATGCGCTGTCGGTCGAAGTGGTAGTTGGTCTTCGCAAACAACGCGTGCGTCCCCTCTTCACGGAGGCGCGGTTCGAGAGTGAAAGTCCACAGTGCATCCTCTTCCTTCACTGCAATAGTGAACGATACTCCTTCCGTGTTCCCCCAACTGACCAGACCAGCGCGAAGCAGACGCTCAGCCAGATAGCGCCCAGCTTCTACTCCCGAGTCCTGGGCGCAGCGGATGTCGAGGTTGTACCCGAACGCGCTCGGACCACTGTCAGCCAGCGAACTGTTCTGAATACAGGCGGTGGCGATGGCTGATAGCTCGTCCAGCCCCTCTCTAGGGTACTCCTGCTCGATCTCAGTGCCACGAGGACTGACTTTGATCGCTATACGCTCTTGCTCCAATCGGAGCTCGAAGCTATCTGCCGGATCAGGTGCTTGTGGTAAGCCGACGGGTCCGATGACGATTGCAGGCGCACCCTGCTTCACGACCTCCCGGTCTAGATTCGTTCTGAATGCCGTGAACTCATCAGCACTGGTCAGCAGGCGCAAGTCCAGCAAGACCAAGCTGGCCTTGAGTCCGACAACGTTCGAGATTGCCATATCTGTCTCCGCACAGCGCGCCTCTGACTATCATAAAGCACGACAGACTGTCCATCGGGCGGGCGACGTGGCATTCTGCCCGCCGCCTCGATGGCGCCAGCCACGTCCGGCGTTCCTCGCGGGTCCGACCCGTGGGGTGTCGGATGGACGACATGCAGCAGTGCGTAGTTCGCTGCCTGAGGGTGCTGGCAGTGGTGATCACGGAACCCCTCGTTTCGTCGCTTTGCCTGCCCTCGTGGAACCTGGTCGAGGACGCCGGAGGGCTCGCGGCGCTACTCAGCGGGTACTGTGCGTCGCAGGCCGGGCTACCGCCGGCCGGCAGGGGCAAGCGTGGTCGGCAGTTGCAGCTCGCCTACCTCCGCAGCGCCCTCCCGTGGGCAGTCCGCAAACTCCAGTTTCCAGAATTGCCCACCGGGTGATTCGCGGCCCTCGGGGCGAACGCGTTGCCGGAGCTCGCGCTGCGATTCTCGCTTCAACACACACCGGAGTGAATCGCCTGGCCCCCCGTCCGAGGGGCTACACCGTCGCTACGACGCGATGATGTAACGCGCTAGAGCACTCCGAGTAATCGAAGCCGGGCGAGCGCTCGATCGATCGGCCCACGCTCGCCCCTGCCCCATGCGCGCCATATGTCGCCGAATGCGCCGAACTGGCGCTCTCGATCGATCCGGTAGCGGAAGCCGTCGTCGAGCCGTCCGCCGAGATCCACGTAGTCGTTGATGACGTCCTCCATGAAGGTCTCGTCAAGGTACTGGAGCTGGCGGAAGTCGTGGATCGGGTCCCCGACGGCGGCGTGCTCGAAGTCGAGGATGCCGACAAGGTGACTCGTGTCGTCCACGAGGATGTTCTCGTCCCCGATGTCACCGTGCACGACGACCGGCTCGTAGTTGCTTATGCGGCGGTCGGCGAGCATCGCGTCCCACCACCGGATAAGCCTCGCGTGCTCGACCGCGCAGAGAACGCCGCGGAGCGCGTCGATCGACGAGTGCCTGTACGCCTCCAGCCACCACCGGTCGACCGCGCGCCCGTCCGGCAGACCGACGGCGCGACCCTCATCGACGGGGAGCCGGTGCATCGCGACGTTGAACGCGGCGAGCTGCCGGGAGAGTGCGCGTCGATTCGAGCGTGCGAGGACCGATGGTAGTAGTTCACGACCAGCGAGCATCGGGTAGCCGATGCCGCCGAATGGAAACGGGCCGCCGGGATCGAGGAGGCACGAGGGCGCGGGGATCGCGGCCGGGAGTTCCCGGGTCGCCAACCACGGGAGCGCCGTCCACTCCTTGCGGTGTCGTGCCACGACGTCGGGACTCGTGCCGAGCCTAAAGACGTAGCCAGCATCGGAGGCGAGCGCGACGCTAAAGTAGCCCTCGCCGAGGAGGCGCAGCTCACCGACGGGAGCTGCGGCGGGGCAGGCAGCGGCAAGCGCCGTGGCGAGGGCTCCAAGATCGCTGAAGTCAGGAGGAATCCAGCGCAACGGGTGTCCGCCCATCTAGCCCATGCTTCACCGGGCATCGTGCCAGGCCGGGTCAGTGCGTGAACCCCCGCCGGCCGACCGAGAACAGAGAACCGCGATCCTACTGCAGCGACCCGCGGAGCTTGACGCGCGCGGGGGCCGCCCGCGCCCGGCGCGCCCGATCGCCCGGGAGCGCACTGACAACATCAAGGTCGTGTCGCTGAGCAGCGATGCGGCTCACGACGAGGACTCTCTACGACTACTGGCCGACGTTCGACGACACGCTGGGGGCCGAGCTGGCCGAGACAAGTCGCAGCGTTTCATCGGAGCCGGTTGCTGGCCGTCGTCGTCGTCCATGACCGAGCACCACGCCTCGCCCCCACTATCAGCCGGGGATGGCTGCCGCTCGCTGATCCCGCGCCGGAATCTGTCCCCGAGTTCGTGCGTAGGCGTCGGGCTGCCCGGAGATACGGGCCCGTGATCACAACGGGGGCGACCACCACGAGCGCCGCCTGCAGCGCGTGCGAGTCACCAAGGGTGTGAGCAAGCGGCCCGTTCTGGAGCATCTGGGCGGGAGCAGCATCTGCCGACGATGAATGCTCGCGCTGAAGTCGCCGCGCCGCGGGGAAGGAGGCGGCGTCATGCGACATTCGACCTCCATGCTAGGCCACACGCGTGCCAATCAGGTTTGAGACCGTGAGGTGAGGTCAAGATCGGGTGTAGGGATGCTTGAGTTTGATTCTCCCCCGTCTCCACCATCCCTACATTTTGCGTTATGTCGCGGTGCGCGACAATGACGACCCGGGACGACTCGGCGCGCTCAAGTGCGTGCTCGATCAGCACGCGGAATCCCGGCGTCGGCGTGATCCCGCCGATGAGACCTGAGTCGATATCCAGGTAGACCCGCTCGATCAGCGGTCGGAGCAGGCGCCGTCGCTCGGCATGATCTGCCCGCTCCCACAGCGCCGGCATGTCCGCGAGCAGCGCCGCCGCGTCGTCGTACGAGGGTGCGCACGCCTCTGTCGCGGCGCGAATCTGGTCGTCGACCGTCCGGAGCCGCACGGCGTACTCCCCGTCGCCGAACGCCCCGTCCGCATAGGCTCGCGCGAGGCGACGCCGCTTCTCGCCGAGCGCGGCGACATCCGGGCCCTCGTAGGGACGCGACGCGATGTGCGCCACCCGGTCCCGCCAGTCAGCCGGAAACTCCACGGCGCGCCAGATCTCCGCCACCTGCCGGTCGATCCGCCTGGCGCCCACGCTGCGGCCGTTCGTGCGGCAGGCCACGCCGTGCCGCTCGCGATAGCGTGGTTGATGTCGCCGGTCGCGCTCCGAGTGCAGCCTGCTCCCGCACCGCCCGCAGTGGAGCCGCCCTTGCAGGAGCCCGGTGGCACCGCCCGTGGCGCCTCTGGTCGGCACGACGCTGCGCCTCGCCTGCACTTGCTGGTAGCGCTGCTCGGTCACGATCGGCTCGTGCTGACCACGAAACGTGTCGCCGCGGTACGTGATCAGCCCGACGTAGAACGCGTTCTTGAGCATGTCCCTCACCGCGAACGGGCTGAAGATCTCGTTCCGTCCGCGGGGCCGGAAGCCCTGGGCGTTCAGCCAGCGAGCGATCTCACCCATCGATGCGCCATTCGCGCGCCGCTCGAAGGCGATCTGCACTGCCCTGCTCTCGCCGGGATCGGGTTGCGCCACACCACCCGGGCTCTGTGTTATGTAACCAAACGGCACCGGTCCGACGGGCAAGCCGCTCTCCGCGCGTTCGCGCTGACCCTTGCTGACGTGCACGGCGAGCTGGTCCGAGAAGAACTCGGAGACGCCGCCGATCATGGTGAGCATGAGCCTCCCGGCCGGCGTCGTGAAGTCGATGTTCTCGGTAACGCTCGCGAAGCCGACGTTCGCCTCGCCGAGGCGCTGGAGCGCGATCCGCTGGACCCCGACGTTACGGGCCCAGCGATCGATCGTGTGCACGATGACGACATCGAACTCCCGGCGCGTGGCGCCCTCAAGCAATGCCGCCAGCCCGGGACGGTGCTCGATCTTCTCGGTGCGGGCGCTGACGCCCTCGTCCGCATAGACGTGGACGAGTTCGAAGCCCTGACGCTCGCAGTGCCGCGCGATCTCCCGTCGCTGCGCATGCAGCGAGTGACCGTCGACCTGTTCCTCCGTCGAGACACGCACATACCCGGCCGCCCGCTGGCGTTCAGGCATCCTGCTCCCGTTGCGCATCCTCTCGGCCCCTCCGTCGCTCCAGGACCGCCCGCACGACGGCCGCATACTCCCGGCACAGGTATTCTACGGCCGGCGGAAATGGTTCCCCGCCTCGGGCGCGAGCGTGAGGGCCCTCCCGCTGGAGTGTCGCTCGGGGATCAGGTGACACCCGCCGCCGGGTCACCGCCGGCGTCCCCGGGGCTCTCCAGCCCGTGGTCCTGGTGATCCCGATCCCGCGTTCCCCGTCTCTCCGTCTGAACCGCGCGCCGGTGCCAACGCCTCCACCGCGCCGCCAGAGTCACCCCGGTGATCCCGCTTGACGTGTGCATCATCGGCCCGCCGACCGCGGACGCTTCCCAGCAGCTCGACGCACTGGTCGCGGCACTGCCACCCGGCGGCCACCAGCACGGCGACTCGATCCGACCATCCGTCCACCGCTAGCCTGACGCGGTGCTCCGCGCGGCGGTCGCTGCACACGAAGAGCAGCGCGGGCTCTCGCGGGAAATGGCCTTCCCACTCCCGGGCGGCGTAGTAGCGCCGGTACCCCTCGAGCTTCGCGTGGTAGTCGCCCGAATCGAGCGTCCCCCGGTCGTACTCGAGCAGGAACGGCCGCGCCGCAGCGCCGCGCACGAGCACGCCGGAGGCGTCGGGCCGGATCCAGGCGATTCGCCCGTCCTCGGCCAGGAAGCGGTGCGTCGACTCCGCCTCGTTCCGCCACTGGGCGAGGCGCCAGCCCGCGGCCCGCGCGCCCCGGGCCAGGCGCGCCGCGACGCGGTTCACGCCGAGCGTGTGCTCGCGGTGCCGGAGCGCGCGCGGTCGAGGTCGCCCCGGGCCGGGGACGACCGTCACTCCCCCGTGCCGAGCGAAGGTGGCCGGAGGCACGCCCGCATGCGCGGCGAGCAATCGCATTCCCAGCTCCGTGAGCAGGTAGCGGGGCTCGCCGGCGTCGCCCGCCCCGGGGATCGCCGCTCTTCCGGGCGGCTGCGCGTCGGCGCCGATCACGCCGCAGGACGCGAGCCGCTCCAGGCGGCGCCTGATCGCGCCCGCCGGCTCGCGCGTGAGTTCCGCCAGCTCGGCGGCGCCCAGGAGAGGATGCCGCGCCACCCACTCGACGAGGGTCTTCTCGGCCGCACTCGTCGCGAGCGCGAGGTCGGCAAGACGCTGCCAGACCGGTCCCCCGTGCCCGCTCGCCGCCCGATCGAACGCGCTCCTGCCAGGTGATCGGCCGGTGCGGCGGAGGGGCGGCGTGCAGTCGTCGAGGGCCGGTCCGATCCGGACCTCGCGGACGACCGGTGCCTCCCCCCATCCGAGCTGCTCGGCGAGCGGCGCCGGCGCGCGGCCGGGCCGCCGCCACCGCGCCTCGCCCGCA
>Ga0209754_1002914_pt1 | contig 12522 bp, 10 predicted proteins | sample MesohylBB_FD_187295 | JGI IMG/M metagenome (GOLD analysis project Ga0209754, IMG submission 187295) | Host-associated microbial community of the marine sponge Aplysina aerophoba from Gulf of Piran - sponge mesohyl, lysed by bead beating... | ecosystem: Host-associated > Porifera > Sponge >... | reverse complement strand
GGTGCACGCAGATTTCCAGTCGCGTCTCGAGGCCCGAGTCGCGCGGTTGCAGGACGACACCGGGCTCACCGGGGTGGCCGTCGCCGTCATGACCGACGGGCAACTCGTCGGGGCGGCCGCCAGCGGCGAGCGCCGACGCGGTTCCGGCATCCCGGTGACCGTCGACGATCGCTGGCACGTCGGCTCGATCACGAAGTCGATGACGGCCACGCTGCTGGCCGTGCTCGAAGGCGAGGGGCGGCTGTCCCTGGACGACCCGTTGCGCGCGTTGCTGCCCGACGTCTACATGACGGGCGGCTGGGGCGCCTGTACGCTGCATCATCTGCTGACCCACACCGCCGGCGCCCGCGCGAACTTTCCGTACAGGATGCATCGCGTCTGGCCAGCTACCCCCGAGGAACTGGTCGCGGCGCGGCGCCGCTTCATTGCCGATGTCCTCGCCAAGGAACCCAGGTCCCCCTGCGGCGAGCGCTTCGCCTATTCCAACGTCGGCTACACCATCGCCGGCCACATCGCCGAGACGGTTGCCGGCAGGCCCTACGAAGCGCTGCTGCAGGAGCGCGTGTTCGCGCCGCTCGCCCTCGCCAGTGCCGGATTCGGTCCGCCGCAAGGCGATGCCCCGAACCAGGAGCCGATCGGGCACGTCGTCCTGCTGCGCTGGTTCCGAATGCGGATGGACCCGTTCAAGACCCGTGCCGACAACTCGCCGGTGATCGCCCCTGCGGGCACGGCCCATATGACGATCGGTGACCTGGTGCGCTACGGTGCGGCCCATCTGGAGGGAGAAGCCGGGACCGGGCCATCGTTGCTCCCGCGTTCGACATGGGAGCGGTTGCACACGCCGTTTCTCGACGACTACGCGTGCGGATGGGTACGCGACCAGAGCGACCGGTTCGGGGGACCGGTGCTCTTTCACAACGGCAGCAACACGATGTGGTACGCGCTGCTCACGCTCGTGCCCTCGCGGAACACGGTGCTGGCGTTCGCGGCCAACGACGGTGCGATAGGCAGGGCCGAGGCCGCGTTCACCGAGCTGGCCCGGGAGTTGACCGCGCCGACGGCGGACCCCTGAGACACCTTCGAGCCTGCAGAAGCCGGGCAGAGTCCACGGCCGTGTCCAGAAGCCGCGATTTCAACACACGAATAATGGCAGTATATCGACTTTTAATTGCTGTATATTGCTGTTTGTGAGACAGCGGGTCTACCCTCCCTCCGTCCAGCGCACCCTCCACGCACTCGGCCGCGACATCGGCATCGCCCGCCGGAAGCGGCGCCTGCCCGTGGCCGACTTCGCGGCGCGCATGGGCGTGTCGCAAGGCACGCTGATCCGGCTGGAGAAGGGCGAGGCCGGCGTCTCGATCGGCGCCGTCGCGATGGCGTTGCTGGCGTTGGGCGAACTGCGGCGCCTGGAGGAGATCCTGGATGTCTCCCGCGACGATACGGGCCTGATGCTCGACGTCGCCAGCCTGCCCAAGCGCATCCGGCGGCCAAAGACCGGTCCCCGCGGGTAGCGTTGCATCAATGGCCAAGACGACGCGGCGCGTGCGGGTGGCGCTCGGTGAAGCGCTGCGCGCCGTCGGCGAGATCGTGTTCGAGACCGATGGCCGGCGCCAGACCTGCATGTTCCGTTACGCCGCCGAATGGCTCGACGCTCCCCGCCGATTCGCCATCGCCCCGACGATGCCGCTGTCCGGAATGCCGTTCTACTCGGCGGCATCGCGGGAGCGCCCCCGCTCCGCCCTGCCGGGGCCGATAGCCGACGGTGCTCCCGACTCCTGGGGGCGCGGTCTCATTTGCAAGGCCCTGCCCGGGATGCTCACGGAGCTGGATTACCTGCTTGCGGCGGACGACGTGACCCGACAGGGCGCGCTCCGCTACCTCGACGAGGAGGGTCGGCCGCTGGCGCGCACATACCCGCCGGCACCGCGTCTGGCCGAGCTCGACGAGCTGCGCCGGCTGGCCGGCTTGAGCGTCGACGCGTTGGGCCGGGATCCGGCCGCGCGGGAGCGACTGCTCGGCAGCGCCGGCTCGCTCGGCGGGGCGCGGCCCAAGGCGAGCGTCCGCGACGGGCGTGGCAACCTGACGATCGCGAAGTTCACCTCCGACGACGACACGATGCCGATAGAGCGGGCCGAAGTTGCGACGCTGAGGCTCGCGCGCGCAGCCGGCATGAACGCCGCGTCGGCCCGCATCGAGCTCGGCGACACGGACCGGCCGGTAGCGCTCGTCGACCGCTTCGACCGCGTCGCGGAAGACAGAGTCCACTACCTCTCGGCACAGTCGTTCATCGGCGCAGAGGCGGCCACAGGCGCGTACTACACGGACATCGCGGATGCGCTGCGGGCGCACGCGCTCGACCCGCGGGCGCAACTGACCGAGCTCTTCCGAAGGATGCTGTTCACGATACTCGTGTCGAGCAACGACGACCACCTCAAGAACCACGGCCTGCTGCACGCCGGCGAGGGGTTGTGGGTGCTGTCTCCCGCCTTCGACATCAATCCCCAGCCGCACCGCCGGCGGCACCTGGAGACTGGCATCAGCGAGATCAGCGGGAATGTGGCGTCGATTGAAGCGGCCCTGGACGCCGCTCCCTTCTTCGACATCGAACGCGATGCCGCCGTGGCCATGTTGTCGCGGATGGTGTCCACCATCGACGGGCAGTGGCGGGCGTGCTGTCGGGCCGCGGGCATGACCCCTGTGGAGATCGAGACGTACGAGCCGGCTTTCGCTCACCACGAGACTCGCATTGCGCGCCGGGTTAGCTGATCGTGTCGTCGCGGCCGTAGCCGGATATGAAGACCACCGGCAGGTCGGCCAGCTCGGGCACGCTTCCCATCAGCGCGATGCCGTCGGCGCCGGGGAGCACCAGGTCGAGCAGGACCAGATGAACCGGGTGCCCTGGCCGATCCCGCCGCTCTCGGCCCGGATGCGGCCGCCGTGCGCCTCGACCAGCCCCTTGCAGATGATGAGCCCGAGGCTCATGCCGGTGGCCGCGCGGCCGCCGCCGTCGGCGTGCGCCCATGGAGGGCTTTCGCACCCGGCAGACCCCCCGCCGATGCTCAGCGACCACCTCGGCGCACGCACGGCGACGGGCACTGTGCGAACTGGGACGCGAAGCGCGGCCTGTCGCGCGAAAGCTGGACCGAACTTGTGACACAGTCGATGCGGGCGGAGGCACGCGAGCCAGATAACACCACCAAACACTGAATCCGCGACCAGCACGCGAAATCCGCCTCTGGCAATTTGTCCAGAATAGTACTATTATTTCAGACAATTGAGCGTCATGCCATGTCAACCGCACGAGCCATTCGAGCCGGCATCCGCAGGCTGCCGAAGGGAACGCCCTTCACAAGCGAGCGCTTTCTGAAGCTCGGCTCGCGAAGCGCTGTCGACCGGACGCTTTCGCGACTCGCCAGCCGGGGCGAAATCCAGCGTCTTGCCCGCGGCGTCTTCGTCCGCCCCCGAACAAGCCGGTTCGTGGGCACCGTCCTCCCTGACGTCCTCGATGTGGTCGAGACCATCGCGCGGAACAATGGCGAGACGGTCCAGATCCACGGCGCCGAAGCCGCGCGCCGGTTCAAGCTCAGCACGCAGGTGCCGACCGCGCCCGTGTTGCATACGAGCGCATCGAGCCGGACCATCCGGATCGCCAACACCACCGTCAGGATGGTTCACACCTCGAACCACCGGCGGCTGCAATTCGCCGGCGAGGCGGCGGGCGCCGCGCTCTCCGCCCTTTGGTATCTCGGCAAGAACAACGTGACCCCGGAGGCGGTCGCCACGATCAAGGCCGCCCTCGGCCCGGCGGAATTCCAGAGGCTGTGCTCGGCAGACATGCCGGCGTGGATGACCAAGGCGCTCGTCGCCGCCCGGGGCAGGCTCCATGGCTGAGGCATTCCTGTCTCTCGATGTCCACGAGCGCGCCGACATACTCCGGACCGTCGCCGCCCGGTCCGGGCGGGCGGCCATCATCCTGGAGAAGGACATCTGGATCTGCTGGGTCCTCCAGGCCCTTTTCTCCATGCCCGACCCCCATCCCATGGCCTTCAAGGGCGGCACCTCGCTCTCCAAGGTCTACGGCATCATCGATCGGTTTTCCGAAGACGTGGACGTCACTCTTGACTACAGGGCCTTCGACGACGGTTTCGACCCCTTTGCAGACGGCGCCAGCCGGAACCAGATCGGGCTCTTCAGCGAACGCCTCAGGGACCGCGTCGCGAAGTACATCCGCGACGTTGTGACGCCCGCCCTCGCCGCCGCCGCCGACGCCCTTGCGGCTGACGGCCAGCACGACATCCGCATCGGCGTCGAGGGCGAGACGATCCGTTTCGCCTATCCGTCCGCGGTCGAAGAACCGCACAGTTATGTTCGGAGTGAAGTCCTGCTGGAATTCGGCGGACGCAACGTCATCGATCCGAACGAACAGCACACGATCTGTCCCGACATGGCCGCCCTGACCCACGGCCTCGACTATCCCGCCGCGACCGTGACGGTCCTCTCTCCGGCACGCACTTTCTGGGAGAAGGCCACGCTGGTCCATGTCGAGTGCCACAGGCGCAGGCTCGCGGACCGTCCCGAACGGCTGTCTCGGCACTGGTTCGACCTGACACGCCTCGCCGCCCACGATATCGGCCGGGCCGCGCTCGCCGACCGCGAACTCCTGGAGGATGTCGTCCGGCACAAGAGGGTGTTCTTCCACGCCGGTTACGCCAACTACGATCACTGTCTCGACGGCCGGCTGCGGCTCGTCCCCGACGACGACCAGCTTCCCGGCCTGCAAGCCGACTACGACGCCATGCGCACCGCCGCCATTGTCGCCGACGACGCACCGGGGTTCGACGCGCTGGTCGAAGAAATCCGTATCCTCGAAGCCAACGCGAACCGCCCCGGCTGAACACGGACAGCCACCGGCTCGCTCCGCGGCCGGGAGGAGGTCGGCGCTCGTGACGTCGGAGACGGAGCCGCTGCCCGACCCCGGGGAACACGAACCGCTTCAGGCTCGTCGGCCAGACCCTTGCGCATCGGATTCGGGAGGTGTTGCGGGCCCAGAAGCGGCGTGTCGCCCGCGCGGACAACGAGCGGCAGCAAGCCCACCAGGCCCCTCGAGGCCTCCGCGACCTGCCCGCCCGCGCAGACAACGAGGGTCCGACGACGCCGGGGCCGGTCGCCGTTCGATCCGCAACGGGTCTGGAGAGCACTGCCTGGCAAGAGCCCGCCGCGCCTCCCCGAGTCGGCGCGGATACGGACCACGGAGGAGCAGACGCGACAGCCCTGCCTGATGTGGCACGTGCGTCGGGACGAGATCGAGCGCGACGCCAAGCGGTCTTCCGCGTCCGACGTGCTACTGTCCGCGCTGTGAGCACGGAAACCGCCGCGAGACACGGCCGTTCGGGCGACCGTCGGTGCGGTCGACTACCAGGTCGTCGGTGCGGTTCCCGACCAGTTCCGCGGGTATTCGGACGTCCCTCGGAAGATCATGTATACCGTTGGCACCAGCACGAGCGGTGATCGGACCGGTGCCGAGAGAGCGCCCCGCCGGGGCGAGCGGGCGCGGGGCTGCCGCAGGGTGGCCGGGGCTCGCGGAGGGAACGAGAGCGATGTCGAATCGGTGCGCGGTACTGTTCCTCTTCTGCCTGTTGCCGCTGGCCCTTGCTTCCGCGGCGCACGCCCAGACCGGGAGCGTCTCGACCGCGGAGGAGACCGCCGCGCGCCCGGGGCCGGACGGCTGGCGTCAACTGGGCGGGCCGCAGCGCAACTTCCGCGTGGACTCCGCGGAGGTCGCCACGGTGTGGGGTGCGGGGGGACCGACCCGCCTCTGGAGCCGGCCGCTCGGGGAAGGCTACTCCTCCATTCTTGCCGACGGCGACCTGCTCGTCACGATGTACCGCAGGAACGACGAGGAGGTCGTCATCGCGCTCGACGCCGCTACCGGCGCCACGCGCTGGGAGTACGCCTACCACGCGCCGCTCGTGCACAACGGGTACTTCGACGTCTGGCTGAACTCCGCCGGCCCCGGCCCGTACTCCACCCCGCTGATCGCCGGCGACACCGTTTTCGCCGTCGGCGTCGACGGCCTCTTCCACGCGCTCGACAAGCGGACGGGCGAGCTGCGCTGGTCGTACGACCTCGCGGCGGCCTTCGACGTCGAGGAGTACAACGCGTTCGCCTCGAGTCCCATCGCCTACGGGCGGATCGTGATGCAACCCCTGGGCGGCAGCGGTCGCGGAGTGGTGGCGCTCGACCGCGAGACCGGCGCGATCGCATGGCGCAGCCCGGCCATCGATCTGGGGCCCGGCTCGCCGGTGCTCATCGAGGTCGACGGCCAGGGCCAGCTCGTGATCGTGGGGCAGCAGGAACTGGTGGGCCTCGACCCCCGCGACGGACGCCGCCTGTGGAGCCATCCGCACCCGAACGAGCTGGGTCTCAACCTCAGCATGCCGGTCTGGGGCGGCGACAACGCCCTGTTCGTCTCGTCCGGCTACGACGGCGGCAGCCGGCTGATCCGGTTGTCGCAAATCGGAGGTCGGTCGGCGCCCGAGGAGGTCTGGTTCAACAACCGCATGCGGGTGCATTTCGGCAATGCGCTGCGCATCGACGGGCTCCTGGTCGCGAGCACGGGCGACTTCGGCCCGGCCTTCCTGGCCGCCGTCGACGCTGAGACCGGGGTGGAGGTGTGGCGGGAGCGCACGTTCGCGCGGGCGCAGATGGTGAACGCCGGAGGCCTGCTCGTCCTCCTCGACGAGGACGGTGACCTGGCCGTGGCATCGGTCACCCTGGACGGACTGCAGGTGCACGCGCGCGCGTCGGTGCTGACCTCGAACGCCTGGACCCCACCCACCCTCGCAGGGAGCACGCTGTACCTCCGCGACCGGCAGCAGATCCTGGCCCTCGATCTCGGCGATCCGGGCTCCGCGCCTGCAGAGCGGAACGCTCGTCCGAGGACCGCGCCGGGAGTCCGCTGACGCGCGGAGGCGCGGGGCAGGCGTCCTGGCAGGCGTCCCGGCCGTTCGTCGTGCGCGGCGGAGCGAATTTCATCGTTACGATACGCCAACTGACTAGGTCGACGCCGTTGTGCCGTCCTGGATTCCGGCGGCAATCCGCACGAAGTCACCCTCGGTGAGAATGCCGACGAGTGCTCCCTGCTCGACGACCGGGAGACAGCCGATCTGGCGATCGGACATGATCCGCGCCGCGCCGGCCAGCGTGGTGTCGGGTGTGGTGGTGATGACCGGCTCGGTCATGACCTCCTTGACGACGACCGAAGACAGCACCTGGTCGCGAGCCCGGGAGCCGTATCCGAGTGCCCGCAGCAGAGCGCTCTGAAAGAGGTCGCGCTGGCTCACGATGCCGGTCAGGCGCCCACTCTCGTCTAGCACCGGCAGGTGGCGGCAACGTACGGTGCGCATTAGATCGTCCGCTGCCTGCAGACGGTCGTTGCGGCCGAGGGTCCGCGGCTCGCGGCTCATCACGTCTCCGACCCGGAGAGCCGCAGTCAGTGGCGTGCGCTGCCCCATTTCACTGCTCCTTCTCCCAGGTGGCCGACGTGGCTGAGAATCTGTTCGCCCGTCGCGAGCCACCTTCGCCCTCGACCTACCGGTTGTGTCGTCATCGTTGCTGCACCCGGCTGGGGCGATTTCGCCGTCTCGCGACCGTAACCTCAAGCAAATCTCGCGCCACAGAGGTGATGCCGCCGAGATGCCGGCCGCGGTGGCTTCGAGCGCCTTGCCCCCAGCAGCGCGATCATTGTTCTGAAGCACGTTGCGGACGAGGGCTGCGGCCGCCGGGCGCAAGGCGGCCGGGAGCGCGGTCGTGCCCGGCCTGCCGGGATTCTCGCAGCAGCCGGTGGCATTGCACGCAGGTAGAGGTCAGCGTCATGTACGCGGTCGATACCTCGTCGATGTCGCGGGCGGCGGCCGCCTGGCCGAGGCTTCGGGCAGCCTCCTGAAACTCCCCCGCGTAGCGAAGGTACGAAGCCGGCGCCAGCGGCGTCCAGGTGGACTGTTCGCTGATGCGCAGCAGATCGCCCGCGTAGCGCTCCGCGGCCGGAAAGCGGGCCAGGACGACCGCCTCGAAGAGCCCTTGTGCGCGATCCAGCTTCTGGCGCATCAGGTTGCCCAGATCCTGTTGGGCGGTTGCTGGAGCGGCTGCCAGCGCGAGCAGCGCCAGCGCGAGGAGCGCATTCCCGAGTCCGATACGGGATCGTGCATCGGTGTCCTGCATGGTACGTCCGTCCTTCCTCGAGCCCTGGTTGATTCTCGCGCTCTGTTACGCGAGGTCTGACTGCGATCCCCAGGCACGATCCGATCCAGTTCCGCCCGCGCCGCCGCCCGCGGCCGGGTCCGTTGCTCTCGCCAAAGGAGTGCGGACTAATCCCCACCTGGACGGGAGAAAGTCCGCACGCGCTCCCCGGTGGGCTCCGCCCGCACCCGCAGCCACGCGGGTGCCCCGCACCTGCATTGGCCGCGCCGGGTTGCGGCATGCGCCTTGCTTCCGGATTGCTGCGATGCAGCGTGTTGTCCTCCTCGGTCTGGTGTTCCTGGCGGTGACACCGGATGCGGCGGCAGAGCCGGAACATGCTTCGCTGTTCGACGTGCTCCGCGAGAGCACGGCATCCGTCGATCTGCGCTACCGCTACGAGTGGGTGAGCGACGACGCCGTCGGCCTGGATGGACACGCGTCGACGCTGCGGACGGCTCTCCGCTACGAGACGGGCGCCTACGAAGGCTTCGGCGTGTTTCTGGAGGCGGAGAACATCAGCAGCGTCGGCGCCGCGTTGTACAACAACGCCGGTGTCGCACATCTGGGCAACGGGCGCCTCGACCGGCCGGTCGTGGCCGATCCCGAGCTGACGCATATGAACCAGGCGGCCCTGCGGTACACGAGACAGGGCACTACGGTGCACGTCGGCCGGCAGGAGATCCTGCTCGACGACCAGCGCTTCGTCGGCAATGTCGGCTGGCGACAGAATCACCAGTCGTTCGACGCCGTGCGAGTCGAGTCGTCGGACGTGCCGGGCACGACCGTGAACTATGCGTTCATCCGCGGCGTCCACGGTATCCGCGGCGGCGCAATCCCGGTCTCCAGCCAGGTGCTGAATGCCGCCTTCGCTGTGCATGCCGCCGCGCGGGTGGTCGGCTACGCCTACGGGATCGGCAACGAAGACGACCCGCGGCGCTCGACGAACACGTGGGGCGTGGAGGTTTCCGGCCGCCCGGCCGGGGACGACGGCGGCGTTCTCTACGAGGTGGAGTACGCCCGCCAGCGCGCCGCCGCGCGCAATCCGCTGCGGATCGCGGCCTCCTACCTGCACCTGATGGCCGGGGCCGAGGCCCGCGGCATCGTCGTGACGGCGGGATGGGAACGGCTGGGCGGCAACCCGGCCGACGGCCAGTTCAATACGCCGCTGGCGACCCTGCACCCTTTCAACGGCTGGGCCGACCGGTTTCTGGTGACGCCCGCGGCGGGGCTCGAGGATACCTACCTCAGCGTGCGCGGCACGGTCTCGGCCGTGCAGTGGAGCGCGACCTATCACGACTTCCGTTCCGACGCGGGCCGCTTGCGCTACGGGGACGAAGTCGATTTCGAGTTGCGGTTCGTCGCGCCGTGGCGGCAGACGATCGCGATCAAGGCAGCCCTCTACGACGCCGATGCGCACGCGACCGACGTAGCGAAGCTGATGCTCTGGAGTGCGGTGCGGTTCTGACGGAAGGGATGGGCGTGACGGAGGACAGTCGCCGGCGGTTCGTGACGCGGATGTCGAAGGTCGCCATGGCCGCGGGGCTGGCCGGAGGCTACGGCGGATTCACCCTGGTTGCCGGCCGGTACCTCTACCCGGCGCGCCCGCCGCGTACAGCGCGGCAGTTCGTCTCCCGCGCGGACAGCCTGCAGGTCGGCGATTCGCTGCTCTACCGCGCCCCGAGCGGCGAGTCGATCCACGTCACGCGGCAGGGCGCGCAGGCCACCGCACGCGACTTCGTGGCGTTGTCGAGCACCTGCCCGCATCTGGGCTGCCGCGTGCACTGGGAGGCTCGGAACAACCGCTATTTCTGCCCGTGTCACAACGGCGTCTTCGACCCGTCCGGAGTCGCGACCGGCGGTCCCCCCGCCGAGGCCGGTCAATCCCTGCCGCGGTATCCGCTCGCGGTGCGCGACGGCCTGATCTTCATCGAGGTCCCGGCGGCGCCCCTCGTGCTCGCGCGGCGGAACCGATGACGCTCACGCAGTGGTTCGGGGAGCGGCTGCCGGTGTCCGCCGGCACGCTGCGGGAACTGACGAACGAGCCGGTGCCGTGGCACCTGAAGCGGTGGTGGTTCGCGCTGGGGGGCACGCCCGCCTACCTCTTCGTGGTGCAGATCGCGACCGGAGTCCTGCTGGCGTTCTACTACGAAGCGTCGGCCGGCCGGGCCTACGAATCGGTCCGCTTCATCACCGAGGAGGCGGCCTACGGCTGGTACCTGCGGAGCGTGCACAAGTGGGCGGCGACGCTCATGATCGCCGCGGTCGTCCTGCACCAGATGCGCGTCTTCTTCACCGGCGCGTACAGGAAGCCGCGCGAGCTCAACTGGATCGTCGGGATGTTCATGCTGTTGTGCACGCTGCTGCTCGGGTTCACCGGCTACAGCCTCGTCTTCGAGCAGTTGAGCTACTGGGGGGCCACGGTCGGCGCCAACATCACGGATACCGTGCCGGTGGTCGGCGGCTTGCTGAAGAACCTGCTGCTGGCGGGCGAGACCTACAACGACCGCACGCTCGCCCGGTTCTTCATCCTGCATGCCGCGGTGCTGCCGGTCGCGCTCATTGCCCTGATCGCGGTCCACATCGTCATCGTCCGCCTGCAGGGAGTGACCGAGCTGCGGTTCGAGCGCGAGCGCGCCGGCGCCCCGGAGACCTTCCGGTTCTTCCCCGACCACCTCTACACGGAACTGATCATCGGGCTGGTGTTGATGATCCTGCTCAGCACGCTGGCGACCATTCTTCCCGCCACCCTGGGCCCGCCGGCCGATCCGCTCAGCACGCCGGAGGTCATCAAGCCGGAGTGGTTCTTCTACGTCGCCTTTCGCTGGCTGAAGCTGTTCGCGGGCACGACGGCGGTGCTCAGCCTCGGATTCATCGTGTTCCTGATGTTCGCGTGGCCGTTCGTCGACGCCTGGCTCCGGCGCCGCACGCCAGCGGCGGAGGCGAGTGTCTGGATTGGCATCGCGGCGGTCGTCGTCCTGGTCGGGTTGACCGTGTGGGAGGCGCTGGCCGAGCACTGAGGACGTACCGCGGGAAGGCAGCAAGCTCATGACACTCGACACGAAGCGCTTCATCATCGGCGGCCTCGGCCTCCTGTTCCTGTTCTCGCTGGTGCTCGTCCAGTGGACCGAGACCGTCCGCAGAGCCGAGGAAGCCGGGTTGCGCGGCGGGACCGTGGAGCCGCCGGCGAGCTCGCGCGCCTGCGTGGACTGCCATTCGCAGATGAACCCCGGCATCGTCGACCACTGGCGGGGCAGCACCCATGCGGCGACCGGCGTCGGCTGCGTGGAGTGCCATCAGTCGGCGGTCGGCGAACCCGACAGCTTCACGCACCACGGCGCGCTCATCGCCACCGTGGTGACGCCGCGCGACTGTGGGCACTGCCACCCGAGCGAGGCCGAGGAGTTCGCCGAGAGCCATCACGCGGCCGGCGGCAACATCCTCGCGTCGCTCGACAATTTCCTGGCCGAGACGGTCGAGGGCTCGCGCGTGCCCTTCGATCCCCACACGCCGACGCCGGGCCGGGCCGCCGCGCCGGTCAACGGCCTCGCCAGCGCGTTCTCCGGCTGCCAGCAGTGCCACGGCTCCAAGGTCGGCCTGCAATCGACCGACGGGGGCGTGATCACGGTGGACGATCTGCGGCCCGACGACCAGGGCATGCCGACCAACGCGGCCGCGATGGCCAGCATCGCCCGCGAGGGCGGCGGCCGGCCGGCGCTGCATCCGGGCACATGGCCGAACACCGGGATCGGCCGCTTGAACCTGGACGGCTCGCGCGGGTCCTGCAGCGCGTGCCACAGCCGGCACGACTTCTCGCCCCGCCGGGCCCGCCAGCCGGAGAACTGTGGCAAGTGCCACCTGGGTCCGGACCATCCGCAGAAGGAGATCTACGAGGAGTCGAAACACGGCGTGGCGTACCGCGACCTGCGGGACTCGATGAACCTCGACGCCGAGACCTGGGTGCTCGGCGTGGACTATTCCGCGGCTCCGACCTGCGCGACCTGTCACATGTCGGGCCATTCACGCAACGGGGGGCGGGTGACCCACGATCCGGGCCGCCGCATCTCCTGGACCAACCGGCCGCCCGTGAGCATCCCCATGGACACCGACGCCGACCACAACATCGTGCGGTCGACGGATCCGGAAGAGCGACAGGCCCGCATCCACGACAGCGCCTGGGCCAAGCGCGATCGGATGAAGGCGGTCTGCGGCCACTGCCACACGCCGGCCTACACCGACGCGTTCTATCGGCAGTACGACGACCTGGTGATTCTCTACAACGAGAAG
>Ga0209754_1002912_pt1 | contig 12528 bp, 19 predicted proteins | sample MesohylBB_FD_187295 | JGI IMG/M metagenome (GOLD analysis project Ga0209754, IMG submission 187295) | Host-associated microbial community of the marine sponge Aplysina aerophoba from Gulf of Piran - sponge mesohyl, lysed by bead beating... | ecosystem: Host-associated > Porifera > Sponge >... | reverse complement strand
TGGACCGTCTTCACGGCCACAAGCCTCCTGCTCACCTTGATCTGCTGGCACGGCAGCAGCCGAGACGACCAAGACGATAGAACGAAAGACTACGGCAAATGACCCACCGCCGGCAGCGTGCTGCGGATGGACGACCCACGTCGTCAAACCAGTCCATACCAGGCGCAGGACGTCCAGCCTGCCGGCTCTCGCCATCGCCGAGTCCATGGCAACGGTTTTCCGCAATCGGCGCCGCAGCGCGCCGATTTTTGCAGCGGTGGCCCGATACCATCAGGAGTCACCGTCAGTTCGGCCCCACCCTTACCAGCAAGACCCGACATTCCTCTTCATTCAACCGGTAGTAAAAGGCGAGGCGAGGCACAGTCCGCACCGGAAAAGCGCGCAACGCAGTCCCGCGTATGGGCGCACCCGTTTTCGGAACCCGAGAGAGCGCAAATATCACGGCGTCGTAAGCAGCCTGCCACCCCTGAACGACGCCGGCATGACTCCGACATTGCGCGACAAAAGCATCGGCTTCCGTAACCTCATACCTCACCGCGCAGCCCCAACTCCTCCGCAACCTCCGTGCCGAAGGAAATCTCTTTGCAACTCAGCGGATCGCTGGAAATGTACGCCAATCCAATAGGCATAAGTTCGCCATCTTCAGTGGCCAACCAGCTGACCTCATTCTGAACGTGCTTCTCAATCCGACGAGCATTGAACGTCCAGAAACGGTCAAGCTGGGAACGTAAAATCCTGCAATCCACCGGACTCAAAAGCTCAAGGTTCGGCAGCCGCTTAGCCTGTATTGAGTACCTCGAGACATCTTCCCCGGGGCGTTCATAGACAATCGCGACATCCCCACTCTCCGCCATCCGGCGACGCACCTCATGCCAATCCTGTGGATAAGGTCCGTGCGGGAAATGCACGTACGCTGTGCCCGTGATGGTTTCACCAGTCTGAACAAACGCTTCGCAGTCAGCGTAGTAGAGCAACTTTGCCAGTTTGTTCATCCCAAAGTTCGGGTCGCCCTCTGATTGCTGGCTAATAAAAACCACCGCCTCGATCAGCTTCTCAATCTGACCCCGTAGATCAGTCATATCGCCGTCCCAAATAAAACAACCAGTCCAAAATCAAAACACCCCGGAAGAGCCGAAGATCCTCCGTGGATTTTCGCCCAATTTACCACTGAATAGTCACTTTTCAAGACCACATCTTGGAATATTGCACTTACCGTTGCATCCTGAAACTTGCCTATAGTTGCCCAAGCGACCGCAAGAACACCTGGAGCGACGGAGTTCACACCATGGATTAAGGCTGGCTTGGCCCGTGAACCCGTGCGTGGTCGACGCCTACCGGCAACGGAGACCACCCCGAGCACCTGCTGGAAGCGCCGGATACCATTGTTCCACGAATATGGCAGTGCCGATCAGCCACCCGACGAAGGCATCCGTCATGGGATTGGGATGGTTCGGGCATCGATGTCGGAATACTCCGACCGACAGGATAGCCAGCAATCCCAATAGGGGAGTGAGGAACATCTAAAGCGCCAGAGTCAACGCCATTGGCACGGCCGATTTTCTCGGAACGGGGCGGCCGTGAGGCACATTGACGGCCGCCGCTTCCGGCAGCTCGCCGTACTCGGCGCCACAGCCAAAGCATACCGCACTTTCACGGCGGCGCCTCCACAAGGCGCCGCTTTCGATTCGGGGAACAATGCCACCCCAAGGCCACGCTGGTCGCCCTCGCCTTTGGCGTCGCCGCAAGCACGGCACTCACCGCCCTCCGGCTGCACAAAATGGGCCAACAGCCGCTGGCCGGCCTGCTTGTCCTAGTCCCGTTCGTCGGCATGGCCGTCGTGGTCTGGTGTGTTCTCAGCCCCGGACAGCCGCACGAAACCCAATACTACTGAGGAGGTCTACAACATGCACAGCTTCCGCAAATTTGCCGCATACGGCGGCCTCGCCTTCGTCCTGGCAATCGCCATGGCCACCGCCCTCGTCGCCTGCGGCAGCGCCACGCCTCCGGCAGCGCCACAGCCGGAACACGACCCCACGGTCACCCCTGCGCCGCAGGCGGCCTTCCACATCGTGCGGATCCCAACCGAGGGCCGGTTCTCCGAGCCCGTCGAGTGCTGGGACCGCGAGAAACGCCCGATGTTCACCGTTCACTACCTGCACGGCACCGTCTCTGCCAATAACCATCCTCGCGAACCGCTGGGCCGCGGTCGCCATGGTGAACAGCTCGAATATGCTTCGCGCAGTCAGTACGAACCCGCGCTCCGAGATCTCGACGATGACACCACGGGAATCATGGGCACCCGGACCTACATGCTCGGAGTGCCTGGCGAACGTGTCCTCGTCGAATCGCCGCCGCCCTATAACTACGGCAAAGCCTGCTTCGTCGGCCAGCTCACCGACGCACGCCTCCCGCCCTAGCCGCCGCCCTACGACGCCTCAGCCTGAGGCCAACAGAGGAGAAAATCATGCCCGACACCGTTACCGACGCCTTCGAGTGCTTCGAGCCCGATGCAGCGACGCTCACCGCCATGGCGGAAGCCGCCCTCGGCAACTTGGTCACCACCCACAGCGTGGCCGAGTTCATGGCCGAACTCAATCAGGACCGCCACGGCGATGACGATGACCCGCCCTAGTGGTGCCCCGGCCGTCCCTGCACCTGAACGCCTGCCGCCCTAAAAGTCAGAGTCATGCAACACCAAAGGAGAAATTACCGTGAAAAAACTCATCATCGCCCTTTTGATCTCCGCCGTCGCCCTCGCCAGCCTCGCCTGCGGCAGCGACCCCGAACTCACGGGCACCACCAGCGAAACCACCAGCGCGCCTGAGGCCTCGGCCGGCGCCAGTGAACCCAAGGCCACCGGCGACAACGAACCCAAGGCTTCGGACAGCGGCGCCGAAACGTCGGAGCCCACTCGCGCGTTCGCGCGGCTAACCCCGGAACCCACGCCTACATTTCGGCCAACGCGGGATTTCTCGGCCGACCCGCTCTCCCGAGATGAAGAAAGGCAATGCGCGGTCCTCGAACGCGACTGGGACCCCCAGGGCTATGCCCTGAGTGATTTTTCTAGGCAGCTACGGGACACGGACACGGGCCAGGGCTACTACACCACCCTAAACGCGTACATCGAAGCCTGCCGCAACCGGGAGTACTCGCTGCCGCCCACCTTCCAGGAAGCCGTTAGAGAACAACGCAAATGGATCAAAGGGTTGAACGACACAGACCGGCAGGATTACCGGGCCATCTGCAAAGCGGCAAAAGAGTCGTTGCAGACGGACTTCGGGGAACTGGCCCGCCGGATCAATCGCACACGCCCAATACGTTCTGCAGAAAGAGAAGAAATTCATGCGGCACACGTCGCCGAGACGACAGAAACCCTACTCGAAAAGTACCCCGACGCCTCGTCCTGGATCCATGATGCAGAACCGGACATGGAAATCATCTGCCTCGATCTCTGGAGATAGGCAGCAACGGGGGCGGAATTCCGCCCCACCGCCGCCAACGAAAACGGGCCGCGTGGTCAAGGCGCGGCCCGCTCGGGAGGCATGGTAATGCCTGACCCATGCCTCCGCATCATAACACGCCAGCTACTCAGTCCTCGCCGCAGTCGCAACCATCCAACAAGCGGCGCGCGTTCTCCTCCGCCGCCCGCAGCGTGGCGGCAACGTCAGCCACACCGTCAATTTGGTACGTCACATAGTTCGTGATCTGCTGCGGGGGTTGCAGCATGGGGACCTGCGGAAACGGCAACGCCTGGAACACCGGCTGCTCGAAGAATGGCTCCACCGGCCACTCGTGCCTGTACGGGTCGATGTTCTCCCTCTCGGCCAACGCCCTCTCCATCGGATGTTCCAATGAGACCCAGCCAGCTGGGCCCACGCCTGGACCCAAGGATATTCCAGCTGGGCACAGGCCCTGGGCCCACGCCTTTTCCCTATCCTGCCCAGTGGCAGTGTCCAGCACGGCCAACTGTCCTGCCAGCTCCTGCTCCGCTCGCACAAAGCGACCCAAGTCGCCGAGCGACACTCCCAGCGTCTGGCACAATTCCGGGACCGCCGACCTGCTGAGACCCAGCCAGTCAGTGACTCGCTCAACGTCCAAATCTGGCCACGTGTTCATATTTGCACCTCCCGATGCGGAAAGCCAGTACTGCCAAACAATGCCCGCATTATAACCCAGCCCCTGTGGCCCGCCTCCAGCGACAACCGGCGCAAATTCCGCCTCCAAGGAGTAAAACATGAAGAAGCAAATCCTAATCGCCGCCTGCCTGGCTATCTCCGCAGTTGCCTGCCTGGCGAACGCATCCTCGCCAAAGCGCGGGGACGCCATAACTACGCCAGCATTGCATGCTTCGTCGCCACGCTCACCGCCGAACGCCTCCCGCCCTAGCTGGACCCCGAGCGGTTATCATGGCCTCGTCGAACATCCGGTACACGCCTGAGGGTAAGCGAGGTTGCTCATGCTTCAAAAGATCCTGCTCCTCGCCGTCTCGTTGACGCTCGGGCTGGCCCTGGCATGCGCCGCCTCCGACGACCCGCAGACTGCGCCAGTCGTCGTGCATCCGGAGAACACCGACGGGTTGTGGTGCGATGTCCAGCTGCGGCAGTTCTTTACCGATGAGGCGAATCCAGTCGCTGATGCCGACGCCGCCAACCTCGCCGTCGCCTACGTGCAGTCCCAGCACGCCAGCCAATGCCCGCCCAGCCGTTGGAACCCTCTCGTCTCGAACGTCGCCGTTGACGGCGACGGGAACATCGACCTTAGCTTCGCTACTCATTCACCGAAGTCGGGCAGCACTACCTTCACGACCAACGGAGAAGGCTCCCTGCGGTGGGTGTTCCTAACTGCGGAAGGCCGCTGGTACGCCACCAAGCCGCATCAGCCAGCGGTGCTCGAAGCCAAACGTTCGGAGTACGCCACGCCGACCGCGGATATGGTTACTCCGGTCCCTGCCTCGACGCCCGAGCCAACGGCGACGCCCGTCACCGACCGAGACGTCTATGAGGAGGCCTACGCTACCTGCAACGGCTACTACCGAGGTATCGAAGTCACACGAAGGAAGCAGGTCGCCCGCATAAAATCACTCGAAGGGCTTCGCGATTCCCTGCGCCGCAACTGCGCCGGCGCCGTCGCCGCGGTTGCAGCCAACTTGGGAGTCACTCCGGCGCCGGTCCCCACGTGGCCACCCACGGCAGCACCGTTGCCAACGTGGACTCCTGTACCGACCCCTGTACCGACTCCTGTACTCACGTGGACTCCGTTACCGCCGGTGCCAACTGCCACGTGGGCGATGCCGTCTATGCAAACGCTAATAGCCAGACGACCGACCCCGACCCATTCAGTCCAAGCAACGTGGGGATCACCCACTCCAACTCCGTTGTGGTCAGTAGTACGGGCCGTGACTCCCACACCAATAGCTCCCGTGCCAGTGCTCGTGCCCACGCCCGCGGCTACGACCACGCTGGACGTTGCCGATGTCGAACGCTACATCATTTCCTTCACCAACGACGAACGCAAGAAGGCCGGCCTGACCCTGTTGCAACATGATCCCGCGGTCTCAGCTATTGCTAGACGTCACAGCCAGAACATGGGCCGGCAGGACAACATGAACCACGTGCTGGACGGGAAAGACGCAAGCGACCGCGCCGCGGATGCCGGCTACGACTGCCGAGCCTATCGGCCTGATGGATCGTACACCTTCGGCCTCGCCGAAAACATCATCAACGGAACGCAGGTCAAGAAGTACACCAAACGTGATAACGGACCATGGGTAGCCAACGGCACCCGCAACTCTGAACAAGTCGCCAAGGACTTCATCAAATGGTGGATGAATAGTCCAGGGCACCGGAAGAACATCCTCACACCAGACTACCGCCGTATCGGCGTCGGCGTCGCCACTACCCCAGAAAAACAGGTCGGTCTGCCGTGGCGGCACGTGTGGGCTACGCAGAATTTCTCGAAGTGCGCCACCCGCTAAAAACGGGCCGCATGCAGCAGGCGGCCCGTTCCAAGAGGCATGGTCATGCTGGAACCATGCGGCGGCAATAATAACACGTCGCTCGTGTTACCATTGGCTCGATTTCTCCGTCTACCCCACAGCGCCTCGGATCCTCCCCTCCGGGCCCGCTGTGGGGTTTTCGATGCCGGTCGGCGCCCGCCCCAGCCCCGCTTCACGCACACCGAAACGAACCGTTCCGACGCCGCGGGCCGCCCGGTCTCCGTAGCAGAATTTTTGTCAACCTACGAAGCAGATGTCATTTCCGACGCCTCGCTTCGCCTGCCAAAACCAGCGTCAACCTGCGAAGCAGGTGTATTTTCCCCGCAGTAGGGGTCGTCGTACAGGAACATCGCCGGCGACACCAGCCGGTACACCGCCGGATACGCGCCAGCGCAGCCAATTTGATGCTCCCAGCCTTCCACCAAAGCAGGATCCGCCCCAGGCATCCAGCACCGTCCTTCACCATACTGGCTGTCCAGCTCCCACCCAACCGGCGCGATGTAGACCTCCGCCTCGCTGTTCTGTCGGACCAGGACTACCATGATTCACTCCTTGTCCCGTTGACTGACGTGGACTCTTGCAGGCCGTATCATATCCGGCCTGCACTCGTATGCCCCGGATGTTGGTCAACCTGCTGGGCAGGTGTAGCTTCACGAATACTTGTCAACCTGCCCAGCATATGTAATTCCCGGCGCCCGCTGGCTGACCACCGAACCCAGCCGTGAATGGGTCAACCTAGCCAGCAGGTGTCATTTTCGATCTGCGCCACACCAAACCACGGAGGCCTCCACCAAGAGGAAAACCAAATGATCACACCGCCATCGTCCGCTCGTCCCCTAACGACTGGGATTTACCCAATCATCGCCAAAGAAGCCGGCAAGATTGTACTGACACCCGTTCCCGTGACCCCTGCTGACGATGTGCGGAAAAAACTGGCATCGCTCGGCGTGACAGAAGCAGATGTAGACGACGCCATAGCATGGGCCAGAGCCCACTAAAGGCCTCCCACCATGCGGAAAGAAACCCTCGTCGCAATACTGCTGTTCGTCGTAGCCGCCGCCGTCCTCATCGGCCTGTCTCTCCTCGAAAGCCGGTGATCCCCGTCCAGCGCCGGCCCCGGCAGGCGCCGGTCCGCTGCTCCGCCGAATAATTGTCAACCTGCCCAGCAGGTGTAGTTTTCCAGCCCGGCCCACAGCCTGCCCTGCGTGCCTTCGCGCCGCCCCCGGCCACCCGGCACGCCCCGCTGTTGGCTCACTCCGTGCCCTCCGGCCTGCTTCCCGGCGTCAAAGGCACATTTCCTGCTCCAGCCGCAGTTTAGGGCCTCTCCGGGGCTCCTGTGCACGGCACAGACGGCGAACTCCGCCCTCTGCCTCCGGTTACACGCCTCCCGACCACCTTCCCCGGCCGCAACGCCGGGAGCGCGGGCTAAGCTACCCGCCGAAGTGCGGGGTTGCTCTTTCTCACTTTCAGGCAACCCCACGGCTCCAACGGGCGCAACCTCCGCCCGTCGTTGCGGCCACTTTCGGCCTACGCCGTCACGCTCCGTCCTAACCCAGGACGGGGCGGCGGTCAGACACTTGAAGAGTGCCGATCTGCTGGTTCTGCTGGATGATGTCCGCGTTCTGGTCTTCACAGTCACTACCGCCGAAGTCGCCGGCGAGAACCGCGGTCACCACCAGGGCGACTCCGGCAAAGACGGCGACGCCGACAATCAGCACCAAGACGTCCATCGTCCGCCAGAAGGCGTTGTCATGAGACACCGACTTTACTTTTGCCTTCGCCGCACTGCTCTTGTTGGCGCCGCCGCTTCCGGCAGTTCGCCGTACTCGGCGCAACAGCCAAAGCATACCGCGTTGACCTCGCCACCCTGACGACGTGGAACCAACCTACCGCCACACGTGCGGCCGGCCGGCTCCGCGTCGGAACGTCAACCATGGGCGGTTTTGGCCTGGCCAACGAGGTTCCCCCGCTAGCCAGACGGCATGCGTCCTCGCGCCGCCGCTCCACGTCTTCTTGAAGCCGCTCCAACATGTTCGCAGCATAGCCGAAGCGCCGCGCCACAGGCCCTGTGACGCGATCCTGGGCCTTACCTGCGGAATTGTTCCACCAGACCCCGTCTCGAGCCACTCCGGCCGTCATGCGCCGTCGGAAGAGCGCTGGTTGACGCCTTCCACACGCGGACACGCTGTCTTCGCCCAGGCACTGCCGCTCGGCTGTTGGCCGTGTTCCGATTCTGTCTACTGCCGTACCGCCGCACCACGTCCGGCGCGACCTGCGCCCATGTCTTGCAGCCCGACCCGTCGTCGGCTACCACCTCGGCCTGTTTCCCCGTTTCATCATCAGACACGGCCCGTCCGCCCTGATCCTCGTAATTGGTTCCAGCAGCATCTGCCGTCCCTGCCGTCTCGGGCAACGCCGTGCGCGCGCCTAGCCACTTTTGCAGCAGGCACAACCCGTTGGCGCATCCGAGCGCCTAGCCGTCCTCCTCCGCATCCCCGATGGCCAAGTGGTAGCCGACCCTGGGCTCGGTGAGGACGTACCTGGGGTAGTCGGCATCGTCGCCCAGCTTGCGGCGGAGCCGTCTCACGATGTTGCGCAGCAGCCAGGACTCGCCGACGCGCTCCGGACCCCACACCCGCTGGAGCAGGACCTGGTGGGTCAGCACCCGAGGCGCGTGCACCGCCAGCTCGTAGAGCACCGCGTACTCGGTGGCCGTGAGCTCGACCGGCGCGCCGTCCACGGCCACCTGGCGGCGGGCGAAGTCGATGCTCAGCCCGCCGGCGGCAAAGGGCCCCGACGGCTCGCCCAGAGAGGGCTCCAGCCGTTTGCGCAGGGCCGCCCGAACCGCCGGCCTTTCCACGCGGGCGTCCGGCTGCGGCTGGGCGCCCGCATCTCGTTGCGCCAGTCTCGTCAGGGGAACCGGAATGTTGCTCGTGTGAGATTCCAGCCGAACAGTGTGTGGCGCGTCCAAGCGACAACAACGACCCGCCACGGCGACGCCAGAGCCACGGAGAGCCGCCTGACGCGCATCCGGCGACAAAAGGGGTAGCGCAAGGCCCTGTGCCCGAACCAGAGGCTGTGGGAGCGTCCGCTGCCCGTGTGGTAGGCCCCCCACTGGTAGCCCTCGCGTCCCGTCGTTCAGTGGTGGCTGTGCCGCCGGCGCAGCCACCGCCAGGCCCGCCAGGTCGCCCACAGCCCGATCACCATGACGACGATGCGCCAGGCCAGGAACGGCCCCCAGCTGTCGTCAACGCCCTCCTGCAGGAACCACACCGCCAGCATCACAACCATCAGGCTTGAGTACACGAAGGCGAAACCCATCGACACCAAGCAGCCGGCTCGGGTCAGCCGGCCCGCCCACCCTGCGGGCGGACGCCGGAGCGCAGCGTAGATCGTTCCGGCCGGCATCACCAACAGCAGCAGAACTCCCAGGAGCGCTGCCAGAACCAGCAGAGGCATCACCAGCAACTCCGCCAGCAGAGGGATCGACAGCCACTCCGCCAGCAGCATGGCGGCCACCAGGATGTAGAAGTACAGGCCGTAGGTCCCCGAGAACACGGCGAACCAGGGCAGGGCGGCCGCAGTCAACAGGGCGGCCCGAGTGAGCGCGCCGGTTGAACCATCCTTACGCCCACCGTCTGCGGTGGCCTGAGTTTCTTCCGTGGATGGGCGCATCTCCCTGAACTCCGGATAACGGGTGGGCGATGCAGCCCTCTCGCTGTCGCCCACTTTACGGCTGACGGCTGACAGGGCGTCAACTATAGCCAGGACGCCAACTATAGCATCGTGGTGCAGTCAGCGATTGCCGAACCCTCTTGCGACGAGTGTCGCAACGGCGACCGTCAATCGGTCACCGTCACGGCGAAGGTGTCACGGACCGCGTTGCCGTCGCTGTCCTGGGCGTGCACGGTAACGGTCGAGCTGACAGCCTCACTCCCCTCAACGGTCAATGTGAGGCTGTCCGCCGAAGGCCAGGCCCAGACGACGCCTGGATCCGACATCTCGACCTGAGAGACCCACCGGTCGTCACCATCAGGGTCCTGGAACGCGCCCGACAGCGAGATGCCCCGCATCTTCCCTACGGCCAGGTCCGCAACGTCGCTGATCGCCGTCACCACCACCGGCACGGCCTTGACCGTCACCGTGAAGGTGTCGGAGACCCTGCCGCCGTTGCGGTGATGACCACAGAGCCGCGAGTTCGGGCGGATACCGTGAGCATCGCCTGGTCCGACGACACCGACGCCGTAGCCGTGCTCGTGTTGGAAGACTGCGCCGTGGCTGCGTTCTGTTTCTTCCTGCTCAGGTTCAGGTTCAACCTCGTTTCGGCCTTCGCAAATTGGCAATGAAATTGCCCGCCGGCGTACTCAAAAACGCGCAGTGGCCACCCCGGGAGAGGGTGCTAACCGGCCGAAGGCGACGAAGCATTTCACTAACATCAACCCATCAACCCCCACACGGCGGGTGTCCGGCGTTGTGCCGACCGTTGCCGGCCGCGGCGGGACAGCTGCCGGACCTGCAAGGAGAAACCGTGAATATGAGCATGATGACGAAAAGAATGATCCGGCCGTTGCTGCTGGTGTTGCCGTTGCTGGCGGTTCTGGCCTACGGGTCATCCGCGCCAGCGGCGGCCCAGGGCGGCGAGACGCTGGCGGCGCCCACGGTGACGCTGACGGCGGTCTCAGCCTGCGACCCCGAGAATCCGCGCACCTACTTGGTTGCATCCTACACAGCGGTTGAAGGCGCCGACTCCTACCAGTACCGCGTCAAGTGGGGCCGCAGCGACTCCCTGGGCACTTGGCTTGACCTGCCGAGCCATCGCCAGCCTGGTCAAAACTGGCCGGTGAGAACCAACAAATCCATCGAGCCGGGCGACGTCTATGTCGTCCAGATGCGGGCCGTTGCCAAGGACGACAGTTCCGGCGCCGTCGGCGTCAAACGCTACTCGTACAGCGTCGGGGAGTTCCCGGCTCCGACCGCCGTGACGGTTTCCTATGCGACCGACGACGGGGATCAGACAGACTACAGCCAAGCTCGGTTGACTTGGCGGGCCGAGGGCGACAGCGGCGACTGGTTCGCCGTCCAGCAGCGCGCCATCGGGAAGAAGTGGCAGTCGGGTCCCTGGCTTCGAGCATCGACCGTCAGCGACGCGGCCAGTTCGCCCTACTACCGTGACGTGAGCGGGCTCAATCCTAGCCGAGGCTACGAGTTCCGCGTGACGGGCCACACTCCGCAGTGCGAAGCCAGCCCGTGGTCGGAGGTGGCCACCCTGTGGCCAGCGCCGGACCCGCCCACGTTCGAGGCCACCGTCGGTCGCGGCAACGGCAAGAACGGCGCCATGCTGGGTGTCTGGATCACCGACCCGCAGGAGAACGCCGACTATCACACCCTCCGCATGGGCGACGCTGCGCCGGTGAAAATGGCGGCTCCGAAGATGCAACACCGCTTTTCCGCCCAGATGGGCGACGAAATCGAGCTCTGCGTCTCGGCCGGCAACGAGCACGGCGAGAGCACGGCGGAATGCGAGGCAATCGTCATCAGGCCGGACTCGCCCTTCGCCGATTTGTACATGGAGCCCAGCGACCAGATACCGGGCTCGCTCAGCGTCTACTGGAAGCTCAAGCCTGTCATCAACCCGACGTGGTTCGCGGACGACGAGGGCAGCACGCACTCTCCGCCCGGCTACCGCGTCGCGCTGCGCCGAGTCGGCGTCGGCCCTGATCGCTGGCCGAACGAGGACACGAAGTTCCGCACCGTGTACCAGGAGGGACAGAAGGGCGGCGTTGTCTTTGACGGCCTGGAGGGCAACAAACGCTACGAGGTTGCCGTGCAGAGCAACTACTACGGTGAGACCAGCTTCCGGTATGCGCAGGCCGACACGCACATGTATCCGCCCAGCAACCTCGTCACCGGCTTTGACGACGAGGACGACGGCCGGGCCGTCGTGAGCTGGGGTCCGCCGCGAGGCGGGGAGCAGACCGGCTACACGGCAGTGCTGCGTGAGACCTACACCGGCAAGCGCGTCGGCATCAAGCGCCCCGGACGCGAAGCGGTCAGCGCCGCGTTTGACGGGCTGCAGTCCGGCCGGTGGTATCACGTGACCATGCGGGCCGTTGGCCTGGGGAACGTTCGCAGCACGACCACCGTGTGCTACTTCCAGCACGGCGTCGCGGGCTCACAGAACCGCGCCGGAGCGAACACGAACGTGTCGGGTTCCAGTTGCGCGGCAAATTAGTCCGCTGGGCTGCTCCGGCAGCCGGCTTGCGTCCAACGCAGCGCCTGCAGCAAGCGGGCGTCCGGATCGGAGCCGAAATGTCAGTCAGCCGGAAATCGAAAACACATCCGTTGCTGGCGGCAGCTCCCACTCGGGGGCTGCCGCCATTTGACGGGTCCAATCATTCACCAATGTTAGAGCGTGTTGACAAATTAGCCGGCTCTGCTCGTCTGGTCAACCTGTCAGGTGTCTAAATGGCTCAGCACGGAGCTTGAATGTCAACAACTATGGGTCTGCTTTCAAATGAACGTTGGCTCTCCTC
>Ga0209754_1002908_pt1 | contig 12546 bp, 9 predicted proteins | sample MesohylBB_FD_187295 | JGI IMG/M metagenome (GOLD analysis project Ga0209754, IMG submission 187295) | Host-associated microbial community of the marine sponge Aplysina aerophoba from Gulf of Piran - sponge mesohyl, lysed by bead beating... | ecosystem: Host-associated > Porifera > Sponge >... | reverse complement strand
GTGCAGGGCTTTTTCTTGCTTCTGGTCGCACTCTCATCAGATGCGGCTTGTGTGGTGTATTCTCAGGAAAGATATAGTATACGTCTTCCGGCGACGCGGTCTGCGCAGATTGTTGAGCTTTTTTTATTGGATTTCTAGGCTTCAGCGCTCCATAAGATTTCATATCGTCTGACACAGGATCAGGCACGATATAGGGTGCGTTTTTCGGCGACGAGGTCTGCACAGATTGTTGAGCTTTTTTTCCTTGATTTCTAGGCTGCATCACTCCATAAGATTTCATATCGTCTGGCACAGGATCAGGAACGATATAGGGTGCGTTTTTCGGCAACGAGGTCTGCACAGATGGTTGAGCTTTTTGTCCTTGATTTCTAGGCTGCATCACTCCATCAGATGTCATACTGCCTGACACAGGATTAGGAGCGACACAGGGTCCGTTTTTCGACGATGAGGTCTGCACAGATCTTGCTAAAGCGATTTCAAGTTTCGATTTAAAAAACTCTTTACAAACCGTAAAATCCTCCACCGGATCAGACTGAGTATAGTATTCATCACCACCCATGAATGCTCCAAATAACAAAAATGGCAACATTATTAAAAATAGACATTTCATTTCACACACTCCGATAAAAGTCATTGTTTCTGCAAATTTTTTGAGCCACTTTACCGTTTGCGCTCAGCATCAAAATCATCTCTTTACCCAACAATTCTTGCAGATCTGGTTGTAGAGTTTCAAAGCAAAGGTTTCAATACAAAATGTGGATGATTAAGATCACTCTAAACCCAAAGGGCAATGGGTGATTTTTTTCAAAACTGCTAAACTCTTTCAATCTTTGATGTACCATAGCATATCTTAAAGATATGTCATACTATATTATCTATAGAACAAAGTGATTGAAGTGGATCATGCTCTATACAGATGTTGAGCAAATAACTGAAGATCGCCAATTGATCCCCTTCATTTTACTCGCTCCTCTTTCTTTATTCTCACAAAGTTGTAATGGCAATATCACAAGAGCGTATATTATTGACATATTTAGTTTCTTCTTGAAAAACGCCGTTTGACAAATTATTACATAGGAATCTTTTTATGATTATCATATATTTTCTTTCAACGTTAATGAGTAGAGGTTTGAGAAAAATAAAAAACAAACCTTGCCAGTCCAATACAAAAAATGGCCGATTAAGGTATCAAATATTCTGAAAAGCACATGGACTGTGCACGATCCTTTTGCATATCTGCACAAAACCCTCCTCTTCTCGCACGATACAATAGCCATAACAAGGATTATTACTTAGCAATCGTGCAAAGTGGCCGTGTTTCTTTTGGAGTTGTTATTGTCCATATTGCACCGCCATATCTTTTGAATACCGCCCGATTACTATCAAGACGCTCATCCCATTTCTGGACCAACATTGGGTCTTCATGAAAATAAGACAACATCGAGCCAATTTTACAACAAAGCAGTATTTTTTCATAAATGCATAAATCTTTTAATTGAGATTCAAACTTGCTAAGAATTTTGAAATATTTATCATCAATTGCGGAGCAATGCTTGCATGGCATGACAGCAACGCCAAGGAAAGCATACTCCTGACCACCAGTTTTGACAAGAATAGATACAGAGAATTTTTCTTCAGCATTCAATTCATCTTTTGGCACTGAAACAAAGTCATTGTTTGTTTTTTTCCAAACGCAATAGGGATCAGAATCAATAACATCAATATAATCAGCACCTTGAATCTTATACATTTTTTTCAAAAATAAAATCATCAAATCAACTTCGCTTCTCAGCACCTGAAACACTTCTGTTGGTTTCCAATTTGTACGCCCTTTGATTTCTCGGGCCAAATTTTGCAGCAACTCAAGAGGTACGACATCCCCTTTGCTTTCGTGGGAAGAGCATGCTGATTGTTCTGCATCCTGACTAAAATTGCATAAGCGCCCATATGAAGCAAGTTGCGATATTTTCGGTGGATTAATCCTTGGCAATATTGATATTATCAAATCTATCTTTTTCTGAAACATATCGCGTTGAGTGAGAGAATCTGCACTCATAAAATCAGAAATTTGATCTTTTGAACTCTGCAATGTTAATGCTCTTGCATAATCATTGCAGAGATCTTCTACTTCTGAACACGACGGTTCTACTTTCATTGCACCAAATAAGATCACCGGAAACAGGATTAAAAATAAATATTTCATTTCACACTTTCTTAAAAACTACAATGTTCACAATATTTTGAACCGCTTTACTGTTTAATACATAGCATCAACCCAATCTTCTTTAGCATTATTCAATCAAAACATTACAGGCAATTATTAACGGCCAAAGTACAATTCTGGAGCAGGCGTTTCTACAAGAGCTCCTACTCCAGGATTTGTGACACCTCAACGTAGGTGTTTTTGTTTCGTTTTGCTTCTAATTCCTTTACTGAATTGAAGCTTCAAACACTCTAGACCTGCTTACTATATTTTTGAGCATTTTCCCGAATTTGATCCCTGCTTTTCCGAATTAAAAGTTCAAAATCGCTAGGAGCATCCTGCGGCTTCCTTAGTTGCTTCTTGCCATACTGAATTAAAACTGCAAAATCGCTAGGAGCACTGTCTTCAAGGGAATCTTCAAAAATGCTAGGAGCATTATTTGGGCGCAGCACTTGTTTGTCTAACTGTGTTACAGCCCTCGCTCTCTTCCGGTAGGCCTCATTGCCACGATCAATCAAAACTGCTTTTTCCTCAACGGTTATTTCTTCTTCAAAACGTTGTGTGCTAAAACATTCTTTTGCACTAAGCTGCTCCTTTAAACTCTCCATTACTAATGCATGACTCTCTTTCAGCCGCTCTCGCTCTTCTACGCCTCCAAATAAAATAACCGGTAACATTATTAAAAATAAATATTTCATTTCACACTCTCTGAACAACACACTGTGTTCAATCTTTTTAACTACTTTGTTTGAGATATAAAAAGCAATCCAATCTCTTTGAAAAGCAATCATAATCTCTATATAACAGTGAGAATATATAACATAAATCATACAATGTCAAAATAAAATGCAATATATTGACAAAAATCGCAGACTTGAAAATATCTTTAGCAATTGATACAAATGCTCCGCCTTCAAGATATATGACACTTCAAATTTGGCCGTCCAACCACAGGTTTATAAAACGCACTCACCACATCACATATCTTTTACGATTGCATACCAAAACTTCACACACAGCAAACATGAACACGCTAGCAATAAAAACGAAGAGGATGAAAATCCTCTTCGTTTTTATGACTAGCTATGCCAACCTTAGAGAATCTTTGATCAAGTTCTTATTAATCTATCTTCGGCGTTCTTTCATCAACCTTTTGGCATCTCTTACATTCACCAGCATGCTGTGCCCATGTCCCCACATCTAACCTTGCTAGCGTCTCCACTCGCACCAGCATCTCCAATCCTCTTCTCTTTAAATGCATGATATTTCCACCTATGCTTAGAGAGTCCTGTCTCAAGCTCTTCTGAAGCTATCTTCTTTGATGTGCTTTGACAATTTTGACCAACAGCCTTCACCTTTCTTTGCGCGCTTCCCTGATCCAGCACATCAGCAGGCGCCTCACTCGGAGGCGACGACCTATACTCGGGTAGTGGCATACCATTCGACAGGAATGATTTCCGATCAGGTGAAGATCAACATCTTGAGCTACCTTGCTGTTTGATCGAAACAGAAAAACAGTCTCATTTCAAAGTATTTCAACACATTCAACACTTTCTCAACATAACAAAGTTGTTTCACTTATGACCAAACATTAATAAGTATCTTTGCACATGGCTCCTCATTTGCTTCCACTAAAATAATTATAAACTTATCTTGACTCGACAGTGTTACACGCCTTTATGAGATATTTTTCCCATTTTTTTTAAATCTCCCTCTAGATTTTTTTCACAATATTGCGATAGCATACAATCTCTATCCGATCTTAAAATATTTAACCCTTTTTTTTGAATGATCGCATTAACACACATGGTCATCAGATCCAGTGATAATTGTTCATGTTGAGCAAAAGATCCTACACATAAAAATATGTATACTTAAAATTTTAGATAAGTACAGGAATTCCTACAACTTTTATTCCCTACCGATAAGCGCAATATATCATTATCATTTGCCTTCTCAACCCTTTAGTTTATTCTGACACAAACGAAGTTTCTATGCTTGTTGAGCACTATCCTTTTTCAGAAAATGAGGAAACATAAATCCTACACGTATACAAGCCTGTATTTGAGATTCTAGTATGGCAGGACGCTGACGACTAATTTCAGACTTAAAGTTTACAAAAAATTTAAAATATTTATTATCAATTGCCACAAACTCCCTATACGGCATTACAGCAACACTCAATAAAGAGCGCAGCTCGCCTTTAACTTTACACAACGTACCTACACAAAAAATATTTTTTTCATCACTTTTACACTGACTTTTTAACATCGCTTGAAAGCCACCATCTGTTTTCTTCCAGATGCAAGAATCAATAACCATATCAAGAGAAAAGCCATCGGTAATACCATACAGATTTCTAAAAAAGAAACTCAGATCGTGAAGATCGTTCATCATAAGCTGAAATTTGCGCTCCCTCTTTTTGTCGTGGTCATGACACTCTAATTGCGATAGTATAAAATCCATCCTCACCTTGCATACCTCACGCCTCATTAGATCGCCACCATACACAAAAACAGAAATCTCTTCTTCTAGCGACGGAAGTTTCTCTGTTACTTCAGCAGAACCTCTTTTTCTTCTTGAGCAATCAGCTATATACTGTTCATACTCCTCCACACGACGTTTCCATTTTTGTCGATCACCCTCATTTCTTACAAAGTGATCAGACATGAATTCTAAACGCAAAGCATGCTTCATTTGATCGATTATTACAGAAGGTTTACTGTAAGTACTGCTTAATACATGCCAAAGTTTTTGAGGAATTTCAGAACATTTCTTATGCGCTTTCTCGCAATACCAGTAAGGCATCACAGACACATCCAACAAATGCAATTCCTCATTCTTCGATTGAAAAAACATCCCTAAACAAAGACAGTTTTCTGCATTCTTTTTTAGCTGATTTCTGGAGACTATTGCAACGTCATTGCCCGTTTTCTTCCATATATAAGGGTAAATAACCGTATCAACACAGTGATCATCTTGAACATCATACACATCTCGAAAATGTAAAGTCAGATGGTTAATGGCTTGCATCATTACACAAAGTTGCTCACCTTCTTCTGCAGTTTGATAATCCTCGAATGCTTTTGATGGCATCAAACTCATACTTTTCTTACACAACTTGTCTGCTTCTGGATGGACAGTAGTGATAAATTCAGGAGGTGCTACCAATTCTGGCCCCCCTTTTGCTCCAAACAATATAGCCGGCAACATTATTAATAATAAATATTTCATTTCACACTTTCTTCAAAAAACATTCTTGCCAATATGTGTGAAGAGTTTTGTCTTTAATCACAGCATCAAGGCAATATTTTTGCATTACACGAGAATTTTTTATGCCCATTATATCTTTTAGCGATAATGGATACATACAGATATTGAGTCGCTAATCTTAAAATATTATAGCACAATCTTAACAAATTTATATTATTTTTCTGTCAAATGATAGATTAGGGTAATTCTACAGCTTTTCACTTCCCTCGCACAATCTTGCAATATAAAAACCATTCACAAATCCATAGAAATCCTTTTTGCATAAGTGAAGGAAACGCAATACAGAAATCCAGAACTCGCACATCCCTCACACACTACACACACATCGGGAACTATTATCACAATACATAGTTAATTTCATCACCTTTTTTGTACACACTCAGATAAATTTTGGTGCAAACTCAGATAAATTTTTTGGTGATCTGTTTTAGATTTAAAATTAATTTGGTGGCGCTGAAATCGCTTATACCATAATGCCTCAACAGCATCTTTATCTTCACTTTGTTCCAAAAAAGGAAGTATATTGACTAGACGCCAACACCCCCTCAATGCTTGAATCACTGATACATATCCCGGATTTGCTTTTGAGCGTCTCCAAGCAGAAGACAATACAGCGCTCATGGACGCTTTGCGAGGAGGTGCGTCACTCTGAGATTTTTTAGGTTCTGAAGACAATACAGCGCTCATGGACGCTTTGCGAGGAGGCGCGTCACTCTGATATTTTTTAGGTTTTGAAGACAATACAGCGCTCATGGACGCTTTGCGAGGAGGCGCGTCACTCTGAGATTTTTTAGGTGCTTGAGTATGATCTTCTTGACTAGCACGGAAAGCTTGATCGTATAAAGTTTGGATTGCAGAATCAAATTTTAGCACAATTTGCTCCCATAGAAACTCTTTGTGAGAGGCAGTATCGTTTGGTATTACAGCAATATCCAAAAAAGAATACTCTTTATCCTTACAATTAAATTTAGAGATTATAAATACACGGAAAGCCTCACGTCCCGCCAGTGTTTTTCCTTGAATCAGACTCAAATCAGTGTTTTTGTCTTTTCTTTCCCATAGCTTAGGACAAGTGAAAATATCAAGACAATCACTCTCTGGAAGGGCATACCGACCTTGAAACAAGTCCATCATATTATGAAATGTTTGCGCCACCACAAAATTGTTCTGAGCTATCTTTTCATTTTTCTGACAGTATAATTTTGATGTAATACAATCCACATAGATCTTACACATTTTTTTCATATTGTTCATATCATAAGAAACTGAATCAACGCTTTCAGAGGAATCATCTTGCTGAGATGGCAATGCCTGCATACTCCAAGACATACGTTCCTGACACACTGCTTTCCTAGCATCATGCACACCTAATTCAGATGAAGATCTTTGCTTAGGCGCCCCCACATCCCAATAGATACCTTCCTGACGCGCGATTTCCCAAGCATCATGCATAAATTCAGATGAAGATCCTTGCTCACAACTTCGAGACATACCAACGCCATGCATAGGTTGCGGCAAGCTTGGCTTTCCTCGAGACATACCAACGCCATGTATAGGTTGCGGCAAGCTTGGCTTTCCTCGAGACATACCAACGCCATGCATAGGTTGCGGCAAGCTTGGCTTTCCTGTTGGCATAACCATATCCTCGTAATCATCTTCAGAACAGCTTCTTACAATAAATGCGGCAATGGATTGTGCTTCCTCAATCAGATCATCAAAACCCCTCTCGCCCGCAAACCTTCCTGAAATAGTCGAAGAAACTTCTTGTGCTTGCGCAACAATACCAGAGTCTTGAATCTCGTTCACAGCAAGCAATTTTTCCACACTCTTCAATTCATCCATTATCGCAGTCAGATCTTGATCATTCTTTGATAATCTCGATAATATTGCAGACATCTTCTGCAAACACATTTCTTTGATAGCATTAGAAACTGTTTTTGGTGACACTCTTAACTCTAATTTTTTCTGCTCGCTCAAACGCATTTTACATTCTCGTGCAATATAATCTTTATCTTTCAGACAATAAGGAAACATAGCACCTATGTGCAAAAAAGTCCGAATGCGGACCTTCATTATATCAGGATGAGAAAAACTCTTCTTGATTTCAGCCTGCCAGCTATTAAGCAATGCACCACATTGCATATCTTTTTCACGGCAAACAGCGCATGGTATTGCAGAAATAGCCAGCAAATGATCTGATCCCTGCTTATATTTACGAATCTCCTTTATACAAAGGGTTTTCTCTCCCAACGCATCTTGGCACAGTTCAAAGGCATCACCTCTTTGTTTCCAGCATTCATCGTAAACAAAAAGATCAAGCCATTCATCATGTCCAATATTATACAGCTCTCTAAAAAATGCTATCATGCCATCAATTGCTCCGCGCATTACACGAAATTGAGCCTCCCTCTCGCTTTTATTGCCTAAAGGTTTTACGTTGGATAATATCTTTGCCATATATTCATGACACTGTGCGCGTCTTTGTTCAGTAATGATATCCATTGTCTCCATCAATCCATTGAGATCTCCTCGTGCCACAAGACCTTCCCGAATCTTAACCGACTTAACCGACTTAAAGGCACTCATACGCGCCTTCCATGCTTTGACAGCATTCTCTTTCTTTTCCTCAAAATGAGGGAATAAAATACCTATCTGAAACAAAAGATTCATTTCTTTTTTCAGCATGCCAGATTCACCAGGTTTAGCACATTTCTTAATTTCAGCCTCAAGCCTTTCAAGAAGTAGCTCACTTCTTACTCTCTTTTCGCAGTACTCAGAAACTGGCATTACCGCAATGCCCAAAATCATAGACAACTCATCCTCACCCGGCAACTTGTGCTGAAATTTATAAACTTTATTTACACACAAAAAACTTTTTTCCATATTTTCTGCACGATCTAACTCATCTTGTGACAGCGGTTTAAATTCCTTCTCTGTTTGCACCCAAATCCCAGGTTGTTCAGCATTTGTAAAAGATTCAGCGTTCAAACTAGGATACAGATATCGAAAAAATGCACTCAAACTTTTTAGTACTTCTTTCACTCTCAAATATTGATTCGCTTCACCTTCTGGACTTCTCGCAGCGGATGATTGAGATAATAGCAGACGCATCTTACTCTTTACAATTTTAGATCTTTCTGAAGCGCTCGCCTTCTTAAAATGATCAAGTGCTGAATCCTCTTCACTCCACACTACCTTCTCAAGAGAATCGAGACGGGTATCTTCTGTTTTTAACAACAACGGCGGATTGCTTATTGCTCCCAATAAAATAACCGGCAACATTATGAAAATTAAATATATCATTTCACACTCCTTTAAAAACCATTTCTGTTAATCTTTAACAACATCAAGACACACTTCTTCCTCTAAGATCTCATATCTCTCAACGCTTATTGCACTGCTGATAAGAAAAGAAGACTCAAGCGTTTCAACACAAAAGGTAGCTGATTGAGGTCACACCAGATCTAGTCAATCGCACTTTGATACAACCTTCCTCTCAACCTGTTGAAACCTTATTCTATCTTTAAGGCACTATATCATAACTTTGCGATCATGATACTTTTACTTCCTTTAATACTGAAAAATGGAAGACATCGACTCCAGAGGATACCTCTTGCCAGCACATTATTTGCTTGATTAATACATAGGGTAAAATCCATATTTTTCACATACCTAGATTATTTTAAGAGCAAAAAAATCGTGACCCTCTTAAATTCACAACGACTATCTTTTTTACAAATAGGAATGGTCATCTGCTGTTATTAACAGGTTGTGGTATTTTTTTAACCAATCCATTTCATACGGCTTCACACGATGCTACCACTCTTGTACAACATGATTTTTATTTTCAAAAAATTTCTACACAAATATAGTCAATTAAAAAAAACTCTTCCCATGTGGCCAATCTTTTTGTATTGCGTTAAATGAAGAGGTATTTGTTCTCCAAATAATAACCACACCACTTCTTTAGACGCAAAATTCACCAGAAGTGAGCATGGCTCTGTGAGCGCTATCAAATTTATACCCGTAATAGTTGTATACTCCTGAGCGTTTTTTCTTCCTAAAAAAACTGTTCCTCTTTTAGGATTTATCTCTGAAATGCGCAGTAACAATCCCGCTCGTCATCAACTCGCTTGCTTCTGCATAAAATCCTGGCGAAATTTTAAATTCAAAGCATCCAGAAGATTACAATCCTCCATCCTACACACTAAACACAAAAATAGGCTCCTTCATCTCTTGAGTATTGTTGCAATTTTTGCTGCAAACAAATCGCCTTCCTGGATAAGGCATCACCACACAATCAAAGTTTATGATCTTTGGTCTAAAAACTCATCACCATCTGAACAGTATCTATTGGGTAATCTTACCTCATAAGTAACGCAGAAATAAAAACACATTAGCTCCTTATAAATTCGATAAATGTTAGCGCTTTTACAATAAACTCATTAATTTCTAGTTTGGTTGATAAGAAAATTTTTAGACTCTTTTAGTATAAAATATCTTATCAAGCGGCTAGTCTATCACCACCATTACAAATCTTATCATGAACGATGGCTGCCCACCTTACCCGCTTCCGCTAAAGATTTCCAAATAGTGCTCTGCGTATAGTTTTTTTCTAAGTCATCCAAACTTTGTCCTTGAGCATAGATATGATATTTCTCTTCCAAAAAACTTACTACTGTCTGATGCATTTGATCCAACTCTTCCCAACCTTGCCACACAAAAGGGGTGCTATCTGTTTGCTCTAAATCTGAATCAGAAGAAGTATATTTTTCATGGAAAGATATTCCACTTCTGAGAAAAATAGCCACTTGACAAAGCCTTTCCAGATAACGATCTGTCCACGCGCTTGAATGAATTGTTTTAAGATACTCTAAGAAGCGTTCGGTTTTGATTATATTATCTTTCAAAACATAAAAATAAGCCTCCTGGGGATTCTCTTTACTTCTCAAAAACAATATTAGCGATTCCTCAGGACAGTCCTTTAAAGATTCTGTCCAAAAAGGCATAACTTTTTTTCTCAAAATTGTAAACTGATCATACTGCACAGACAGTCCGTTACAAGCGGGTTGTCGGCGGCGTAATTTTCGATTGTGTATTAGTGCACACAAAGCATGTTGACTAACGAAGTGACTAAGACCATAGAGAGGAATCTCATCTATTTTATTCGCATAAAAATTCGGTTTCAAATTAGGACGCATTTGTTGTAAAAAGAATAACCACATCGTTGATTCAGTCTCAAAGAGCAGAGATCTAAGTGTAGATCTATGTGCTAAAGGCATAAACACTCGAGGGGGTATATGTCTCAAAAACAGATTCCGCGACTTTGATCTTGTTTCGCGCTGGAAAAAAGAGTAATCTCGGATTAAAACTACTTTTTCGCTTTGAAAATCTACCTCTGGAAGCCATAGTTGGTATTTACGCGCATAGTGTGAGCTCAAAAGCGCTATCGCTCCTTCGTCATAAAATCCTGAGCGACCTTGCAAACTTATAGCATCCACAAGCAGATATTTCATATCTGCCCCAACAATCTGAAACGCTACAACAGGATAAGCCATGCCCTTAGCATTTTCAAAACCTTCGCTTTCAGAAAAGATCTCTTCTAGATAAGGTAGCACAAAATACGCAGCTTGATTGTGGGCAGCACCCAGACCAGAATCCACATCATCCGCGCTTCTTTTGTCTGCGCCCATAAGTAGCACAGAAATTAAAAACAATAATAAAAACACATCCCCTCCTTTGTATATCTGCATCATAACTAACATGTACTTTGGATATAAACAATTATTACAAAATAAAAGTGCAAACAAAAATAAAAAATATCATTCATTACCTTTTAATATTGCTTTAATATGCACTACTATCTACACGATCTAACTAACAAAACTCTTAATCATCGGATCAAAATTATCCTATAAATAGCGATGAAATAAAAACAACAATCAAAAAATATCGCTCTTCTTTTTTGATATAGCGAATGTTTTCTTGCGTAAATATCTTCTAACGACGTTTTTTCCAGATGATGCTGCTTGTGGATACTGACTCCTATACCTAACACCTAACAATTTTAATTTTTTCAACGCCATATCTCCTTTTCTTGCTTTTTATTTTTGAGGGGGATTTCCCTCTTCTAAACTATGTGTTTCTTTGAGATGCTCTGTATCTGCCAAACGATGTTTGGCTTTTTCCTGTGCTTGCTGTTCTAAAAAATGTTCATGTTCCGACCAAAGCGCACCTGCCACCTTCGAAAGCTCTTGACATGCAAGAGCTTTGCACATTCTGTTCTCACCTCTTTTATCAATCGCCTGCCATTTTTTAGGATCATATTCTTCTGAACAAAAAATGCCTTTTTTAGAAAAAGAGCTAATTTGCAAATAAGTTTTACCCAAGGATCTTGCCACTCTTTTTGTGTGATTTTTTCTATATAGTCTAAGAATTGTTTTATTTTAATAATATTATCTTGCAAAACATAAAAACAAACCGTTCTGGGGTTTGTTTTATTTTTTAAGAACAATACCCATCGCTTCATCAGAAAACTTTAATAATGCCTTTACCTTTAGGCATACTTCTTTTTTGCACAACTACACACTCACAAAAGTCCAAAAAAAGCCCATCAGTGTATTCTTGCAGTACTTTGCAATGTAGTTCTTTGTTAACATGTCCACTAACGAATTCAGGAATAATTTCAGCAAACAGTGGATTTTTCAGGTTTTTTCTTGCAAATACAAAACCGTTCTTCTGAGTGTCTACTTTTTTAGCTTGATCCAAATTCTGATTCTCTTTATTTTTATGTCTTTTGTGCGCGACGATTCTGCATATAAACTCTTTTCTTTTCCAGGCGAGCATCTCTCTTATCTTTTGGCTCTTTTGCTAGGCGATTATAATCAGCAATTCTCTGTTTTTCAAGGCGAGCAGTTCTCTTCTCTTTTGGCTCTGTTGCTAGGCGATTCCGATCAGAAGTTCTTTTTTTTTCAAGGCGATCATCTCTCTTATCTTTTGGCTCTGTTGCTCGGCGATTCCGCTCAGCAGTTCTCTTTTCCTGCGCTTGAATGTCCTTACGCTTAATCTCT
>Ga0209754_1002906_pt1 | contig 12557 bp, 10 predicted proteins | sample MesohylBB_FD_187295 | JGI IMG/M metagenome (GOLD analysis project Ga0209754, IMG submission 187295) | Host-associated microbial community of the marine sponge Aplysina aerophoba from Gulf of Piran - sponge mesohyl, lysed by bead beating... | ecosystem: Host-associated > Porifera > Sponge >... | reverse complement strand
CCGCAAAGGTCACGCGCTCCTCGGTCCAGGCGCCGATCACCGTCTGGACGTGCTCGCGGAACACCTCGTAGCTGTGCTGCGGGTCGACGCCGAAGGCCTTGAACTCGCCCTCCTGGTAGCCACGGCCGACGCCCCAGTTGACGCGACCTCCGGACAGCACGTCAAGCAGCGCCACTTCCTCGGCAAGCCGCAGCGGGTTGTAGAAGGGCGCCAGGGAGACGCCGGTGCCGATGCGGAGGTTCTGCGTCCTCGCGGCCACGTGGGTACCCATGACGTGGATCGACGGGCAGATGCTGAACGAGCTGAAGTGGTGCTCGGCCAGCCAGACGGCGTCGTAGCCGTTCTGCTCCATGATGTCGATGCGTTGGAAGGCCCGGTGGTACACCTGATCCAGCGGAATCCGCCGATCGGGCCACGAAAAGAACTGGAGGACGCCGACCTTCATCGGCCGGCAATCGTTTCACACGGCGGCCAGGCCGCCTTGCGGGGTTGGCCCCGGACGCCGAATGGGTGAGAGTAGGGCTGTGACCGCCCGGGATCCCTTCGCCCGCTTTTGCGATCTGTACGGGCGCGCCGTCTCCACGGGTCTCACCGAGGCGAACGCGATGGTCGTCTCGAGCGCCGACGGGCAGGGCCGGCCTTCGTCGCGGGTCGTCCTGCTCAAGCACTTCGACCGGGAGGGCTTCGTTTTCTACACGAACCTCGAGAGCCGCAAGGGCCGAGAGATCCTGGCGCGCCCGGACGTGAGCCTGAACTTCTTCTGGCGCGAACCGAAGGAGCAGGTGTGCGTCTTCGGCCGCGCCGAGCGGGTGTCCGAGTCCGAGGCCGACGCCTACTTCGCGACCCGCAGCCGGAACAGCCAGCTCGGCGCCTGGGCATCGCAACAGAGCCGGCCGCTCGAAAGCCGTGAACAGCTCGTAGCCGACTTCGAGGGGGTCAGCCGGCACTTTGACGGGCGCGACGTGCCGCGGCCGCCGCACTGGACGGGGCTGCGGGTCGTGCCCCGTCGGTTCGAGTTCTGGGTCGCCCGGGATCACCGGCTCCATGACCGGACGTTCTACGAGCGGTACGGCGACGCGTGGCGGATGGGCCTGCTGTACCCGTAGCGAGGCTTCGCCTCGGACCGACGAGCGTGCAGGCCGGAGCAGATGCCGGCCAGAAGGCCGGCGCACCCAGTGGGCGGAACTTGCCTCAACTGTAGAGGTCAGCCCTGTTCAAGGAGTCTGGCGCCGGTCCTCAGTACACCCGCGGCACGATGCGCCACGGCACGCGCCGCCGGTACTCGTCCCACAGCGCGCCGTACTTCGCGGCGCAGAGCCGGTCGTCGTCGCGCTCGCGCGGCACGAGCAGGAGGACGTAGTAGAGAGGGTAGAGCCACGGAGCGAGGAGGGTCGGGTAGCCGAGGCTGAGCGCAAGTCCGGTCGCCATCAGGATCTCGCCGAGATAGTTCACGTGGCGCGAGACGCCCCAGAAGCCGCTGCACAGGAGGCGGCGCTCGCCGTCCGAGATGACTTCCGGCCGAAATAGGCCGAGGAACGTCCGTTCGGGATCGAGCTTGAAGTGGAACTTCTGCATGTTCGCGCCGCACGCCAGCGACCAGCCGGCGAAGAAGACGAGGACGGACAGGACGAGCAGCCAGACCGGGGCGTGCGGGTTGGGGAGATCGGCGGAAGCCCACAAGCCGATTCCGTAGAAGTAGGAATAGAAGAAGATGCAGCCCCAGACGAGTTTGAAACCCACCCGCTCGGCGAACAGGTCGTACGTGTAGAGGTGTACGCGCTCGAAGACCAGGTAGTCGCCGATGAACCAGGTGAAGAGCACGACGTAGAGGACGACGCCGGGCGACGGATCGTCGGGAAACGTCGAGTAGTGATGGACCGCGAACGAGAGCAGATTCAGTTCTAGCAGGGTGGCGCCGAACACGTAGAGGAACATCTTGGCGTCCACGCGGCCGCCGAACATGCGCGGGTTCGTGCGCCTGCCGAGATAGAACTCCTTCAGGACGGAACCGCCGCGGCCGGGTGCCGTCAGCACGGCCGCCGCCGAGGCGACGATGCCCAGAGCCAGGGCCCCCGTGGCGCCACTCCAGCGGTGCGTCCATAGCCAGTCCCAGGGCATCAGGCCGCTGTAGCCCGCCAGGAGCCAGAGACCAATCGTCACGACGAACACGAGCGGTCCGTTCAGGCGGTACCGCAAGAGCTGGCCGGTCCGTTCGTCGCGGACGTAGCCCACAACGCGGCGGGCGGGCAGCACGACGCTGAGACTGAGGATGACGGCGGCGAGGAACCAGGGCGTCAGGAAACCGAGATGCGGGGTCAGGTCCACGATGTAGAGCTTAGACTCTACGCCTCGGCCAGCTTGACCCACTCGAAGTCGCCGGGCTTGTGGTTGATCCGGATCCTCGGTTCGGCGATCCAGGAGGCGTAGTGGCCGGGCCGGAACTCGGGCTTCATCAGGGACTCGATGAAGGCGCGGTCGGCATCGTCGGGGAGCCACTCGTGGCGACGGCGGTTCCAGTCGTCCTCGGACACGAGATCGCCCTCCGGGGTCGCGTGCAGGTCACGATAGACGCCGATCTGGCGGTGGAAGGCGACGTGGGGCAGCGTGATCTCGAAGTCGACGCCGCTCTCGCGGATCGTCTTGTTCCAGCGGCCGACACCGAGATTGCAGTCGTTCGTGAAGTCGTCGCGCAGCCGCGCGTTCAGGGCGTTCAGGGCCGGGTGCAGGGCGACGCTCCAGCCGTCGTTCGACGGTTCGGGGATGCCGTAGGTCGCTTCGTGCAGGCGATGGTCGTCCTCCAGCCGGTGCTCGCGGAAGCGGCCCTTGAGCCCGGCGTTGAAGAAGTTGGCGGAGTTCGTCGACAGTTCGGAGCCGAACAGGTCGAGAGTCAGGGAGTAGTGGAGGTTCACCTTCTTCTGGATCGTCGGCAGGTCGATCACGCCGAGCGCCCGCACGGCTTCGACGTCGGTGGGGTCGTCCATTCCGGCGGCCGTCATCGCTTCGCAGGTGCGCTGAACGATCCGGGTGACGCCGGTCTCGCCGACGAACATGTGGAACGCCTCCTCGGTGAGCATGAAACGGCAGGTGCGGGACAGCGGGTCGAAGCCGGACTGGGCCAGGGATTCGAGCTGCATCCTGCCGTCGCGGTCGGTGAAGAAGGTGAACAGGAAGAAGGAGAGCCAGTCCGGCGTCTCCTCGTTGAACGCGCCGAGCATGCGCGGGGCGTCCTCGGAGCCGGAGCGGCGGCGCAGCAGCTCGCCGGCCTCCTCCCGGCCGTCGCGGCCGAAGTACTTCTGGAGCAGGTAGACCATCGCCCAGAGATGGCGCCCCTCCTCGACGTTGACCTGGAAGAGGTTCCGCATGTCGTAGAGCGAGGGCGCCGTCTTGCCCAGGAAGCGCTGCTGCTCGACCGACGCGGGCTCCGTGTCGCCCTGGATGACGATCAGCCGGCGCAGCATGGCCCGGTACTCACCGGGGACTTCCTGCCAGGCAGGCTCGCCGCGGTGGCGGCCGAAGGGGATCTTCCGGTCCGGGTCTCCGGGTGCGAGCAGGATGCCCCAGCGGTAGTCGGGCATCTTCACGTAGTCGAACACCGCCCACTTGTCCGCGCCCTTCGACTCGACGCGGACCGCTGTGCGGAGATAGACGTCGGAGGTCTGGAAGCCGTCCGGCCCCATGTCCATCCACCAGTCTATGTAGCCCGGGTGCCAGCGCTCCAGGCCGCGGCGGACGCGCGCGTCAGACGCCAGCGCGACGTTGTTCGGAATCAGGACATCGTAGTCGACGGTGCTGTCGAGGGTGGCCATCGGTTCAGAGTACCCGTTGAGGCTTCGCCTCAGACCGACCAGCGTTCAGGCCGGAGCAGATGCCGGCCAGAAGGCCGGCGCACCCAGTGGGGGAACTTGCCTCAACTGTAAAGGTCAGGCCTGTTCAAGGAGTCTAGATTCGTTCCCGGTCGAAGCGGGGGCGGCGGCCGGTGCCGTAGAGGCGGAGCGCGCCTTCTTCGCCGACCGCGTTGGGACGCTGGAAGATCCAGTTCTGCCAGGCGCTGAGGCGTCCGAAGATCCTGCTCTCCATCGTCTCGGGACCGGGGAAGCGGAGGTTGGCCTCCAGCGCGGTCAGGGCGTCGGGCGAGAAGCTCGCCCGCTCTTCCAGGGCGATGCGCACCTCGTCCTCCCAGTCCAGGTCGTCGAGGATCTCGGTGACCAGCCCGCCCCGCTCGGCTTCCTCGGCCTCGAGAGGCGTGCCGGCGAGCGAGCGCAGTTCCTCGATCTCTTCTTTCCGGCCCAGGAACCGGGTCTCGACCCGGCTCAGTCCGTTGGGGGTCGGGAAGGCGCCGAAGTTCAGCTCGCTGAGCTGGATGGAGGGCGGGGGCGCTCCGCCTACCCTGCCGTCTTCGGCCTCACCCTCGAACATGTAGGACCGGTCGGCGGCCAGGGCGAGTTCGAACAGGAACCCGGCGAAGCAACTCCCGGGCTCGATCAGGGTGAAGACGCTCCGCGCGGTCAGATCGAGCCGCTTCAGCACCCGCTTCCAGAACAGCAGCACCTCGCGTACGAGCCAGTGCCCGCGTTCACGGTGAAGGAGCGCGTCGAAGGCGGCCGCGGCTTCGAAGTCGCCCCGGGACTGGATCACGAGTTGTCCGACCCGCGTCTCGTTCAGGCGCAAGTGGAGCAGGGCGTCGTCGAGTTCGCGCGCGAGAATCAGCGGCCAGAAGACGGCGTCCCGGGCCAGCGCTTCGGAAGCTCGGCCGGCCGGCGGCGCCGTGGGGCCGAATACGGTCAAGTGCGCGGCGCCGAGGGCGCGGTCGAAATCGATCCGGAGCGTGGAGTAGACGAGCGAGTCGGATTCGAGCTCCGGTGCGATCTGCGGCCAGACCACGCCGCCCGCGTCCGCCGGGCGGTCGCTGCCGGCGGCCAGTTCAAGGGCCCGCGCCGCCGCGTCCTCGTCGAAGGAGGATCGAGGGAGCAGTTCGTCGACCAGGTTCCACTCCACCGCCCGACGGCCCTTGATTCCCTCTTCCAGGGTGCAGAAGATGTCGACCCGGTCGCGGCGGACGCGGCGCTTGTCGAGCAGGCGGGTCAACCCCCCGGTACCCGGAAGGACACCCAGCAGGGGCACCTCGGGCAGGGAGACCGCGGAGGAACCGTCGTCGGCGAGCAGGATGCGATCGCAGGCGAGCGCGAGTTCGTAGCCGCCGCCGGCAGCCGTGCCGCGGACCGCGCACAGGTAGCGCTGCCCCGAGTGCTGGCAGGCGTCCTCGATCGCCAGGCGGGTCTCGTTCGTGAACTTGCAGAAGTTCACCTTCAACTGGTGGGACGATGCGCCGAGCATGCCGATGTTCGCGCCGGCGCAGAAGATCCGGTCGCGGTCGGAGCGCAGCACGACGGCGTGGACTTGCGGGTGCTCGAACCGGAGCCGCTGGGTCGCGTCGTAGAGCTCGAAGTCGACTCCCAGGTCGTACGAGTTCTGCTTGAGCTGGTAGCCGGGCCGGAGCCCCGCCTGCTCGTCGACTTCCAGGGTCAGTAAGGCGAGCGGTGGCTCGATCTTGAGCCGCCAGTGGCGGTAGCGGTCGGGGTGGGTGCGGAAGTCGATCGGGCTGCTCAAGGTGGCGTTGCCGAGTATAGTGACGGCCCCGTGAGCGTCCCTGTCCCTGACGAGCGCGGCGAGAGCGCCGTCCCCCACGTTGAGTTCGTTGGCGTAGACAAGAGCTACGACGGCCGCAACCTCGTGGTGCGGGGCCTGGACCTGGAGGTCGAAAGAGGCGAGTTCCTGACTCTGCTCGGGCCGTCCGGCTCCGGCAAGACGACCTGCCTGATGATGCTCGCCGGATTCGAGGCGACGACGGCGGGCACGATCCGGATAGGCGGCCGGCCGATTCACGATCTGCCGCCGCACAAGCGGGGCATCGGCATGGTGTTCCAGAACTACGCCCTGTTCCCGCACATGACGGTGGGCGGCAACCTGGCCTTTCCGCTCGAGGTCCGCGGAGTCGAAGCGGCTCTTCGGCGGGAGCGGGTGGAGCGTGCGCTCAGCCTGGTGCAGCTCGAGGGCCTGGAGGACCGGAAGCCGTCGCAACTGTCGGGCGGCCAGCAGCAACGCGTGGCGATCGCCCGTGCTCTCGTCTTCGAACCGGAACTCGTCCTGATGGACGAACCGCTGGGCGCTCTCGACCGCCGCCTGCGCGAGGAGATGCAGTACGAGATCCGGCGGATTCACTCGACCCTGGGCGTGACCGTCGTCTACGTGACCCACGACCAGCAGGAGGCGATGACGCTCTCCGACCGGGTGGCGGTGTTCCACAACGGGATGATCGAGCAGGCGGCGTCGCCGGAGGTCCTGTACGAAGAACCCGAGAAGGCCTTCGTCGCCCGGTTCATCGGCGAGAACAACCGCCTGGACGGCGTCGTCGTGAGTGAGGGCGACGGGGTATGTGACGTCGACGTCGATGGCTTCAGGATTCGGGCGATGAGCCTTGGATTGTGCCCCCCGGGCGCGCGGGCGACGGTCGTCATTCGGCCGGAACGCGTTGCCGTCTCGGCGCGTCCCGGCCGCTACCGCAACGAAGTCGAGACGAAGATCGACGACATGATCTTCCTCGGTGACCACCTGCGCGTGCACATGACGGTGGGCGGTCGCTCCGACTTCATCGCCAAGATCCCGAACGTCGTCGGCCACGGCGCCGTGCTGCCCGGCGATACCGTGACGGTGGGGTGGGCGGCCCTGGACTGCCGGGCGCTCGTGCCCGAGGAGCTTCGCGAGGGCGAGGAGGAGTGGTGAGAGCGGCCGCCGGCCGCATCCTCGCGTCCGGTCTCGTCGTTGCTCTGGCGGCCGCCGCGATGGCTGGCTGCGGGCCCTCGGGAGGCGCGCCGGATATTCAGGCGCCCTTTGCTGACGCGGACTCGGGCGATCGATCGATCACGGTCGTTTCCTGGGGCGGGTCCTACGCCCGCGCCTGTGTCCTCGGCTACCACGAGTCGTTCACCGCGGAGACGGGCATCGAGGTGAACATGGAGGACTACAACGGCGGCCTGGCGCAGATTCGCGCCCAGGTCGAGGCCGGTTCCGTGCACTGGGACGTGGTCGATCTGGGAGTCTCCGAGTCCGTGACCGGCTGCGACGAGGGTGTCCTCGAGCTGATTGATCCGGCCGTCCTGCCGCCCGGACCGAACGGCGAACCGGCCGCGGAGGACTTCCTGCCCGAGACGAACACCGAGTGCGGCGTGGGCACGCTGCTGTACTCGACGATCTACGCGTACAACCCGGAAACCCTGACGGGTCCGCCGCCGACGTCGATCGCCGACTTTTTCGACCTCGAGCGTTTCCCGGGGCGCCGGGGCATGAGGCGGGTACCCGACGTGAACCTGGAGTTCGCGTTGCTGGCGGACGGGGTGCCGAACGAGCGCGTGTACGACCTGCTGTCGACTCCGGAGGGCCTCGACCGGGCGTTCCGCAAGCTGGACACGATCAAGGACCAGGTCGTCTGGTGGGAAGCCGGTGCGCAACCTCCGCAGCTTCTGGCGGACGGTGAGGTCGTCATGAGCACCGCCTACAATGGCAGGATCTTCAACGCCCAGGTTCTGGAGGGGCAGCCCTTCGAGATCGTCTGGGACGGCCAGGTGTTGGACCGTGGCCAGCTTGTCGTGGTAGCAGACACGCCGAGACGCGAAGACGCGCTGCGATTCATGAGCTTTGCCGCGCGGTCCGAATCGATGGCGGGCGTGGGCGGGTACATCGCCTACAGCCCCGCGCGCCGCTCGGGGCAGGCGCTGATCGATCGACAGGTGGAGACCGGCACGGAGATGTGGCCCCACATGCCGACGAACCCCGAGAACATGAAGAACTTCCTGATGGCCGACTGGGAGTGGTGGTCGGACCACAAGGACGAGATGCAGGAGCGGTTCGCCGCCTGGCTGGCGCGATGAGTGTTCGAGGAGGATTCGCGTCGTCGTTGGGCTCGTGTACGGCGCGGCTCGGTGCCGCGGGTGTAGCGGCGGTCTTGAGCACCGGTCTGCTGGCCGGCTGCCGGCTCGCCGCGGATCCGCCTCCCGATGGGATGGCGGCGGGTGCCCCCGAGTCGGAGGAGCGATCGATTACCGCGGTCTCGTACGGCGGTTCCTACGCGCGTGCCGTTGTTCGGGGCTACCACGAGTCCTTCACGGCCGAGAGCGGCGTCAGGGTGGACCTGGCGGACTTCATGGGCGGGCTCGCTCAGGTCCGTGCCCAGGTGGAATCCGGCTCGGTGCACTGGGACGTGGTGGATCTCAACGTCGCGGAAACGGTGAACGGCTGCGATGAGGGCGTTCTGGAGCTGATCGATCCCTCGATCCTGCCGCCCGGTCCGAACGGCGAGCTGCCCGAGGACGATTTTCTTCCCGAAATGAACACGGAGTGCGGCGTGGGGAACCTGCTGTTCTCCTCGATCTTCGCGTACAACCGGGAGGTTGTGGCGGGGCCGCCGCCGACCCGGCTCGCCGACTTCTTCGATCTGGAGAGATTCCCCGGCCGGCGCGGAATGAGGCGGTCGCCGGAGGCGAACCTGGAGTTCGCGATGATGGCGGCCGGGGTTCCCAAGGATCGGATCTACGCCGAACTGAGCACGCCGGAGGGCCTCGCGCGGGCGTTCCGCAAGCTGGACACGATCAAGGACCAGGTCGTCTGGTGGGAGACGTCGGCCCAGGCGCCGCAGTTGCTGGCGGACGGCGAGGTCCTCATGACCACGGCGGCGAACGGGCGGATCTTCAATGCCCAGGTGCTCGAGGGCCAGCCCTTCGAGATCGTGTGGGACGGCCAGGTGATGGATCGGGGCCAGCTCGCGATCGTTGCCGGCACGCCGAGGCTCGAGGACGCGATCCGGTTCCTGCGGCATGCCGCGACCGCCGAGTCGATGGCGGGCGTCGGCCGCCACATTGCCTACAGTCCGGCGCGCTACTCGGCGGAGGCGTTGATCGAACGGCACGTGGAAACCGGCACCGAGATGTGGCCCCACATGCCGACGAATCCCGCAAACATGAAGAACCACCTGATGGTCGACTGGCGGTGGTGGGCCGACCACGGCGATGAGATGCTGGAGCGTTTCACCGCCTGGCTGGCCCGGTGAGAAGCGAAAGTGACGCCGTGACGCCTGAAGACACGTCCACCAGGCAGCAGCCGGTGGCTCGGCCACTATGGCGGCGGGCTCTCGGCCCGCGGTTGCGTGCCGCCGGCCTGGCCTTGCCACTGGTCGCGTTCGTGACCGTCACCTTCGCCGGTCCGATGGTCAGCCTGCTGACGAAGAGCTTCTACGAGCCGGAGATCGCCGACGCCTTGCCTGAGACGATGGCGGCGCTGCGTCAGTGGGACGGCGACGGAGCGCCGCCCGACGACGTGTTCGCGGCGACCGCCGGCGAGTTCGTGGCGGCCAGGAACGAGCGCACGCTCGGTCGCACGGCGAACCGGGTCAACCGGGTCGTCAGCGGCATGCGGAGCGTGATCATGGGCGGCTCGCGGCTGATGGTCGAGGCGGCGGCCGAGGCGGAGGCGGCCGGGGTGGCGACCGACGGCGCCTTCTGGCGCGAAACGATGATCGGGATCGACGCCCGCTGGGGCACGCCCGAGCCCTGGCGCGCGCTTCGGGACGCCGGCCAGCGCTTCACGGCTCGCCACTACCTGAAGGCCCTGGACTTCGAGCGCGGTCCCGAGGGCGGCTACGTCCGCCAGGCGGAGGAGTGGCGGATCTACGTGCCGTTGTTCTGGCGCACCCTGAAGGTGAGCCTGGGCGTCACGCTTCTGTGCCTGGTGATCGGCTATCCGATCGCGCATCTGATCGCCAACTCGCCGCCGCGGCGGGCGAACGTGCTGCTGCTGCTCGTCCTGCTGCCGTTCTGGACTTCGCTCCTGGTGCGCACGACCTCGTGGATCGTCCTGCTCCAGAACCAGGGCATCGTCAACGACTTTCTGGTCGCCGTCGGCCTGATCGGCGACGAGAACCGGATCGCGATGATCTACAACATGACCGGCACCTTCATCGCGATGACCCACGTGCTGTTGCCGTTCCTGGTGCTGCCGCTCTACTCCGTCATGCGCTCGATCCCGCCCGCCTACATGAGCGCGGCCGCGTCCCTGGGTGCGACTCCGCTCCAGGCGCTGCGGCGGGTGTACTGGCCGCAGACGTTGCCCGGCGTCGGCGCCGGCTGCCTGCTCACCTTCATCCTGGCGATCGGTTACTACATCACTCCGGCCCTGGTCGGCGGCCAAAGCGGTCAGTTGATCTCGAACATGATCGCCTACCACGTGCAGACCTCCCTGAACTGGGGTCTGGCTGCCGCGCTGGCGGCGCTGCTGCTCGGTGGCGTCACCGCGCTCTACGTCGTCTACGACCGCCTGGTCGGCATCGACCGGATCGGGCTCGGCTGATGGCCGGCACGGCAATCAGCCCGGGGTACCGCGCAGCTCGCTGGGGCTACCTGGCCTTCTGCGTTGCCGCGTTCATCTTCCTGATTGCGCCGATTCTGGTCCTCGTCCCGCTGAGCTTCAACGCCGAGCCGTACTTCACCTTCACGGAGGGCATGCTGCGGTTCGACCCGGACGCCTACTCGCTGCGCTGGTACCGAAGCGTCTTCGACGGTGACGAGTGGACCCGCCCTCTCCTGAACAGCCTGGTCATCGGCATCTCGGCGACCGTGGTCGCCACCGTGCTCGGCGCGGCCGCGGCCCTCGGACTCGCCCATCCGGCGATGCCGGGCCGGCGCATGGTGTCGGCCCTCCTGATTTCACCGATGATCACGCCCGTGATCATCGCCGGCGTCGGCATGTTCTTCTTCTATTCGAGCCTTGGGCTGGCGCAGACCCATCTCGGGATCATCCTCGCGCACGCCGTCTTCGGGGCGCCCTTCGTCGTGATCACCGTGAGCGCGACCCTGGCCGGCTTCGACTGGACCGTGATGCGCGCGGCCGCGAACCTCGGCGCGAATCCGCTCGTCGCGTTCCGCCGCGTCCAACTGCCGTTGATCCTGCCGGGTGTCATCTCGGGCTCGCTGTTCGCCTTCGCCGCGTCATTCGACGAGCTCGTGATCGTCCTGTTCATGGGCGGCCTGGAGCAGCGCACCCTGCCGCGCCAGATGTGGTCCGGCATCCGTGAGGAGATCAGCCCGACCCTTCTGGCCGTCGCCACGTTCCTGATCGTTTTCGCGCTCCTGGCGCTGAGTACGGTGGAGTGGTTGCGGCGGCGGGGAGAGGGAGCGGCTAAGGTGCGGAGTTGAAGTGAAGATCCTGCGATCCCTGGTCAACCGAAAGAGAATCGGTGACCAGGGTCGCGGGCATGAGTTGTTCGGCGGTCAGAGGATTCGGCTCGACCGTCCTCTCGCGGCTGTGCTGAAGCGGCGACTGGCGGATCGTTCGGCCGCTCGCCCCCTTGCGTTTGCCCCTGTCGTCGTGTTGGCGGCTGGCGTTTTCACGCTCTTCTCGGTCTCGCACTTCACGGTCCATGTGGCCAGGAGCGCGGCCGTCGTCGCCCGTTATGAGCGCCTTGAAGAGCGTGGGAACATGGACTTCATCTTCGGTCGATCCGGCCCTCGAGCCGAAAGCCACTTCGAGCACGCACTCGTAAACCGCACCCTGGACGTCATGGTGCTGGTACCGCGGCACCGCTTCGTGCCGGAGATCCGGCAGGACAGTGCCTATCGCGCTGCGGCGCTGTCGATCGGCTGGGGGCGGACGATTCCGGATGCGTACATGGTTGCTCTCATCGCCGAACTTGCTACACGCGGACGAGCCCGGAGCGTGCTCGAGATCGGCACGGGCGCCGGCTACCAGGCCGCGGTGCTGTCCGAAATGGTGGACCACGTGTACACGATCGAGCCCGTTGAACCCTTGGCCCTGCTGGCGGCTTCCACGCTCCGAGACCTCGGCTACGGCAACGTGACAGTCAGGGTGGATGACGGTGACCAGGGGTGGCCGGAGGTCGGGCCGTTCGACTCGATCGTCATCAAGGCGCCAGTGGATCACGTGCCGGAGGCGCTTTTCGACCAGCTTGTGGTGGGCGGAAAACTCGTGGCGCCGGTGGGTCCGCCGGGAGGCCCGCAGGAACTACAGTTACTTGAGAAACGGGCCGACGGCTCGGTGGAGCGCACCTCGGTCCTGGAAGTACGCTTCCCGCCGCTGATCAACGACCGCTGATCAGGTCGAGCGATATCGCCAAAGCCCGGTCGCGGCCATGCTGTAAACGAACAGCAGCACCGACACCACCATGCCCGGGACGAGGCCTGCCAAGGCCCCGTACTCCTCGACGATCCAGCCCAGGATGACGGCGCCGAGCAACGGTGCGCCGAGCAGGCCGAGGCCGAAGACGGACATGACGCGGCCGCGGGTCTGCGGTTCGGCGGCTTCCTGGACGATGGCGCGGGCCAAGGTCGTCGTGACGCCCATGTTGAGGCCCCAGGCGATCACGGCGGTGACGACCAGCCACCAGGCCGGTTCGATCCAGATCAGGAACAGGACGAGGACTCGGGAGAGCTGGAAGAGGATGAACCAGCGTCCGGGCTGCGCCAGCGGCATGAAGCGGAGCATGATCAGGTTCG
>Ga0209754_1002903_pt1 | contig 12595 bp, 7 predicted proteins | sample MesohylBB_FD_187295 | JGI IMG/M metagenome (GOLD analysis project Ga0209754, IMG submission 187295) | Host-associated microbial community of the marine sponge Aplysina aerophoba from Gulf of Piran - sponge mesohyl, lysed by bead beating... | ecosystem: Host-associated > Porifera > Sponge >... | reverse complement strand
GGCCGTCCGCTGGACCTCATGCGGACTCACGGGCGTCGGTTCTTCTTCGACCAGGGCGGCCAGCTGTCGAAGCGCCTGGGGCTCCGCGCCACGCCGACGGTGGTGGCGGCCGAGGGATCGATGCTGCGGATCACGGAAGTGCCGCTCGATGACGAGACGGACTCCACCGCGGATGGAGGCCGGCCTTGAAATTTTCCACCGCCTTGGGTGCGGCGCTGGTTCTCGCCGGCGTTCTGTTCTCCGGGACGGCATCGGCCCAGTCCTGCACGGGACGCTTCGTGAACCCCGTGACGGACGTGTGCTGGGAGTGCCTGTTCCCGATCTCCATCGGGTCGATCCGCATGGGGAGCGCCGGACACTCCGAATACGGGATCGCCCATCTGCTTCTGCGGCAGCCCCATCCCGCGCATCGGACTCTCGCTCGGCATGTGGGAGCCGGCGCGGCTTCTGGACGTGAGCCGCGCGCCCTGGTGCTTCCCGAACCTGGGCGGCATGACCGTGGACCCGGGCCTTCCCGCGGGCCGCGGGCGCACGGGCTCGTCGGGCGGCGACGGCGCATCGGGCTCCACGTGGCACGCGCACTACTACGTCTATCCGCTGCTGTCCTGGATCGGAGCGCTGCTCGATCTCGGCTGCCTCGAAGCAGGCTCGCTCGACATCGCCTGGGTTTCCGAGCTCGACCCCACGTGGCGGGACGACGAGCTGTCGTTCCTGCTGAACCCGGAAGCCGCGCTGTTCGCGAACCTGCCGGCCCAGGCGGCCTGCGCCGCGGACTGCGCCGCGGCCTCGGCCGGACTGCCGCTCGATCCCTTGTTCTGGTGCGCGGGCTGCCAGGGCGGGATGTATCCGCTGACCGGGAACGTGGCCGCCCACGTGGGCGGGGTCCAGGCCTCGCTGCTCGCCGCTCAAAGGCTCGTGTTCCGCCTTCACCGGCTGCTGCTCGCCTGGGGAACGTCCGGGCCGGCGGCTCTGTGCGGGCGCTACCCGATGCCGGTCATGAAGAAGTCGCAGTACCGCTGGCAGATGACCCAGCCCGTGCCTGCCACATCTCCGCTCACGGGCTGCAACCCCACGGGGCGATCCTCGGTGCTTTGGGAGGCGCTCCGCGAGCTTCCGGTGGCCGGAGAGAATTTTGGGTATCTGCTCTGGCGCAAACGCAACTGCTGCCTTTTGTGAGGAACTTGTGACGGACCGCAAACCGATTCGTCTGACCGCCGCCCTGCTGGTCGGCGCGGTGCTCCTGACGGCCTTGTGCGGCGACGGCCGGGCTCAAGGAACGGCCGAGGACGCGGCGCGCGAGGTCGTCGATCATGTCCTTCGGAACGCCGAAGAGACCCACGGCGGTGGCCTGGACGCCTGGTCCCGTTCGGTGATCGAGCGCGCGCTGGAACGCGCGGGCGGGAAGGCCCGAAGGGCCACCGCCCCGCTCCCGGCCGAGGGCCATGCCCGCGGCGTTGCCCGCGGTCTTTCCGCGCGTCCGCAAGGTCCCGAGGTGATGGTCTTCATGAGCCTGGCGGCACCCGAGGCGAGCTGGCGGCAGTGGAGCCGGGAGGCCGCGCGGATAGGGGCGCCGCTGGTGCTGCGGGGGTTCGGCCCGGACGGCTTGCAGGCCACGGTGAAGCGCATCGGTTCGTACCTGGACCGCGAGGGAGGCGCAGCCATCGACCCGCGCCTGTTCCGGCTCTTTGGCGTGACGGTGATTCCCGCGGTCGTGGTGGCGCCCGGCGGGGTCCCGCCCTGCGAAACCCGAGGCTGCGCCGAGGATCCCGCGCCGCCCCACGACCGGATCGCGGGGAACATCGGCTTGGAAGCCGCGCTGGAGGCCATCGCCGCAGAAGGCGGGCCGGGCCGCGCGGCCGCGCGCAGACACCTTGCGAGCCTGAGAGGAGACCGGCCATGAACCGTGGCTATGGAATGAAGGCCGTAATCCTGATCGTGTTGCTGCTGCCACACCTCGCTGGCCGTGTTCAGGCCGAGGACCCGGCAGAAGCCGCCCGCGCCGTCGGCCAGGCGGGCCGGGCGGCGGCGAGCGCCATCTCGAAGGACGCCGGTTCCGCGGCCGACGTTCCCGGCTATGCGGGAACGAGCGTGCCCGAACGGAGCCTGAGCGCGGCCGGGATGGAGGACGCGGCTGCCCGGGCCCTGGCCGATCCGGACGATCCCGGGGGCCGGGCTGGCCGCGCCGTGATCGAGGCGGCGGCGGAGCGGCCGGAGGCGCCGGTCGGGGCGGGCGATCCTCTCGTACAGCGGGCGGACGGAATCGAAGGCGACGCGCAGTCTTCCCGCTGGAAGGCGGACGGGCTCGCGTCCGGATCGGCGGCGGACTGCGGCTCCGGGGTCCAGGACGCCGGGACCGGCGGCGCCTGCGGTTCGGTCTCCTGGTGCGTGGGCTCCGGCTGCGAGACCACGGAGGCCCATGCCAACACCGGGTTCGTCGAATCAACGGCCCGGCTCAACATGGTGCTCGACATGGGCGGCGAGGAGTTCGACCGCGAGAGCCAGCGGTTCTTTCGCGGCCAGCGCCGCTCCTGCCGCATCCGCTGGGGAGGCCTCGCGAACTGCTGCAAGAACTCGGGCGCGCTCGTGGGCCTTGCCGCTTGCAGCAGGGCGGAGCGGCTCCTGGCTGAGGAGCGCCACGCCGGGAACACGCACTACCTGGGCAAGCGGTGCACGAGGCGTATTTTCGGGGTGTGCGTCCGCCGGGAACGCTCCTGGTGCGTGTTCGGCTCGAAGCTCGGCCGCATCCTCCAGGAAGCGGCCCGGAGCCAGCTCGAGATTGGCTGGGGGAGCTGCCGCGGCTTCACGGTGGCCGAGATGGAGCGCATCGACTTCGAGGCCGTGGACCTCTCCGAGTTCACCGAGGACCTGATGGACGGGTCGCGGGAGCCCTCGATCGAGCTTCCCGAAGCGGGGCAGGCCGGCGAAGTGATGCGGACGCGCATCCGGGACTTCTATCAGCGGAATGAGTGAGGACGCCATGACGATCCGGCATGTGTCCGCTCTCGCCGTCCTCCTCGCGATCCTGTCGTCTTCGTACGCGGACACTCGTGAATGGCGGTCCTGGTGTTCGCGTGGGGGTGCGGATCACGAAGCAACGTCCGCGCTCGGCTGGCATTTCTACTGCGACCCGGACGAGGAAGACCCCGAAGAAGACGCGCCCTCCGCGCAGGCGCCGGCTCCATCGCCGCCGCCGACGGCGATGGAGCGCATCGAGGAGATGCGCCGGGCACTGGAGGAAGCCCGTGCGCACGCGATCCTGGAGCCAAGCACGGCAAACGTGACGGCCTACCTCCGCCTCCAGAAGGAAACACTGCAGCGCGCCGCCACCTTCTCGGACGCCTTCCGCCGCACGGTCTGGGCGAGCCCGGACCTCGACTACACGTTGAAGCGTCCGGTGGGCGCGCTGGCCAAGAGGCTCTGGTCGGACGAGCGCCGGGCGGAACGGGCCTCGGTCCTCAAGCGGCTCGGAGAGCGCTACGGCCTCATCTACCTGGGCCACGCGGGATGCTCCACATGCCGCGTGTTCGGACCGCTCCTGCGGGCGTTCGCGCTCCGCCACGGGCTCGACGTGCTCGCGGTGTCGATGACGGGCGAGCCGCTCGAAGGCTGGCCCGAGGCCGTCCCCGACCAGGGCCGCACCGCGCGGCTCGGCTTGAGCGTCAAGGCCTTCCCGGCCGTCGTCCTCTACGACACGCAAACCCGCAAGGCGCTGCCGGTAGCCTTCGGCGTGGTCGCCGAGGACCAGCTCGCCGAGCGCATCTTCGCGCTGACGGCGCGGGAGGTGGGGCATGACTACTAGACGCAGGAGCATCCGGTATTTCATGGCTGCGTGGACGCTCACAGCAGTGCTGACCGTTTCCGGGCTCGGCTTCCCGGCTCCGGCGTTCGCGGACGTCCTCTCGGAGATGGAGAACTTCTGGCGCGGCGCCGCCGTGAACACGACCGGGCCGACGGCCTTTGACGGCCAGGCGTCCGGGCACTGGACCCTGGGCAACCTGTACCTGCGCGCGCCCGTGCGCTCGGAGCCCATCGCCACCGTGAGCCTGCCGTCCTTCCGCGCGGGCTGCGGCGGCATCGACGCCTTCGCGGGCTCGTTCTCCTTCATCAACTCGGACCAGTTGATCGCCTTCGGCCGCGCGGTCGCTCAGAACGCCGTGGGCTTCGCCTTCGAGCTGGCGCTGGAGACCATCTCGCCGGTGATCGCGGAGACCATGTCGAAGCTCCGGGCCCTGGCCCAGTGGGTGAACAACCAGAACGTCGATTCCTGCGAGACAGCCCAGGCCCTGGTCGGAGCGGTGTGGTCGAAGAACGACCGTGCCAGCGCCGCGATCTGCGCGGCCGTGGGCACGCGGCAGGGGATTTTCTCGGACTACGCCGCGGCGCGCCACGGCTGCGGCGCCGACGGCAAGCGGAATTCCACCCTCGCGGCCGCATCGGGACCGCTCAAGGAACAGGCGCCGGTCAACGTCAACTACGCCTGGCGCGCGGTGCGGGCGTCGAGCTTCCTCGGTTCGGACCGCGATCTCGGCGAGTTCGCCATGTCCATCTCCGGAACCGTGATCGTCACCGCGCCGGTCTCGGACGCCGATACGTCCGGGCCGCGGGTGCGGGTCCTGGAGCCCCTGGCCCTCGACCGCCGCGTGACCGAGATCCTGATGGAAGGCGGCGGCGCCCTCCCGGTCTATCGGTGTGACACGGCCGCGGACTGTCTCAACCCCACCCTCGGCGGCCTGCCCGTCCCGGCGGCGAGGGGCTTCCGGAACCGGGTCGCGGAACTGCTCCGCCGTCTGGTCGATGCGGTGCGCACGGACACAGCGCCGCCGGCCGACGCCTTGGGCCTCGTCAATCTCACCACCCTCCCGGTCTACCGTGTCGTGAACACCGCCGCCGCCTACCGCGGCGCGGTGGTGGAGCAGGAAGTGGATTCGCTGGCCGAAGCGGTGGCGCTCGACGTGCTCCAGGTCTGGATCTCGGACCTCCACCGGACGGTCGAGGAACGCGCGGGAACCCTGGACATCGCGGACGGTGACCAGTTGGAGCGTTGGCGCGAGGGGCTTCGTCGGAACCGGGCAGTACTCGCACGCCACCGCCACGAGGGGTTGGAGCGGTTCAACACGGCTCTCGCCGTGGTGGAGAAGCTGAGGCTCATCGAGACGGAACTTGCGGGCGCGCTCTCGGCGGATCTGCGCGCGGCCCTCGCCTTCTCCCGCGGCGCGTCCGTGTCGCGATAGCGCCGGGTCCTGGGACGGGCACCCATGTACGAGATCTTCACCCTGGGCGGCGGCGCCTACCTGGTCGATCTCCTGAACGCGGTCGCCGCCATCACCAGCGGCGGCGCCTTCGTGACGCTGGCGCAGTTGGCCGGGGTCTGTGGGCTTGCCTGGGCCTTGTTCCGCACGGCCTTCGGGGGCTCCTGGAAGGACAACGCCAGGTGGCTGCTTGTCTTCGCCGCGGTCTGGGGCGCCATGGTGGTGCCCAAGGCGACCGTTCGGGTGGTGGACCGGCTCGACCCTGCGCTGGCGCCCGCGGTGGTGGCGGACCTCCCCATCGGCCTGGCGCTGTTCGCCTCGCTCACGAGCCAGGTGGGCGACGGCCTGACCCGCCTCACAGAGCAGGCCTTCTCCCTTCCCAACGATCTCACCTACCGCCGCCACGGGCTCATCTTCGGGGCGAGGCTCGCGGCGGCGGCGACCCGCATGGAAGTGACCGACGCCGTGTTCGCCCGGAACCTCCGGGCCTACGCCCGGCAGTGCGTGTTCCACGCGCTGCTGCTGGGCCACATCTCCGCGGACGACCTCCGCGAGAGCACGGACACCTGGCGGCTCGTCACCGCCAGCGGTTCGCCGTCCGCCGGGGCCTCTCCCGCGCGCATGGTCGAGTACGCGACCCGCGGCGCTCCTTCCGGCACCGGCGCCACGACCGTGGACCGGGAGATCGTCACCTGCGCCGTGGCCGCCTCGCGTCTGAACGCGCTCTGGAGCGCCGAGATCGCCAGGGCTTCGGGCATCTTCGGGCGGAGGCTCTTTCCCGGAGCCGCCACCGAGGCGCTGGCCCGCGCAGAGCTCATGGCGGCGCTTCCCGCAGCCCACTCCTACCTGATCGGGGCGTCCAGGACCGCGGCCGAGATCCTGCGCCAGCAGATGGTGCTGAACGCCGTCCACGAAGCCGGCGAGCAATGGGCCTCGGAGGCCGGGAACGCCGCCGCGCTGAGGGCCTACACCGAAGCGCGGGCCGAGACCCAGACCGTCTCCGCTTACCGCGCCATCGGCCGCCAAGCCGAGACCTGGGTGCCGATGCTCCGCATCGTGTTCGAGTGCCTCTACGTGGGCGCCTTCCCCATGGCCGTGCTGCTCATGCTCACGCCCGCGGGCGCCGGGATCTTCAAGTCGTACCTGGCGGGGCTCGTCTGGCTCCAGAGCTGGGGTCCGCTCTACGCGGTCCTCCACCGGATCTCCATGGGTGAGGCGGCCGAACGCATGAGCGCGGGCGCGCTCATGCCGGGCGGCGACGTGGGCGTGTCGCTCGTGGCTCAGGCGGGGATTCAGGCGGTGGCCTCGGACGTGGCGGTCATGGCGGGGTATCTCTCGATGTCCGTGCCGTTCCTGGCCGCGGCCCTGGCCTACGGGGTGGGCAGGGCCACCTCGCTCGCGACCTCGGTGCTGGCGGTAGGGCAGGAAGCGGCCTCGTCCGCGGCCCTGGAGGGAACCACGGGAAACGTCTCGCTCGCCAACACCCAGTCCGACACTCACCGGTTCGCGACGGTGGAGGGACACCAGGTCCGCACCTCGCTGCACGCCGACACCGACCGCTACACCGGGTTCTCTCCCGAAGGCGCGGCCTTCACCGTCACGGGTGACGGGACCGCGGTGGCGGACGCCGGCTCAGCGACGAGCCGCATCCCGGCCGCGGGGGTGAGGCTCTCGGAGTCCCTGGCCGCGAGCCACGAGACCCGGGCAAGCGCCGCCCAGGAAGCGGCCCGGCACTGGTCGGCCGAGGCCGCGGCGGCGCGCACCGCGGTTGCGACCGATTCGGCGGCCATGGTGGAGCGGTTCTCGCGCGACGTGAACACGGGCGTGGCCCATTCGAGGGGAGTGACCGAGAGCGAGAGCCAGACGGTTCAGAGCCTCGAATCCCACTACGAGAGGCTGTCCGAGGCGGGCGGCATCTCGAAGGAGCAGGCGGCCGCCCTCACGAGCGAGGCCAAGGCGGGAGGCGGGTTCGACTTCATCGTCAAGTTCGGAGCCGACGGCTCGGTGAGCTGGCGGGGCCATACCTTGAGCCGCGAGGCCTGGAACCGGATGACGGACTACGCGGAGCAGAACAGCGTGCTCGACGTCTGGTCGCGGGTGGCCGAGGCGTCGAGGCGCTACTCCGCGGCCTCGGGCGAGAGCGAGCTCACGAGCCTGGAGGAGAGTTTTTCGGCCAATCTGGCGAGGATGCGCCGCTTCGGCGAGCAGGAGGCCATAAGCCATCGCGAGGCCGAGAGCTGGAGCGACCAGGCGGCGGAGGTGCGGAGCCAGGCGCAGGCCATCGACCGGGAGCTGGGCCAGCCCTTCTTCAACTGGCTCAGCAGCCGCACCGGCTCCGGCGGGCGGGAAATCGGCGTGGCCGGCGCCATGCGCCTCGCCTCGCCCCAGACCCCGGAGGACGCCGAGGAGCTTCGGGCGCACGCCGCCGCCTTCGTCGCCGAACGTTTCCCCGCGCCCAAGGGCCCGGACCCCGCCTCGGCGCCGGACCTGGCGGCATACGGGCGTGCGCTGGAAGGGCTGCAGGACTCTCACGAGAGCAAGCCCACGGCGGCCTGGGCGGAATGGTCGGGCTGGGCCCGGGACCACGGACGCGGAGGCGGAGAGCATGCGCGGGGGAGCGTCGGGAGAGGCGCCGAGCGCCTCCGCGCCGAGACCGACGCCGAACTGGACATCCGGGAGGCGGAACGCGAGGCGCGGGGCGGCGTTGCGGCCGAGCGGAGCGAGCAGGGCCGCGCCAGGGTGGCGGCCGAGACCGGTCGGCCCTTCGGCGAGCATGCCGCCGAATCGGTCCCGCTCGTCGGCGAGTGGCTTGGCGGTAAGCTCTACGGCACGGCCGGGAACGCGGCGCCGGATGCGGGTGGGAAGAAGGAACGCGTGGGCGGCGGTCCGATGGGCCGGGACGAAGTGCTCGGGCCGTGACGGCAGGATCCGATGATGTTCGGCAAGGCGACGCTCAGGGGCGGCCAGACACTGCTTCACGACGTCCACATGTGGGGCCAACTGCTCCGCTGGGAGTTCCTGGGCCTCGTCCTCGTGGTCGTCCTCGTGCCCGCGGTCGCGGTCTTCCGCGCCACCACCGCCCATGAATGGCGCGTCGTCGGCATGGGGACCCTGGCACAGGTCAAGCTGGGCCTGGGGTACGCCCCCGATTCGAGGCAGGCGCACGAGTGGCGGCAGGGCCGGAAGACCGTGTCCAGGATCGTTGACATCGCCGCGGACCCGAGGATCGAACGCATCCGCGGGCGCCTGCTCGACACCCTCTACGCGAGGGCGTGGCTGGGTCTATGGCTGGGCGCCGGCGGCATGGCGGTCTCGACCCTGGCGTTCTGGATGCTGGGGCGCCGGATGGAACAGGCCAAACGGCTCCGCGGCGCGGAGATGGCCACCGCGCGCGAGCTCCGAAGGCGCGTGCAGCCTCTCTCCGCGCGCCTGGCCGAGGCCCTGTCCCCGGCCGCGCGCAGGGCGTCGTGCCGCATCGCCGGAATACCGTGGCCCGAGCGCGCCGAAACCCAGCACACCATCGTCTCGGGCACCACCGGTTCGGGGAAGACCGTGCTGATCTCCGACCTGGTCGCCCAGATCCGGGCGCGGGGCGAGCGCTGCATCGTCTACGACAAGATGGGCGCCTACACGCGCTCCTTCTTCGACCCCGCCACGGACGTGCTCATGAACCCCCTGGACGCCCGGGCGCCGCGCTGGTCGCCCTTCTACGAGGCGAGGACGCCGCGGGACTTCGACATGATGGCCGCCGCACTGATCCCCCAGCAGAAGGACACCGTGGACCCGTTCTGGGTCACGGCCGCCAGGCAGCTCTTCGCCAACGGCGCAGGGGTCCTCTGGAGGCAGGGCGAGACCGAGAACCGGAGGCTTGTCGATGACCTGCTCAAGACCGAGCTGTCGGATCTGGCGCAGGCCATGGAGGGCACCGTGGCCCAGTCCATCGTGAGCCCGGAGAACCCCAAGACCGCGCTCTCGGTGCGCGCCATGCTGACCGCGCACCTGGGCGCGCTGGAGTTCCTGCCCGATACGGGCGCGCCCTTCTCGATCCGCGAGTGGGTGGGCCGGGAGGACGAGACGGGGTTCCTGTTCTTGACCTCCAGGGGTGACCAGCACGCGAGCCTGAGGGGTCTCATCTCCACCTGGCTCGAGATCGCGGTCAACGCGCTCCTCTCGCTCCACCACGACGACGCGCGCCGGGTGTGGGTGGTCCTGGACGAGCTTCCGACCCTCCACCAGGTGCCGAGCCTTCAGCCGGGCCTTGCGGAGTCCCGCCAGTTCGGCGGCTGCTTCGTTTTGGGCATCCAGGTGTTCTCGTCCCTGCGGGACATCTACGGAAGGAACGGCGCGGAGACGATCTCCGGGCTCTGCGGCACCCGGGTGGTGCTGTCCGCGCCCGACCAGGAGACCGCGCAGTGGTCGGCCGAAAGCCTGGGCCGGGGCGAGATCGAGGAGTACACGCACGGCATGAGCTACGGCGCCAGCACCATGCGGGACGGAGTCTCGCTGACGCAGCACCGGCAGATGCGTCCCCTCGCCCTGCCCTCGGAGATCATGCGGCTGGAGAACCTGCACGGGTACTTGAAATTCCCCGGCCCCTTCCCGGTCACCGGGATCAAGCTCCGGTACGTGGATCGCCCGGCTTCGGCCGAACGGTTCGTCCCAAGGGAGGGCGATGCGGCGGCGGCCGGTGCGGACGCGCCGCCGCTGCCCGAAGCGGAGCCGGACAGCGACGATCCGGGCTGTGCGGACGAAGCGGCGGAGGGCAGGAGCGAGGCTGGACCGCAGCCCGAAGCGCCCGCTCCTGCCGGCGAGCCGCGGCCTGCGGCGCTGGACAACCCCCGGGCGCGGGACTGGGGCTGAGATGCTCTCGATCGGCGCCTCGCCCGCCCAGGGCGCGGCCTACTATGAAAGCGACGGCTACTACGCCAGGGAGGACCCCGAGCACAAGTCCGCCAGCGCATGGGCCGGCAGAGGTGCGGCGGAGTTGGGGCTTGAAGGTCCGGTCGACGCGGACGTGTTCCAGACCATTCTCGAAGGCCAGGTGCCGGACGGCTCGGGCCGCCGCCTCGGCCGCCGTGGCAAGGACGGGGAGATGGTCCACCGTCCGGGGCGCGACCTCACCTTCTCCGCTCCCAAGTCGGTCTCCATTGCCGCGCTCATCGGCGGCGATACACGAATCGTCGATGCCCACGACCGCGCCGTGAAGGCGTCACTCGACTGGGTCGAGCGGAATGCTGCTGAGACCCGCGTGCAGGACCCGAAGACCGGGAGGATGGTGCGGGCAGGCGGCCAGGAGATCGTGGCCGCCACGTTCCGCCACGACACCTCCCGCAACCTCGACCCGCAACTCCACACCCATGCCGTCCTGGCCAACATGGTCCGGGGCGAGGACGGGAAGTGGCGCACCATGGCCAACGAGGGCCTCTACGAGCGGCAGAAGCTCATCGGGATGCTCTACCGGAGCGAGCTGGCGCGGAACCTGACGGAACTCGGCTACGGCATCGAGAAGACCCACGCGGACGGACGCTTCGAGATCGCGGGAGTATCGCGCGGGGTGGTCGAAGCCTTCTCGACACGCAGGGCCGAGATCGAGGCGGCGATGGAGGAGCGCGGCCTGGGCGCCACCGCCGAGAACCCGCGCGTCGCCGAGCGCGCGGCGCTCATGACCCGCGCCGCCAAGCGCGACGTGGACCGGGACGAGCTCCGGGGAGTCTGGGAGAGGCAGGCGGCGGACCTGGGTTTCGATGCCAGGGCGCACGCTCATGAGGCGGCGTCCAAGGCGGCTGCGCCTGCGATGCAGGGCCGGGAGGCGGCGCCGGGCGTGGATGCGACCCTTGGAGCGGCCGGGCTCGGCTGGAGTCCGGCCGCGGAGGCCGTTGCCTGGGCAATGGAGCACCTTTCGGAGCGTGAGGCCGTGTTCGCCCGCACCGATCTCTTCGCCGCCGCGCTCGCGCACGCGCCGGGGCGGGTGACGATTCCCGAGGCCGAGCGTGAGGTGGCGGACCTGGAAAAGGCGGGCGCGCTTCATGCCGTGAGCCTGCCGGCCGCGAAGGACGCGCTCACGACGGACCGGACCGTGGGCGAGGAGCGCGAGACGATCGATCTCATGCGCTCGGGCGAGGGCCAGGGGCTTGCCCCAATGCGGGGCTGGGCCGTGCAGGGGCATCTCCACCGGGGGCCGCTCACCGCCGGACAGAAGGATGCGGTGAAGCTCATCCTGTCCGCCACAGACCGCGTGGTGGGCGTCCAGGGCTATGCCGGCACGGGGAAGACCACCATGCTGGACAGGGTCCGGACCCTGGCGGAGAAGAAGGGATGGCGAATGGTGGGTCTCGCGCCCTCCGCATCGGCCGTGAAGACGCTCGCGTCCGAGGCCGGCATCGAGTCCGAAACCCTGCAGCGGTTCCTTGCCCGGAACGCCGGCGTCGCCGAGGGAAGGCTCACGGAAAAGGGCGAGCAGGCCATGCGGGCGGCATTCGAGAGGACGATCCTCGTGGTGGACGAGGGTTCGCTCGCCTCGACCGTGCAGGCCCGCGACCTGCTGCGCATCGCCAACGCGTTCCGCATCCCGCGCGTGGTGCTGGTGGGCGACGCCAAGCAGCTCGACGCGGTCGATGCCGGGAAACCCTTTGCCCAGCTCCAGGCGGCGGGCATGAAGACAGCGGTCATGGATGAGATCATGCGCCAGCGCGACCCGGCGCTCAGGGAAGCGGTGGAGGCGAGCCTCAAGGGGGACATCGAACGCGCCTTCGAGAAGCTGGGCTCCAATGTCGCCGAGGTGAAACCCGACAACATCGCCGGCGCCGTGGCCGCCCGCTGGCTCGCACTCCCGCCCGAAGCGCGCGAGAATACCGGCGTCATGGCGCCGAGCCACGAACTCCGCCAGGCGATCAACGGCCACATCCGGGAGCGCCTGGTCCGGGAGGGGCGGATACACGGCCCCGCGATGGTCTCCGGGCGGCTGGTCTCGAAAGGCTACACCAACGCCGAGAAGGCGCTGGCGGGGAACTACGCCTTCGGCGACGTGGTCGTGTTCCATCGACCGTACAAACGCCTGGGCGTCGAGAAGGGCGACGAGCGCCTTGTCGTGGGCGTCGATCACGAGGCCCGGTCGGTAATGCTCGAGGGCGGGGACGGCGGGACCGTCTCCTGGAAGCCTGCGGAAGTGGGCGGACGCAAGGGCGGAACCGAGGTGTACAGGACCGAGGGGATCGAGCTTCGCGCGGGTGACCGCATCCGCTGGACCCGCAACGATGCCGGTCTCGGGCTCGTCAACAGCCGCACGGCGGAGGTTTCCGAGGTGGGGAACGGGCGGGTGAAGTTGCGTCTCGAGGAGGGGCGAAACC
>Ga0209754_1002902_pt1 | contig 12602 bp, 10 predicted proteins | sample MesohylBB_FD_187295 | JGI IMG/M metagenome (GOLD analysis project Ga0209754, IMG submission 187295) | Host-associated microbial community of the marine sponge Aplysina aerophoba from Gulf of Piran - sponge mesohyl, lysed by bead beating... | ecosystem: Host-associated > Porifera > Sponge >... | reverse complement strand
GGCGACGAACTCTGGCATCGGCGCCTGGGCGGCAACGTCTTCGCGGCGCCGATCAGCTACGAGGCCGGCGGGCAGCAGCATGTGACGATCGCCGCTGGCCGGGCGCTGTTCACCTTCGCGTTGCCGGAAGCGGACTAAGAGGCCCTCTAAGCCGGTTGCCGGCGAGGCTAAGGCACGGATCTGTGTCAAATTGGAGTAGAGTGCCGAGTTTCGTGAAGACGCGGGAGGGAGCATCCAGCAACGCCGTGGCGCTCGCGCCGGGTGCGCACCGCCATGGTGTGCGGTCGGTTCAGGGCGAATCGCACGGCGCTAGCGAGCGATCCATGTACGGGCTTCTTCCACGTCTGGAAGCGGCTAAGCGGCGGATCGTCCTTCGGCCAACGCTGGCTCTCAGTTTCCTGTTGACAACAGGCTGCGCGCTTGACGATTACGTGCGGCAGGACGGTCTCTGGCCAGCGTGGTTCTTTCTTCCGTTGATCCTCACGCTGGCCGTAGGTGCCACAGTCGTCTTCATGGTTCACCGTGCCCGTCTGAACAGCTGGGACCTCCGCGACTCGGCTGGCGACCCGGGAGGAGCAGGTCTGCTTGTTGGATGCTTAGTCGTAGCCATGGCTCTTGGCTTGTCGTTCACGATCTACAGCTTCACGGTTGACGCCGTAGACCCTACACAGAGGCTGTACAACATCCTGTGGTGGTGGTTAGGCGGCGTGCTCGGCAGCATCGGAGGCTGGTGTTTGGGCATGTGGCGGGCCGTGAGGGGATTCGAGCTGTGAGCGAACTTGGGAGGGCAGAGTGAGATGGCTGTTCGACTAGCAGAGGAGAGTGTCCGTTGAGCGCGCTAGTGGCCTGTGGCGGTACGGGTGCACATGTATCGCTTGCTCTCCTCCGCCTTCACACGTTAGGGCATGCGCTCGGGTTCTTTCGGGTGGGAGACGAAGCGCTTGAGTTCCCATCCATCTACCTAGTTGACCAGGACGCAGGCGATGGCCGCGATGAGAAGACGGCATGGCAGCTTGTACGCCAACTCGTCGAGGAGCACCCTGCCAGCCATGACTGGTGGCCTGCGACGGGAAGATCGCTGAAACCGGAGTGCAGAGAGGTGACTCCGATTCCGGTTGGTAGAGACAGGAACTGGTACAACGCTCCTTATGACCGACTGGATAGGAAGTTCGCCGATAGCGCCTACCTCAAGGTCCTGACCGCCGAACCGCAGCGTAAGATTGCCTACTCCCGCGGCATGATGGGCTCGCCGGCGGTCGGTTCGTTGCTTCTGGAGCTGAAGAAGCTCGACCGCAACGATAGCGGCAAGAACAACGAAGCGGCTTACGAGCGGTTGCTGGAGGAGCGGGGCTCTGTAGTGGTCGCGGGTTCCGGAGTCGGTGGGACGGGCGCCGCCGTGGGGCCTAGCTTGGCGCTGGAACTCGAGCGTAGCGGTGCGGACGTGATGGCTGCGATGGTGCTGAGCTGGTTCAGGTTCGAGACCCAAGGTCTGGAGGAAGCGACCCGGGACCGGGCGCAGTTGCGAAACGACGCAATGAAAGAGAACGCGAACTCGGCCCTACAATTCTACGGCGAGCGGCTAGCGCGGAAGGTCGTTACGGTGCCAATCGGATCGCCTGAGCGCTCGCTGGTCCAGCGGGCCTACACGTCGGACACCCAGCAGCCGGCTCGGGAGTCCTATCTGCATGCCGTGGCGGCTCTGTGTGCATGGCGCCACTACACGGACGTTGTGCGCCCCGGGTTGTATCGGATGGGCGCCGAGCACACGGGAAGATTGGGTGGCGGAACGGGTGTTCCCGGTGGCACGTTGCAGTGTTTGGCGAATCGGGCAGCCACGTTAGCCGACGTTGTGGAGGCGTTGGCGCACGTTCTCAGGAAACGAAGCGGCAAATCGCCTTTCCGGTCGAGGCCGGCTGTGCTGGATCATGTCCCCGGTGCCGCCCGGGTGGGCAAGGAACTGGCATTGCTTGCCGGACAATTCCGCCAGCACTTGGACTGGCTTCGTGACGTCCTGAAGGTGGTGCCGGCCCGAGGTGGAACGTTCACCCTTGAGGGTCGTTTGCGCGCCAGACTCAGCCAAGATCCGCTTGGCCTAGGGGAGGGAACTAGGCATCCTGCTGACGCGGCGCGTGTGGTGTTTCAGTGGCTTGGGCGCTGGATTACCGAGGAAGCGCCATCCGAGGACGAGTTGACGCATCGTGTAGGCCAAGTCAACGGCGGCTATTGGCCGGAGCTGCGGGGCGAGGGGCTGTCGCTTCCGGCGAGAGCGCCGGGGCGGCTGGAAGCCGTCCGCGATCAGGACATCGGCGCGACTCTGCAGGCTTTCGTCGATCCGGAATCCGTGACCGCGAACGGTTGGCCGAGCCCGACCGCGGGCGCCGACTACTTCGAGTACGCGATTAAGCAACGTAGGACTGATGCCGTTCGGCGGCTTGAGATGCTGCTGGTCGGGCTGATGCGCGAAGACCTCGAGCTTCGTGAGTTGCCGCCGATCGACTCTCGTGGCACACCCGATTCCGGCCTGACGCTGGAACGTCTGGTGGCGGAGCAGCGAGCACGAGGTATGGACGGTCTGGCGACCCACGCCGTCGTGTATCGGAGAGGTGCTCGTGAGGTCGAATTGGGGTTCAACTCGCCGGTCTCCCTGCTGGCGCCGGTACCGTGTCTCTCTGCAGATCGCGAGAACTTGGAGGCATGGTCGGAACTGTGGGCGAAGCTGACGGGTGACGTAGTCAGCGATGACTGGGCGTCCTATACTGGTCCGGTCGAGTGGCGGAACGCGCAGGCGGAGGTGAATCAACTCCGGCTCTGGCTCGATCGGCTGAACCGCGACGTTGCCCAGCGTCACGGGCAACCGCCCGCTTGGGTTGGCGCCCTGTTCCAGGACCAAAGGGGGACGCCGAAGGACCAAGCGTTCGGAATGGGTGCCCGGCTGGTTGTCCGTTGGGGGCCTGAACCGCTCGAGATCGACTTGCCCGCCCGAAGAACGGGCGTGTCTCGCGTAGGAGGTGGCACGACGATACCGGTCACCCTGGACGACCTGCGGGCGAAGATCCCAAGTCTGGACCGGCTCGAGGATGACACCTTCTGGAAGGTCGAGTTCGAGATGCCGGGTCTAGCGGAGCCGATCTCGGCCTACTGGAAGGAACACCTTGAAGCGTTGCAGCGCCGGGGATTGATAGCCGACTATCTGGCGGAAGCGGAAAGCCGACGACTCAGGATCTACATTAGCTCCAGCGACAACGGTCTGGAGGAGTGCCAACTGGAGGACACGGTCGTGTTGGACCGGGACCAGCTCATCGTTCGGTCCTGTACTCCGATGCGCCAGGATCCGATCCCCGGGTCGGCGTTTCGGCAGGGCGAGGTCCTGTTCCCGACCCTCCCGATTCGTTCCGATTACCTGAGCCTCGTCAGGACGGCTGACGGCCATCGCTTGCTGGATCAATTGAAGGCAGGAGAGGCAGTCGATCTAGCTGCCTTCAAACCCCGTGAACGTGAGTCGATGGGAAAGCGGGTGGCGGAGTGGGGGTTGCTCTTTGAGGGCCGGAAAGAAGCGCAGGCCTACGTGGTCCCGGTCCCGAGTGAACCCCATCGGAGCCATTGGATGGTGTGGCCAAACTTCCGGGCGGCTGACAGCGAGTCACCGTGGCGCGCGTACTACGTCTACGATCACTGCACGGATCGTCGTATCCGAACGGATACGCTGTGGCTCGATCCGGAGACCCGGAGAATCCGGCTTCGGCGTGCTGACACGGAACGGGACTATGGGAGCGCTCCACTTCGCTTCGAAACGGGTTCCAACCGCCGTCACACTGGCGGGCCGCCACTGGCACTGGTCGCGCGGAACACCGCGTCCGGGAACGAGCGTGGGATCTACGTCGTTCAACTGAGGAGGATCGGCGTCGTCGGCGGGAACTTCAGCTTGGGCGTGGACTTCGGAACGTCGCATACCGTGGCAGCCGTTCGGGCCGGTGGCGACCCGGAAGGACAGCCGGTCGGTCTGTTTCCGGAGTTCGTCGACCGGCCCAAGCGCCGGCTGAGCCTCCATGTCAGCGAGAACAGGAAGCACTGCACGGACGACTTGCTGCCGCGGTCCACCTGGTTTCCTACTTATGTGGAGGAGCTTCCGGCGGAGGCGGAGTCTCTCCTGCCGTCCGAGTTGCTCACCTTGCGGCCCCTCGCCGACTACGACGCAGTCCGGGTCGCAGACTGGAAGCCGGGACAGGACTGTTTCATCCCGCCGATGAACCTGGCGGGCTATCGGAACGAGTTGGCGCGGCACATCGTCTCCGACTTCAAGTGGGATGCGTCGCACAGGAGCTTCCGCGGGGCGGAGGACGCGCTGCGCGAGATCTATCTGGGCATGGTCTTGGAACAGGTGCTGGCTGACGTCGTAGAAGGTGCGGGAGGCGTTCCCACAGGTCGGGTCGACGTGACCTTCACGTATCCGCTGCGTAGCAGCAGGGACGAGGTTCGTCAGTATGAGCTGATTGTCCGACGCGTGCTGGAAAGCTGTTCAGAGGGTAGCGGCGTTCGGCTCGACCTGAAGGGAGGCGTCGGGCTGTACGATGAGTCGAGAGCGGCTCGGGGCGGCACAAAGCAGGTGGGGGACATCAGCGTAGTGGCCGACCTCGGCGGCGGAACGCTGGACCTATGCGTTTCGGCGGAACGTGCTCCTGACGCTCGCTTTCGGGAGGTGGCCGACAGTGTTCGGCTGGGGGCGAATCGCTTGCTGCGGAAGCTGGCAGAAGCGCCGGAGCGTTTCCTGCCGGGCAACGGGGGCTGGCAGTTCGGTGACGTTGACGAGTGCGAGAAGCAGCTGCGCGCGTGGATGCGGGCTAAGGGGTCGAACGCTTTGTTCGGTGTCGGGCAGGCTCAGAGCGGTGCGGAGCCACTGAAGCTGAGGGGCTTCGAGCATGCGGCGGACGCAGAAGCTGCTCGCAATCTGATCGGTCGCTACTTTCACATGTTGGTGGACTATGTCGCCCGCTACGTCGTGGCCTACTTGGGGACTCACTGGCAGGATCGGGCTGGCCAGCACAGGGAGCGGCTCAAGATCTGGCTGCAACTTCGTGGCAACGGCTGGAGACTCTGGCAAGGCTCGGCTAGCTACGTAGCAACCCAGGGTTGGGTAGGCAGCCAGTTGGAGGCACGTGTGGCGGACCTTTGGGAAGAACTCGACGGTACGCGTTTCCGGGCCCCGGCGGCATCGCGCTGGCAGAAGGCTAGCGGCGAGGTGAAGAATCCGAAGCTGGTGCCGATCTGCCGTGCGGCGGGCAAGGCCCGATCGGACGCGGAAGCGCGCCGCCACCAGAACCGTCATGTGCTGCTCGATCTCGACTTGGTGGGTGGGTCGGCTCCAGTGGAGCGCGTGCGCTGGTTTACCGCACAGCCATTCGATGTTGGATCGAAGACGACTCGCGTGGAACTTGGACGTATCGAGCCGCCGATTAGGCTAAGCGGACGCGGGGACGAACGGATCGAACTGGACGATCTGTCGAATGAAGGGAAGCGTCGGATCAATGTGCTGTTGGGGGAGCGTGGCGAGCGCGGCGACAAGAGAGAGAGCGACTACCAGGCCGATGTCGCTGCTTGGGTGTGGGAGGAGGCTTTCGGGTCCCACAAGCTCCTGACCGAGGAATGATGAGCCGGCGCCTGCGGTTGGGTATGGTCGCACTGGGCGTCTACTTGGCCTCCGTGGGCTCGATGCTCGCGCTGCACGTCGACGGCGGAGTCCGGGACTGGTTGAACCGCGAATCGGTTCGGGGCCTGTCGATGTCGTTGGTCGTGGGCGTGCCGGCGGCAGCCGTTGGCGCCTGTCTGATCTTGGCTGGGGCGACCACAGCTACCGGAGAGGCCGCCGGACACGGCGGCCGCCGCCGCTCGTACCCGGCGGGCGAGCGGAATCCCGCTACCCGCCAGCCTGGCGCGGGTCCGGGGACACCGGATTCCGGAAACGCGGCTGAGCGGGTTTCATTTAGAGAGACCGGGGCGCGAGTGGCCGCCGAGAGGCGCGGTTTGCCCGAGGAGCGGAATCGGCGAGCTGATCGGGCCGCTCGTGGGTGCGCGCCGGGCCGCGCAGCGGCAGAACCGCCGGCAGGTGGCGACCTCCCGACGAGTGCGCCAGGAAGCGAGGACCGGGGCCTGGCCGGTGGCGGCCGGCCGAGCTTCGGTGGAAGCCACTCCGACTCCGAAGCGCCGGCGTCCGCAGTGCTTGATGCGGAAGCGCTGGAGGAGTGTTGGCGTCGCTATCGGGACGACGGGGACGGACACTTCCGTGCGGATGGCCTACGTGCGGAACTAGCCGGAAGCGGCTTTCCGAACAAGGTCATCGAGGGCCGGGACCTCGGAGCGGGAGATCATGTACTGGTGATACAGACAGGCGCTTCCGGCGGCCACTGCTACCTGGTGCCCAGTTTCGTTGAAGCGCCCGCTGCTGTGGAACCTTGGTTCGAGGATCGCGGCGTCCACAGCCTTTCGCGACGCGTCAACGAGATCCGGGTATTGGCGGAGGGGACGTGTAGCGCGGACGGTGTCGAACTCGTGAAGAAGGGTGTCGTTTCTTGAGAGTCGAGGATGGAGTCGATGCGTGGATGAGATGAACGTACCGATCCTTGCTGGCGGGGGAATCCTGTTGGACTGGCTCGGGATGCCACTTCCTCGCGGGACAGCCATTCTTCTCGCCGTGCTGTGCCTTTGCGGTTGGGCGTGGTTGTACACCGGAGGCCGCAGGATGGAGGCTCGACACGCGGCGACGCGGAGAGTACTCGCGGCAGTGCTTGACCGGGAGCGCGCCCGGGGCGAGGTGGTTCTGGGGCGTGAGGACGCTCTGGCGGTTCTGCAAGACCTCCGGCGTATCGCCGCGAAGTTGCCAAGCTCGCCTGTCGGGGACGACGAAGCTGGTTCGGAGCCCAAGGAGAAGGCATGAGAAACGGCAGCATCACGGTGATTCGAGACCGCGGTCGACGGCCGCGCTCTTTGACTTGGTACAGGGTTCCCTCTGGTCTTGCCGTTGCCGTGGCGGCGCTTGCCCTCCAGGCTTGCCCTGCCGGGACGGATCCGGCTGAAGTGTCGGACGTGTTCCTCCCGGTTGATGTCGAACCACGCTGGCAGGGGGCCGCGGTCGACGAGGCCGAGGTGCTGACTCGGCCCGAGGAACCTTCCCGGATCAGCGTCTATATCGATGTGTCAAGTCCTATGGGAGGGTTCTTCCCCCTGTCGGGCCGCGAAGGAAAGGAAACCTCCACGCTTCGCACACTCGCGCAACTGACGGGCGACTACGTCTTCAGGAGCTACGGCGGCGGTGGCGTTCCGATCGATTGGCGGGGTGTCGGCCACGAGATCGCCTCTGTGGAGGATCCTCCCGACCTTATGCGCAGTGGTTTCAGGGGAACGTCAAGCCGTCTGGAGCTTGCTCTGGAAGAGATCTTCGCCGACTTTCGGAGCGGCCGTGCGGAGGTCGCGGCCCTTGTGACCGATCTAATGGCGACCGTGGAGGACCAGTTGGTCGGACCGCTGGCCCTGGCTCCGCCGATCGGCGATTGGCTGGACACGGAGGATGTTCGTTCCGGTGAGTTCCATCTGGCTCTGCTGGCGGTTCGTGCTGACTATTGGGGCATGACGCATCCTCGTTTGTGTCCTGAACGAGATGGCTTGGGCTGCCAGTACAGAGAACGAGTGGAACCCGGAGAACGGTACTTGCGCCTCGATGGAATCGCGAAGCTCCCGCTGTATGTGGTCCTGGCCGGTCGAGGGAAGGAGCGCTTGGTGGAGGTGGCGGAATCCATCAAGCAGGATCTGGATCGGCTTGAGCTGGAGGCGCATTGGGAGTTGCTTACCGACGCCTCAAAGACCGCTCGAGAGACGCTGTCCTGCGAGCTCTTTGAGCGCTCCGAACGCGGGCAGCCGCAGTACGTGCTGCTTCGCGATACGACAGGGTTTGCCTGCAAACAAGACAAGGAAGTGGTGCTCGCCTGCCGGCTCGACAATGGTATGGGGTTGACTTCGGCCGCCGCAGCTCAGGAATCCGCACCGGCCAGCTTGGACCCGGATCAGGTTTGGGAACCGCTGCCCGATGTCTTCTCCGCTGTAGTTTCCGGCGATGAAGTGGAGGTAGTCGTGGACTGCGCTGCACTACGAGCTTGGAGGCCCCCTGTTGATGTGCCGCCCCGGCAAGTTCGAATCGAGGTGGCGGCGTCGCCGCCGGAGAGTGAGGCTACGGGCGCTTGGGACGGGTGGTCCGGCATAGTGGAGGAGATGGGCAGGACGGTGCAGCTGACTGCCCTTGTTGATCGACTGAGGCTTGCGCCGGATGATTATCGCATTGTGCTGCCGACTCTGACAGTTCCGGCGAGCGAGCGCTTCGAGGTCACCGAACAGGCGTTGCCTCCTTCAGAGCAGCCGGCGGAGGCCGGGGAGACGCTGGACGAGTGAGTTCTGTCTGGCTGACCGTGGTCGGCGTTGTCGGCTTCCAGGTCCTCCTGTTCGTTCTGGCGCTGCGGACCGCCCTGAGCGGCTTTTCTGCACTGCTTGATGGAGTGCTCGCGGAGTCGGGACGGGATCTCAAAGAGCGGGCTGTCCGCGGCGAGCCGCCCGACTGGCTTCGTTACCTGGACGACGCCGACCGGGCGGTGTTGCCACCGCGAGATCGCGCCCGGATCCTCGCCACCGCTGCCCTTGCGGCCGCCGTCGGCGGGACTATGCTCACGCTGTTGATCGAGGTGTGGGTCAACCCGGAACTGCGGAATACGATAGCGGGCGATGCCTCCGGTGTGGGCGGTTTCGAGGATTTACCTCGCCTTGTGGGTGCCGCGCTCGTTGTCAGTGTGGCTGGGGTCTTGAACCACCTTGCCCTCCTGCTAGTACTGATCCCGCAGTTGGAGAAGCGTGCCGAATCCGCTCTGGACGGGTTCCGGACGGAACTGCAGAGGGCAGCAAGCGACTTCCCACCCCACCAGACCTTCGTAGATTCCGTGCGCTCGGAGCTGGCGAGAGCGCTCGGCGATGCGCTACAGCGCTTCCCCGAGGCGTTCGCTGAATTTGGCCGGAACGTGTCCGGACTGAGGGAAAGCTCGGCCGCACTCGCGGCCGCTTCCGGGGAAGTAGGCCCGATTGCGGCGAGTCTGGCGGCTTCGACGGAGGAGTTTCGGGCTATGCCAGGAGAGCTCGACCGGGTTCTTAGTGGAGCCCGCCAATCGTGGCGCGAGGAGATTCGGGCTGACCAGCAGCGTTTCCTTGAAGAGTTGAAGGAAGTGCTCGTGAGTCAGAAGGAACTGCTGGCGGAGACGCAGCGGAATCTCCAGGATTGGGAAGCGAGTCGACAGAAGACGCAACAGGACATGGAACTGCGAATCGGGAATCTGTCGGCCGACGTGAGCGGAGCAGTCGACAGGCTTCCCGGCGCTTTTCTCGAGTACGCGAACAAGGCTGCAGACACGATGGGGAAGTCCCTCGAGCAGCAGGTTGCGAATCTCGTCGTCGAACTGGAGAGACAGATCGAAACAGGGAACGAGAGACAGCGCATGCATTTCGAGGAGAACGTCAAGGAACTGACAACCACGTTTCTGAACGGTACCGCCGACGCGGTCAGGAAGGCAGTCGGTGAGGTCTACGAGCATGACCTGTTCAAGGTTCTCGAAGAGATCGGCAATGGTCTGAAGATCGCCACCAAAGAACTTCCAGGTCAAGCGGAGTCGTTCGCAGGGAGTCTCGCGGTCGCGGACGAGAAGCTCAGATCGGCTCTCGCAGGAATCGTCGAGGCCGGCGCGCATCTGGAACGCGTCGCTGCGGCATCAGAGGGATTCGAACGCGGCCTCCAAGAGGCTACCGTGAAGAGCCTCACACCGTTGCAGCGAGAGTTGGCCGGCTTCGCGGCCGAGCTGCGAAACGCGCATCGACAGCTGAACGACCACACGTCGGGCCTGGTCGCTTTCATCGAACACCTGATCAACAGAATCGCTGAGGGGAGCCGTCCGGAGTGAGGTCCCCAACGCCAGTGACGGCTTGGCCGGCGATCGCCGATCTGATGACGCTAGTCGCGATCGTCGGTCTTGTCGCTGCCGCGGTAGTCGGAGCGCGGGCGGCAAGCGCCGCAAAGGAAGCTAAGGAGCTCCGGGCCGAGCGCGACGGTCTGAAGGCGGAGGTCGGCGCATTGGAACAGCGTCTCTCTGAGGCGGAGGAAGATCAGGGCATCGACCTACCGCCTTGCCTAGGCCGTACCGAGGGTAGCGGCGTACACGCACTGTTCCGCATTACGGTGAACGACCAGGGTTACCTGCTTGAGCGGCTATGGGAGGCGACTGCGACAGAACAGGCAATGGCGCCGAGCTTCCTCACGCAAGAGCCCGCCCGCGAACTGAGTTCCGACGAGCTCCTCGATCGCGGGAGGCAGGTCTACTCTTTCGGCGACCGACTTGACACCTTCGGAGGACGATGCAGGTTCTACGTCGAGTTGAAGCGGGAGTCGTCGATCTCACGCAACGACTACTTGGCGGCCAGGCACCTCGTCGAGACCTACTTCTTCTTTAGCAACTCGTCCGAGGTGAGGCGAGAGTCGGTTCAGGACCGGTAGGTTCCAGCCTTGGATCCGCACACGGATCCTCTTCGACCAGGTCGACGTCGGACGGTGTGCGGTCAACCTCGAACTCGGATCCTCGACTCCTCGACGATCCACAGTTCCCCTCCGGCCAGCGAGGTGGACAGGGCGGAGACAAGTCGCATCCCGGTTGCCAGGACGTGCGCCCGGGTCTGATTGTCCAGCCTGAGTACGACGATCCCCGAGGAGGCGTGCGGAGGGTACGTTCGGATGTCGGCGAAGTCCGTGTCGAAGGTCACGAGAACGCGCTCTTCCTCATTGCAGACGGATGCAAGTTCGGGATCTCTGGCGCCACCGAGCCCTTGATCGAGACCGTTGCTACATCGTGTCCTGATCGCCGGAGAAGGTCAGCCAGTTCGATGGGGAGATTCTCGTCGAGCTTGAAGCGCATGCCAGCAACCTCACCCAGACAGCGCCACCACCCTCTCCTTCGCCAGTTCCGCCGCGTAGCACATGGCCGCTCGCACCGAATCCCTGGTGATCGAAGGGTAGCTTCGGACGACCTCCTCCGGACTCAGGCCGGCCGCCACGTTGTCGAGTATCGCGGTTACGAGCACTCGGGTGCCGGCGATGCAGGCTTGTCCGTGGCAGATCTCCGGATCGACGGTGATGTGGTCACGCCAGTTCATGCAGGCATGCTAGCGCGTTGACCCCTGGGTCTCTCCAGTCGCGCCCTGCTACTCCCGCGTCAACCGGGCCGTGTCGAATCAGGGCCGCCATCGTCGGTCCGGTGGCTTCGAGCCGCCGACCACGTTGCCCCACAGGCCTCTTCGGTTGTTCCGGGCCTCTCGCTCGAACTGCCGGAACGCTTCCATGTGCCGGAAGGGGAAACGCGTGTAGGCGTGGCGCGCCGCGCCAAGGGTTCAACCGTGCCGGCTGGACTGTAGATCTCCAGGCGATGCCCGACGATGTGGACGACAATCCGTCTTGCAAGCGAATCGCGAGTGTAGAGAACGCGGTAGCTCCCTACTCGGAGCTTGCGGACACCCCGCCAGCGGCCCGCCAATGTCTCTACTCTGACGCTGTCGGCGTTCTCCGCCAGCCGCCGTTGCTTCGCCATGATCCGGTCCGCGGCGGCGGCGTCCAGTCGATGAAGGTCTGCTTCGGCGTCCGCCGTCCAGACAACGTCGTCCGTCACCGGGAAGTTCGGAGTCTCTCGGCGACTTCCGCGTGGCTAGCGGTGGTTCTACCGGCGTCGACTTCGGCGAGCGAGCGTTCAAGCCTCTTCGCAACGTCGTCATGCAGCGCCAGCCCGCGATCCGGATCGTCCAGAACCTCTTCCACGACCTGCGCGAACGTATCCCGGCAGAGTTCTCTGAACTCGCCTACCGTCAGGTCGGCCACTCTTGGGCTCGTCATGGTCTATGTCCTCGGTGACTCGCAACGTGTCCGATAGCGGGCGGTTCTCCCTGGTTTCCAGGCAACCTCGCCGCGGCGCCAATGTTGTCACGTCGCCGGGAGAACCGCGTTCTGGAACTCAGCTGGAGAAAGCCACCACTCGCTCCGTCCGCGCCCCGTGTTGCTGTGCTGCGCCTCCAGCGTCAGTCCGGTTTGCAGACACCGCAGGGTTCGTAGCGCTCCACTGCCTCGTTTCGCTTCATCGGGATCTTGCTCTTGCTCAGGAAGCGGCAGCCTTCCTTGTGGTACTTGCGACCGGTGCGGGTCACGTAGACCGTGTCGGTTCCTCCGGCCGAGCGCCGCGCCTGGGGCGAGGCGGAGGCGCTTGAGTTCGAGCCGCCGACCGCGTCGCCCCACAGGCCACTTCGGTTGTTCCGGGCCTCTCGCTCGAACTGCCGGAACGCCTCCATGTGCCGGAAGGGGAAACGCGTGTAGGCGTGGCCGTAGCCGCGGCGAATGATCTCGGCGTTCACGAATGTGCCATCGGCCAGGTACACGTAGGCCAGCGTGCGGCCGTAGCGGTCAGTCCGTTCCTGGTCGTACTCGAGCCGCACCTGCTTCCCCTCGAGCAGACGCTTCGTGAAGGCGCTCGCCTCCTTGCCGAAGAACT
>Ga0209754_1002901_pt1 | contig 12618 bp, 4 predicted proteins | sample MesohylBB_FD_187295 | JGI IMG/M metagenome (GOLD analysis project Ga0209754, IMG submission 187295) | Host-associated microbial community of the marine sponge Aplysina aerophoba from Gulf of Piran - sponge mesohyl, lysed by bead beating... | ecosystem: Host-associated > Porifera > Sponge >... | reverse complement strand
GGCGTTGCCTTCGCCCCCTACATTTTCCCCTCCATCGCCCTCGGCGCCATCTACATCGGCATGTTCTCGACTCCCTGGGGGCCGCTGCCGGCGCTATACGGCACATTCACGATCCTGGTGCTGATCACCGTGGTCAAGAACCTGCCGTTCACCTCGCGCACCGGCATCGCCGCCATACTGCAAATCGACAAGTCCCTGGAGGAAACCGCAAGAGTCCAGGGGATCGGCTGGTTCCGGCGCATGGCCAAGATCATCATCCCCATGTCGTCAAGCGGCGTAACCGCCGGCATGCTGCTGACCTTCATCACCGCCACCCGCGAACTGTCCCTGATCATTCTGCTGCTGTCGCCGGCCAACATGGTGCTCACCGGAGTGATCTTCAACTACAACGAACAGGATATGACCCAGCACTCCGGCGCCGTGACCCTCTTCCTGGTGATGATCATCGTCGGCGCCAACGTGCTGGTGCGTCTGCTCACCGGAGGCGGCGGCCTGGCGGGGCTGCGGCACACCTGAGGGGAAACTCGATGGCAACGACAATCCGAATCGCCGTGACCATGAACATACGCGCCGGGGAGGCGTTCGAGATCGCCTTGGGGCTCGCGGAGAGGAACCTGCCAGACGGCTCGGAGATCATCGTCTCGTACGGCGTCGGCAACAGCCGGCTCGGCGGGTTCGAGGCGCCCAGGCTGCTGGCCGCCGGGGAGGTGGACCTGGCTTTCCTCAACCCTTCGCCGGTCTCCTATATGGCCCTGAACGGGTTGGCTCCCTATTCGGAGAAGATCGACATCCGCAATCTCGCGGTCTTCCCCTCCTGGGACAAGATCGCCTTCGCGGTCCGGAGAGACCTCGGCGTGCGCTCCCTCGAAGAAATCGGCGAGAAGAAACTTCCGCTCAGGCTGTCCACCCGGGGACAAGGCCCTGAAGGAACCACGGAGTTCACGATCCGGCGGATCCTGAGTCTTTGCGGCTGGAGCCTCGAGGATGTGGAGCAATGGGGCGGCACGGTGGACCAAGTACCGGTCCCCTCGCACCCGCGGCGCATGGAGGGCATCGAGCAAGGCGCCTATGACGCCGTGTTCGACGAGGGCATCACCGGCTGGACCGCCGACGCCCTGGCCCGGGACATGGTCCTGCTGCCGTTGCAGCCGTCGGTGTTCGCCGAAATGGCGCAACTGGGTTTTCGTAGATCGACGATTCCCAAGTCCGCGTTCCCGGCGCTGGACGCGGACGTCCCCGCCCTGGAGTTCGGCGGCTGGCCGCTCTTCTGTCGGGCGAACTTTCCCGACGAACTCGCCTACGCCGTGGTCAAGGCCATCGAGGCCAGGAAGGACACCATGCCGGTGGACGGCGACCGGTTCGACATGAGCCGGATTTGCCGGGACACGGAAGAGGGGCCGATGTGCATACCGCTGCATCCGGGTGCGGAGCGGTACTATCGGGAAGCGGGGTATTTGTAGGGTGCGGCGGGTAATGATCGCACCCCGACTGGACACCGATCCGGGGCGCTCGTGGTGGGCCTTCGGCTCCTCGCAAATTTGACACGCGCCCGCCTATTTTGTTAACGTCGCGCTCCTTTCACATTAAGGACCCACACGACTCACAACCACAGGTCGGAAAGGTTGACTATGAATATTGCAAACCGGGGAACGCGACGCGCGCGTAACCTGTCCGTGCTGCTCGCCATCGGGATGTTCGTATCCGTCGCCGCGGCATACCCGGCCTTTGCCCAGGACAAGCCGGTACGAGGCGGAACGATTGTCGGCGCAACCGTACTGGAGCCGAAATCCCTTGACCCGTTGTTCGGTGACGGGGGCAATCTGGACCACTACGTCTGGCGGCAGATCTATGAGTCGCTCCTGGACATCACCGGGAGCGGCGAAGTCGGACCCGGGCTGGCGACGAGTTGGAAGTTTACCGAAGACAAGAAATCCATCGACTTCACATTGCGGCAAGGCGTGAAGTTCCATGACGGCACGGCGTTCAACGCGGAAGCCGCGGCGGTGACTTTCCGTCGCGCGCTCTCGAAGGAACTGAACGCGCCGCGGGCCTCCGACTTGTCGGCGATCACGGGGGTGGAAGTGCGCGGTCCCTACGAATTGCGGATCAATCTCAAGGCGCCGAGTTCGGCCGCGCTACCGGCCATCGCCTTCGCCGGCCTGATTGCGTCGCCCGCCGCCATCGAGAAGCACGGGCAGGATTATGGCAGGAACCCGTCCGGGACCGGCCCCTTCAAGTTCGCCAGTTGGCAATCGGGCTCCAGGATCGTCCTCGAACGCAACCCGAATTACTGGCGGAACGGCGCCGACGGAAAACCGTTGCCCTATCTCGACAGCGTCATCGTCCGGTTCATCAAGAAGAGCGCGGTGAAGGTCATCGAAGTCAAGTCCGGCAACGTCCAGGTCATCGACACGGTCTCGGCCCGGGATCTGAAGACGGTGAGCGGCGATGCCAACCTCCGGCTCGTGCGCACCGGCAATGGCCGGCACGTCATGTTCGCGTTCAACATTTCCAAGCCGCCGTTCGACGACATCCGGCTGAGACAGGCGGTCCTGTTCGGCCTCGATCGTCAAACAATGATGAAGGTCATCACCCTCGGCCGAGGGCAGGTCACCCCGACCCTGATCCCCAACCAGAACTGGGTGTTTGACGCCACTCTGGAAAAGTACGGCCATGATCCCGCGCGGGCGAAGAAGCTGCTGGCCGAGGCCGGGCACGGGAGTGGCCTTGACGCGCGACTGGACATCATCAAGCGTGAGCCCGATTCGACGGTCGCCCAACTCATGCAGGCGCAACTGAAGGAGGCCGGCATCAATCTCACGATCAAGACCGTCGACCGCCAGTCGATGCAGGCCAGCTTGCGCGCCAAGAACCACATGTTCGGCATCGGCCGCTTCACGGTCCCGGGCATCGACCCGGCCCAGACGTTCGGACGGATCTTCGGACGGCGCGCGCGCATTCAGCGGACCGGCGTGAGCGACGAGAAGCTGTTCGACATGATCGACAATGCCGCCCGGCAGACCGATCAATCGGTGAGAAAGGGTCTCTACCGCGAGATCCAGGCCTACCTGGTCGACAATGCGCTCTACGGCTTTCTGTTCTTCATGGAGTCGTCCCAGGTCGAGCGGACTTCAGTGAAGAACCTGAAGCGCACGGTGGGCGGAGCCTGGGTGTTCGCGGAGGCGTGGACGGCCAAGTAGGCGCGCCGAACAGGTTGTTGAGAAATTCCGTCTGGCGCCCTTCGACTTCGCTACCCTACGCCTGTCCTGAGCATTGTCGAAGGGCGCCAACCCCCGCACTCCGCCCTCCGGCTGATGTTGCTGTTCATTTCGAAGCGAATCGGACAAACCGTCCCGGTGGTCCTGCTGGTCTCGTTTTTCGTCTTCTTCGTCATCAACGTGATACCGGGGGATCCCACCCTGACCGTTCTGGGTGAGTTCGCGACCCCCGAACAACGCGAGATCGCGCGCCAGCAGTACGGATTCGATCGGCCGATGTTCGTCCAGTACGTGGACTGGCTGACCAGGACCCTGAGCGGCGACCTGGGCCGGTCACTCCACAGCAATGAACGTGTTTGGGCCATGCTGGTCGATCGTCTGCCGGTCTCTCTGGAGTTGAGCGCCCTGGCCCTGACGATTGCCCTCCTCATCGGTATTCCCTGCGGAATACTGGCCGCGCTTCGACGCGGCACGAACGTCGACACCGTCATCGGGATGTTCTCGGCGATAGCCCTTGGCGTCCCCTATTTCTGGCTCGGGGTTCTGCTGATTCTCCTGTTCGCCATCGTTTTCAACTTGCTGCCGCCCTCCGGCTACGTTCCTTTCACGGAATCACCCGTCGAAAACCTGAAGCTCATGATCTTGCCGGCCCTGACCGTCGGCCTGCACGTGGCGCCGTTGATCATTCGCCAGACACGCGCGAGCGTCTTGCAGGTGCTGTCGCACGACTACGTCCGAACCGCCCACGCCAAGGGCCTGCCCCGGTCCGCCATCATCCGGAAGCACATCCTGCGTAATGCGCTCATACCGGTCTTGACGCTGGTGGGCCTGCAGCTCGGAAACATGCTGGGCGGGGCAATCGTGACCGAGACGATCTTTTCAACGCCGGGACTGGGGAGCCTCATTGTCGCCGCGGTGTCCACGCGGGATTTCCCGGTGGTTCAAAGCGGCATCTTCCTGATCGTCCTGCTGGTCATATTCGTGAACTTGATAACCGACATACTGTACGCGTACGTCGACCCCAGAATCAGGCAGCTCTTGATCGTGTAGCAGGAAGGGCCAGGGTCGTGAGCCAGGTACCAGAAACACAAGAAACGCCCCGGTCAGGCATGGGAACCGGCGCTGCCGAGAAGACATCCGCGCCCGGCGGTGGGGCGGAACCCCGCCTGGTGCGCGATCTGCTCAAGCACCGGCAGGGCGCCGTGGGGACGGTCCTCGCTCTCGGCCTGGTGTTGATGGCGGTTCTCGCGCCGCTGTTGTCGCCCTTCGATCCGCAACATGTCAACGTCGAGAAAATACTGGAGCCGCCGAGCACCACGCACTGGCTGGGAACCGACGAACTCGGCCGCGACATCGCCAGCCGCATCATCTTCGGCGGGCGGGTCACCCTGCAAGTCGTGGCCGGCGCCGTTGTCTTGTCGCTCATGGCGGGCGCGGTCCTCGGATTCATCGCGGCCTATCTGGGCAGGTTCTGGGACGCCTTGATCATGCGCGTGATCGACGCCCTGCTGGCCATTCCGCCGTTGATCCTGGCGTTGGCGATCGTGGCGGCACTCGGCCCCAACCTCCTCTACACCATCCTCGCCATCGCGTTGGCGAAACTGGGCATGTTCGCCCGGCTCGTGCGCGGCGAAGTCCTGAGTCTGAAGTCGATGGAGTTCGTCGAGGCCGCCCGCGCCGCCGGCGCCAGCAACACCCGAATCGCGCTCAAGCACATATGGCCCAACGCCGCCGGCAACGTGATCGTGTTCTCGGCGGTGGTTGCGTCGAGCGCGCTGCTCATCGAATCCGCCCTCAACTTCCTCGGCCTCGGCGCTCAGCCGCCCACACCGAGCTGGGGGGTGATGATCTCCATGGGAATGCAACACTGGACGTTGTGGTGGATGAGCATCTTCCCGGGTTTCGCGATATTCCTCGCCATCCTCGCGTTCAATCTGCTGGGCGACGCGTTGCGGGACATCATGGACCGGCGCCTCCTCGACCTGGGGCGTCTGTGAGCTCTCAAGGCAGCAGCCCGAAGGCGGTCCGACTCTGGTCCTTCTTCCGACAAGCACTTGGCAACCGAACGGATCAACTCCCGGTCGGTCTTGCGCCCAAGCACCTCGAAACTCCTACCAGCGCAGCCGCACCCTGAGGCCGACGCCGTGCTCAGGCTCGTGGCTGTCGGAGATGCTCTCGCGCCGGGTGCCCTCCAGGTCCAGGAGCACGGACACGAGGCGGTTTCTCGCGGACGAGAGCCGCCAGCCGAGGCTGTACTCGCGGTCGGTGTCCGTCAGCGCAAGGCCGATCTCCGGAGCGACCGTAAAGCTCCCGCCGAAGGCGGCAATCCCGTAGCCGAGCCGGGCCTCGAGGCGGCGCCACGGCTCGTTGTCGGCGGCGAATCCCGCCAGGGTCTCGCGTGAGAGTAGCGCGTCCATGCCGCCGGCAGCGGTGGCCCCCAGGGCCTGACGCAGTCTGAACGACGGACCACGGTCCGATGACGGCTCCCGCGCCCAGGTCAGCGAGGCCGTGAAACCGTAGTCGCGAAGGCTCTTGTCCTTGTGGACCAGCAGCCGGCGCGCCTGAAGCTCTCCCTCCAGGCCTTGTTCCGGGGCGGCCCAGGCCAGCCCCGCGCCGATGTCGGCGCCGAAGCCGGTCTCGGCGTCGCCGCCGTCAAGCCGAACCGCGGTCTCCAGCGAGGGCGTCCACCGGCCGCCGTTCAGCTCGAGACCGTGCCATTTCCCCACCACTCCCAAGCCCACGCGCTGGGTCTGCACCGTCTCGGCCAGGAGCACGTCCGGCGCCGCGGCCGTTTTCGTCCGCACCGCCATGGCCTCCGCGTTCACGGCAAGCTCCAGACCGCCGCTCGCGCCCGGCGCCAACACGACCCCGCTCCCGCCTCCCGCCGCCATCGCCAAGTCCAGGTCCGCCGACACCTCATCCGCGGCGCCCTCCGCCATGAACCGGGTCTCGCCGCGACCGTAGCCGGCGACCCCCCACAGCGAAATTCGCCCGGTCAGACGGTAGCGCCCGTAGGGATACAGCCCGGAGAGCGTGCTCTCCACCGTGCCGCCCCCTTGCGGCGAGCCGTAGTCGCCTTCGCCGCGGGCATGCGACACCAGGATACCCGCCGTCCAGTCTCCGGCGGACCAGTCGGCTCCCAGCATCCCGCTGGCCACCTGGCCGTCCAACGTCACGTCGTCCGCGACCCCCTTGAAACCAGACAGCACCCCGCGCCCCCACAGCGAGCTGACCCCGCCGCCCGCCGTGTCTCCCTTCACCGCGAACGACGTCCCCGTCAGCAAATCCCGGCCCGTGATCCCGCGCCCGGACCACGACCCCGCTCCCAAGCCCTCGGCCGCCCCCGGGAACCAACCCGGCCCGTCCACCTCCGCTCCACCATCCCCGGCCCACGACGTCCGCGCCGCGCCGCGCGCAACGCCGATCCCCCGACCCGCCAGCCGCCCTTCGAAGCCCGTGCGTCGCGTCGCCGTGAGCTGCCCCTTCACCGCCTCCAACACCTGCCCCGCCACCGTGCGCCCGAATCGCCCGGCCCATCCGCGCGGCGTGCCCTCCGCGCTCACGATCGTCCCCCTCCCCTCGCCGTCCGCGATCTCCGCTCCCGTCGCGTTCGACAGCACCACCGTCAGCGTCTCCACCCCTTCCATCTCGTCGTCCGTCCGCACCGCCACCGAGACCTGCCTCACCGTCTCGCCCGGCGCAAACGCAAGCACCCCGGACCCCGCCTCGTAGTCCGCCCCGGACGACGCCGTCCCCTCCCGCGTCGCCCACTCCACCGTCACCGCCGACGACGATGCCGGCGACAGCGTCACCCGAAACGACAGGGTCCCACCCTCCGGCGCACGCGCGTCCTCCACCCGCAACCTCGAAACCGTCTCCTCCGGCAACACCAGCGTGAGCGTTATACCCTCGTGTCCAACCTCGACCACCGCTCCCGCCGCGTCGCGGATCACCCCGCCCCCGAGCACCAGCGCGTTCTCCGGGACCGTCACCGACGATACCGTCCCGTCGGCCTCCACCAACTCGTACGCAAAGGTCAGCACCGTCGTCCCCGAACCCCCCACGTACAACGCCTGCCGCTCCACCTCCGCCGCCGGCACGGCCCCGGCCCGCGAGCCGACGGGACCCGACGCACCCCCCAAACCCCCGCGGCTCGACACCGTCGCGGCCGGGACGTCGTTCGACAGCACGACCCGCACCCACGGCACCCCCGCGGACGTGTCCACCGTCACCACACCGTCGAAGGTCACCCTCACCTCCACCCTCTCCCCCGGCCGCCAGCCGGCGGCATCGGCCGGCGGCGTCACGGCCACGCTGATCACGCGCGTCGTCACCGGCGCCGGCAGATTCACCACCACCGTCCGCACCACGTCCGCGGGCGGGGTGAGCCCATCCTTGGCCGCGCTCACCGTCATGGTCACGCCCGGCTCCGTCACGTAAGCCGCGTTCGCGGGGACCTCCACCGACCATGAGCCATCGGCCCCCGAGGTCGCGCTCAGGGTCGCGCCGCCGATACGCACCGTCACCGCCACCCCCGCCTCGCTCCCGGTGCTGCCGCTCACCGCGAACCCCGCCGCCTTCTCCGCCCCATCCACCACGTCGTCCCCGGCCACCGGGGCCACGCTCAGCACCAGCATCGCCCGCGGTGGCAGCGTCACCGCCGGGAAGGCGACGGCGACCGCCGCCGCGTTGCCCGCCCGATCCGTCACCGTCACCGTCACCGTGGCCGCGGCGCTCACCGCGGCCGGCGTGCCGCTGATGACACCCGTGCTCTCGTCGAGTTCCAGCCCCTCCGGCAAGCCCTCGGCCGCGTACGAGGCAATGTCCGTATCCGTGCTCACCGGACTCACGACCGCCGGCGTCCCCACGTGCAGGGTCGACGGAACCGTGTAGCTCACCGCCGGCACCGTCAGGTCCACCGTCACCGTCCGCTGCACCGCTCTCGCGGCGGCCAACCCGCTCTTGGTTGCGTTCACCTCCAGCGCCACCTCGGGCTCGCTCAGGTAGGCCGCACCCGCGGGCACCTCCACCGACCACGCCCCACCGGCGTCCGACGTGGCCTCCAGCGTCCCGCTGCCGATGCCCACGGTCACCGCCACCCCCGCCTCGCTCCCGGTGTCCCCGCTCACCACGAACCCCGCCGCCTGCTCCGCCCGGTTGACCCAATTGTCTCCGGCCACGGCGCCGACGTTCAACGCCAGCGTGCCCGCCGCCGTCGCCGTCACCGTAAAGGTGGCCACGGCCTCGTTGTAGTCGTCGGTGGCGGCCACGGTCGCCGTGATCACGCACGCCCCCAGCCCGGCCAGGGTCAACTCTCCCGTGGCCGCCTCCACGCCGCACGCTTCCGCCGGCGCCGCCACATAACTCAGCGCCACGTCCTCGCCCGCCGGCCCCGTCACCGTAGGCGGCGTCACCGTGGGCGCCGGCTGGCCGAACACCACGGCCGATGCGCTGTAGGCAAAGCCTTCGAGCGTCGGCTCCCCTTTGCCCACCGCCAGGAACGCGATGGATGTCTCCGTCTCGTTGCCCGCGCCGTCCGTTACCGTCACCAACGCCGTGGCCGCGCTCCCCGCCGCCGCCGGCGTGCCCCTGATCACACCCGTGACCGCGTCGATCTCAAGCCCCGCCGGCAGATCCGCCGCCGCGAACGACGCAATGTCCGTGTCCGTGCTCTCCGGGGCCACATCCGCCATCGCCACTCCCACCCGCAGCGCTTCCGCCGGCGCCGCGTACCTCACCGCCGGCGCCGTCAGGTCCACCGCCACCGTCCGCGCTACCTCCGACGCGTCCGTCAGGCCGACCTTGGACGCGTTCACCGTCACCTCCACGCTCGGCTCGTTCACGTACGGCGCGTCCGCCGGCACCGGCACCGACCACTGGCCCGCCGCGTCCGACGTCGCGCTCAGACTCTCGCTGCCTATCCCCACCGTCACCGTCGCCCCCGGCTCGACCCCGGTGTCCCCGCTCACCACGAAGCCCGCCGCCCGCTCCGCCGCGTTTGTCACGTTGTCCTCCGCCACCGGGTCCAGGTTCAACGCCAGCCGTCCCGCCGGCACCACGACAACCGTGAAACCGGCCTCCGCCTCGTTGTAGTTGGCGCTCTCCGCTACCGTCGCCGTGATCACGCACACCCCGTCCCCCTCAAGCGTCATCGCCCCCGTGGCGGCCACCACGCTGCACACCGCCGCCGGCGACGCCGCATAGCTCACCGCCGCGGCCCCGCCCACCGGCCCCGTCACCGTGGGCGGCGTCACCGTGGGCGCGCTCTGGCCGAACACCACCGACGACGTGCTGTAGGCAAAGTCGCTGAGCGTCGTGTTCCCTTTCGCCACCGCCGGGAACGCGATGGATGTCTCCGTCTCGTTGCCCGCCGTGTCCGTTACCGTCACCGACGCCGTGGACGCGCTCCCCGCCACCGTCGGCGTGCCCCCGATCACGCCCGTGTCCCCGTCGATCTCAAGCCCTGCCGGCAGGCCCCCCGACGCATACGACTCAATGTCCGTGTGCGTGCTCGCCGGCGCCGCCGTCATCGCCACTCCCACCCGCAGCGCCGTCGGTTGCGCGTAGCTTACCGCTGGCGCCGTCAGGTCGACGGCCACCGTCCGCACCAAGTCCGACGACGACGTGTACCCCACCTTGCGCGTGCTCACCGTCAGTTCCACGCTCGGCTCCGTGACGTAGACCGCCCCACCGGGCACGTCCACCGACCACGTCCCGCCGCCGCTGGACGTCGCGCTCAGGCTCCCGCTGCCGAGGCTCACGGTCACCGCGACGTCATCCTGGTCCCCGGTGTCCCCGCCGATGGTGAAGCCCGCCGCCTTCTCCGCGATGTTCACCACCCCATCCTCTGTCACCGGCAACGCGTTCACCACCAGTGTCCCCGCCGGAAGCACCGTCACCGTATAGGTCGCGGTCGCCTCGTTGTAGTCCGCCGTGTCCACTGCCGTCACCGTGATCACGCACTCGCCCACCTCGAACATGCTCAAGGCGCCCGTGCCGGAGTCCACGCCGCACACTTCCTCCGGCTCCGCCGCGTACTCCAGCGCCGTGACCGCCCCGGTCGGCAGCGTCAACGTGGGCGGCGGCTGCCCGAAGACCCCCGACGCCGCGCTGTAGGCGAAATCCCTCAGAGGCTGATCACCCTTCAGCACCACCGGGAAGACGATGGGTACCTCCGTCACGTTGCCGGCGGTGTCCGTCGCCGTCACCGTCCCCGTCACCGCGGCGCTCGACGCGGTCGTCGGCGTGCCGCTGATCACGCCCGTCGCCGGGTCGATCTCCAGCCCCGCCGGCAGCCCCGCCGCATCGTACGGCGTCAGGTCGCTATCCGTGGTCGCCGGATTCATCGACGCCGGCGCCACCCCCACCTGCAGCGTGTCCGGGGCCGTGTAGCTCACCGCCGGCGCCGTCAGATCCACCCGCACCGGCCGCACCTCGTCCGCCGGCGGCGTGAGCCCGGCCTTCCGCGCCCTCACCGTCAGCGCCACATCCGGCTCCGTCAGATAGGCCGCGTCCGCGGGCACCGTCACCGACCACGCACCGCCGTCGCTCGTCGCGCTCAGGCTCCCCGTGCCGAGACTCACCGTCACCGTCGCCCCGTCGTCGGTGCCGGTGTCGCCGCTCAGCGCGAACCCCGCCTCCTTCTCCGCGATGTTCACCACGTCGTCCCCGGTCACCAACGGCACGTTCAGCACCAGCGAGCCCGCCGGCCGCACAACCACCTCGAAGGTGGCGCTGGCCTCGTTGTAGTCGGCGCTGCTCTCCGCGGTCACCGTGATCACGCACGTCCCCACCTCCACCACGTCCAGCGCGCCGTCGCCGGCCGTCACCGTGCACACGTCCGTCGGAGTCGCCGCGTAGCTCAACGTCGTCTTCACCCCGCCCGGCGGCGTCACCGTGGGCACCGGCTGCCCGAACACCACTGAGCTCGCAGTGTAGGCAAAGCCCGTGAGCGTCTGGTCTCCCTTCAACACCTCCGGGAGGCTCACCGACACCGTGGCCGGGTTGCCCGCATCGTCCGTCACCGTCACCGACACCGTCACCGCGGTCCCCGCCGTTGTCGGCGTGCCGCCGATCACACCCGTCTCCGTGTTGATGGTCAGCCCCGCCGGCAGCCCCGTGGCCGCATACGACATCAGGTCCGTGTCGATCGTCGCCGGAGACACCGTCGCCGCCACGTCCACCTGCAACGAGTCCGGCGCCGTGTAGCTCACCGACGGCGCCGTCAAATCCACCGTCACCGTCCGCACCACGTCCGCCGCCGCCGTGTACCCCGTCTTCGTCGCCTTCACCGTCAACACCACACTCGGCTCCGTGAGGTAGCTCGCGTTCGTCTCCACGGTGGCCGACCACGCCCCGCCCGCCTCCGACGTCGCCGCCAGAACTCCGCTCCCCAACGCCAGCGCCACCGCCACCCCCTCCTGGGTCCCCGTGTTCCCGGCCACCGGAAAACCCGCTGCCTTCTCCGCGATGTTCACCACGTTGTCCCCGGTCACGTTCGACACGTCCAACGCCAACACTCCCGCCGGCTGCACCTCCACCGTGAACGTCGCGGTGGCCGGGTTGTAGTTCTCGCTGCTCGCCGCGGTGGCCGTGACCACACAGTCCCCCAGCCCCACGAAGATGAGCGCGCCCGTATCGGAGGCTACGGTGCACACCGTCGTCGATACCGTCGCATAGGTCACCGACGTCTCCACCCCGCCCGGCGGCGTCACCGCCGGCGGCGTAGCCGTGAACAGCACCGACGATACAGCGTAGGCAAACCCCGTCAGGGTCTGGTCCCCCTTCGCCACCGCCGGCAACGCCACGGACACGTCGGCCGTGTTGCCCGCGTTGTCCGTCACCGTCACCGTCACCGTCCCGGCCGCGCCCGCCGTCGTCGGCGTGCCGCTGATCACACCCGTCCCCGTGTCGATGGTCAGCCCCGCCGGGAGCCCCGTGGCCGCATACGACTTCAGATCCGTGTCCGTCGTCGCCGGAGACACCGTCGCCGCCACGTCCACCTTCAACGAGTCCGGCTCCGCGTAGCTCACCGACGGCGCCACCAGATCCACACCGATCGTCCGCATCACGTCCGTCGCCGCCGTGTACCCCGTCTTCGTCGCCGACACCGTCAGCCCGACGCTGGTCCCGGTGACGTAGCTCGCCCCGGACGGCACCGATGCCGACCACGACCCACCGGCATCCGACGGCTCCGTTAGGGTTTCGCTCCCCAGCTTCACCGTCACCGTCACCCCCGCCTCGGTCCCCGTGTTGCCCGTGATGGTGAACCCGTCCGCCTTCTCCGCGATGTTGACGGTGTCGTCCCCGGCAATGTCGTCCACGCTCAGCGCCAGCGACCCCGTCGGGTTCACCGTCACCGTCACCGTGACGATGGCCTCGTTGTAGTTCGCCGTGCCCG
>Ga0209754_1002898_pt1 | contig 12626 bp, 14 predicted proteins | sample MesohylBB_FD_187295 | JGI IMG/M metagenome (GOLD analysis project Ga0209754, IMG submission 187295) | Host-associated microbial community of the marine sponge Aplysina aerophoba from Gulf of Piran - sponge mesohyl, lysed by bead beating... | ecosystem: Host-associated > Porifera > Sponge >... | reverse complement strand
GCCACCGAGGCGTCACAGCCGACGGCCTCTGCGTCTGATCCCGAACGAACGTGACACGTCGGACGGCGTGGCGGGCGAAGGATGTTCATCACCGGCCATTGGCACCAGTCAATGCCCGACGCCCAACACCGCCGCCAACGCCTCCGAGAAGCAGGCCGAGCCCTGCCTCTGTGAGTCGGTCGAGTAGCCGGGAGCAGTCACTGCCGGCCGCGCTCCAACACGTTCACACTTCTAACTGTTAGTGCTGCCAGTTCGGCGCCGACGATACCAAACTATTTTAGTCTTGGATCTCTACCAGTGCTAGACTAAAACTCCTGGCGACATTCTCGATCGCAGATGAGGTGTCCGATGCGCTCGCCCGGATCGAGGCCGGCGAGTCGCCACAGAATCTCGAATCCGAGACTCTGGAGTTCAAGTCGGACCACGGTGACCCCAAGAAGACTCTCGGTGACCTCGTCAACGCTGCAACTTGTCTGGCGAATGGCCTGGGCGGGACTGTGGTTGTGGGCGTGGAGAACGCAGTGGCGGGTCCCGATGCGTTCACGGGAACGACCGCTGATCTCTTGGAGGTCCGGCGCTACATCTTCGACACTGCAGATCCGGGGCTTACTGTCTCGGTCGCCGAGCACACCCACAGGGATCAGAGACTGCTCGTGATCGGGGTTCCGATCAGCGCGACTGTCCATGCTGTGGCATGGAAGGTCACACGCCGGATCGGGCGGAGTTGTCTCCCGCTCGCGCCCGTCCGGGTCGCGGCGCTTCATGCTGAACGCGAGGGCCGCGATCCTTCCGATGCGCTCAGCGGACGATCAGTCGAAGACCTCGATCCGGTGGCAGTAGGGCTCGTCCGCCGCTATCTGCGCCGGCTCACCGGCGATCGCGTGAGGTGGGCCGAACTGTCCGGTCCGGAGCTTTGTCAGACGATGGGCGTCGCGACCAGCGATGGCGAACTGCGAGTCGCCGGCGAGCAACTCTTTTGCGCGTCGGACGGGGAGATCGTCTCTTACCAGCACCGAAGCAGCGCTGGGAGCCCTCCGGACGCGAGCCATCGGTTCAACCCGCCTCTGATCGTGGCCTTCAACGGCACCCTCGAACACATCGCTGCCAGGAATCGTTGGGAACCGCTGCTGCGACCCGATGGTCAACAGCTCGAACTCCGGCGCTACCCCGAGGACGCGGTCCGGGAGGCCCTCGCCAACGCGTTCGTGCATCGGCGACTCGACCTCACTGATCCCATCCACGTCGAGCACCTCGACGACTCTCTGTCCATCACCTCCATGGGCCCCCTCGTAACCGGGGTGACGGTCGAGAACATCTTGACGACCCCATCACGACCACGAAATCGACTCTTGGCCCGGGCTTTTTGCAGTCTGGGGCTGATCGAGGAACTCGGCACCGGGATCTCCAGGATGTACCGGTCGATGCTGCATCTCGGCAAGGAGCCACCCTTGTTCGTCGGCACGGCGAATTCAGTCCGCGTGTCACTCACGGGTGGACCAGCAGAGATGGCATTCGCGCGCCTTGTCTCCTCGCTGGACGATTTGAGCCGCAGCGATGTCGAGGTGCTGCTGGTACTACGGCATCTCTGCACTAACAGCAGCGCGTCTCCCTCTGAGCTGGCGCCGGTGCTCCAGCGTTCGCCGGCCGAGGCGGCACACACGCTCGAGCGGATGGCGGCTGCCTCGTCTCCGCTCATCGAACGTGCCAGCGGATCAGCCGGTGGCGCGCGGGCTCGCTACCGACTGTCCAAGGGGGCGATCGCTGGGCTCACCACAGCGGTGACGTATCGTCGTCACAGCAGCAGTGAGATCGAGCGAGCGGTCCTGGCACACCTCGTGGAGCACGGGCGGATCACGAACCGGGTTGTCCGCTCTCTCTTCGGCGTCAGCACCCCGAGGGCATCCGTGATCCTTCGCGAACTTGTCAACACGGGCCTTCTCGAACGGACCAGCGAGGTGTCACGAGGACCGGCTGTGGTATACGGCCCAGGGCCGCTGTTACCGTCTTGAATCCAGTCGAATAGTGTCTGTCCGTTGGTCCAGGCACTTCTCATCCCAGAGTATGGGCTCAGTTGTTCACAGGGTTTGGTGCAGATTTTCACAGTTCTAGCTTTGTGCAGATTTTCGATGAAGGCTAAAACTCGTATTAGCTCTCGAACAACTCGGGCGCACTGCCGGGCTGCAGTCACGACGATGGCCACGGAAGCTCCGGTTCCGGAACAGTCTCCGGTCAGCGCGCCAGTTCGCGGGACCTGCTCGGCGAGGTGCGGGAGGGTGAGGCGCCGGGCTCGGCACGGTGTTCATCTCCGAGCGCTACAACCGCAACGAGGCGGCGACGCTGTGCGGCGCGGCGGCCGCAGCTTCGGATCATCTTCGTACGCGACCAACGGCAACGCTGGGGAAGCTGCGCTCCGGGCGGCACGCTTCGCTTCAACTGGCGGGCCATGATGCTCAAGCCCGCCCTCATCGAGTACACCGTCGTCCACGAACTCACCCACCTCACGCACAACAACTCGCGCGACTTCTGGGCGCTCGTCGCCGGAGCAATGCCCGACGCCCAACACCGCCGCCAACGCCTCCGAGAAGCCGGGCACGACCTTCCGCTCCAAGGCCGAAACCTCCGGTCGGCGACAGACCCGTGCCCGACCGACCTACTAATTTCCTCGGCACGTGCGGCGCCCGGACGATCGCCACAACGCCGTATTGGGCGAACACTTGATAGATTCACACTTCTAACTGTAAACTGTGTGAATACTGCAGTTGAGCCATCGTCCTCTGACCGCCTCGGACGCAGACGGCGACCTATTCGCCGACCGGGTTGACGCACTCGCATCGGTTGAGCGTGCCCTCGACCTCGGGCTCAACGTTTATGTCGCCGGTCCAAGCGGCAGTGGGAGGACCTCGTTCCTTCGTCGGATTGAGGCGGGGCGGGAGTCGACCGCCTTCGTCAATCTGGCTCGCGTGACCAGTCTCGACGGTCTGATCGGAAGGCTCGCAGCGACGCTCGACCCGGCGACTAATAGTAGTTCAATGTCTTCCCAGTTCTTTCCAGCACTTGAGGACAAGAGACGCGCCGTGCTCAAAGAGCAGGGTGCTGATCAACTCGGAGTTCTTCGCAAGGCGGTTGCTACCGCCGACGCCTCGGGATGCACGATGCTTCTCGACAACGTCGGCGCAGGACTCCTTGTGGAATTCTTCGGACGACAACGGGACGAACTCTGGGAAGTTCCGCTCCGGTGGGTGGTCGTCGGTGACGCGTCGGCGCTTGAAGCACCGGCTGACACGTTCTTCGACACGTTCTTGACGCTCGAGCCGTTCGGGCCGGACGTGATGCGGGATCTGCTGGTACGGCGAGCGCGACACACCAGTCCCGAGCAGCAGAAGCTGATGCAGCAGGTCGCGAACACTCTCCCGACAGTGCTGGGCTCCGCGACACCCCGTCGGGTGATCTCCACAGCGCGTGCGGTCATACTTGACCCCGACCCCGAGTCACACCTGAAGCACCTTCGCGAGCAGGAGTACTCGCGTCTCAAACTCTCGGCCACCGCTCGACTGGTTCTCGACGCCCTCTACGCGTGCGGCCCAGCGCATGCCGGTAACGAACAACTCCTCAAGCAGGTGGGCACGACAAGGAGCCGTGTCGTGCAGGTTCTCAAGGAGCTCGAGGAAGTCGGGCTCGTCCGCTCGTTCCGAGCGGGTAAACGGAAGCTCTACGCCCCCGCCCCCGGCGACAGTCGTCCACGCGGTGCGGCTGCCGGCACGGAAACGCGGACCACCGAAGCGACGGCCGAGGCACGACGTTGAGCGCCGATCTTCTCGCGCACCTCGCTGGCAGATACGCCTTCGACGGTACTCCGATGCCCCACGATCTCGGGGCGTATCACGTGCCGTTCGACCTGATGCTCGGGCGCGATCATGTTGAGGCCCGGCTTCAGTCCGCGGCCGTGGGCGGCGAGCGTGTCGCTCTGATCGCTGACAGCGGAACTGGGAAATCGAGCGTGGTCCGGTACGTGCTTGGGCCTGACGCACCTGATGTTGCCCCCGTTCTCGTGCCCGTGAACGCGCTCGGTGAGGGTGCCGGCACACCCGATCGGGTTGCAGACGAGATTCTCGCCCTTTTCGGACGTTACGCCCGACAAGTGACGACAGAAGCAGTCACCGGCTCGAGCAGGCGCGTGACCGAGGCGCGCCGGCAGTCAGACGGCATCGGACTCGATCTCCACTGGCTCCGAGTAGGAAGAGCCAAGGAAGTGGAGCGCCAGACAGCGACGGACTCGCTGATCACCCTCAGGGAGAAATCGGAAGCCATTGATCTGACACTGCGCGGGATTCCCCAAGACGGCCTACAACCCGTGGTGGTCTTTGATGATTCGGATCGGTGGCTCGCTGGGGGCGGGCGGGAGATGGTTCCCCAATTCTTCCGCGAGGTGGTGCGCTGGTTAACCGACTTCCCCACCTCAGTCGTAGTCGCCACACATACGCGCTACCTAGAGCCGGATGGGGGGCGTGCTGCAAACTTGCTGGAGTTCTTGGATACACGCATTGAAGTTCCTCGCGTGCCCAGCGCGGACATGCTCGGACGGGTCCTCGAACGTCGCATCACCCGCAATACGGAGGAGACGCCGCACAGCGATGCAGTCCTGTCAGACGTCGTGTCGGATCAGGCAATTGAGGCGTTGTTCGACCACTACTCCCAGAATGTGCCGCTGCGACGGGCACTCCAAACGGCTCACATCGCTCTCGCCGACGCCGTAAGTGCTGGAGCACAGACGATTGACGCCAGTCACATCACCGCCGCGCAACAGGCATGACTGAGACCATGCCCGGGAGGAGACCGCGAGAATGACGACAGCTGAATTCCCCGAACTTGGCTTCTACGGGCTGGCGGGCCAGCCTGCCAGTTCCCGTGACGTGCTCACCGAGGTGCGAGATGGCGAGGCGCTGGGCCTCGGCACGGCGTTCATCTCCGAGCGCTACAACCGCAAGGAGGCAGCGGTGCTGTGCGGTGCGGCCGCGGCGGTCTCGGAGTCGATCACCATCGCCACCGGCGCCACGCACAACAACACCCGCCATCCCCTGCTGACCGCCGGCTTCGCCTACACGATGCAGAGCCTCAGCGGTGGACGGTTCGTGCTGGGCATCGGCAGGGGGATCCCCATCCTCCAGCAGTTGATGGGCATCCCCGAGATCACCACCGCCGAGATGGAGGACTTCGCCGGGATCATGCGGCGGCTCTTCCGGGGCGAGATGGTGCAGAACCACGACGGTCCGGCGGGCCGCTTCCCGCTCCTCCTCCTCGACCCGACTCTTGACGAGCACCTGCCGATGAACATCGCATGCTTCGGCGAGAACAGCCTGCGCCTCGGCGGCCGGTGCTTCGACGAGGTGATCCTGCACACGTACTTCGCGGATGAGACCGTGGTCCGATGCGTCGAGACGGTGAAGTCAGCCGCCGCCGAAGCCGGCCGGGATCCCGACGATGTGCGGGTCTGGTCGTGTCTGGCCACGATCTCCGACCTGATCCCCTATGAGAAGCGCCTGCGGGGAACCATCGGACGGCTGGCGAGCTACCTCCAGGCTTACGGGGAACTCCTCGTGCGGACGAACCGCTGGGATCCCGCCGTGCTGGAGAGGTTCGAAGCCGACGAGGTGGTTGCCAAGAACCGCTGGACCGCGCTGGACGCCACCGGCTCGACCGAGGTGCTCGAACACATCGCCACGATCATTCCCGACGAGTGGTTCGCCGCCAGCGCCACCGGGTCGCCGCAGCAGTGCGCCGAGGCCGTCCGCCACCAACTCCACCTGGGATGCGACGGCGTCATCATGCACGGCGCCACCCCGGCCGAACTCGCACCGGTCGTCGATGCCTACCGGGCGATCCGGCGATGAGCGCCGCCAACCACCTCCGGACGTTGTCGAGCCGGTCGGGCGAGAGCAGGAGCCGGTTGTGACCACCGCCGACTCCATCCCCACCCTCGAGGAGGTGTCGGCCGAGTGGCTGAGCGAGGTGCTGCGCGGGGCCGGCCACACCGACGCCGAGGTACTCGGCTTCAGCCACGCCCCCGTCGGCACCGGCCAGTTCGGCAACAGTGTGCGCTTCGCGCTCACCTACGCCCGGCCACGGCCCGAGTACCCGGCCACGATCGTCGGGAAGTTCCCGTCCACCGACGAGATGACCCGGAACATGGCCGTCGTCGTGCGCGCCTACTCCCGGGAGGTCGGCTTCTACAACCGTCTGCAGTCGCGGCTGCGGATCCCCACGCCGCTCTGCTATCACGCGGCCGTCGGGGGCCACGGCCCGGAATTCGTGCTCCTGCTGGAGGACATGCACCCGGCTGTCCAGGGTGACCAGATCGCCGGCTGCGACCCGTCGCTGGCCCGCCGGATCGTGCTGGCGCTGGTGGGGCTCCATGGCCCGACCTGGCGCGACGGGGCACTCGCCGACGCCGATTGGCTGAACTTCGACGACCCGGCGGAGGTGCACAACGCAGTCCAGGCGTTCTTCCGGGGCGTGCTTCCCGAATTCCTCGACAGGCACCACGACGAACTCTCCGCGGAGCAGAAGGACCTGTTCCGGCGCCTCGCCGACAGCTCGGGCTTCCCCATCAGCCCACCGGTCGGCGAGGTGTTCTGCGCCATCCACCAGGACTACCGGCTCGACAACCTGCTCCTGGACACGACACGAACCCCGGCAGCGGTCAGCACCGTGGACTGGCAGTCACTGGCGGTCGGCCACCCCGTCACCGACGTCTCGTACTTCCTGGGTGGCAACCTGCGGAGCGAGCACCGCCGCGCCACCGAGGACCGCATCGTGCGCGACTACTTCGAGGCGCTCTGCGATTTCGGGGCGGCGGGCCTCGGTTGGTCCGAATGCTGGGAGGCGTACCGCCGGGCATCCCTCTTCGGCTTGGCGACCGTCGTCTTCGCGTCCATGGGGGTCGAGCGCACCGAGCGCGGCGACAGGCTGCTGGCCACGATGGCGCGCCGGCACACCACCCATGCTCTCGACATGAGAGCGGTGGAGTTCCTGGACTGAGCCGCCACGAGACCGAGTCGGAACCTGGGAACCCACCGGGGAGTCCACGGCGAACGCCTCCACCGGTCAGCACTGGGTTCCGGCCTGCGCCGGAACGACGAACCCGCTCAGGCGCGCGCTATTCGACAGCCCTTTCGAGAGCTTGGCGCTGTGTGTCGCCGGCGATCGTGACCCATTCACTCCAGGAGCCGTCGTAGACCGACACGCCATCGCCGAGTCCGGCCACTTCGTAGGCGAGGGCTGTGCCACAGGCGCCCACCCCGCCCCGGCAGTACAGGATCGTGCGGAGTGCCGGGTCGGCGGCGGCCAGGATCGTCTCGCGGCAGTGTTCCGGTGAGCGCATGAGACCGTCGTCGTCGAGGAACTCGATGCCGGGCAGGTAGGCGCTGCCGGGGATCATCGCCCCGTCCTCGACCCGCGCCGGCTCCATGCGACAGTCCACGAGGCCGACGGACGGGTCGTCGAGTGCGGCTGCCACGTCGAGGGGCGTGGCGTAGGCGGCCGAGCGTGGCCGGGCCGTGAAGTCGCCGCGGGGCCAGCGAGGCACCTCGGTGCTCAGCGGGCGCCCCTCGGCGACCCAGCGGCCGATGCCGCCGTCGAGCACCGCCACCGCGCCGTGGCCGTAGACCCGCAGCGCCCACCACAGGCGGGCCGCCACGGTGACGTGACCGTCGTCGTAGGTCACCACCGTGGTGCGGTCACCGATGCCGGCTGCGGCCATGGCCTCGGCGAACGCCTCAGGCTGGGCCAGCATCCCGGCGATGGGGTGGTCGGGATCGGCCCAGTGCGTGTCCCAGCGCAGGTGCACGGCACCGGGGATGTGGCCGGCGGCGTACTCGGCCTCGGGGTCCCGCATGTCGAACGGCTTCAGGTACCAGCGGCAGTCCACGACCCGCACGTCCTCGCGGGGATCCGGCGGCACCTCCCGGCCCGGCGCGCCGGGGGGCGCTCCCGGCGGCGCCTCATCGTCGGGATTCGAAGCAGTCGGACCTCCGCCGGCCCGCAGGCGCCTCGCCAACCAAGCGGTGCTCACCAGGGGACCGGCCCCAGCCGGCGAACCGCCCCTCACGAGAACCCCTGAGACCCCGGCAAGACCCCAGCCCGCGAACCGCCCCTCACAAGAACCCCTGAGACCCCGGCAAGACCCCAGCCCGCGAACCGCCCCTCACAAGAACCCCTGAGACCCCGGGCCGCGAACCGCCCCTCACGAGAACCCCTGAGACCCCGGCAAGACGCCGGGCCGCGAACCGCCCCTCACGAGAACCCGTGAGACTCCGGCAAGACGCCGGGCCGGGCCGCTCCCCGCGGCGGTCACGACGCTTCGGCTCTCACGGCCGGCACCACTTCTGAGGCCAGCGCCTCCACCGCCCAGGTGGGGTCGGGTCCCAGCGTGTACCAAAGCAGCGGCATGGCCATCCCGGCGGCACCGAAGGGCATCAGGCGCTCGATCACCTCTTCAGTGTCGCCCGTCACGGCGAACGTGTCGATGAGCTGCCCGCTCACGGCCGCGGTACCGGCGACCATCCCATCCCGCCGCACGGCTTCTCGCACCGCCGCCACCGCCGCGGGGTCGGCGCCCGAGCGGTCGACCACCACGCCCTCCACCCGCGCCAGGTAGTAGGCCAGCACCTCGCACACCTCCCGGCGAGCGGCGGCCCGGTCACGATCCAGGCTGATGAGCACGTTGCCGGAGATGAGCACGTCGCCGGGATCGCGCCCCTCGACCCGCGCACCTTCGGCGATCCGCTCGGCGGCCCACGCCACGTACGCGGGGCTCATCAGAGCGCCCAACTGCACCCCGTCGGCCCAACGCCCGGCCGCGGTCAGCATCCGGGCGTTGACGGCGCCGACGTCCACGGGGACCGGTGCCGGGGATGCCAGGTCGAGCCGCAGATCGGCATCGGCATCGAACGTCTCCGGCTCGAACCCCACCGGCCCACCCGCCAGCAGCGACCGCATCGCCCGCACGGCCTCGACGGTGTTGCTGTACGGCAACCAGCCCTGCGGTTCACACCCGAAGGCCCGCATCGTCCATTCGCAGGCGCCGACACCGAACCGCACCCGCCCCGGCCCGATGTCGGCGAGCGTGGCGGCCTCCAGGGCAAGCAGCAGCGGATGCCGGGTAACAGGGTTGGCGACGCCGACACGCACCGTCACACGCCGGGTCCGGGCCAGGATCGCCGCCGCAACCGACGTCGCGGAGCGATGCAGCCGGCTCTCCGGAATCGACACCTCGTCATACCCCAACTCATCGGCCTGAACCCCTTGCGCCAGCGTCACAGCAGCCGGCTCCTCGTTCGACAGGGACAGCCCCACACCCGCAAACCGTGCAGACGCCGCGGTCATCGCACTGAGTCCGTTCGGCCGTGCCCGCGGTTGGGCCGCTCCTCCCTCAGTGCGCCGGCTGTCCCGTCGGGGTGTCGTCCCGGATCAGCACGACATCGGCTCGATCGAGCCCGTGGAACTCACGCAACCCTTCGTGTATCAGATCCTCGATGCCCTGCAAGGAATCGGAGACAGCGACGTACCCTTCCCCGTCCTCGGCCCACCAACTACCGCAATCCGGATCGTAATGAACTCGCACGGTGTGCATCGCTCAGCCTTCTCCCGGGTGTCGACGGCCCCACAGCAGTTCCACGATCTCGTCCTCGCTGAGACCGACTTCTCGTTCGAGGATATGCCTCAGAGCCCGGGGCGGCACGGTCACGCCCCGGTGGTACGCATACAGCAACGGAGGTCGCCCCGACGCGACCAGCCGGGAATGTGATCCCTTCGTCCGCTCGACCCGGTAGCCAAGTGACTGCAACAAGCGGAGCACCTCACCGCTCTTCTTCGACGGATACTTGACCACACAGCCATACTATTGATCTAATATCAACTTTCCATAGTTGTCATTATTGTTCATCTACAGGACTTGCAGCCAGCCCCGGGTGCAGCAGGTGGAGACGCCGGACGGAGGGTGCTCGCACCCGCTGGAATGACGACTACGGTGCAGTCCGCTTCGCCGGCCCGAGGGGTGAGTCGATGCAGCGACAGGGGATACCGGAGATTGAGACGGCTCTGAGCGCGCCCGACTTCCAGGACCACATGCACGACGTGTTCGCCGAACTCCGCGAGCGCGCACCGGTCTACTGGAGCCCCTCGCTCAACTACTGGCTGGTCACACGATTCGACCTCGTCGAGGAGGTGCTGCGCAATCCCGACGACTACTCCAGCCACGGCGCCGAGGGGGCCTACATCCGGCGCCTGCCCCCCGAGGTGATCGAGAGCCTCGCGGTCCTCCCCTACCACTTCGGTCAGCCGGGGCTGATCCATTCCGACGGTGCCAAGCACACGGCGCTGCGCCGAGCGGTCAACCCCCCGTTCACACCGGCGGCGCTCGCCCCGCTCGCCGCGGACATCCGCCGAGAGGCGGCGGCACTGCTCGGTCCGGCCGAGGGAACTGGGGCGCCATTCGATGTGGTCTCGACCCTCGCCGAACCGCTGCCCGTCAGGGTCATCGCCGGACTCCTGGGCGTCCCGGCCGATGCCCTCGACCGGTTCCCGGGCTGGTCGGTTCAGTTGGCGCGGTTCTTCACCGGGCCGCTCCCGGTTCCCGAGATCGCCCGCGACCTGGACGGCGCCCTCGTGGAGTGGCGGGCCTTCGTCGGCGACCTGATCGACCGGCGCAGCGCCGAGCCCGCCGGCGATTTCGTGAGCGTGGTCGCCGCCGCCGTCGACACCGGACGCATGGGTCGCCAGGACGGCATCGCCATCGTCGTGCACGCCTTGCAGGCCGGCCACGAAACGTCCACGAACCTCATGGCAACCGGCATCCACCTGCTGCTGGCGCATCCTGAGCAGCTCGAACTGGCCCGATCCTCAGCGCAGTGGCTGGAGTACGCCATCGAGGAGGTGCTGCGCTTCGAGGCACCCGCCCTCAACGGCCGGCGGACCGCGACGAGGGCACTGAAGCTGGGCGGCCGGCCGATCGAGGCCGGCGACACCGTGGTCGTCAACTTCGCCGCGGCGCACCGGGATCCGGCCCGGTACCCCGACCCCGGGCGGTTCGACATCACGCGGCGCCTCACCAAGGCCGACCACATGGGCTTCGGCCGCGGCCCGCACTTCTGCCTCGGAGCGTCCCTCGCCCGCCTGGAGGTCGCCATCGCCCTCGACGAGTTCCTGAGGAGGTTCCCCGGCGCCGCTCCGGTGAGCGACACCCCGCGCTGGAAGGCGCCCCGCGACCAGCGAGGCCTGGCCGAGTTGTGGGTCGAACCCGGTGGCGCGATGGCCGGGTCGAGCACCCTCGCCGCGGTGGCCGCGCGGGACGCCGCCGAACGGAGCACCGATGACTGCTGAGCGGGTCCCGGCCGGTCGCTACCGGCTCCGGATCGACGATGCCTGCATCAGTTCGGGTCAGTGCGTGCTCATCGATCCGGAGTTGTTCGGCTTCGGCGACGACGGCACCACCCGGGTGCTCACCGGCGAGGTTGCCGGCGACGATCTGCCGGGTGCCTCCGCCGCGGTCGCCAACTGCCCCATCGGCGCCATCCACCTGGACCCGGCACCGTGAGGAACACCGGCACCGGAGTCTCCCCCGGCCAGTAACGGCCGGGCACCGTCACCTGTAGCCGCCGCCTCTTCGGATGCTGTCGATGGAGACGGCCGGCCCATCCCCCCGCACGACCATCTGCCAGTAGATCGGCACGTTCGTGAGAACGAAGCTGTTGGTGATCACACCGATGATGATCAGGCCCAGGAACGTGCCGAGCAGGTCGCCGCTCTCGTGGTCGACCGTGACGGTGCGCTCGTTGCCGGTCAACCAATCGTTGCCGGTCAACCAATACGTCGGTGCACCACCGGAGGCCCTCACGGCACGGTCCACACAGCCGATTACCGTGCCGCAGACACGCGCTGACCGAACGCCGCCGAGCGCAGCTGACTTCGAACACAGACCGCTACAGTTGGCATGTGCTGTCGCCGCACGTGGTCGAGTTCGAACTCCGTGGGCCCTACAAGGTTTGGGTGCGGTTCGACGACGGCGTCGTCGGCGTCGTCGACCTGTCCGACAGCGTCGCGGTGGGCGGCGTCTTCTCCGCGTGGTCCGACGAGGACTACTGGCACACAGCGCGCATCGACCCCGGCTCGGGCGCCCTGGCCTGGGGCGACGGCACCGAGATCGACATCTGCCCATTCAGCCTGTACCTGGACGTGACCGGCCGGACCTTCGACGACTTCGAATCCGAGGACGCCTCCACAACCGCCCGCTGACCGAGGACAATGCCCGAGTTGAGCCGGTTCTTCGGCATCGTGATCACGATGTACGCCCGCGATCACCCGCCGCCCCACTTCCACGCGCGTTACGGCGAGCACGAGGCTCTCATCGACATCGAGTCATCGCGAGTCCTGCGGGGCGCGTTGCCGGGACGCGCCCAGGCCATGGTCGATGAGTGGTGCGTACTGCATCGGGCCGAGTTGCGCGCCGCCTGGGCCGCGCTGCGACGCGGTGCGACGCCCGACAGGATCGCCCCGCTCGAGTAACAGGCGCAATAGGACGATCCGGGACGGTGGTGTGCGCCTCGGTCGCCACCAGCGAACTGCTCATCGCC
>Ga0209754_1002897_pt1 | contig 12628 bp, 18 predicted proteins | sample MesohylBB_FD_187295 | JGI IMG/M metagenome (GOLD analysis project Ga0209754, IMG submission 187295) | Host-associated microbial community of the marine sponge Aplysina aerophoba from Gulf of Piran - sponge mesohyl, lysed by bead beating... | ecosystem: Host-associated > Porifera > Sponge >... | reverse complement strand
GCGGAGCAGCATCCTGTGACTCTCGTCTGGCGGCGGACACGAAAAAAGCAACTCACATAGGCGCTCCCGGGGAGGCTGCCACAAGCGTGGCAGCCTCCCCATTCGTATCCGGCTTCAGCCTCCGGCAGCCACGAGGCCCGCCTGCTGCTCGCGCTCCAGGGCCCAGTCGAACAGCGAGGGCCCCGAGGGTCGCGGGTTGCGCCCGCGATGCTTGGGCTGCTCCGGCTCCTCGGCCAGGAACTCGGCCCAGTTGAACAGCGATTGCTGCTGCTCCCCCTGGCCGTGATGGTTCGCGCAGGGGACCAGTTCGACCACTGGCGTAACCTCCCCCTCGCTCGGTAGCGCCGAGACCAGCGGCTCCGCTTCGGCAGCCGGCCGCTCCCACTCGGCGTCAACGAGCAGCGCGTCGGACTGGGCCGCGACCTGCTGGGCCTGGGTGAAGACGTCCTCGACCGGCTCCGAGTCGGTCTCGCCTGAGACCAACTTGCGGGCCAGAGCCATCATCAGGTCGTCGCCGGTGTCGCCGTAGGCGGCCAGCCCGTCCTCGGGCAGGTCGCCTTCGACTGCGAGCGAACTCTGCAGCTTCTGCGCAACGAGCTTGAGCGCGTCGGCCTGCAGGGTGTTGCGGTAGGCCATGAACACGACCTTGACCGGCTGGGTCTGGCCGATCCGCCAGCTGCGGCGCGAGGCCTGACGCATGGTGTAGACCGAGTAGTCGGTTTCGTACCAACAGATGGTCGGAAAGGCGATCAGGTCGAGCCCCGTCTGGACCAGGCGCGGGTGGCAGATCAGGACGTCGATCCCCTCCTTGACCCGCTTCGCGACCCAGGCCTCGCGCTGCTTCGGCTCAACCCGGTCGGCCTTCATCACCGCGGTACGGAACCCATGCCGGCTGAGCAGCGTCTCCAACCGGCCGGTGATGTCGCGCGTGCCGGTATGGGTGGCGTAGACCAGGACCCGGCGTCCGGCCAGGCGTTCCTGAGCGACCAGGTCGATCAGCTGTTGCTCCTTGGGATAGACGCGCTCGGCGTCGAGCGGCGGCAGTTGCACGATCAGGTCGCCCGTGTCCGGGTCGAACACCGACTCGCCCCTGGTGCAGCCCTCGGGATAGGCCAGCAGCGCCTGCAGGTAGGTCGAGAGCAACCGCGCCGAGCCGCGTTCGATCGCCTGGAGCAACGCCCGCTTGAGGTCGGTCGCGAGAATCCGGTAGGCGGAAGCCTGGGAGAGCCCGTGCAGGCCCTCCTCGGTGTCCATGCTCGCCACCTGGATCTGCTCCTCGTAGGCGGGCAGTCCCGAAGCGACATCGGCGAGGCGGAGGAAGAGCGAGTGGCCGATGATGTGGAACAGCGCCGCCGGCGCCATCCCCGGCCGCTCCTTGACCTGCTTGCGGTAGTTGCGCCGACGCGACACAGTGCCGTCCTCGGTCGGGTCGTCGTCGCGGTCGTGGCGCACGCGCTGCTCGAGGAATCCGTAGCGCTCGACCCACTTGTGCTCCTCTGAGCGTCCGAACTCACTGCGGATCTCAGGCGAGAACCGGTAGAGCAGGTGGAACAGCGTCGAGGCGTAGCCGCCCATCAGCGTTCCCGACAGCGCCAGCGACTTGCCGCAGGCGTCTGCCAGGATGCCGGCCGAGACGCCCTGGGCCGAACCGCGACCCTTGTGCTCGTGAACTTCGTCCACAATCAAGAGGTCGAAGTAGCCGCGCATGTGCTGCTTGACGTAGTCGGCCAGGGGGTACTTGCGCGGTCCCTGTCCAGGAGTCCGGCGAGCCATCAGCCCGGCGTTGTAGTCGGTCGTCACGGTCTCGACGGGTCGCGCCTCCGCCGTCCACAGGGGCGTCCCGCAGTTGGGGCACTGGTGACGCTTCCTGTCCAACTGCCGGTGCGGGATCGGGACGCCTTCCGCATCCACGATCTGCGCGGTGCAGTCGGGGCAGGCCGGGGTCATGATGAACTCGCCCGTCTCTTCGTCGCGGACGGGGTTGCCGTCCTCATCCTTGAGCCGGCGCATCCAGTAGGCGGGACGGAAGCGGTGGCCGAGCTTGGCCCGCGAGTGCGACATGACCACGTACTGCGGGCCGGAACCCTCCTGGCGGCGCAGCTGCTCCAGGTCGGTGATCGAGTCGGCGATCCCGGTGCGGACCAGCGGGATCGTGTCCTCGATCTCGCGCTGCCACTTGCCGACCAGGTGGGGCGGACAGAGCACGAGCACGCGGCGGAAGCCGGCCAGCTGCGCGGCGGCGATGGCGATGAACGTCTTGCCCACGCCCATCTCGCCGACCACGGTGGTGCCGCGCTGCTCGGTCAAGCTCAGCGCGGCGCCGCGGATCACGGTTTCCTGGGCGCCCATCGGCCGGCGCTTGAGTTGGGGCATCGGTCGGTCGTCCGCCGCCGGGCGGTACTTGGGTGGATAGCTGTGGACGATCCGGTTGGTGATCGCCTCGCGGTAGGTGTCGATGAACTCTGAGAGGTTCATGTTCGGTTACTCCTCGATGTGGGCCCGCGCGTCCTGGACGCATTCGGGCAGTCGTTCGTACTGGTCTCGGTGCAGACCGCAGCGGCACCACCAGCTGTAGCTGCGGCCGGCGGTCTGGTTGCCGTCCTGGTCGATGGCGACGAGTTCCTCGAAGAAGATCTCGCAGCCGCGGTCGTTTCTCCAAAGGTTCATGCGTGGTTACTCCTCGATGTGGCGGCGGGCGTCGCGCACGCAGTCGGCCAGGTCCTCGTACTCGTCCTGGTCGCGCCCGCAACTGGCGCAGTAGTAGCGGTAGGTGGGGCTGCCGGTCTCGGTTCCGTGCTCGTCAACCGGCGCGATCCGGTCGAAGTAGATGTGGCAGCCTTCGTCGTTCAGCCAGGGGTTCATGGTCGGGTTCCGTTCTAGCCCGACCCGCGAGGGCGGCGGGTCGGGCGGGTTGGTGATGGTCTAGGCCGTGAGCGCGAGCGTCAGCTGCCGCTCGGGGGCGACGGCGTCGAGGCGCTGGGCCAGGAGCCGGACGTCCTGGCGGTCGGCGATGTCGTCAGGGTCGATCCACTCAAGTTCGAGCAGTTCGGCGATGACCTGGCCGATCGTGACGTACGCGTTGAGGTCCGGTAACGACGGCCTGCGCTCAGGCACCTGAGGCCAGCCAGACCAGATCGGTGGGTTGCCAGTCGACCAGATCGACCCGATCCTCAGGCTGCCAGCACGTCAGTGCGTCGTTGCGCACGTCGAAGATCGGGTACTCGCGCTCGCGGCTGCCGCGGGCCTCGCGCCGGGCGCAGGTCGCGCACTGGTTGAGCGCCGCCGCTCTGGCGTCCGGCGTGTAGGTCTGGTCGCTGACCTCGTAGGTCTCGCGGCAGAAGCCGCACTGGGTAGTCTGGGTCATGTCACTCTCCATGTGTGACTAGAGCGGGCGAGGGATGCAGCCCCTCGCCCGTTCGCTTGATTCGTGGGAAGCTCGGCCGGTCAGCGGTCGTCGTCCGTGATCCGTTCCGTGCTCTGGGGCGAGTGCTGCGTCATGTATCCGCAGCCGCCGCAGGGCGCTCGCACGACCTCGGTCTCGTGGTAGCGGTAGTCGAAGTACTCGGCCGACGACTGGCGCCCGCAGCGGTCGCAGGCGTAGTGGACTCTGAGTCGGGGCATGGTGGGTCTCCATTCCAGGTATGAGCGGTGTTGGTGTTGCGCGTCCGCCCGGCCGCGCTGGGGTCGTGAGGTGGGATTCGTTCGAGGTCGTTAGGCCTCGATCCGTTCGATTCGGCCGGTGTCGAGGTCGAGCGTGACCACGCTGGTCTGCAGCTGCTCGCGGTAGACGTCGTGCGTCTCGCCTTCCTCGACCAGGACCATCTCCTTGGTCGTGCGTCCCTTGACCAGCACGCGGGACCCTGCCCCGGACCCCGATCCGGGGTCGGGCGTTTCCAGTTCGAGGTTGTCGAGGAACCCGGCCGCGACCAGCATCGCCAGGTGTCCCTTGCGCAGTGGCATCAATGGGCGAGTGGAGCGGTCCGTGGGCGGCCAGAAGGCGTCCGTGATCTCGTCCTGCGCCCAGAGACCGCGCTGGCGAGCTTCGGCGACCGCCTTCGAGAAGTCGATCACCCGGGTCGTGAACATCACTGGACCGGGGGCCGACATGCCGACGTCGTACTCGGGCCGCAGGTCGTGCCGCAGCGGCTCCAGCTCGTCGATGCTCGCGATGAGGTCGTTCATCGCTCGCGCGTCGGGCCGCGGTTGCGGCTTGCGCACGCCGATCACGACGACCTGGTCGAACTGCTCGCGCTCGGGCTCGGGGAAGGCCCAGGCCCGGACGCGCCGGTAGTTGGTCGTCAGGAACCGGGCCGAGGTCGCGATCTGCGCACGCGGGATGATGTAGACCAGCAGCCCGTCCGGCTCCAGGTAGCGGGAGCAGTGGGTGAGGAACGCGTGCTCAACCCGCTTGTCCTCGCGGTCGTGGTCGTAGGGTGGGTTGAGCCAGAGCAGGTTGAACGCGCGGTTGGCGATCGAGCAGCGGAAGAGGTCGCTGGAGAGCGCGTGGTCGAGCCGCTCGGCCGCCTCCTGCGCGCGTTCCGTGTGCAGCTCCACCCCGTATGTCTCGATCGGGACGTGGCGGTTGATCGAGCCCGCCAGCTGCGACAGGGCGTCGCCCGGACCGCAGCAAGGGTCGAGCAAGCGGACGATGTCGTCGCGCTGGCGGCCGTAACGGATCGGCGCCATCAAGAGCGTGCGGATGTAGTCGACCACGCGCGGCGGGGTCGGGTAGTAGCCGCCTTTCAGTTGTCCGGCGAGTCTCATTCGGTGTCTTCCTTTCGTTGGTTGTCGGCCTCAACGAGGCCGATCAGGTGTTCTTCGAGGTCTTCTGCGATCTGCGCGATCTGCCAGCCGGACTCCGGGGGTTGGAGCCACCAGCGGCACGTCTCGTCGGCGCCCAGGCGGACGCTGATGATGATCTGTTCGTCCGACGCTTCGGTCATGGGTGCTCCTCTCGGTACTGCTCAAGCAGGTTGAGCAGGTGGTCGTGGATGTCTTCGTGGCCGCCCGCTTCGATCTGCGAGCCGTCTTCTTCGAGGTCGAAGTTGTAGATCGCCGTGATCTCTTCGCCCGTGATGTCGTCCTCACCGGCCCTCGTCTCGACGGTGACGGTCACGTAGCGGTCGGTCATGCCGATCCTCCGTTCAGGTCGCGCGGCAGTTTGAGCGCGCCGTACTTGACGGCCGCCGAGAGCTCGGTCTCGAGTTGCTGCGGGTCGTGGTAGCAGGACCAGGCGTTGAGACCGACCGACTTGAGTGGCCGGATCGCTTCGCTCTCCAGGCCCTGCTGCCAGAGCCAGTCGGCCCAGCTGTGGTGGATCGGCAACTCGGTGCGCTGGTTGAGGAAGCGCAGGTGCAGGGCGGGCGCCGCCGAAGCGTCCGGGGTCAGCAGCAGGAAGGCGTCGCGCTCAAACGAGAGCTCCGCCATCTGCGTGTAGACCATCGCGTGATGAGCGCCTGATTGCGGCAGCCTGGCGTTCTTGGTCTTCCAGGTGCCGATGCTCTGCTCGGGGATCTGGCAGCGCTCGTAGCCGCCCTCGTGCAGCTCGTCCGCGGCGCCCTGGATCAGGAACGCCGGTTGGGGCGGCGAGTTGAGCAGCGCCGCCCAGATCGCCTTGAGCGAGGTCTGGGCGCCGACCATCGAGACGAACCAGAGCTGGTTCTGTTCGGGGTCGGCGGCGAACGCGTCGCAGGTGGCTGAGAAGCCGCCCGCGGTGATCGTGTAGAGCTGGGTTGCCTGTCCCGCACTTGATCCGGGATCGTCTCCGGAAGGAGGCGTGGTTGGGGTGTCGAGCATCGCTCGTCCTTTCGGTTGAACAGGTGTGGAAGGTGGGGACGCTCAGTCGATCAGGCCCTGGCCTTTGAGCGAGACCCAGCCGTCGGAGCCAATCACGACGTGGTCGAGCAGTTCAATCCCGAGCAGGTTCCCAACCTCGACCAGGTCCTTGGTCAGCTGGATGTCCTCGCGGCTCGGTTCCGGCGCCCCCGAGGGATGGTTATGGACCACGACAATGTGCGGCACGGCCTCGATCACGGCCGGCCGGAAGACCTCGGCCGGGCGGACCAGCGCCGCGTAGCCGTTGCCCTGGTAGATCGTGCGCTGGCCGACGACGCGGTTCTTGCGGTCCAAGAGCAGCACCCGGACCTGTTCCTGGGCCAGCTGCGACATCTCATCGGAGAGCAGGTCGACGACGGTCTCGGGCCGGTAGATGGTGGGCATGTCCTCGGGGCGTTCGGGCTTGATCTCGACCTCGTAGCGGATCGCGAGTTCGCCCAGCAGGTTGAGGTTCTGGCGCAGGGCGTCCAGCAGGACTCGTCGTTCATCGGTTTCGGGCGTGGATGCGGTCATGGCGGTCATCTCGGGTTCCTTTCAGCTGGTGGTGGCTGTCCCGGACTGAGTGCCGGGAACGAAGCGGGGCCGCTCTCCGCGTTGGTGAGTGAGCGGCCCCGAGATGCGCCTCCAGAGAGGCGTCGGTTGGCGGGTTGAGTGACTAGAAGGGCTGGTCGCCATCGGACTGGCGTCCGTTGGCATGCCCGTTCCGGCTGTCGAGAAAGACGACCTCGTTGGCGTGGACTTCGGTCGTCTGGCGGCGCTGGCCGTCCTGGTCCTCCCAGTCGTCGTAGCCGAGCCGGCCTGCGGCGTAGATCCGGTCGCCCTTGCGGACGTACTCGGCGACGGCCTCGGCGGTCTTGCCCCAGACCACGAGGTTGTGCCAGTCGGTCTGGCTCTCGCCCGAGCCGTTGCGGCGGTCGGTCGCCAGCCTGAGTCGGCAGACGGCGGTTCCGTTCTTGGTCTGGCGCAGCTCGGGCTCGGTCCCGACCCGGCCCAACAGTTCGATTCGGTTGATCGTGCGTGACATTCGTCGTGCTCCTTTCAGAGAGCGTGTGATGGTGCGGTCCGTTCCCCGATCAGGTCTGGGGAAGCCGCACTAGTGGCTTAAACAAGCAGGGCCGCCCTCCGTTCGCAGGAAGGCGGCCCTGGGGTGCGCCCGTCTCGTGGGCGTCGCGGCTCGGTGATCCGGGTTCCGTTAGAAGGGTGCGTCCTCCGTTCTGTTGTCCGAGCGTCGGCCGCCGGAGGCATCGAGGAAGACGACTTCCGAGGCGTGAACCTCGGTCGTCTGCCGGCGCTGGCCGTCATGGTCTTCCCAGTCGTCGTAGCCGAGCCGGCCGGAGGCGTAGATCCGGTCGCCCTTGCGGACGTACTCGGCGACGGCCTCGGCGGTCTTGCCCCAGCAGATGAGGTTGTGCCAGTCGGTCTGGGTCTCGCCTGACCCGTTGCGGCGGTCGGTCGCCAGCCGCAGGCGGCAGACGGCCGTGCCGCTGCGGGTCTGGCGCAGTTCGGGGTCGGTGCCGACCCGGCCCAGCAGTTCGATTCGGTTGATCGTGCGTGACATTCGTCGTGCTCCTTTCAAAGAGCGTGTGGCGGCGCGGACTGCCCCCGACTGGATCGGGGGACTGCCCGCGCCTGTGAAATGAGGCGAGGCCGCGTCCTCGGAGGGAGCGCGGCCCTGTAGAGCGCCCGCTTGCATGGGCGTCATTCGATGGATGGAACGGTCAGCTGACCCGGACGTACTCCGAGGTCTGCTCGGTCACGATCTCGGCCCGCTGTTCGGGTGCGAGCAGCGCGTTGAGCCGCTTGTGGTCGACGGCGTAGCGGCGGCTCGCGACCATGCCCACGGTGCGGGTCTTGGCCGAACCCTCCAGCCTGGCTTTGGATTCTCCTTTCCGGGTGAGCCAGTGCTGGAGGGTCTTGAGCGCTCCGCGCTTACCTGAGTCGAGCGACTTCAGCTGTTGCTGGATGCGCTCGTACTCGTGCAGCGCCGCGCGGGCCGCCTCGTCCGAGACGGGCTCGGCCGGTTCGGCGTCTGCGACTTCGATGTCCCCGGCCGCTTCACCGGGCTGGCAGCGGTTGAGGTAGGGGCAGCGGCGGCATTGCCAGTCCGCGGCCGTGAAGTCGCGTTCCGGCAGCGCCTCGGGATCGGGGCCGTGCGACTCGTGATGCTCGGCCAACGGCTCCAGCCGGGAATAAGCCCGCTGCCAGGCCCGTTCCACTCGCTCGGCCGGGATGACCTCGTAGTCCCAGCTGCGCGCGCCGGTGTCGAGCGTGGCGATCACCACGTCGCGGCACTCGCCGTAGAGGCCGAGCGAGTAGCAGGCGGCCTGGGCGACCGAGTCGGGATGGCTGCGCTCAGCGCCCAGCGTCTGCCAGCGCTTGAACGCCTCGGGACCTCGGGTCTTGACTTCGATCACGGATTCGTCCGCGAACAGCTCTACTGCTCCGGTCGCGTCGGGATGGCCCGTGACGGTCAGTCCGGGCCCGGCCTCGACTTCGACCCGCCAGGGCGCTTCGGGGTCGGACGGGGTGACGGTCCAGAAGCGGCGCTGCATGGCGCGGACAACGACCGCTTCGAGCGCCTGTCCGGCTTCGAGCACGAGCTTGGTCTCGTCCGTCATCGGGTTAGTCACTTCCTGGCCCGTGGCCGCGTACCAGAGCGCGCGGCGGCACTGGCCCAGGGCCGAGGCGCGGACCTCGAGCCGATCATCGTCGGTGAATCGGGCCGCCGGTCGGTCGTAGGCGGCCGACCGGCTGCGAGTCTGAGTTGGGTGGCTGAGATTCATCTTGGATTCCTTTCGGGATACCTGTAGGGAGGAAGAGCGAGGCCCCCGGGTCGGCGCCCGGAGCCTGCCCCGCATTTGCCTGCCCCTGGTTTGACCAGGGGATGCGGGGGCAGCCGCCACCTGAGTGGCGGCCGCGCTCCAGTTGGTTGGCTGGCTGAGCTGGCTCAGCCCTGTTCGGACCGCTGGCGCTGTTCGAGCTTCTCGGCGGCCGAGGCGATCAGCGGGTTGATCTCGTCTGGACCGAGTTCGTCCAGCGGGCGACCGGTCTTGGCCTCGACCGCCGCGCGGACCTGCTGCTCGGAGAAGCCCTGCTGTGCGCTCAACTCGATCAGCTGGGCGCGCAGGTTCGCGGCGTCGCGCTCGTCGACGCCGGTTGATTCGGCTGTCGGCTGAACGACCCGGCGCCGCGGTTGCGGCTCGCTGCGGCGCTCAGGTTGCGGCTGCTGGCGCAACTCTGGGGCCGGTCCGGGCTGCCGGCTGCTACGGGTGCTCGTCGGCGGATCGCCATAGAGGCCGTTGCCGAAGCGGTCGCCGAAGCTGCGCAGGGCGCGCTTGAGCGCGTCGGTGACGGCGCCCTTGAACGCCGTCTCGTGGCCGTCGGCCGAGTCGTCGGTGACCGCCTGGAAGCCGACGTCGGTGCGCGAGGGCGCGCCCGGCACGATGACCTTGACGGTCGCCGAGTAGGCGGCCGAGCGCGTGATTTCGCCGCTGCGCGAGTCCATGGACTCGATCTGCCGCAGCGTTACGTCGCCGACCAGCTCGTAGCCCCAGCCGCCGAAGCCGAAGATCCGGTTGGCCTGGTCGATCGCCGTGTGGCCCTCGATGTAGTCGAACTTGCGCCCGCCGCGGCCCTTGCGCTGCGAGACCAGCTGGGGGTCGAGCGGTTGCGCCAGCGCCTCCGTGACGCGTGGCGCGAGCGCGTCCCAGTGCAGCGACTCTGTCGCCGTCTGCGTGGAGACCGCCTGCGGCGCGGAGTGTGGTCGCGCTCCGTTTCCCCCCGTTCGGGCCGGGGGCAGGCTGTTGCCATTCCTGCGAACCGCCGTCGCGGTTCCATTGCCGTTCCTGCTGCTCATTTCGTGCTCCTTACTCAGTGGTGTTCGTGGTTGTTGGGTGCGGTTGCCGGTGACGGCAACCGTGCGCCGTGCCGCAGGCACGGTCGGTTAGAGGCCAGAGGCGGGCCCTCCGTTTCGTTGCTTGATGGGGGTGTTGGGTGGCAGCGGGAAGTGTCCCGCTGGGAGCGGCGTCGCTAGCGAGCGGCCAGCGCCGCTCGCCTGAGCTGGCCGAGGAAGAGGGCGCGGCCGTCCGGGCGAGCGCCCAGCTCGGCCACGTCGGCGGCGCCTCCTGGCAGGTCCACGATCGCGGCGCGGTGAGCGCTGAGGAGTCCGGCGAGCTCGTCCGCCGCTTCGCGTCCCGCGTCGTCCGCGTCGAAGGCGAGGAAGACGCGCGGTCGTCCCTGTAGGGAGGAAGCCAGCCTGTCCATCCCCTGGGCGCCGAGCGCCGCGCAGGCGGGCAGGCCCCAGGCGGTCAGCACGAGCCAGTCGAACAATCCCTCGGTAACGACGATCCAAGGGGCCTGAGGGTCCAGCCGGTGCAGGCCGAGCATTGGCTTGGGGCCGGGCAGGGCCTGGAACCTCGGACTGACATCGGACCAGATCGACCGCCCGGCGAGCCAGAGCACGCGGCCGCCAATCAGCTCGGGGACGACGACCATGCCGCCGAAGCGCTCCCGCTGCTGCCGAACGAGTCCGCTGGAGAGGATCCGCCGGTCGCCGAACCCCGCTTGCGCGAGCCAATCGCGGAGGCCGGCTCCGCTGGCGTAGCCCAGCCCCAGGCGTCGTGCAGCCCCGGGGCTGATCCCCCGTGAGGCGAGGTAGGCCTGAGCGGTCTCGCTGAGCTGCAACTGGCGCTGGTAGCAGCGCATCGCCGCGGTCAAGAGCGCCGGGTCCCTGACCGCTGGCAGCGGTTCCGCGCTGGCCGGCTGGCGGGTCGCCGGAGCAGCCGCCTGGGGCTGCGGAGGCGGCGCGCGCTCCAGGCGGCGGATCGCCTCGGGCAGATCGACGCCGTCCGTGCGCTGGATGAAGTCCAGCACGTCGCCGCCCAGGCCGCAGCCGAAGCAGTAGAAGCGCTGGGTGTCGGCGTAGACGGTGAAGCTGCCCTCGGTCTCTTTGTGGAAGGGGCACTTGCCCTGACGCACCCGGCCGCGGCCGCGCAGCTTGACGCCGGAGGCCTCAACCATGTCGCCGAGTTGGTAGCGCCGTTTGAGCGCGGGGATGTCGACGGTGACGGTCGCTGTCATGGCGAGCCGTCCTTGGCCAGGGGCTTGAGTCCCCGCAGGCTGCGCTGCGAGACGACCTTGCCAGGGCGCCAGCGCATACCCAGCACGGCTCGAACCTCGAGCGTCTCGTCGGCTTGCGGCGTGAGGACGGCGGCGCGTCCGGCGCCGGGGCTGTAGACCAGCGCGTCCGCGCCCAGGAGTCTGCGCTTGGCCAGGTCGAGGAACTCGGCGTAGGCCCAGCGCCCTTCACCCTCGGTCGCACCGCTCAAGTCGAGTCCGGCGATGATGGCGAGCGCGGCGTCGAGGTCGCCGGCGCTGCGCAGCCGGCGCGCTTCGTGGATGCCTCGCGCGGGCGAGGTGCGGGCTGGCGTCGGCGTGTCGTCGCCGAAGATGGCGTCGATGATGTGGTCGACCAGTTCCTCCAGCGTGGGCCGGGGAGTTGTTGCGGTGGCGGTGGTTGCAGTCATGGGGTCTCCTTTCACTGTCGACGAGCGACTGCGGGTTAACGAGGCAGGGCCGCCCCGGAAGGCGGCCCTTGGGTGGTGCGTTGATGGGAGTGGGAGGGTCAGCGTCGGCGCCCTCCCCTCGCGATCGCGAGCTGGCGTCCGGTCCAGACGCGCCGCGCGAGCCAGCCGGTCCAACCGAGGCCGCAGGCATTCAGCGCCACGACCTGCAGGTCGTAGCCGAGCGCGACCGGAGCCGCCAGCAAGAGCAGCAGGAACGGCGCCAGCGCGACTCGCCGGAAGCGCCCGCCGCTATCGTTCGACGCCGGCGTGGCCTCGGTGGCGGGATTCGGGGATGCCGGTGTCGGCTCGTCCTCAGCGCGGTACGCCGTCCAGATCGACTCGCCGCTGAGCGTCTCCAGCCGGCGGATGACCCGCTCGCGTGAGCACGCCGCTGACTTGCAACGGACATCGATTCCGTCGCCGTCGGGCCGCTGGCGGAAGGCCAGCAGGTCCTGTTCCGAGCCGTGGCAGACAGCCGCCGTCCAGAACCAGCCGCGCTCGAAGCGCACCCGCTGCCGGGGCGCAGTGAGTTCGGCGATCCGGGCCGCTGTGGGGCCGACGTAGCGCCCCCTGGTTGTTGTCGTTCTCGTTCCGTTCGTCTCGTTCCTGTCCCTCATGGTGAGCTCCTTTCACTTGAGCCGTGGGTGTGGGTGGGACTTCGAGGATCGTGAAGTGGATGGTGAACCGAGCCGGCATTCGGGGCGCGGTTCGTCGCGGTTGACGGTGTGACTGGGTGGATGATCTCAAGCGCGCTTCGCCCACGGTCGAATGCCGGACGCAAGGGAGACGAAGCGCACAGAGAAGGGAGGAGCACTGCAATCGGAGTGCAATCCGGTTGCAATCGGGTGCAATTGCGCTCGGATCGTCAGGTGCTCAGCGGCAGTTTGGACACGAAGCGACCGGACTGCGCATCGCCACATCATCCAGATCATGTGACGGCAGTCCGGTCAGTCGTCCACTCAGCGGTCGACGAGTCGTCGAGACGACCCGGAGACCGGTCCCGCACTTCGAGCGAGTCTCAGGAGAGCAAGGCTCAATCCCTTGACCAGTTCGCGCAGCGGGGGCGCTTGTCTCTCAGTAAGCCGGACCATCGGGAGAGCGATGTTTTGATCGCTCTTGATCTAGGCCAGTTGATCGGTCTAAGACTAGGCCACTCGGAGGCGGACGTGGTCTCTCCCGATGGTGGTTGCTAGGCCTCACCTCCCGCCTGCTGCGGCGACGTGGTGGTT
>Ga0209754_1002895_pt1 | contig 12633 bp, 7 predicted proteins | sample MesohylBB_FD_187295 | JGI IMG/M metagenome (GOLD analysis project Ga0209754, IMG submission 187295) | Host-associated microbial community of the marine sponge Aplysina aerophoba from Gulf of Piran - sponge mesohyl, lysed by bead beating... | ecosystem: Host-associated > Porifera > Sponge >... | reverse complement strand
AGGCCGAAGAACATGACGAAGTAGCCCAGGTTGCTGCCGATTCCGGCCATCGGCACGAGGGTCGAGCGCAGCCACAGGGGCGCGTAGTTCTTCGCGTGCTGGATCGCGTGCCCCGCCTCGTGGCAGGCGATGCCGATCGCGGCCACGGAGTTCGAGCCGTAGACCTCTTCCGACAGGGCGAGCTTCTTCGTCACCGGGTTGTAGTGGTCGGAGAGTCGGCCTCGGGTCGCGACGACCTGGACGTCGGAGATACCCGCGTAGGCAAGCAGGCGCTGGGCGGCCTGGGCGCCCGTCATGCCGGTCACCGAGCGCACCTTGGAGTACTTCTTGAACGCTCGCTTCACGCGGAAGCTGGCCCACAGGGACAGCAGCAGGCCGGGGGCCAGGAAGACGAAGTACATGGGATCGAAGATCATCGAACGAACTCCTTGGTGAGCGCCCGCCTTGAGTTACGGAGCATCACCGGCGGTGTTTCAAGGGGGCTCGCGGCACGACGAGGCGCCGCTTCCGGCTGTGCGAGGGGCAATCCGCGCCGCAGCGAAGTATATTCCGCGCGTCCCACTCCTCGAACACGCGGAACATGCCTCGAATCACGCCTCTCGAACTGAAGGGCCCCGCCGGCCTGCTGGAAGCCGAACTGCTCGAACCGGAGACGCCGCCGGTGTTCGTCGCGACCGTGGCGCATCCTCATCCGCTCTACGGCGGCGACATGGACAACCACGTCGTGGACGCGGCCGCAACGGCTGTGGAGCGACTGGGTGGCGCGGCGCTCCGCTTCAACTTCCGCGGCACCGGCCGCAGCGCGGGACGACATGACGCGGGCCGCGGCGAGGTCGACGACCTCGCCACCTGCGAGCGGGAACTGCGCAACCGCTTCCCGCGGCTGCCGCGCATCGGCGTCGGTTACTCCTTCGGCGCCGTGGTCACGGTGGCGGGCCTGCCGCTGGCCGAGGCGGCAGCGGATCCGCCCGCCGGGCTCGTCCTCATCGCGCCGCCGCTCACCCACTACGACTTCGAGGACGCCGCCACGGCTTCCGTGCCGGTCGCCGTGGTCTACGGCCAGCTAGACGGGTTTACGCCGCCCGCCATGATCCGCCGCCTGCCAAAACGCTGGCCGACCCTGGACGGCTGTCGGGAGGTTTCAGGCGTCGGCCACGACCTGTCCTCGCCGGACCTCGGCTCAACGATCCGCCGGGCGCTGCAGAGCCTGCTCCCCGCCTAGGGCCCCCTGGTCAACTCAACGGGGACCGTCCTTCGACGTACGCCTTGACGGCCTCCACATCGGCCTTGAGCCCCTTCGTGACCGCCGTCTTGAGCAGCGGAGTCAGCAGCTTCCCCAACAGGCTGCGGGGCTCCACCTCGACGAGCATGTCGAGCCGCGTCCGGTCGCCGTTGTCGGCCGGTACGACGGTGAAGGTCGTGTGCCAGAGGGCCCCGGCCTCCTCCGTGACCAGACGGACCATCTTTCCATCCTCGAACGCGGTCACCTCGCTGTCGGTCGCCGACAGGGCGAACACCTTCGCGAAGATCGACTGCCAGCCGTTGAATCGGCGTGTTTCGCGAAATCGCGCTCCGACGCCGACTTCGTGGTCGGTGAGGAACTCCACCGTGTCGATATCCGGGATCGCTTCGCCGTAGTTCCGCCCGTTCGCGACGACGTCGAACACTGTCCGCGTCGAGCCGGCGATGGTCCGGCCTACTTTGACCGTCGTCATTGCGATTGACCTCCTTCTCTCGTTGATGGGCTACGGTTGCGTCAGCCAGCTCGGATCTGCTTGCGAAGATGGATCGCTGTCAGCGCGGGCACGATCAGCATGAGCAGGGCGGTTGTGATGAGGATGCCGAACCCCATCGATGCCGCGAAGCGCGCCAGGAACTTGGCCTGGGTCGCGCGTTCGAAGATGAGCGGGGTGAAGCCGAGGAAGGTGGTGACCGAGGTCAGCATGATCGGTCGGAACCGTTCCTTGGCGCCCTGGATGATCGCGGTTCGCGCCGCAACTCCTTCGTCGAGCTTCTGGTTGATGAAATCGATCATGACGAGCGAGTCGTTCACTACGACGCCGCTCACGCCCAGGAAGCCCATGGTCGATATGAACGTGAAGGTCACCCCGAGGAGCAAGTGGCCGAAGATGGCGCCGATCAGTCCAAACGGGATCACCGCCATGATGATCAGGGGCTTCGTGTACGACCGCAGCGGGATGGCGAGCATCGCGAAGATCGCCAGCAAGGCCATGATGAAGCCTCGCTGCAGCGCGCCGAAGGACTCCAACTGCTGCTGGGCCTGGCCGCCGAAGACGAAGCCCATGTCCGGGTGCTCCTCGGCGAGTTCCGCGAGCACCGTTTCCTCCAGGTAGCGGTTCACTTCAGGTCCGGAAGTCACGGCAAGGCTCAGGTCCGCACTTACGGTCGCGACCCGGTTGCCCTCGCGGCGCTGAATCGAACTGAGCGACGTTCCCATCCCGACCGAAGCCACCTGGCTGAGCGGCACATCGGCCCCACCGGGCGTGCGGATCATGTAGTTCTCGACATCCGCGATCGCGTCGCGCTCCTCCTTCGGCAGGCGCACCTGGACGCGAACCTCTTCTTGACCCCTTTGCACGCGCAGCGCCTCCTCGCCAAAGAAAGCGGCGCGGACCTGCATGGCCATGCTCTGGTGCGTCAGACCGAAGGTGCGCGCTTCGGGCTTGAGTTCGAGTTGGATCTCCCTGACCCCCCGCGCGTGATCGGATCGCACGTCGAACACACCCTGCAGTTCGCGCAGGCTGTTGACCACGGAGTTCGCAATCGTGACGAGGCGCTCCGGCTCCGGGTGCGTTAGCGAAACCTCCACGGGATTGCCCAACGGAATGACTTCACCGGTGTAGGTCAGGCTGACCGCTTCGGGCAGGATTCCGACCTCGTCCCGCCACGACTCGAGCACGTACTCGGTGTCCACCCGTCGGATCCGTCCGCTCAAGAGCTTGAACTCGACGATGGCGACGTTCGACTGCGGACTCAGGCTGGGCTCCGCAACGAATCCTCCGCCCTGCATCCGCGGCCTTCGCCCGACGGCTAGCGTCACGCCGGACAGAAGAGGCGGCGCATCGTCGGGACGATCCCGTGAGATTCGGTCGATGACCCGGCGACCCGCCGCCTCGATCTCCAGCGCGACCTCGTGCGTTCGTTGCGCCGGGGTTCCGTCCGGCATCTCGAGACTGACGGTCACGAAGTCGCTGTCCACCTCGTCGGCAAAGTGGGAGCCCACGATCCCCGCGGGAAGAAGGGACACCACCACAATGAGGATCGCCAGGGCCCCGGCGATGACCACGCCGGGCTGATCGGTCGCGAACCGAAGCCACCGATCCAGAGGACCCTCCACGAACCTCGCAAGTCTCCGGTTCATTCCGTCCTGGATCCGCCCGATGAAGCGCAGCAACGGGTTGGACGGCCTGTAGTCCGGACCGGGAAGGTGGGACAGGTGATTCGGCAGCACCAGCAGCGACTCCACGAGTGAGATCAACAGCACGGCGATCAGGACGATCGGCAGCGGCGCCATGATCTCGCCGATGCCTCCGGGCAGGAAGAGCAAGGGAGAAAAGGCGGCCACGGAGGTCAGGACCGCGAAGACAAGCGGTCCCTTGATCCGCCTCGCTCCACGGATGGCGGCCATCTTTCCCGGCGTGCCGCGCAGGCGCTCGTGGTGGATGTGCTCGGCAACCACGATCGCGTCGTCGACAACGATTCCGATGGCAAGGACGAAGGCGAACAGCGAGAAGGTGTTGATGGCGAGATCGAGAAGCAGCAGTACCGCCAACGCGCCGATGCCCGAAACGACCAACCCCACCGCGACCCACAGCGCCAGCCGGATCTCGAGAAAGAGAGCGAGAGCGGAGAAGACGAGCAGGAGGCCGAGCGAACCGTTCTTGAGGAGAAGCTCGAGCCGCTCGTTGAAGAGCTGAGACTCGTCGTTCCAGACGGTGACCCGCACACCCGCGGGTAGCAGCGGAACCAGTGTCTCTTCGACGTGCACCTTGACCACGTCCACGACCTCGGCAACGCTCTCGCCCTTGGCCCGGTACACCTCCACGAACGCGGCCGGCTCACCCTCGTAACGGACGATCAGAGCCGATTCCTGGAAGCCGTCGCGCACTTCGGCGATGTCTCCCAGCCGCAGGCTTTCCCCGTCGACCGAAGCGCGGACGACGATCTCCTCGAAGTCATGCTGATCGTAGCGTCCGCCGAGCGCCCTGACGCGCACATGCGATACGCCGGTCTCGATATCGCCGGCGGAGATGTCGAGTGAACTGCGACGCACCGCTTGAGCGATATCCTGAAGAGTCAGTCCGAGGGCGCGCAGCCGGCGGCCCGGTATCTCGATGGAGATCTCGTAGTCGCGCACCGCGCTGGTTTCGACGTCCGACACGTCGGCAAGCGACGCGAGCCTCTCTTCGATCTGGTACGCCACCTCCTTGAGAGATCGCTCCGAGACGTCGCCGTGGACGATCAGGCGCATGATGCTCTGGCGGTTGGTCAGTTCCTTGAAATGGGGCCGCTCCGCCCCGGCGGGGAAGGACTGGATGCGACCGACCGCGGACTCGATGTCGTTCCGCGCACGGTCGATATCCGAGCCGGCCTTCAGTTCCACGCTGACCAGCGCCAGACCCTGTGCCGCCACCGACCTTACGGTCTTTACGTCTTCCAGCGAGGCAACCTGGTCCTCGATCTTGGCGACGATCGACTCTTCGATCTCCTCGGGCGTCGCCCCGGGGTGCGCAACCGACACCTCGATCATGTTGAACGAGAGGGTCGGCCACGCCTCCTGGTCCAGGCCCGTCAACGAAACGAGGCCCGCCGCCACGATTCCCAGCATCAACAGGTTGGCGCCAACGCTGTTGCCGACCATGTAGGCGATTGGGCCGGAGTCTCCCCGTGGCGACGTCACGCAGTTCCCGCTCCGGTGACGGGGCATGCGCCGGCGGTGCGGGGCTCGCGCGAGGAGAGCTCGGGAGGAGGATGCAGCTCGTGCCTCCTCTCCGCGACCAGAATCTTCATCTTCTTGCTCGGCGCCATCGTCGGAAACGGATTGATCCGAAGCTCGTAGTTCGCGGGAACCAGTTCCAACCGGAAGTAGTGCGTCAACATCAGCAGGTCAACGGCGAGTTGCAACTCCACCCAGCGGTAGCCCAGGCACATGTGAGTGCCGAGCCCGAACGGAGCGTACTCAGGCCCCCTGTTCTCCCGCCGCGACGGCAGGTAGCGGTCAATGTCGAACGAGAGGGGATCCGGGAAGACGTCGTCCATGTAGTGCGCTGCCGACTGAACGATGTACGCCTTGGCTCCAACCGGGAGTTCATACCCTTCGACAACGCAGGCGTTCATTACAGTGCGGATCTGCATCGGAATGATCGGGAAGAGGCGTTGTGACTCCATGAGGAACCGGTCGCTGACGTCTATCGCGGACTTCTTCAGATCAACAGCCTCCGGGTATCCTCCCGCGAAGACGCGGTCCGCCTCCGCCTGAACTCTTTCGTAAAGCGATGGGTGCCGTAGCATGTTGTAGACCGCAAAGCTCAACGCGTTGCCAAGATAGAGACTGACGATCAGCGGCGAGACGAGGGAAAAAGGCAGATCTGTCTCCGGCAGGAACTGCGGGTCGCTCGCATGGACACTCAAGAGGTCGTCCACGATGTCCCGGGGACAGCCCGCCCGCTGTGCGGGCGTGTGCGCATTGTGGATTCGTTCCACCAGATCGGCCATCTCCTTCTTCCTGCGCTTCATACCCGGTGTCTTGAGCATGAACTTCGGTAGCGCTCGCTGGATGTGCGTCGTAAGCGAGCGCTCCTTGTATTGGAGCAGGCCGCCGATGCAGTCCTGGGTGTCGAGCCCGACCGAGAGCTGGGAGAACTGCGCGTTGGTGAGCTCACGAAAGGTCGCGACCGCGGGCAGAACATCCCCTGCCGACCAATGCTGGAGGTACTCCGTGCCATGGCGGTACAGCTCGTCGAGCCGGCCTTCGAGAGCGGCCCGTGAGTACGGCGACCGAATGGACTTCCGCATGCGGAAGTGGTCCGCGCCGTCCATCGAGGGCAGAATCCGCGATGCGCCGTATACCTTCTCGAAGTCCTCGAGATAGTCCTTGGACCTCAGGTGGCTCCTACCCGAGCGTTGCATCCAGCGGTTGACCTCGGGGCCCGCGAGAAAGAGCATGCCCTCCTTGGAAAAGGGCGGCCGGAGTCGGAAAACGGGGCCGTGTTTCCCGGCCAGGTCCCCGAAAAGGGCGGGCAGGTTGCCGGAGCGCGCATGGCGGTTGAACAGGGCTTCGCGAAGTGGCACAGACGGAATCGGCCGGGTACGAAGGGCACGCCGGTACATCGGTGCGGCAATGCTCTGAGAGACGGCTTCGGCGATCGATCTGCCCATGAGGTCTACGTTGCAGATGAACTCGATGCGTTCCCTCGCTTTACCGTCGAGGTGGTAGATCAGGTGCAGCACATCGCAGGCGTTGGCGAGGCCGACGATGATCGCGTCTCGCGGATCAGGAATACCGTCGTTGAAAAGGATTCTCTCGACTCGGGTCTTGACGAACTCGCCAACCTCACCTCCGGAAGCAGGATAGCCCGGAGCGTTGCGAGCAGAGGGCGACAGGGTCCAGAATCCACCGGAGTGGTGGTTCAGTACTCCACTGTCAACCAGGCGCTGCAAGGTCGAGTCCACGATTGACTCGGCGCGAGGCGCCAGTCGCTCAATCCAGTACTGCGCGTTGCGTTGTTTCGATTCTTCAGCTATCTCCGCCAGAATCGAATCCAGTGTGGGATCGCCCGTCTCGGTCGGATCCGTGAGGTAGAGAGAGTCCGGGTCCGTATCGACGCGATGAGCCAGCGCCAGGTCCGCGAGTGCGGCGCTGGCGACAGCACAGTTCAGATTCCAGCCCGGCACCTGGTGGAAGTAGCCGCTGTCTTCGTTGAGGAGCAGCAGGATCAGCTCGTCAACGAGGTTCATGGTCCTTGCCTCTCGGGAGCCGGGGACGGATCACTCACAGCCGGCCTGGTCAGGCTCACGTGGCGACCCGGAGTCGGAGTCCGCGCGACTCCCTTCCGTCTCAGGGAGCCGTGACTCCGGCCACCGGCGAGCCAGCGAAGCCAAGAGCGTCTCGCGTGGCCGGGCCTGCCCCGTCTCATCGAGGTACAGCCATGGCGCCATCATCGTCCGCCTTCGTGGCGCCAAACGGACTAGCGCAACAAGAAGAGGCAGCCACCTCATATGGTGCTGGCCGCTCCCACCGCGCACCGGCTACTCAAGGCCGTGTTCGCACCCGTCGCCCTTCGTGCTGCGCAGTCTTCACTCGCCATTTGAACCTCGCGACGTCAGGCCTACGCACGTTACTGCTCCCTTAATCGAAGAATGACGTACTAGACAGTCTTTCGAGAAGCTGTTGCGAACACGTGGCCCCAGTATTGGAGAGAAACCTGGACGCCTTGCAGTTACGCCCCTCTGCCCCTTGGAACCGATGCCCCGATTCGCCCGGTGGAGGACCAAGTGGGGGAGAGACAACGCCAGATCCCTGGGAGCGAGATCACGGTCGGCGACGCGCTGCGCACGTCGCTGGCAGAGAACACCCGAATCGCCTACCGAAGAGGCTGGGGGCGCTTCGCCGACTACTGCGAGGACAACGGCAGGGACCCCATGGCCGCCACGCCCGACGACGTGGCGAACTTCCTAGTAAGACTGGCGTCGGCGCCGAGATCGCCAAGGGCCACGTCGGGAACCGGGGAGCCGCTGGCACCCGGGACAATCCGGATCGCGGTCTCGGCGATCAACCGGCGGTACCGGGAGCGGAATCTGCCGTCACCGGCCGCCGACCTCAAGGTTGCTGCGGTGCTGCGCGGCCTCGGCCGGCTATCGAATCGTCGGCGACGGCAGGTCAAGGCACTGCGTGAGCAGCAGATCGGGAGCATGCTCGCCTGCTGCGACGAGCTTGGCGCCGACGACCAGCGCCGGGTCATGGGCATGCGCGACGCTGCCCTGATCGCTGTCGGTTTCGCGGGGGCGCTGAGACGGTCCGAGATCTGCGCGCTCCAGCTGGAGGACTTCCAGTTCCTTGGCCCGCCGGCGGAGGCCCGGGGCATGCTCCTGCACATCCGGCGCTCGAAGACTGACCAGGAGGCCAAGGGGCAGACAGTCGCGGTTCCCGAAGGCGCGAGGATCCGTCCGGTGGGACGCTTGCGAGAGTGGCTGGGGCTGTCCGGCATCGCCTGCGGGCCGGTCTTTCAGACTCTTCGACGAGGCGGACATCTGCAGGGAAGGCCAATGCACCCCACCGACGTCGCGCGGCTGATCAAGCGCTATGTACGGGCCGCCGGCATGGATCCGGCCGAGTACTCAGGTCACTCGCTTCGAGCCGGATTCGTGACCTGCGCCGCCGTCCACGGCGCGCGGCTGGACAAGATCATGGAGGTCACCCGCCACTCCAGCGCCGCCATGGTGCTCCGGTACGTACGGCAGGCGGATGCGTTCGAGGACCACGCCGGCTCGTCCTTCCTTTGAGTTGGGCCCCGACGCGGCCGGCCTGCCTGGGGCCTTCGGAGCGACGCTAACGGGCAGGGAACTCTGCTAGCATCGCTTCGCGGGCGCTGCTACGGATCGGCTTTCCCCAGAGTCCACGCGGCCTGGTCCTCCACGCCGGCACGGGCCAACCAATGGGCCGGTACCGGCAAGAAGCGCTTGACAATTCGATTTATGACGCACTAATCGGCGTGGCGAACACAAGCAACCAACGACCGCCCGACCGGACGCCAGCGTCTCCCCGATCCACAGTCCTCGTAACAGCTCTCCACGATTCCCTATTCCTCCGAGAGGGGTGGTTTGGACAGCACCCACCGCCCGGATCCTGAAGTCGAAGCGCTGCGGAAGCGCCTCTCCGGCCTGATCGACGCCGGGAATCGAATCGCCGAGAGCCTTGATCTTCGCACCGTCCTGCGCGAAATCACGGAAACGGCCCGGACCGGCACCGGCGCCTCACAGGCAGGGATCATGACCAGAGATCGCTCCGGGAGTGTGGAGCACTTCGTGACTTCAGGCCTCCCGAAGGAATGGTACGACTGGTTCCTGCGCCAGCCACTCGGTGGCACTTTGTGCGACCTGCTGGAGAAAGACCTCCGGCCGGTCCGAAGGCAGCGCGACATCGCCGGCCAGCTCCTGTCCTTCGAGAGCCCGCAGTTTGACGAGCGCACGCTCCCGTACCTGGGAACCGCCATCCGCTACCGGGGTGAGACTGTTGCCGTTCTTCAACTCGCGGGCAAGAACGGAGCCATGGAGTTCACGTCCGACGACGAGGAACTCCTGTCCATCCTCGCCACCCAGGCCGGAGCGGCGATCGCCAATGCCCGGAAACACAAGGACGAGAAACGGGCCAGGGCAGAGCTCGAGGCGCTGATCGAAATCTCACCGGTCGCCGTCTTCGTATTTGACGCGCGCAGCGGACAGACGGTGTCGATCAACCGAGACGCGCGCAGAATGGCTGACCGCCTGGGCTTCCCGAACCGGCCGTTGGAAGAGATAGTGCAGCTACTCACGGTGCGGCGGGCCGACGGGCGGCGGGCCCCCGACAGCGACACCCCGCTGCCGGAGGTCCTCGCCGAAGTGGGGAGTCTGCGCGCCGAGGAGGTCGAGCTAAGCGCACCCGGCGGATTCAGCATCCGGATACTGGTCAACGCCACCCAGATTCGAACGGAAGACGGCGCCCCCAAGACCGTCGTCTTCACGTTGCAGGACATGACTCCACTCGAGGAGGCGGAGCGGCTACGCGCCGAGTTTCTCGGTCTGGTGAGCCACGAGCTCCGGGCCCCCCTGACCTCGATAAAGGGCTGCGCCGCCAGCGTGTTGGGCGCATCGACGAACCTCGACCAGGCCGAGATGCTTCAGTACTTCCGGATCGTCGAAGACCAGGCGGACAGGATGCGCGACCTGATCGGCGATCTGCTCGATGTGGCGCGCATCGAAACGGGCACACTCTCCGTATCGCCCGAGCCTGTGGCCGTCGTGACGATGGTGGACCAGGCCCGGAACACGTTCTTGAGCGCCGGCGGCAGACACCCGGTCCGCCTCGACCTGCCGCCGGACCTGCCCCTCGTGATGGCGCACCGTCAGCGCATCGTCCAGGTCCTGGACAATCTCCTGTCGAACGCGGCCCAGCATGCTCCCGAGGAGTCGAGCATCCGGATCGCCGCCAAGCGGCAGGGAGTTCAGATAGCGATCTCCGTTTCCGACCAGGGCAAGGGCATCCCCACCGACCGCCTCCCTCACCTCTTCCGCAAGTTCGCGAGCGGCAGGCAGGAGTGGAAGCAGCCGGTCGGCGCCGGTCTCGGACTGGCCATTTGCAAGGGCTTGGTCGAAGCCCACGGCGGCCGCATCTGGGCCGAAAGCGAGGCAGCCGACCACGGGGCGCGATTCACGTTCACGGTTCCGATCGTCGGCGACGACGAAGCCGTCGCCGCAACCGAACCCGTGCCGACCAACAGCAGGCGAGGTCCGCGTGCGTCGCGGCCTGGAATTCTCGTCGTGGACGACGACCCGAAGACGCTGATGTACGTGCGGAGCGCCCTCGAGGGAGCGGGCTACGAACCGCTGGTCACCGCCGATGTCGACGAAGTGCCCCGCCTGCTCGCCAGAACCCAGCCCCAGCTCGTGCTGCTCGACCTCGTTCTGCCCGGGACCGACGGCATTGAGCTGATGCGGCGAATTCCCGCCCTCGCCGAACGGCCCGTGATCTTCCTCTCCGGGTACGGTCGCGACGACACGATCGCCAAGGCGCTCGAGGCCGGAGCGGCCGACTACATCGTCAAGCCCTTCTCTCCCACCGAGCTGGTGGCCCGCATCCAAGTAGCCCTGCGCTCGCAAACCGCCGCCTCAGAGCCCTATCGAGCGGGCGACCTGAAGGTCGACTACGAGCACCGCCGGGTGACCCTGGCCGGCCGGATCGTGCTCCTGACCTCCACCGAGTACGACCTCCTGCGGGCGTTGTCCGAGAACGCGGGACGGGTCTCGACCTACGACCACCTGCTGCGCCGGGTTTGGGGATGGGACGACCGGAACGACACCCGGCCGCTGCGCACGGTCATCAAGAACCTTCGCCGGAAGCTGGGCGACGATGCGAAGAAGCCCCGGTACATCTTCACGGAGCCGCGAGTGGGCTACCGGATGGCCGAGCCAGTGCGGGGCTGAGGGCCGGCCCTGGATCGAAACGCTCGAATCTCACGGGAACCTCACGGCACCCGGGTGCGTAGCTCACGAGGCGCTCACAGCGACCCCGTAGTCTGGGGGAGTTCTGCGATTCGCGCTATCCAAGAAGACGACGCCACGCGAGCCCCTTGGTGAAGGTCGATCCACCTGGGAACACGACGGGTCCACCGGAGGAAAGACTGAGTCCGTCAGCGAGGTCCTGAGGACCTCCCTGGCCGTCAACACGCGACTTGCCTACCGAGCCGGCTGGGAACGTTTCGCCGCGTACTGCGAAGCCCGGGGGAAGGAACCGCTGAACGCGGAACCCAAGGACGTAGCGGACTTCCTGGTCCGGCTGGCTTCACAGCCGCGGTCGCCAAGAGCGACCACGAGGTCAGGGAAACCACTGGCACCGGGCACGATCGGGATCTGCGTGTCGGCGATCAACCGGAAGTTCAGGGAACGCGACATCGACTCACCGGCGAGTCACCCGGGCGTCACCGCCGTGCTGAAGGCGCTGAAGAGACGGTCGGACGGGCCAGGCCGGCAAGTGAAGGCGCTCCGCGAATACGAGATCGCCGCCATGCTGCAACATTGCGACGCACTGGGTCAGCGTGAGGTGTACCGCCGGATCGCCGCACGCGACGCGGCCATCATCGCGGTTGGCTTCGCCGGTGCGCTCCGGCGATCCGAGATCTGCGGCCTCCGGTTCGAGGGTGTCGAGTTCATTGGCGGTCCCGACGAAACGCCCGGCATGTACCTGCACATCCGACGATCCAAAACGGACCAATACGCTCGTGGGCAGCGGGTCGCGATTCCGGACGGCAAACGGATTCGGCCCGTTTCGCGGATACATCGATGGTTGACGCTGGCGGGAATTCGTCCGGGCAGCCCGGTGTTCCAGACACTGAGGCGCGGCGGCCGTCTTACGGGAAGGGCGCTCTCCCGCTCGGACGTGCCTCGTTTGGTCAAGCGATACGTATGCTCCATTGGCCTGGATCCAGCCGAATACTCGGGACACTCGCTCAGAGCCGGGTTCGTGACTAGCGCCGCGGCCCATCATGCTCGCCTCGACAAGATCATGGAGGTCACACGGCACAGAAGCGCCGGCATGGTGCTCCGCTACATTCGGCAGGCGGACGCCTTCGAGGACCACGCCGGCGAAGACTTTCTCTAGGCCGGCGAGGGCCCCACACCTGCCGCTGCGGCCTAGACCGCGAACGACGAGCCGCAGCCGCAGGTGCCGACGGCCTTCGGGTTCGAGAACTTGAACCCCGTTCCGGCCACGCCGAGCTGGTAGTCGATCGTCGTACCCTTGAGGTAGCGGGCGCTAATCGGGTCGACGTAGACCTGCAGGCCCTCGTAGTCGAACACTTCGTCCGTCTCGCGCTGGTTCGTCTCGAAGTCCAGCGCGTACTCGAAGCCGCTGCAGCCGCC
>Ga0209754_1002888_pt1 | contig 12659 bp, 16 predicted proteins | sample MesohylBB_FD_187295 | JGI IMG/M metagenome (GOLD analysis project Ga0209754, IMG submission 187295) | Host-associated microbial community of the marine sponge Aplysina aerophoba from Gulf of Piran - sponge mesohyl, lysed by bead beating... | ecosystem: Host-associated > Porifera > Sponge >... | reverse complement strand
CCCCTTCGGCGGCGGTCTCGACCCCCTTCTCGGCCGTCTCGACCCCCTTCTCGGCCGTCTCCACCCCCTTCTCCGCGGTGTCCACCTGATCAAGGGCCGCATCGACGCCGTCGGTCGCCTCCTCCACCATCTCCGCCGCGGTGTCGACCCGGTCATCCGCCTGGTCCAGCCGACGCTGTTCGTCGTCGCTCACCCCGTTGGGCTCGTATCCCCTCGACTCGTACCATGCCGCCACGGCCGTCCCCGTATCACGGTCCCACTCCTGATCCGGCTCACCGTCGAAGTAGCCGAGCCTCGCCAGGGCCTCCTCAAGTTGGAGGACATCGGGTCCGACCGCCTTCGGCCGGAGGTCGCGGAACACCGGTATCTCACCCTCCAGCAAGAAGACGGGTCGCCCCGATATCTCTATCGCCACCGAACCCTCGATGATCTCCGCGCCCCGATCGGGAGCGGCGGTCACCACCAGGACCGGGGGAAGACCGCCCAGCGCGCCGCTTAGCTTCAGCGAGACCGGATCGTCGTAACCGACATCGGCACGCACGATAACGTCCGCCGACAGCTCGACGAGCTGCACCCCGACGGTGATCAGCGAAGGAGCAGGCGGCTCGGCCTCGAAGGCAACCTGGTCGGGGGACTTCACACGCTGCCCGGCGACCCATCCCGATCCCGCCGCGGCCGACACCACGATCAGAACCACCAACACCTGCAGCCCACGCTTCATGCCGTGGTCCACCCCTCCGCCTCCGGCATCCTCCCGGCGGCCGCCTCTCGATCTCCCGCGGACCGATACGAGCCGACCGGCCTCGCCACCTGCTGGCAGCCGGGGGGCCGGTGGTTCACCGGGGACACGCCGATCCGGTCACGAACCGATCTCGTCGAGAACGTCCCGGTTCTCGCGGATGAATCGGCCCTCGTACTCCCGCTGGAGTTCCTCGTAGGTGTCCATCAACGGTTGCTGGCACTCGAAGGCGACCACCGCCAGGTCTATCTCCTCCTGCTGGAGACCAGCCAGGGCATCCTGGTCGATCTCGTCCATCTCCTGCCGGCTGGCCTGTGCGAAGAAGTCTTCGATCTCCGCATCCGACCTCTCCTCGAAGAAGGCCTCGATCTCCTCCACGGTCCAGCCCTCGAACGGGTCGGCGAACCCGCCGCCGCCTCCCGTGATCTCATCGAGACGGCGCTGGAAGTCCTCGAAGACCTCCTCGTAGAGGCTATCGATGCCGTCATACGAATAGCCCCGATCGGCCATGCACACCACCCATTGCCGGTCGGCCTCCTCGAAACGTGGATCGGCCTGCACCCGCTGCCAAAGCTCCTCCAGCTCGGGTCCGAGCTTCTCCCATATCTCCGTCTGGGCGCCGTAGACCTCCTCGTAGGCCTGCCCCCGGCAGCCATCGCCGAAGGGATCATCCAAGACCGCCTCTTCCCCGGCTTCCGGATCGATCTCAGCGAAGGCGGTCGCGTCGGGTGGGCCATCGAGCACCTCGTTGTAGGCCTCTCTCTCCGACTCGGTGAGCGACTCGACAATCTCCCGGTTGGGGTCTTCCCAATCGTCCTGGTCCTCGGCCGAAAATGGTTCCTCCCGGCCGTACCATGTGGTGATCCCGAACCCCTGCTCCCGCGCGTACTCCTCCTAGTCGAAGGCGAACCGTGCGGAATCGGCGGGACGCACCGCCGGTATGTACTCGAAGCCCTCCTGAGCCATGCACCGGGCGATCATCTCCTGAACGCGGCGTTCATCCTCCATCGCCCTAGCCGCGGCGGCTTCCGGGTCGTTGAAGTCGTACCCCAGATACTCGGCCAGCGTCTCCGGTTCGTCCTCGCCAGGCTCCGTCACGGTGCTGTCGGTCGGCGGCTCGTCCACGACCTCGCCGGCTCCGACGCTGTCCGCGACCGACGACTCAGTGGGATCCACGCTCGCTGTCCCCCCACACGCAGCCACCACCAACGCCAACAGCACCAGTCCCCCGGCGGCTCGACCAACTGTCGCCACCCGTCCGGTCCTCATCCCGAACCCCATCTCACACCTCCGGATCATCAGTCATCCCAAGTAACGGTCGACTCGGCCGAGAACTCAGCCGGGCCGTCGTGTACACCGTTGGCGTTCCGATCCCAGAACACCCGAAGAACCTCCACCAACTCGTCGTCGTTGTTGGTTGAAAGATCGGGCGGACCACGGTAAAAGAAACTCGCGCGACCACTTGGCGACGTGGTCGCGGCCCGGGCGTAGACGATCGCGCCGTCACGCTCGACCAGCAGGACCACCCGCTGCCCACCTGGGTTCTGACCCAGGAGGCGGGCCCTGACAACCACACGCTCACCGAACCTTCCATCAACCGAATCGGTGATGACCAACCGGTAGGGTACACCTAACCACTCGATACTCGCCCGCACCTGATCGGGAAGATCCTCGTGGTAAACCTGACCCAAAGGACCCGTCCAGGCGAGCACACGGTCGCGCTCGGCGATGGGTGAGTGCGCCAGCCCGATCTCGACCTCACCCGCCGAATCCGTCCGCGGATCCGCCCTGTCGATCCGGCAGTCGACCGAAGTCCCGCCGTCGGCTCCGTTCACCCGCGCGTCAGGATCGACCACGCAACGCCCGTCGCGTTGACGGATCTGGGACACGAACACGTCCACAAACAGACCCGGGTACGGGTCCCCGTTGGGCTTGGTCGCCGTGACCGTCGCCACCACAACACTCGACGTCGGGGCGCTGGAGGCCGACAGCCGGAGGGCCAACCGGACAGGTCGCGCCCTCCCCGCATCCAGCGCAGCAACCAGGAGCAACGCCACCTCCTCACGGGTCACCACCCGACCAGGCTCGAACAGATCCGAGGCACCGGGCCAGTCAACCCCGATACCCGCCAGGTACCCGATCGCATCGGTGACCGAAGAAGGCAGCCCATCGATGTCCCCGAACGGCGGGACCCGGGAGGCGGCACCAGCCCGAACTCCCGCCACCTTCAACAGACCGGATAGGAACAGCGCCATCTGGCGGCGCGAAACCGGCTCTTCCGGGGAGAACAGTCCCGACGCCGTTCCGCGGGTTACACCCAATTCCCACAGCTGGGAGATCGACCGCCGCCCATCGTCGTCCACTCCGCCGATGTCCGAGAAAGGCGACACCTCACCATCGGGAAGCTCTACACCCAAGGCCCCGGCGGTCCTCACCAAGAAACGGGCCACCTGGGATCTCGACACCGGTCCAGCGGGTGAGAAAGTCGACGAAGTGGTCCCAGCGGTGATCCCATAGTGCGCTACGCAACTGATAGCCCTGATCGATCCGGCCGGGAGATGTTCAACATCGCTGAACCGCGCAACCGGGATCGTGGCCGGACAGGCACCGGAACCGGTCCCCCCCTGTGCGGACAACCCACCACCTTCAACCAGCACGAGCACCAGCACCAGGGTCAGGACCGTCAACACCCGATACCGTTTCATCAGACCAATCTAACCCGCGCAGGGCTTAACCAGCCCAAGCAGGCTAATCATCCCTCTATCCCGAATCCGCCGGTCGCGTCGCCGGGGAGTGGTTGAGAAGGTATCCAGCAAAGCTGGGGCGATAGCGCGGAGGTTACGGAGGGTGGCTCGGCGAACAGCAGCCCCAGGGCCATCAAGCCGGGACGCGTAGGATGTAGCAAGATGCTCTATGGGCTGTGCTCTTCCGATCAGGCCGATCCATCGGTAGATATCGTATGCGAGGGCCGCGCAGACCGGAGCGAAACGGGCGCGCCCCGTGCCCGGGTCTCCGCTAGTATCGGAAACATGCGCCTAGGTTCCTGCACCACAGGTGCCGACGGGCGCAGCCGCAGGCTGAGCGTTCCCGATCGGACAGGTACAATACATGGCCGACCGGCGCCGCGAGACGCTGGCAACACTCGCCTGTCTCGAAGCCGACATGAAGACAGCCTGTGAGCTAGCCCGCATTAGAGGAGCAACCCTTGCAGTTGATCGGCGCAACAAATCGGTGTTTCCCCTCTATCCGTCCACCGATACTGGGTATCCGACTTGCCCCCCGACCCGCCCCCGTTGCACACACAGCGAACCCGACCCATCTGGTCGCCGACCCGCCTAACCGCATACGTTGAAAGGCGATGGCCGACCGCGGGATCGGGTAGTCCCCGTCATGGTCTGGGGGTTCTATTGCGACCGGAATGAGTCGGGTACCAAACCCGAGGAACCGGAGTACCCCGCGGTTCGGGTTCCTAGGAGGATGATCCCCTTTCTATCGCGGCGTCTCCACTAAGCGGGATACAGCTTCGTCGGCTGCCTCGTCGAAGTACTTGTCCGTATACACTCCGTGTATGGGTACGTGGAGGCGTCGGGTCTCCACGTCGAAGTGGATGCCGAGGATCAGGTCTAGGACGCTACCTGTGCAGACTCCGTCGGTTCCCTCACACCACGACCCTACCCGGGACTCGATGTCGGACGGTACGTATGGAGTATGTGGACCTATCGTGAGGAACGTCAGCCCATCGAGGTTCAGGATTCCGTTGCTGGTCGAGCAGCCGACGGTTCCACGTCTCCAGGGTGACAGCGTTCCCCCAATCCCCCGCTGGCAACTCACAATCGAACCCGGGCTTCCCCCCTCCGGGAGATGGAGGGTCGGATCGCTAAATAGGGCAACGTGGGCGATACGATCCCTTTCTTGTTTGCCGATTAGGAATAGGCTCCTCCTGATGACTTGGGCACCTTGTGAGAATCCACCGACCAAGAACACCTCGTCGGGACACTCGGTTGCTCGATCCTCGACGTATATGGTGAACTCGCCGACGCCCTCGATGATGGAGTCCCTGTATGCGGATGCTCCCAGAGCGTTGATTCCAAGCAGATCAGCCGCGCTCTCGGAAGGCGGACTGTTCGCATATTGGCGGGAGATCCGCCCGATCAACGACATCATTATTCCGATGATGTTGGAACGGTACAGATCGAGGATCGCTGAAATCCCAACAGCCCGGTAACGGTAACCCCCATACTCTCGAGCTCCCAGCTCGTAATTGTTTGTCGAATAGCCCGGGAGACGGGTCTGGACATGATCAAAATACGCCTGCGCCATACGCCCATGACCGCCGCTGGTCGCTAGTTCCTGATCGGAGCCGCGGGCGAACACGACCGTGAGGTCGGAACATGGCGGCACCGCCACATCGTCGGCTCTCGCGGCAGATACGCCCGCGCCGGAACCCGAAGCAGCCACCAGGACCGCTAACAGACCCGCCAGCAACCAGCGCGCTGATCCCCGCGCTTCTCGCAAGGGCGACGTAGCATCACGGGTAGCTGACCGAAGCGGGACTTTCACGTCAGATCACTCTAGGTCCCACTGAGGTCCAACTGAACCGCCGCGGATGCTCCTAATGGGGGTCCACCACTTCTTCTTGTTCATCTGGGAGGGTGTGGTGGTTGAGCTGGCTGGCCGGTGAGTACTGTGAGCTCCTGGAACCTGATTCCTGAACATAGATCGTGCCCCGGCCGGTTGGTGAGGCCGCTTGTAGCGCTCATGGGGTGGCGTGCCATAGAGCACTGATCCATTAGGTCGCCGCCAAGCGTTCTCTGCAGCTCGGAAAGAGATAGACCCGCGCAAGGAAGGGGCGAAGGAAGGTTCTTTGTGGGTAACGACTGGGCTGAGGCGCATCACGATGTGTGCTTGTTGGACGAGGATGGAACCAAACTTGCTGTCCGGCGGCTACCGGAAGGCCTTGGGGGTGTGGCCCGCTTGCATGAGATGATCGCCGAACACGCATCGGATGCGGCCGAGGTGGTGGTAGGGATCGAAACCGACCGTGGTCTGTGGGTCGGCGCGCTCATCGCAGCCGGCTATCAGGTGTATGCGATCAACCCTATGGCTGTGTCCCGCTACCGGGACCGTCACAGCCAGGGCGGAGCGAAATCCGACCGGGGAGACGCCAAGGTGTTAGCCGACCTAGTACGCACCGACCGTCACAACCATCGCCGGGTGGCCGGTGACAGCCCCGAAGCAGACGGGATCAAAGTCCTGGCTAGGACACATCAGAACCTGATCTGGGCTCGGGTGCGTCACACCAACCAGCTGCGACACGCTCTGCGCGAGTACTACCCGGCAGCGCTGGAAACATTCTCCGACCTGGCCCATCGCGACACCCTGGCGGTCCTAGAACGGGCACCAACCCCCCGCCTGGGGGCCCGCCTGACGCTGCCCCAGATCCGGGCTGTGCTCAAAGCCGGCGGACGGCGACGCAATCTTGATGTGGTGGCCCGCCGAATCCAGAAGGGGCTCCGTTCCCGCCAGCTCGCCGCACCCCAGCGGGTCGCTGAAGCACACGGGGCCACAGCAGGGGCGCTGGTGAGCGTCGTCGGAGAACTGAACCGCCAGATCGCAGACCTCGAAGCAACCCTCGAAACCTGTTTTGAGGAGCACCCGGACGCCGCTATCTACCTGTCACAGCCAGGACTTGGCAAAGTCCTCGGCGCCCGGGCGCTCGGTGAGTTCGGGGACGACCCCGAACGCTACACCAGCGTCAAGTCTCGCAGGAACTACGCCGGAACGTCGCCCATCACGATCGCGTCGGGCCGCAAACACGCCGTGGTTGCCCGCCACATCCGCAACCGGCGACTCTACGACGCCCTGGACAAATGGGCGTTCTGTTCCCTAACCCGAAGCCCAGGCGCCAAAGAGTTCTACACCCAACGGCGAGCAGCCGGCGACCTCCACCACCAGGCGCTGCGAGCCCTCGCCAACCGACTAGTCGGCATCCTCCACGGCTGCCTCAAACACCGAACCCCATACAACGAACACACCGCCTGGGCACACCGAACCACCATCAACCAGGCCGCAGCTTGACATTTGCGCCCATGGGGTGTCTATCAGGTCACATCCGCTCCAAACCGGAAACCCCGCCCCTGACCGGGGGACAGGCCGACAGATCCCCAGCAAGGCAACGCAAGCACGCGCCAGATTTCAGTTGGGTCAGACCCGCCCCCCGGTCACAGGGAACCACCTCGTATCATCGCAGCAGCCCCCCTAAGAACAGGGCACCTTCAGTATGAGTGAGTTTCAATGATCGTCAACAGAGTCCCGCAAACCGATCCGAAACCCGGCGACCGGACGCCTAGACGACCCCGGACGCAACCATTATGTTGTTGCCGCGGCGGTGGTCATCGATGGAGACATCCCCAGCATTCGGAGCCAACTCAGACAGGTCGAGGCCGGGCTTGGCTACCCGCTGCACTATCGGGAGCTGAGTACGGCTCGCCGGGTAGAGGCAGTCGAAGCGATCGACGGGTGGGACGGCTACCTGTACGAAACGGCCCGGCCACTACCAGACGCTAACTTCAGCGAGCACCATGTCCGGGCCAAAGTAATCACCGAAGCGTTCACGCACTTGAGTTCCGAAGGCGTCGTGGAGGCGGTACTCGAAACACGGGCAGGTACCAACAGACGGTTCCTCCCTCTCGATGACAAGGACCACGACGTGCTGGGCCGGCTTCAGCAGCAGGAAACCGTCCCAGAAAGTTTCCGGATCAGCCACGACGACAAAACCGAGACCATCCTCCATATAGCGGACCTACTCGCCGGGGCACGCTCCGACTGGCTCTGTGACGTCAACCGCCACACCCACGCCAGGATCGGCCACCGTGTACAGACGATACGCACCGTCTTCGACAAGAAGCCCTAAACGCGCAGAGGCCCCGGGACTACGATCCGCAGCCGATTCCGGGGCGTACTTCCAGCGAGGTCCTCGAAGCTACTTGCGGCTCCGAGGATAGGTCACCGGCCACCCCCATCATCGCAGACCGGACAGAAAACGCCAAGCGGTGATGTGTGCCTAGCGCCAGCCCTACCCCGCAACGCCGATAGAGCCTTCCGGCCCGGAAACGGTCAGGGCCTCGACACCCCCGACCCGTCGAGGGGGAGGGACGCTACGAACCAGCGCAGCAGCTCCGCCACGCATCCCTCACGCACCTGGCCGAAGCGGGAGCCTCCGCGGTCATGCTGCAGGCCAAGAGCCGGCATCGGGACCTGCGTACCCTGTCGGTGTACACGAAGCCTGGGGTGGAGGCAGTAGCCCGGTTGACAGCCGAGCAGTTCGATGTGCCGGTCCGCTGATCGAAGAGGTTCCGGTTGGTGGGCGTGGCTGGCTGTGCTCGGGGTCGGGTATGGCGGTTCGGTGGGGTGGCCGCTGGCGGTGCCGACAGTTCCACCGGAATGGGTGTGTGTGGGCCATTGGCCGTGACGTGTGGCTTCCTGTTTTGGCAGAATGTATGCGATGGTCCTCGGCGAAGTTGTCATCCATGCCGATTTGCCTACCGTGGTAGTGGTATCCGTAGCGGCGGTGAGTGGCTTGATTCTCGGTCCTCTAGCGCGCAGGGCCTGGTCGAGGAGGAGCACTCGTCGGCTTGCCGACACTATCGCCCAGGCCATTGTTCGGGCTCTCGAAGACACCGACACCGACCGAGGTCGCCCGAACGAAAGCTCGGACCGGTAGAACGTTTCAGGCAGAAAACGTCGGCGTGAAGGCCACCAGGTATTTCAGAGAGCAGGTGCTCCGCAAGCGGCCTTACATAGACCCGGCCTGGTGCATCCAGATCGTGTCTGAGCCGCTCCACCGGGAGGTGCAGCCCGACGGGCGTGTTCGCATGTGGGGTGAGGTGTTGCGGCCCGGTGAGACGGCACCTCGTTTCCTGCGGGTTGTTACATTGGAGGACGGCGAGACCATTCACAATGCCTTCTTCGATCGGCGGTTCCGGAAGGACGACCCATGAAGCTTCACTACTACTCGGAAACCGACAGCCTTTACATCGAGTTCAAACCGACTCCGGCTACCGAGACCCGCGAGGTAGCCGACGGGTTGAATGTGGACCTGGACGCAGCTGGCGAAGTGGTCGGGTTCGACGTCGATCACGCGTCGAAGATACTGGACCTCACAACGCTCGAGGCTGAATCGCTGCCCCTGCGTGACGCTGCTGGTATCTGAAACGCTCTGAGTCCGATGAGTTCAGCCGGTTACCTTGGCTGTGCGCCGCTGTTGGCAGCGGTCTACCTCTCCGCTTGGGGGCTCGGGGAAGCCTCCGTCAAGACCGCCCTAACGGTTGCCCGTCGATCTCCTGGCGGATCGTTCGGGGAGGCGCGCAGGCGGAAGACATACCGGCTGCTGCCGCCACGTCCTGCTGGGGATGCCCGGCGGTGACCGCTGCGGAGAGGGCGTCGTACCACTCCAGGCGGGCTTTGTCCAGGGCACCGGTAGCCGCTGCGAGTTTCTCTAGGGCGGTGCGTGTTTGCTGCCCGGAGTCGCTCTTGTCGTCGGCCTTACGGCTACGCTCGTCGGTTCGGTAGTCGATGTATCGGTCGCCTTTCAGGTGGTTGCAGGGTTGGCATAGGGTTTGGAGGTTCTTCCAACCGCCCTTCCCGTCGGCGGCTTCGGGGAGTATGTGGTCTACCCGAAGCTCGCTATCGCTGTCGCTTCCGCAGCGGAGGCAACGTCTCTTATCGAGGCGAAAGACAGCTTGTCTACGCTCGTCCCATTTGGTCATTCGCCGGAGCATAGTGGGAGGCTGTGACACCCCCCGCAGCTTTCCAACGTGGCTATGCCGGGTCGGGTACCCGCCCCGGCAGGCTGGAAAAGATTCTGGGGCCGTTTCCGCCCCGGAACCTCAAGGGGAAGAACCACGCCAGCGTGCCAAGGGGACCGGTTCCTTGGCTGTCCGCCCGGCGCGGTAGCCGAGATCCCTTCCGCTTCGGAGCTTCCCAGGGATCGGCCTCCGCCTCCACAGGTTCATAGACCACTTGGGATACCATGCTCAGAGTTGCCGTCACTGTCTGCCACGGTCATCTTCTCGGCGTTGCTGCTCGTCTCAAGCCGGTAGTCCGAGAGGAGCACCTAGCACATCGTTGACGAGCGCTGTGCGGTGCATATTCGTACGTGGCCGACCCGGTGTATGCACGACTCCGGCCGCTGGCGGGTGAAACCTGCTTCTACCTGGGGAAACCCTCCCAGCCCGGCTTTACATAATGTCCATTATCGGACATTGCTCTCCCCCGGCGTTCAGCCTCCGGAACTACGGCGTCTGATTTAGGGTTAGCAGATGAACTCCCAAACACAGCAGTCTGAATCCGGGGTCTTGGCAGCGTTGCCTTCTCGGTGGACTTCCGGGTGGTGGTTGGCTGTGATAGCCGCTGAGGTCGTGGCGCTGGTTGTCCTCGGGTTGATGGCTTATGGCGAACGGTTCCCCTTCTATCCCCCCGACCCGCCATCCTTCACCCCCGTAACGGCCGCCGACCAAGTGACGCTCGGGGTACTTGCTGTCAATGGTCTCGCGTTGTTCATCGCGGCCATCACTGAGTGGTGGAAACCCGGGGTATCAGCCGTGCTGGCGGTAGCCGTTGCTGTGGTCGTGGTCGGGTTCGGATGGGGTCAAGAGGACCACCGACTCTTACTTCATGATCCCCCGGTGCCGCTCGACGTCTCTCGGGCGATGCATACCTGCTATGCACGGGACCCGGTTGCTGTCGCGAACGCCTTCCCCGTGGGGCGGGTCCCTGAGGAATGCCGAGACATATGGACTGGCGACAGCCCCCTACCCGTCTCACTGTCGTCGACGCAGCCGTCGGGGTCAGACGACCCTGGCCGCTTCACTCTCGGCGAGTCCCTTGGTACTTCTACAACCACAACGCGACTGACTGTCGAGTCGGCCCGGGAGGATCTCGCTCTTGTTCTGGGTTCCCAGGATCGGGATGCTCTGAGGGTGCTTGCCGACGCCTACGAAGCTATGGCCAGATCATTCGACACCAACGACCAGGCTGCCCTAATCGCATGGAACACGGCCCACCGGATGGGCGACGAGGAACTGCTCGAGAAAGCAGAGGCGGCCATACAGGAGACTTGGGAGTCCCTCGACTTAACGACCTTGCGTGTGTTCTACGCCGCCCGGGATCGACTTAACGACCAGCTATTACCCCGCGACTGGAGGGCCATTGATGTCTACTTGTCGTTGGCCCCACCCAGGGCGTCTGACTTCGACAGGTTCCTCGACACAGGTTTCCGCCTGAACATGGCCGAAGTGGACGCCATCCGCGAGGCCTTGAACTAGGACTAAGGGCCCGGACTCGAAGGGGTACAACGGAGTGGGAACACAGCGCTCCCAGCGGAGTGGCCGTCCGTTGCTGCAGGCGGGTGTCCTGGTCCCACGGTGTGTCCCTCGTTAGAGGTCTATGCCCATCCCTGGACCGGCCCGTGGATGACTTCGCTGTTTGCCGGTCGCTTGTACCACGAACACGTCGTACACGGCCGCCGAGAAGTCGGTGCCGTCGAACTGCTGGCGGATCTGCTTGTGAACTGCCGGCTGGCTATCCCGGCGGGTAGGTGTCTTCGCCTGCGTGGGTGATGATCCCGGTGGTCCTGGTACTGCCCTGGTGCTCGATCCTCGATGCGCGCCGGCGTTCTTCATCTGTCTCTCCTTTCTGCGTATCTGAGGGCGGCGTCCGGGAAGCCAAAGGATTGAGATAATCGCCGCCGTCGCTGACGGTCGATCACCACCCACTGTATCCCACGATCCGTTCGCCGGCGCTTCACGACATAGCGACCGCATCGCGACCGCCAGTATGGGATGCGCCGGCGGAACCATCTCGGGTAGACCACCTCCCACTCAAGCGGCAAGGCGCCACCCAACCAGTACGCGCTCGCTCATACCAGTGGCCCGTGCTCGGCGTGGTAATGACTCGGGCCGTCGGTGCCCGAACGCGGCCATGGCATTAGTTAGCCCCCTCCTCGTCCTGGTTGTCGCCGATTCGTTCCAATACCACAGCGATCCGACGGAGCTGCTCGATGACAGAATCCAGCCTCTCGTTCATGTCGGCTATATGACCCCCCAAGATAACCAGCGGGTCCTTGTTGCTTAATGGCCTACCCATCGGGGCACTCCTTCGTTCGATGTTGACGATGCTAACTGTTTTGGAAATGCCAAGACCGCGCAAGCGGCGCCCCCAGGTCGAAGGAAATCGCCCGGGCGGTCTTCGCCCAGGCTGACCGGCGCAAGCGCTTTTCCCGTCGCCGGTCATAAACAGCGAAACCCCCGGAGCATCTAGCACCGAAGGCCGGGGGTCTCACCTAGTTGTGGGTCGGGAGGTAGGCACCCGACACCGGATATCGTAGCAAGCCTTTCCGGAATGAACCGCCCCGGGTTTGCCGGAGAGCGTTTTACTTGACTCCTGCTAGTGGTGCTGGGCCGTGTTCTAGATGGTAGTTGACCTCCCTTTCTGCTGGTGGTATGTGTCCGATGGGCTCTAGGAGACGGCGGTGGTTGAACCAGTCCACATATTCGAGGGTGGCGTACTCGACCTGGTCACGGTCTTTCCACGGTGCCCGCTTGTGGATAAGTTCCGTCTTGTACAAGCCGATCACAGACTCGGCGAGAGCGTTATCGTACGAGTCGCCCACTGATCCGACTGATGGTTCGATGCCGACCTCCGTCAAGCGGTTGGTGTAACGGATGGACAGATATTGGGCGGATTCAATTGGTGGTCGCAACACTTGGTGATGAAGGAGGTTCATGGTGAGTGTTGTGGAGCGTCGGGAGGAGATTCAGGCGATGCGTGGTCAGATGTGGTCGCCTGGTCGACCGTCGACAGCGCGGCGTGAGGACCGGGTCCGGTTCTGGGAGGCGATCGCTCGGGGTGTGTCGAGTGA
>Ga0209754_1002870_pt1 | contig 12715 bp, 9 predicted proteins | sample MesohylBB_FD_187295 | JGI IMG/M metagenome (GOLD analysis project Ga0209754, IMG submission 187295) | Host-associated microbial community of the marine sponge Aplysina aerophoba from Gulf of Piran - sponge mesohyl, lysed by bead beating... | ecosystem: Host-associated > Porifera > Sponge >... | reverse complement strand
TCGAGACGGCGGCGGTCGGTCTGCGTGACCGCGGGGTCCACTTCACTCGGGATCCGGAACGGCCCGAGGGAGGCCGCTCCGAGGCGAAGCGCGGCTTCGTCGCCGCTCCCGACAACGTGCGCGTGGCGGTGGTCGAACCCGGCTGGCAGGGCGTCGACGCCGACTTCGGATCGGATGCCGACGAGGTTGCCTCGGCCGAGCCCTACGTGGTTCCGCGGACCCCCTGGGGAACGCCCGACCTGCAGGGAATGTGGTCCGGCAACAAGGCCCACGGCATTCCCCTGGAACGGCCGGATGATCTCGCCGATGTCGCGGAACTGACTCCCGAAGAGGCGGCGGCGCGGCGCGAGCGGGGCACCCTGGGGAGCATCTGGGGCTACGAGCGGGAGTGGCGGGACACAACCCTCGGCTACGTCAAGTCCGCGCCCTCGCGGCAGGTGGCGATGATCATCGACCCCCCCGACGGACGCATACCGCCCCTGACCGAGGAGGCGCAGGAGCGGCAGCGCAACGCGGCCGCGTCGTTCGGCGACTACGTGAGGCGCCGGCCCGCGGGACCCGAAGATCTCAGCGCCTACGTCCGCTGCATCAGCCGGGGCCTGCCGGGAATGATGATGCCCTCGATCTACAACAACGGTCTGCAGATTAGCCAGAGCCCGGGCTTCGTCGCCATCCAGAAGGAGATGATCCACGAGACCCGCGTCGTGCCCACGGCCGAGCGGAAGCCGCTCGGTTCCGGGATCAAGCAGTGGCTCGGCGATCCCCAGGGCCGCTGGGAGGGCGACACCCTGGTGGTGGAGACCACCGGGTTCAACGGCCGCACGAACTACCGCGGTTCGAGCGAGAACATGAAGCTCACCGAGCGCTACACGCGCCTCGGGCCGAACCGGCTCGAGTACCGGTTCACAGTGGAAGACCCGACCGTGTGGACCAGCTCCTGGACCGGCCGCTTCGAGTTCGAGCTCGACAACGAGCAGTACGAACTCGTCGAGTACGCCTGCCACGAAGGCAACTACGGGATGACGAACATCCTCTCCGGCGCGAGAGCGCGCGACCGCGAAGAGGCCGCGGCCGCGGCGGAGACGGGGTCGGGAGCACAGTAGAGACCGTAGCTAGCTGGTTTTTCGACGTCCGACCGTCGGTGCGCCGGCCTTCTGGCCGGCATCCATCGAGCCGCGAAGCGGCGACGATGGAAGATCTACTGGCGAAGTGCTCTCAGGACACCTTCGTAGCGACAACGCCGTGCCAGGCCGCCGTCGGGCGCTCAGGAGAGTGCAGGGCCTCAAGGCATCGGTGGACGCTCAACTCGGCCTGAGATACGTCGAAGGGCAGACCGAGAAGAGTGAGGTCGTCGTCGAAGACGAACCGTAGCGGTTCCTCAAAGTCGTCCGTTCGTGGGTAGACGAGGGCTACAGTCTTGCAGCCATAGCGCTTACCGTAAGCGTAGAGTTGGTACATGTCGGCCTGGCCGATGCCACGCTTCTTGGGTTCGTCTGAGGCTGACTTGAGCCGCTTCCACTTTGCGTCGAGGATGAAGCGACTGGCGCGGCCCTTCAGGAGGGTGATGTCCGGCTTCATCGTGAACGCTTCGGGGTCACGGGTGAGGTTCCACTGAGGCCCCTGTGCCCTGACACGGTACGCGTCCTGGTACCGCCTGAAGCACTGGGTCACGAAGTCCTCGTAGATCTCCTCCATTGGAAACAGCAGCGACTGGTTTTCGTGCTTGCCGTGAAACGTGGCGAGGCCTTGGCCGAACAGGAACAGCCGCACCCAGGCCATGACGGGACGGTAGTGCTGCATAGTCCGGTCGACCGAGTGCCGCCGCCAGTCGCCATCCGGGTCCCTTGTTGGCGGCACGTCGGCGAACGCATCGGTCAACTCACGAAGAAGCCGCCGGTTCTCCTCGTTGCGGACGGTTCGCGCGAGGCGGTCCAGGCTGCTGCGGATCAGCCGATTCGCCGGCCGGTTCGGGTTGAACTCGTCATGCACGACATAGAAACGCGCCCGGTTGGTCAGGTTCTCCCGCACATGCTGCTGGAACAGGAGGCGGCCGCGGAGGTAGGGAATGTTGTCTTCAACGCGGACATACCGTCGAGCAAGGCCGTGGCGCGCGAGATGGGAGAGTTTCTGGAGGAACAGATGCGCGAACACCTCCAGCATCGGGAAACGCTTGAGAGACCGGATGGCGCTTGGGGGCAGTTCGGCGTGCCGTAGCCCTCGCCACGTGCGGCACATCTCCAGGAAGATCCGACGGGTCTCCTTGTGGTCTTCAGCGAGGTCGATCTTCGGGAGGATCTCGATGGGCCTGCCGCGGCTCGTCGAAAGAACGCCCACGAAGTTCGTCGCCTTGAGCGTGTGACTCTCCGCTCCGAAGGCGAGGACCGGATGGTAGTTGCCGCGCTTGTCGTGCTGGTTCCTCCGGGCGAAAACCTCCAGGCTGTTCCACTCGTGCTCGTCGAGTCCGAGCCCCTCGCGGCCGAGCTCCTCGTACTCGCGGACCGTGATGACTCGAGTCTTCCCGTGGCCTGTCTGGTCGCTTCTTGCCGGCAGGTGTGAGGCCGTGCGCTTGCCGACGAAGGCAGTGGTCGGTTCGCGCTTGGCGACATCGGCAAGCGACATTCGTCAGTCGCTCTTCGGCTCGTAGATCCGCTGGTACTCCTCGGCTCTGTTCCATGCCGGATCGTCGTCCGGGAGGCGTTCATGGGTCACCCGCTCTTCGTCGACGAGATCGAGCTTCTCGATCAACAGCTTCGAGTATCCGTTGCCTGTCTTGTCCTTCCGGACGAAGGCGTTGCCGCCAAGCACGGCGTCGATGCGCCTCCAATCGTCGTAGAAGTACTCCTGCAAGAGCGGGAAGATCCGGTTCCGGAACCGGTCGGCGAGATCCTCGATCGACTCCACTTCGAGCAGGTACGTGTGTCCGATCTGGTGCTCGCGGTCCATGAGCAGCGCGATGCGCTCGTTCATTGCGCCCAGCATCTTCCGGCAGTTCACGCTGGCTACGTTGTCGGGTACCAGAGGGTGGTCCGGATCGGGCATCATCTCGACGAACGTGAACCTCCGTCTTAGCGCCGTGTCGAGCTGCTGAATCGAACGGTCGGCTGTGTTCATCGTGCCGATGATGTAGAGGTTGTCCGGCACGCCGAATTCGTCGCCGGAGTAGGGAAGGGTAACGGTCGTTGCGTCGACACTGCCGATTCGCCGAGACGGCTCGATGAGAGTGATGAGTTCGCCGAAGATCTTCGCGATGTTGCCGCGATTGATCTCGTCGATGATCAGAACGAATCGCACTTGGTCGGCTTTCTCGGCTGCCTCACAGATCCGCCTCAAGACCCCCGGGCGCAGCTCGTAGCCGAGCTCCGCTGACTCTGCGCGTCGGTCCCCGCCGGTCGGCGTTAGGGCGGGGCGAATACCCTCCACAAAGTCCTCGTAGGCGTAGTTCTGATGAAAGGTGACCATGACGACTCGGCCTTCGGACACGAGATTCTGGTACCTCTCTTTGTCGTCTTTGGTGACCTCTCCGACACTCAGCCCGTCAACTACGGCCAGTGCATGGCCGACGGTTGCGTATGTCTTACCGGTTCCCGGTGGACCGTAGAGGATCCGGTTGTGCGGGTGGGGCCGGTCGTTGGACCCTTGCCGGATCGCCTCCTCCAAAGCGCGCACCTGGTCAGGGTACTTCGTGATGTCCGTGAGGGTCTTTTGAACTAGGGGTCTCTCACGGACCCTGACCCCGTCGGGGAAGTTCGAGTGCCATTGGACGTCGCGAACGTGCTGATGGCGGTCGCGAGTTTCGGTGTACCGGTAGTCGGACCTTACGGTGCCGTGCCCGATGGCGTTGCTGCCGCGCTTGACGAAGATCACGTCACTAGGCTTCATGACGTGGGAGAACTCCCATAGAGCCAGTCGATGGTTGAGCGGATTCCGGTCCGGGTCTGTCCGCATAGCACTGCCGATCTGGTCCTGTGTCGTGTACTGGGAGAGGTCGCCGACCGGGTAGTCATCGAAGCCGATGGTCGCTGTTCCGCTTTCGTAGCATGCAGGCCAACGTCTGGATTGACGTCCGAGTGACATGAGCCAGAATCGCCGGTCGGGGGGTGGGTCACCGCTCCAGATCTTTCGGCTGATGTCGAGAGCATCACCGAGGTGTGAGTAGCGCTTGATCAACGCCGCGTGCTGTTGGCTTGGCGGCGGTGCTTCCGCATCCGGGAACACCTGGGCGTAGCGAGCCCTGAGCAGCTTCTCGGAGTAGATCGCCAGGAGCTTCTGGTCTTCCCGGTCCTGATAAAGGAACGCGACCTTCCACTTGACGGTGGGAGAAAAGTCGACTTGGTCGACCGCTTCGAAATCCCCCGCCCGGACCGCGTCGATCACATCGGTCAGTCGAGACCGCACCTCAGTGAAAGCTGCCTCTGCCGTTGCGCCGTACTTGCGCATCCAGGCGTACTCGTCACGCCAGATCATCGCTCCCTTTGGCGCCTTCGTTTCCTTTTTGGCTTGGCGGTAGATGCCGAACTTGGAGGCTGCGCCCCCCCGGATGCCCCCGAGGGGCTTGGTCCTCTGCTCAAGCCAGTAGGAGAAGGCGTCATCCCGATTGAGATTGGTGTACTCCTCCAGAGACATGCCGCGGACGCGGTCCGGTGGCCAAGCCTCAAGGAACTCGGACCAGAGCTGCATCTCTTTACGCATCCTCTAACCGCTCGTTGGTCAAATGGACGTTGTCGCGATGCGTCCGGTCGCCTTCCGCCGGAAGCGCGGAATCGATCCCTCGCCGAAGGGACCCGTCGTCTGGGCGCGCTTGGAGGTGTCGGCGGCGCATCGTCAGCCGCTCTTCGGTTCGTAGATCCTCTGGTACTCCTCGGCTGTGTTCCATGCCGGATCGTCGTCCGGGAGGCGCTCGTGGATCATCCGGTCTTCGTCGACGAAATCGAGTTTCTCGATTAATTGCTCGGAGTAGCCGTTGCTTGCGTTGGCCTTCCGGACGAAGGCGTTGCCGCCAAGCACGGCGCCGATGCGCCTCCAGTCGTCGTAGAAGTACTCCTGCAGGAGCGGGAAGATCCGGTTCCGGAACCGGTCGGCGAGATCCTCGATCGACTTCACTTCGAGCAGGTACGTGTGTCCGATCTGGTGCTCGCGGTCCATGAGCAGCGCGATGCGCTCGTTCATCGCGCGCAGCATCTCCCGGCAGTTCACGACGCTGCCGTCGTTGGAGACGAGTTCCTCCGGGATCAGCGTGTGGTTCGAATCGGGCATCATCTCGACGAACGTGAACCTCCGTCTCAGAGCAGTGTCGAGTTGCTGAATCGATCGGTCAGCCGTGTTCATCGTGCCGATGAGATAGAGGTTGTCCGGTACGCCGAAGTCTTCCCCGGAGTAGGGAAGGGTGACCGTCGTTGCGTCGTCGCTGCCTAGTCGCCGAGACGGCTCGATGAGAGTGATGAGTTCCCCGAAGATCTTCGCGATGTTGCCGCGGTTGATCTCGTCGATGATGAGAACGAATCGGGGCGCCGGATTCTCCTCGTTGCGAGCCGTCTCTCGCACCTTCCCGGCGGCCGCGCACATCCTCCTGAAGATGCCGTGCCGGAGCTCGTAGCCAATATCGTCCGAGGTCGAGGATGCGTGCTCCTCCCCTGCGCCGCTCGAGGAGTGAAGCCTGGGCCGGATCCCCTCCACGAAGTCCTCGTAGGCGTAGTTCTGGTGGAACGTCACCATGGCTATCCGGTTTTCGGGACGGTCCTTCGAGTCGTCACCGGTCTCGAAGCCAAGGTCGCGGAACCGTTGCTTGTCCTCGTCGCTGATGTCGGTCTTGACATCGGCGCCGTCGACGATCGCGAGCGCGTGGCCGACTGTGCCGTAGGTCTTCCCTGTTCCTGGAGGGCCGTAGAGGATCTGGTTCAAGTCGTGTAGAACCTCCTGCACGGCTTCTTGCGGAGCAGTTGGAGGTTGGAGTGTCTCAGGTTCGCGGGAGTCCGGCGAAGGCCCGCCACTACACTCTTCAGCGAGCCTGGCCAGCTTGGCCGATGTCGCTGAGCAGAACGTTCTGGCGTGGCGGTCTCGGAACCCCCGAACCCTGCGCGCGGCCGCTTTTCTCATCGTGGGCGGCAGAACACCTTCAAGGATAAGTTCCAGCGTCTGACTCACTTGGGGCTCGTTCAGGACCTTGCGTCTGATCTCGGTCTTGGTCTTGCGCCCTTGGCGCAGCTTCCATACCTTGCCGAGATCGGTCCCGTCCCTATCAAGGGCGACCCCGACCTCGCGGCGATAGGTGATGCTATCCAGCAGCTCCCACGTCGGCACGTACTCTGCGGGCTGCCGGAAGGCTCCCACTACGTGTTCCGAGGCCTCATCGAAGGCTCGTGTCTGGACCGACGTCTTGAGTTCGGCAGAGTCCTTGCTCAACCAGAGGACGTGGATTCTCCCTTCCTGCCGTCGCTTCTGGCCGTAGTCGTTCCTGTACACGACACCAATTCCTCGTCCGCGCTTGGGACCGTAGCGGACCAGCATGAGATGGCCTGGCTCGGACCGGTCAACGGGGTACTCCTCGCTGTTGTCGGTTCGCACATAGTAGTTGTCACGGAACTCGGTCCAGTGATCGCCTTTGCTTGTTTCCCAAGACGCGTTGCTGGTGCTGATCCAGCAGTGTCCAGGTTCCACCACGAGGTTCTGTCCCCCTTCATTCCTGGAACCCTGGAGGCGCGCGAACATCTCGATTTCGTAGAGTTCGCAGCCGGGGAAGTTGGCTCGCGCCTCTGCGATTCGGGATTGATACTCAGTCCAGTTCGGCTCACCGTCGACGCCCCCGACGCCATAGGCATCAGGATAGCCCTTGGATAGACGAAGGTAAGACGTTGCGTCGATGAGGAACAGCATGGTCGTGAGCTTCGCCCAGCCTATGTTGCGTAAACAGTCGATGGCGGACTCGAACGTTTCGGCATCGAGTGAACCCGAGACGGCGCCCCGCAGAAGCTGCCAAGCTGCGTCCTGGTTGGCCGGATCAGCGGGGTTGTCGTACTGGAAGAGGCGAAGAGAGTGAGGAAAGTGCCATACGTCGCGAGACACGGCAGTCTGTAGGGGACGGATCTCAAAAACCTCCGCCAGACTCGCAAAGACACGTTCGCGACTCTCGGCCTTCTGGCTCTCGTTCGCCACGACGGTGATGAAGAGCAAGGGATTGAGGACGTCGACGTTGGTAAGGGGGGACCCGCCTTGCCAGTTCACCTCCTTGGCCCGGTCGTCCAGGTACTTCCGGCCTCCCCCAGCGATCTTGCTTGCCAGTTCGTTGAACCAGGGCACCCAGTCGAACATCTCCTTCATTCGCGTTGCTCCTTGGCCGTGTCGCCGGAAGGCCGGCGAGTGTAGCGCGGGGCAGAGGTTACGTGGCCGCTCGACTGGCGTGTGGGCATTGAGCTAGCTGCCGGGGATGGAGTTCGCTTCTTGGAGCGGCTCTTAGTCGTTGGCTGCGATCACCGCAGCCGGTCGGCAGGAGGTCAGCGACACGTCCAGTCTCACTTGGTCGTACGGCACCTGCGGAATCAACTTGCCGCGGTGCCCCTTTTCCAGTTCCACGAGGCCGTGGCGGGCCATCGTCTTCAGCGTGCGGGAGAGGTTCGACTTGTTTCTGCCCGAAAGCAACGCCAACTCGCTGAGCGAGTTGGGTTTCTCCTGGGCAATCAGCGTCAGCAGTTCGCGGTTCCGTTCAGAGAGCACCTTGGCGAAGCTCCCAATGGAGGTGAACCAGACCGTTGGCTCTCCCTTGGCCGGCCTGTACTCCCCACGGGCGAGCGCCAGCGTCCGCTCCTTCATCTGGCCGTAGTTAGCGATGCCGATGTTCAGGGTCGTCATGGGGCGTCTACGAAAGGACTGCCGACGTTACACTCCTCCACCATGGCCGACCCCGTCCTCAGAAGTCCGCAACAGCCGCGCGAGCCGAGGCGGCCGCTCGATCTGGCGGACTTCCCGGGGTGCCGCGCTGTTCACCTGCCAGTCGAGAAGCTGGACGACTATGAGGGCCGCATCGAGTACTGGGAGTCCCGCAGTTCGACCGCGGTCGTGATCGCCGAAGGAACGACGGCCTATCACGAGATACCGTCGCGTGGCCTCGCCGGTCTGATCCGAGAGATCGCGCTGGCCCGGGGTTCGGAGATCCTGGCGCTGGGCTCGACGAGCCTGGTGCAGTTCGACGAGGACGGCGTACGCGAGGTCCTTGTGCAGGCTGACGAGACCTTCTTTCTCGACCGGCCCGCGCCGCGCGGCAAGGAGATCGATGTCGACATTGGCCCGTTGCCCGATGTGATCCTCGAAGTCGACCACACGACCGATGTCCGCCGACGGAAGCTGGATGTCTACGCCGGCTGGGGCTTTCCGGAGGTGTGGGTGGAGGTGCCGGAGCCGGTCTGGATGGCGCCGCGGACTTCGGGCCGGCCGCGCCTTGTGATCTACCTGCTGGAGGGCGACGGCTACGTCGAGTCGGCTGTCAGCCGGGCCTTTGGGGACTGGCGGGCGGTGGAGATCCACCGGGCGCTGAACGAGGAGAGGAAGTCGGCGGAGACCGTTGCGGCCGTGCGCCGTGTGGGCCGCAGGCTGGGCAGGGCGACGGGCACCGGCCCCGACGACGACCGGTTTCTCGGCGCCGAACGTGAAGAGAGCCGTGCGGAGGGCCGTGAGGAAGGCCGCGCGGAAGGTGGACTGGAGATGGCCCGTTCCCTCGTGCGGCAGGCGCTCCAGGCCCGCGACCTCGCGATCACGCCTGCGGTGGAAGCCTGGCTGGAGCGGCTCTCGGCGACGACGGATACAACCGCCGCCATCCGGGCAGCGGTGGAGTGTCGCGACGCGGAGGACTTTCTGCGCCTCGTCGGGGCGCCGCCGGCGAGTTCGGACGCGTCGCCGTAGCCGCGGGAGGAGAGCGTCCTCGCGGGTGGCTCCACGGCCGGATTCGTGCCGTGCAGGTGTTAGGGTTAACCTTCAGTCAAAGCCACAGTTCCACGCAGGACGACGCTCATGAAGACGACTCGATTCCTCTCCCGGCTGGCGCTCCTGGCCGCCGGACTCGCCGCGGCCACGGCCCTGGTCTTTCTCGCACCGCCTCCGCCGGCGGCGGCCCACCACGCCTTCGCGGCAGAGTTCGACGCCACGAAGCCGGTGCGGCTGCGCGGCCAGGTGACGAAGGTGGAGTGGGTGAACCCGCACGCCTGGATCCACATCGACGTCACGGACGAGGACGGCACAGTGACGGCCTGGATGGTCGAGTGCGGCCCGCCGGGCGCGCTGGTGCGCCGCGGCTGGAAGAAGAACTCGGTCGCTCCGGGGACCGAAGTCCTCGTGGAGGGCTATCAGGCGATCGACGGTGCGCCTCGGGCGAACGGACGCGACGTGACGCTTCCCGACGGTCGCCGGCTGTTTGCCGGTTCCTCGGGCACGGGTGCGCCATACGACGATCGGGAGTCTTCCGGCCAGCCGTAGCACCCGCGTCGCGGCGACTCCGCTGCGTGCGGGCTGACGGCCGGAATCTGGCGGCTCTCTCGTTGGTTGTGCTGTGAAGACATCCGATCAACGACAGGGAGGTGACCAGATGGCGGAAGTAAATCCGGCAAGTCTGAACAAGATCGTTGGGGCGATACTCGCCCTCGCCGTGGCGTTCACTCTCGGCTTCGTGGTGCGATCGCAGCTTCCGATGGAGCGGGAATCGCACGACACGGTCGAAGCGGCGGTCCTCGAGGTGTTGCGGCACGTGACTGCTCCAACAGGGGCTCCTGCTCCCGCAGATGTGGCGAGGCTCAGGACCGGGTTTCAGCGGCTGCCTACCGGAGCCACGCGGCCTGTGAAGGTCCATGATGTGAAGCCGGAGTACACCGATCGTGCGCGGGAGGCTCGGCTCCAGGGCGTCGTCATCCTGGAGACGGCGATAGACCGGGAAGGCAACGTCGTCGACGTCAGCGTGCTCAAGGGACTTCATATGGGCCTCACCGAAGCGGCCGTCGACGCGGTGAAGCAGTGGAAGTTTGAGCCGGCGAAGATCGATGGGGAACCCATCCCGGTCAGCTACAACATCACGGTGAACTTTCGGCTCGGCAAGATCGGCTGAGCGGGCCCCGAGTTCGGGGCTGCGGCTGGTGGAGCGCGCGTCCGGCTCCGGGACTCGGTGGTACCGTTGCTGTGACAACGGATACACCGATGCACGAGGGGGTGCCGGATGAAGTTTGAGCGTTTCCTTCTCCTGAGCTTGGCGGTGCTGCTGGCCGCCCCGATCGCAATCGTCGCACAGGACGAGATCCCGCGGCGGGCCGATGGCAAGCCCGACTTGACGGGCGCTTACGACGTCGCCACGCTGACTCCCCTCACGAGGCCGCGGGAGTTCGGCGATCGCCTGACCCTGACCGATGAAGAGGCGGAAGCGATTGCGCGCCGCAAGGCCGAGATCTACGAGGCCGACTTCAAGCCGAGCGACCCGAACCGCGAGGCGCCGCCGGTCGGCGGGGCGCCGATCTTCGATCCGGGGCTCGAGGTCGCGTCGGGCGGCAGCGGCGGGTACAACGCCTTCTACATGGACCCGGGCGACAACGTGGTCCGGATCGACGGCAAGTGGCGGACTTCGATCATGACCGATCCGCCGAACGGCCAGTACCCGGAGATGACCCCGGCCGGCATGGCGCGCGCGGCGGCTCAGTTCGCCGCCTTCGGTCACAAGAACACGGGCACCGCCTGGTGGCTGGAGGAGAGCGACGACGGTTCCGGCCCCTACGACAACATGGAGCAGCGGCCGCTGCCGGAGCGTTGCCTGATGGGCTTCAGCTCCACCGGCGGGCCACCGATGCTGCCGGCGCTCTACAACAACCACAAGCGGATCGTGCAGACAGGGAACCACGTGATGATCCTGATCGAGATGGTCCACGACGCCCGCGTCGTGCGCATCGGCGGCGAGCACGCGCCGGCCTCGGAGCGCCGCTGGATGGGCGATTCGATCGGCTGGTGGGAAGGCGACACGCTGGTCGTCGACACGACGAACTTCGGCGAAGAACCAGGCCTCGGTTCGGCGACGAAGGACCTGCACGTCGTGGAGCGCTTCCAGCGTCTGCCGGACGGCAACCTGCTCTACGGGTTCACGGTCGAAGACTCGAATGTGTGGGAAACACCCTGGAGCGGTGAATACACGTGGCGGTCGACGCCCAACAAGGTCTTCGAGTACGCCTGCCATGAGGGCAACTACGCGCTCGGCAACGTGATGCGCGGCGCGCGGCTGCTGGAGGCGGACGCGATGGCCGGCTCCACCGGCGGAGAGTGATCCGCTCGGCCGGGCCGGCATCAGGACGAGATCAGCGAGTTGCGGTGCGGCCGGCATGGCCGGCTCGGCTGTGCCTGCTGCTGCTCGCTGCGACGGGGTGGTCGCCTGCGGGGGAGGCTCAGCAGCCCCCGAACATCCTCGTCTTCATCGCCGACGACGCTTCGTGGTCGGACTTCGGCGCCTATGGGAATCCGCATGTGCGCACGCCGAACGTCGACGCCCTGGCGGCTGCCGGGGTCGTGTTCGACAGGGCGTTTCTGACCACCGCTTCCTGTAGTCCGTCGCGAGTCAGCATCCTCTCGGGCCGCTATCCCCACGCCACCGGCGCCGAGGATCTGCACAGTCCGTTGCCGGCCGGCGTCGAGCTTCTGCCGGGCCTGCTTGCACAGGAGGGGTACACCACCGGCCACATGCGCAAGACCCACTACGGGCCCGAGGGCGAGCGCCAGTTCGACTGGTACGCGGAGGAGACCTGGGAGGCGCTGCCGGACTTTCTGGACGGGGCGGGGGACCGGCCGTTCTTCCTCTGGGTGGGCTTTCGGGATCCGCACCGGCCGTACTCGGCTGGCGCGGTGGATCCGCCGCACGATCCGGCAGAGGTCGCCGTGCCGCCGTATCTCGTGGACAACGCGGCGACGCGCACCGACCTGGCGCTCTACTACGACGAGATTGCCCGGATGGATGGCGAGATCGGTCGGATGCTCGCCGAGGTGGACCGGCGCGGACTCCGCGAGAACACCCTGGTCGTCTTCCTGAGCGACAACGGGATGCCCTTTCCGCGCGCCAAGGCGACCGCGTACGATGCCGGGATCCGCACACCGCTGATCGTCTCCTGGCCCGGGACCACGCCGGCGGGCACGCGCTATCCGGGGCTCACCAGCGTGATCGATCTGGCGCCGACCCTGCTCGAGGCGGCCGGGCTGGAGACGCCGGCGAGCTTTCACGGTTCGAGCTTCGGTGCGGCGCTCCGGGACCAGGCCGCACCCGGCCGCGAGTACGTGTTCGCGGAGCGGAATTGGCACAACTGCGACGAGCACATCCGCGCGGTGCGGGGCCCTCGCTACAAGTTGATCCGCAACGCGTACACGGAGCTGCCGCTCTGCACGCCGGCCGACGCCTCGCGCAGCCCCTCCTGGTACAGCCTGACCGCTGCTCGTGAGGCGGGACAGTTGACGCGGGCCCAGGCGCGGCTCTTCGAGGCGCCGCGGCCGGTGATCGAGGTCTACGACCTGGAGGCGGATCCGCATGAGCTGGTGAACCTCGCCGGCCGGCCCGAGGTAGAGGCGATCGCCCGGCAACTGAGCCGGGTGCTCGACGCCTGGATCGAACGGACGGAGGACTTCCCGCCGAATCGGCGGCGGCGGGCGGACAACACTGACCGCGTGACGGGCGTGAAGTTCAGCCAGACGGTGCCGCCGCTGGAGCCTTAGCTCAGCG